>Ga0326728_10022074_pt1 | contig 11863 bp, 11 predicted proteins | sample MB3enrmetagenome_FD_207602 | JGI IMG/M metagenome (GOLD analysis project Ga0326728, IMG submission 207602) | Lab enriched peat soil microbial communities from McLean, Ithaca, NY, United States - MB31MN | ecosystem: Environmental > Terrestrial > Soil > Wetlands > Peat | place: USA: New York... | reverse complement strand
GCCCTCAACCTGATCCGAAGGGCCAAGAGCAAGGACTCGCTGCGTCTACGACGCAAGGTCGCCGCTTGGGACGACGACTTCCTCGCCAGTCTCATCGCCGCATGACGCGTTCACCCGATTCCCCTGCATCGATCCGCCATTCGACACTGGGACCGATTTCTCTTTCACGGCAAGAGTGCCAGAAAATCCGGAGACAGACGACGACTCGGTCACATTCACCAAGGAACCGAGCATAATCGAACATAAAGCCTACCGGGACATTTGGGGTGGCTCGCAAACACATCTCGATGCGTACTTGAAATGGTTCTACGAATCTGTTGCTCTGTTACACGAGTTGCTACATGAGAACGGGTCAATTTACGTTCATCTTGATTGGCATGTGAGTTTTTACGCAAAGGCAATTCTCGATGAAATCTTCGGGTCAGAGCGGTTTGTGAATGAGCTTGTGTGGAAGCGCCAAACGGCCAAAGGTGACGTAACTCAAGGCGCTAGGCACATGGGGAGAATACATGAATCCATTTTCTTCTACACGAAGACTGAAAATTACACTTGGAACGTCCAATACACGCCATATGAAGAGGAATACATCGACTCTGCGTATCGAAGTCAAGATACCGATGGGCGTCGGTATACTCTAAGTGACATCACGGCGCCGGGTGGGGGGAAGGCGTCAAAAGGAAATCCTAACTACGAATTTCTTGGGATCACACGCTATTGGAGATTTTCCAAGGAAACGATGCAGAAGCTATATAGGCAAGGTCGTATCGTGCAAACGTCTCCTGGAGCAGTACCAAGGCAAAAACGCTACCTCGACGAAATGCCAGGTGTGCCGCTGCAGGATTTATGGCTCGACATAAGGCCAGTTCAAGGGCAATCGGCCGAGACAGTTGGTTATGCAACGCAGAAGCCGGAAGCGCTCCTCGATCGTATTATAAACCTTTCAAGCAACGAATCCGACTTAGTTCTCGACTCTTTTGTCGGCAGCGGAACCACTGCTGCGGTAGCAGAAAAGTTGGGGCGTCGCTGGATCGCGTGCGATCTCAGCCGGTTCGCCATCCACACTACGCGCAAACGGCTGCTCTCAAATTCGAGCGTCCGACCCTTCGTCGTTCAAAACCTCGGCACGTACGAGCGGCAACGATGGGCTGGAGCGGAGTTCGGCGAGATCAACGGCGATCAGGCGGCGGCGCGGCAGCGGGCCTATATCGAGTTCATCCTGAAGCTCGCCAGCGCAACGCCGCTCAATGGCCACACGTGGCTGCACGGCGTCCGAGCCGGCCGCATGGTCCATGTCGGCGCCGTCGACGCGCCGGTAAGCGTCGGCGACGTGACGCAAATCGCAGCCGAGTTCAAACGCGCCATCGGCACCGGCAAGGACGCTCCCAAAACAAACGGCGTCGACGTGTTGGGCTGGGACTTCGCCTTTGAGTTGAACGAAGTCGCCAAGCAGCAAGCCGCGGCGGCGAACATTCAAATGCGATTCTTACGCATCCCACGCGACGTGATGGACAAGCGCGCCGTCGAGCAGGGGGATATCCGCTTCTTCGAATTGGCCGCGCTGTCGGTGGACGTGAGTACGAACAAGCGAAACGTCTTCCTGAAGCTCAAGGACTTTGTCATTCCGCCCGACGACGTGCCGGAGGAGGCGCGCCGCGCGGTGAAGCACTGGTCGCAGTGGATCGACTATTGGGCGGTCGACTGGGACAACAAGAGCGACACGTTCCACAACGAATGGCAGACCTACCGCACGCGCCAGGACAAGGCGCTGGCGCTCGAAATTTCTCATACGTATGCCAACGTCGGCGACTACACGATCGTCGTCAAGGTCATTGATATTCTCGGCAACGACACGACCAAAACGGTTAAGGTGAGCATGGCGTAGTGAGATTTCATCCTCCCCCGCGGAGCGGGGGAGGGGGACCGCCCGAAGGGCGGTGGAAGGGGCGTGGCGAGCAGCCGTCGTCCGCAGCGCGAGTCGATACGCGCCGCGCCCCCTCCACCATGCTTCGCATGGTCCCCCTCCCCCGCTTCGCGGGGGCGGAAAGATGGACCGCCCGAAGGGCGGTGGAAGGGGCGTAGTGAGTAGCCGTCGTCTGCAATGCAAGTCGACACGCGCCGCGCTCCCTCCACCATGCTTCGCATGGTTCCCCTCCCCCGCTTCGCGGGGGCGGAGAGTTGGACCGCCCGAAGGGCGGTGGAAGGGGCGTAGTGAGCAGCCGTCGTCCGCAGCGCGAGCTGATACGCGCGGCGCCCCCTCCACCATGCTTCGCATGGTCCCCCTCCCCCGCTTCGCGGGGGCGGAGAGTTGGGCCGCGGTTAAGCGCGGTGGAAGGGGCATTCGACCGTGCGATCATGAGAGCGCCGACGGAAACCATCGCCAACGCGCGGCGCCTTCGCCGCAATCTGTCGGCGCCGGAGGCACGCCTATGGATTCGATTGCGCGCCCGAACGCCGGGAACGCCGGCCTTTCGCCGCCAGCATCCGATTGGACCCTACGTGCTCGATTTTTATTGCGCCAAGGCGCGGCTTGCGGTCGAGATCGACGGAATGAGTCACGACATGGGCGATCGACCGGAACGTGACGTCCGGCGCGACGCGTGGCTAAAAGCGCGCGGCGTGACGGTGATGCGGATCGCCGCTGGCGAAGCGATGGCTCGGATCGATGAAACGGCTGACGGGATCGTTCGCATGGCGGCGGCGATGATTGAGGCCGCCGCCCCCTCGGCCGCCCCCTCCACCGCCCTTCGGGCGGTCCCCCTCCCCCGCGACGCGGGGGAGGAAAACGAAAGCGGCTAATCGTTATGGCGCGCAAACGCAAGGAAAATCCCGACCAGCTCGGGCTGCTCGAAGCGCGGGTGGCGACCGCGCCTTGCGTGCCGGGCATTCGCGAAAGGGTCGCGGCGTGGCGAGACGGCGGCTACAAGGGCGTCACCGATACGACGCGGCTGCTCTTGAACTATTGGTTCTCGACCGATCACCGGCAGCGGAACGGGCAAAAATTTGCCTACCACCCCTTTCAGCGCGACGCCATGGAGACCCTGGTCTATCTCTACGAGGCAGCCAAGGTCCGCCGACACAAGACTTTGGTCGAGACATTCGCGACTCGAAGCGATCTGCGGCTGTTGCAGTACGACGATTTCGCCCGCTACTGCGTGAAAATGGCGACGGGCAGCGGCAAGACCAAAGTGATGTCGCTCGCCGTCGCCTGGCAATTCTTCAACTCGGTGGCCGAAGCGCGCGACGATTTCGCCAAAACGTTTCTGCTGATCGCTCCGAACGTCATCGTGTTCGAGCGGTTGCGCACGGACTTCGAAGGCGGTCGCATTTTCCGCGTCGATCCAATCATCCCGCCAGAACTGGAGATTTTTTGGCGCGATTTTCAATGCTATGTGCGAGGCGACAGCGAACGGGCAAGTTCGCTCGGCGCGCTTTATCTGACCAACATCCAGCAATTTTACCAGCGCGCCGCCGACGGAGGCGACGAGCCGGCCGAAATGACCGCAGTGCTCGGCGCCAAGCCGCCGGCGCAGAAACTCGCTATCGAGGATTTCGACAGGCGGATCGCGAGCCGCGGTGGGCCGGTGGTCGTCATCAACGACGAAGCGCACCACACGCACGACGAAGAAAGCGAATGGAACAAGATCGTTCGCGCGTTGCACGCCGGCGTTTCCGGCGGCGTCGCCGCACAGTTCGATTTCACCGCAACGCCGCGCCACAGCAAGGGCCAGTTGTTTTCATGGACCGTGTTCGACTATCCGCTCAAGCAAGCGATCATCGACAACGTCGTGAAGCGACCGTTGAAGGGCATCGCCAAGGGGATTTCGGAGCAGCGCTCGGACGTGGCGAGCACGCGCTACGAGGCGTATCTGGCGGCGGGCGTCGAACGTTGGAAGGAGTATCGCGAACAACTCAGCCCGCTCGGCAAGAGGCCCGTTTTGTTCGTTATGATGAACGACACCGACGACGCCGACGACGTGGGCGACTGGTTGCAGAAGAAATATCCTTCCGAGTTCGGCGGCGACAAGCTGCTGATCATTCACACCGACAAATCCGGCGAAGTGTCGAAACGCGATTTGGACAAGGCGCGGAAAATCTCCCGCGAAATCGACGTTGAGAAGAGCCCGGTCAATTGCATCGTCAGCGTGCTGATGTTGCGCGAAGGCTGGGACGTGCAGAGCGTGACGGTCATCGTCGGTTTGCGACCGTATACGTCGAAGGCCAATATTCTGCCCGAGCAGACCGTCGGACGCGGACTGCGCCTGATGTTCCGCGGCGCCACCGGCTACATCGAGCGCGTCGACGTCATCGGCAACAAGACGTTCATCGAATTCGTCGAGCAGTTGGAGCGCGAAGAGGACATCGAACTCGAAACATTCGACGTCGGCGACAAAGTCCATATCGTCACGATCGCGCCGGACCCGAAGAAGCAGGACAAGGACATTCCGATCCCGGTCTTAAGTCCGATCCTTACGCGCAAGAAGTCGTTGGCGGAGGAAATCGCCGGGCTCGACGTGAGCACGTTGGATTGCCCCGTGCTGCCGCGCAAGCAGGACGATCCGGCGGCGAAGACATTCCGTTACGAGGGCTACGACATCATCACATTGCAGAAGCTCGTCGAGCGAGAATACAGCATTCCCGAGCCGCAAACCGCAGAGGAAGTCATCGGCTACTACGCCCGCCGCATCGCGCAGGACGTGAAATTGCCAGCGCAATTTTCGGCTTTGGCGCCAAAGGTGAGAGAGTTCTTGGAAACCAGGGCGTTCGGCGAGCGCGTCGCGCTGAATGAGCCCGCCATGATCAAAGCGATCAGCAGCAACGTGGCGCAATACGTCACCGTCAAGACGTTCGTGGAAGCGCTGCGAAAACTGGTCATTTCGGAGCTGCAACCGCAGCTTCTCCACGGCGGACGCCTATTGTCCGAGACGCCGCCGTTTCCGTGGTCGCGCCCCACCATTGCCGCCGCCAAATCCGTTTTCAATCTTGTCCCTTGCCACAATGAATTTGAAAAGGAGTTCGCGCTGTTTTTGCAGAAAGCGGACGACGTGGACCGCTTCGCCAAACTGCCGGAGCAATTCGGCTTCGCGATCGAGTATACGGATAACATGGGTAATTTGCGCTATTACGAGCCTGATTTCGTCGTGCTGACGAAGGACGGGACGCACACCATCGCCGAGACCAAGGGCTTGGAGGACGTCAACGTCGCGAACAAAGATCGTGCCGCGCATTTATGGTGCGAGAACACGACACGGTTGACCGGCAACCCTTGGGCGTACGTCAAGGTTCTGCAAACTGCATATAAACAGCTTCAGCCGACCCGGTTCGAGGATTTGCTCGTTCTGGAGCAGAAGAAGCTCCTGTGAATGCGGCGGCCGCTCCGGTTCGAGCCCGCGGCCGCCGCCGGGCGAGGGTGGGATCGAAAATTCGGGGCGCCGGCGACTTCATGCCGAGCAGGCGATGCGCCAATCCGCCTGCGCGCGTCCGTTTCCCATCATGCGAGCGCGGACCGCCCCTTTCCACACGGCGCGAAGGGCGCTAGCTTCGGCGCGCCATAATAGGGGAGCGCGCCATGAAAGAGCCACTCGACAAACGCCATCGCGACAAGAACGGCGAGATTCACCGCAAGCACGGCAACACCCACGTCGGAACCCTGCGCAAGCACTACGGCGCGGGCTTCGCGCCGGGGTTCAAGGACACGGACACGCTGGCGCACGTGCTGGCGACGCTCGACGAGCCCTCGCTCAGCAAGCTGGTCAAGGACCACGAAGCGGGAACCTTGGCCGGGCATATCGCCAAACATTCCTGACGCGAGCTTAAGGGCGGGCAGGGCTCTGCCGCGCGGGTCGCGGCCGAGGCGTTGCGCGCGCCCTCGTCCGGCGGCTTCGCGCCCCCTTCGCCCGCGAGCGAAGGGGTTCGGCGCGGCTGGCCCGGCGAGGCGAATTCCGCTACGCTTATCGCATGACCATGCCGCTAAACGTCCTCGTCGTCGTCATCGCCGCGCTGACCGTCGGCATGGTTTTCGTCCTGCGGCCGCTGCGAGTCCTCAAGGCGAAGGAATTCGTCATCAGTCACGCCTTCATCGTCGTCGGCCTGGCGATCGTTCTCGGCTGGTTTTGGGCGAACCGAGACAAGGTCCTCGAGGCGACGATGATCATGGGCGGGATTTGGACCGTGTTCGGCGGCCTGTGCCTGGCGACCGTCTACGTCCTGCGAGGGAAAGCCGAATGACCGACGGCGACGATGCGGCGGCCGCCTTGGATTGCCTCGCCTTCGGCTCGCCGTGACGTTTCAAGTTGACCCAAGCCGCTCTGGGAGGCCGCCGTGACGTTTCGAGCCATACGCGCCGACAAGACGGAATCGGGACAGAACGTCGGCTTCGTCGAGATGGAGGATTGCGAGTTGATGGAGGGCGACGTGACGCTTCGCGTCACCCACTCCACCGTCAACTACAAGGACGGCCTGGCGCTGTCCGGCAAGTCGGCGGTTCCTCGCCGCTTTCCCATGGTGCTCGGCATCGACCTCGCCGGGATCGTGGAAGCCTCCGCCCATCCGGGCTTTCGCGCCGGCGACGAAGTTTTGGCGAACGGCTACGGCCTCGGCGAGACGCATTTCGGCGGCTACGCCGAAAAGGCGCGCCTGAAGGGCGATTGGCTGATCAGGCCGCCGCCGGGTCTGACGCGCGCCGAGGCGATGGCGATCGGCACCGCCGGCTACACCGCGGCGCTGTGCGTTCTGGCGCTGGAGCGCCAGGGGATGAAGCCGTCGATGGGGCCGATCGTCGTCACCGGCGCGGCGGGCGGGGTCGGCTCGGTCGCGATCGCGCTGCTCGCCAAGGCCGGCTGGAGCGTCGTCGCTTCGACCGGGCGCGCCGAGGAGGCCGACTATCTCAAGGCGTTGGGCGCCGCGGAGGTCATCGAGCGCGCCTCGCTCGCCGCGCCCGGCAAGCCGCTCGGCAAGGAGCGCTGGGCGGCGGGCCTCGACTGCGTCGGATCGACGACGCTCGCCAACGTCGTCGCGCAGACGCGCTACGGCGGCGCGGTGACGGCGTGCGGGCTCGCCGGCGGCATGGACCTGCCGATGAGCGTCGCGCCGTTCATCCTGCGCGGCGTCAGCCTGATCGGCGTCGACAGCGTCAATTGCCCGATGCCGTTGCGGCTCGAGGCGTGGGCGAGGCTGGCGCGCGACCTCGATCGCGCCGCGCTCGCGCGCATGACCGAGACCGCGCCGTTCGACAGGACGTTCGAGATCGGCGCGCGAATTCTCGCCGGCCGGGTGCGCGGGCGCGTGGTGGTGGCGATGGCAAAATAGCCGGCGCCGCCAGCCGCGCCGCCGCCGCGATGGCGGCTTGACCGCCGGCGAAAGCGCCGCCAAGAGAGGGGTCATGACCGATGTTTCCCTGCCCGCGGCCGTCGGCGCCGGGCTGTTGTCCTTCCTCAGTCCTTGCGTCCTGCCGCTCGCCCCGCCGTACCTGTGCTATCTCGCGGGGACCTCGGTCGAGGCGCTGGTCGACGAGGGGGAGACGCGCGCGCGCCGCGACGTGGTGATCGCGTCGCTGCTGTTCGTGGCGGGATTCGCCACCGTGTTCGTGGCGCTCGGCGCGACCGCCTCGGCGGTCGGCGCGCTGCTCAGGCAATGGAGCCACGCGTTGTCGATCGCCGCCGGAATCGGCATCGTGCTGATGGGCGCGCATTTTCTCGGCGTGTTCAAACTGAGCCCGATGCTCCGGGAGGCGCGGGTCGAAATCGCCAGGCCGCCGGGACTTTGGAGCGCCTACCTGATGGGGCTGGCGTTCGCGTTCGGCTGGACGCCCTGCATCGGGCCGATCCTGGCGGCGATCCTCGCCGTCGCGGGCGCGCAAGAAACCGTCGCGCGCGGCGCCCTGTTGCTGGCGGCCTACGCGTTCGGGCTCGGCCTTCCCTTCGTCCTGGCGGCGATCGCGATGGAGAGATTCCTCGGATTGGCGCGCCGCTTTCGCGGTCAGTTCGCGCGGCTGGAGAAGGCGGTCGGCGCCCTGCTGGTGCTGACCGGCGCCGCGTTCCTGACCGGCGGCTTTCAGAGCGCCTCCGAATGGCTGATCGAGACCTTCCCGACGTTCGGCCAGTAGCGGCGAAGCCGAGACGAAAAAGAGCCCGCCGACCGCTTCGGCGGGCTCTTCTCGCTCGACAGGTCCCGCGGGACCCGCCGCCGGATCGGATCACATCTGGTGATAGGTGATCTTGCCGTCCGGATCCTTCGCCCAGACGTACCAGACGTAGTCGACGGTGGTGCGATCGCCCTTCTTGTCATAGGCGATGTCGCCGATCGCGGTCTTGAAGGTCATGCCGGAATGCATGACTTCCGCGACCTTCTTGGGATCGAGCGAATTGGCCTTCTCGGCCGCCTGCTTGATGATCTGCATCGCGGAGTAGGAATAGAGCGTGTAGCCTTCCGGCTCGAAGCCCTTGGCCTTGATCTCCGCCACCACGTCCTTGGCGGCGGGGTTGTTGCGCGGCTCGGGGCCGAACGACATCAACGTGCCCTCGACGCCGGGGCCGCCGATCTGGGCGAACTCGTTGTCGGTGATGCCGTCGCCGGAGATCATGATGGTCTTCATCCCCTGGTCGCGCATCTGGCGCACGATCAGGCCGCCCTCGGTGTGCAGGCCGCCCCACATGACGTAATCGGCGCCGGCCGCCTTGATCTTCGAGACGATCGCCGAATAGTCCTTTTCGCCGGTGTTGACGCCTTCGTAGAGGACTTCCTTCTTGCCGCCGGCGTTCATGAATCCCCTGGCGGCGTCGGCGAGGCCTTGGCCGTAGGGGGTCTTGTCGTGGACGATGGCGATCTTCTTGTCCTTGAGGTCGGACAGCGCCAGATCGGCCCACAGCTTGCCCTGCTGGTCGTCGCGCCCGCAGGTGCGGAACACGTCCCACAATCCGCGGTCGGTGACCTTCGGGTTGGTGGCCGAGGGCGTGATCATCAGGATGCCGTTGTCGGCGTAGACTTCGGAGGCGGGAATGGTCACGCCGGAGTTGAAGTGGCCGACGACGAACTTGACGCCGTCGCCGACGAACTTGTTGGCGGCCGAAACGCCCTGCTTGGGATCGGAAACGTCGTCGCCCTGTTCGACTTCGATCTTCTGGCCGAGAATGCCGCCGGCGGCGTTGAAGTCGGCGGCGGCCTGGTACACGCCGGTGGTCAATTGTGCGCCGAACGTAGCGTTGGGGCCGGTGATCGGAGCGCCGACGCCAAGCTTGATTTGCGCGTTCGCGGCGCCCGCGTAGGCCAACCCCGCGGCGAGCACGAGACCCGTCAACCAATATTTCTTCATGCTACACTCCTTGCGTTTTGGGGCGCGGAGGGCGCCCCCCGGGCGGAACGTCATCCCACCTTGGCGGGGATACAAGCCTGTTTTCGAATCGGTGTCACCTCAAAAGCCGCGCGGCCCGCCCGAATCTTCCGTTGGCCGCGGCAAGCGCCGCTTCGTCGCCTCAACGCGCCCGCCAACGCAATCCGACCCTTTCGAAGGCCCAGGAGTACTGCGTCGCCATCTGCCGCGCGCGCATCGAGGCGTAGCCGAGCCAGGCCATGGCGAGCAGCAGAGCGAAGGTCACGAGATAATAGTGGAGCGAGAGCAACTCCTCCTGGAACAGCGCGTAATGCAGGAACTGCACCGCCGCGGCGAGCACGACCATCGCCGGCGCGATGCGCCACAGCGGGGTCCAGCCGCCGGCCAAGGCGCGGCCGGTGGCGAAAGCCGCCGCGGCGCCCAGGCCGTCGAGCACGAAGAAAGCCAAGAAGCCATATTCGCTGTCGACCCACAAAACGCCGGCCATCAGTGGCCTCCTTCGAGATACGCCGTGCGCACTTCGGGTCGCGCGAGCAATTCCTGGCCGGCGCCCGTCATGGTGATCTTGCCGTTGACCATCACGTAGCCGCGATGCGCGAGCTTGAGCGCATGGAAGGCGTTTTGCTCGACCAGGAACACGGATATTCCCTGGTTGTGGTTGAGTTCGTAAATCGCGTTGAAAATCTGCCTGACCAGCAGCGGCGCGAGGCCGAGCGAGGGCTCGTCGAGCAGAAGAAGTCGCGGCCTGCCCATCAGCGCGCGAGCGATCGCCAGCATCTGCTGCTCGCCGCCCGACAACGTGCCGCCGCGTTGTTGCGCGCGCTCCTTGAGGCGCGGGAACATCACGAAGACGCGCTCCAAGTCCTCGTCGAAATGGGCGAAATCGTCGATCGAGGCGCCCATCTGCAGGTTCTCGAAAACCGTCATGCGCGGGAAGATGCGCCGGCCCTCCGGCGACTGCGCGATCGACATGCGCGCGATGCGATGGGTCGGCATGTTGGTGATGTCGAGGCCGTCGAAGGCGATCGAGCCGCGCCGCGCGCGCGGGTTGCCGAAAATCGTCATCATCATCGTCGATTTGCCGGCGCCGTTGGCGCCGATCAAGGTGACGATCTCGCCTTCGTTGACGTCGAGATCGACGCCCCTCAGCGCCTGGATCTTGCCGTAGTAAGCCTCGACGCCGCGCACGCTCAGCAGCGGTCTGGCGGCGGGGGCGGTCGAGGCGGCGCTCGAAACTGCGCTCGTCTGGCTCATGCGCCGATCTCCGCTTCCACGCTGGCGAGTTCCTCCTGATCGGCGACGCCGAGATAGGCGGCGATGACCCGAGGATCGGCCCGCACCTCCTCCGGCGTCCCGTCGGCGATCTTGAGCCCATAGTCGAGCACGACCACGTGATCGGAAATCTGCATGACGACCGACATGTCGTGCTCGATCAGCAGAATCGAGGTCTTGTGATCGTCGCGGATCGAATGGAGCAGCGCGTTCAGCTCCATGGTTTCGCGCGGATTGAGGCCGGCGGCGGGCTCGTCCAGGCACAGCATCACCGGGTCGGTGCACATCGCGCGGGCGATTTCGAGTCGACGCTGCGCGCCGTACGGCAACTCGCCGGCCGAATCGTCGGCGCGATCGATCAGACCGATCTTTTCCAGCCAGTACTTGGCGCGCTCAACCGCTTGCGCCTCGGCGGCCAGATAGCTCGGCGCGCCGAACAGGCCGAGCACGGTGAAACCGCTGGCCAGCATCAGCGTGTTGTGATGGGCGACCATCAGATTTTCGAGCGCGGTCATGCCCTGAAAGAGGCGAATGTTCTGGAACGTCCGCGCCACCTTGGCGCGCCAGCCGATTTCGTTGCCGGGCATGCGCTCGAGAAGAAAGAGTTCGCCGGTCGAGGTGATCGCGTGCTTGTTCGGCGAACGCGTGAGCGCCTCGACGTCGGCGGCCGAGGCGGAGCCTGCCCGCGCCAGCGCCAGACGCCCCTCGGTCGGCTTGTAAAAGCCGGTCACGCAGTTGAACACCGTCGTCTTGCCCGCGCCGTTGGGGCCGATCAGCGCGGTGATGTCGCCGCGCCCGGCTTGAAACGTGAGGTCGTTGACAGCGACGAGGCCGCCGAACCGCATCGTCAAGTGCTCGACGACGAGCAGGGGATCGGTCAGCCAACGCATCAGCCGTGTCCTTCCCTGACGAGCGCGCCCGACACCGCCTTCCTCTCGCTGAGGAAGATCGACGGCGCGCGCGTCGCAATAAGGCCCCGCGGCCGCACGACCATCATCACCACCATCGCCAGGCCGAACAACAGACCGCGATATTGCGCGGGATCGAAATCGGGCATGGCGAACTTATCGATGACCGCATCGGGCAGCAGATGAAACGCCCGCAAGGCGAAGACGGCGACGACGACGCCGATCGCGACCTGCACGGCCAGGCCGCGCGATCGGATGACGCCGAACGTCGCGACGACCAGGCATATCAGAAAGACGCCCGTCCCGTTCGCCATGATGGCGCGAAGAAAATCGAGTTCGCGCAACAGCTCGAAACCGC
>Ga0326728_10022072_pt1 | contig 11865 bp, 8 predicted proteins | sample MB3enrmetagenome_FD_207602 | JGI IMG/M metagenome (GOLD analysis project Ga0326728, IMG submission 207602) | Lab enriched peat soil microbial communities from McLean, Ithaca, NY, United States - MB31MN | ecosystem: Environmental > Terrestrial > Soil > Wetlands > Peat | place: USA: New York... | reverse complement strand
CGGCCGGAAAGCCTGATGTGGGCAGGAACACCATCGAAAAAGCGGGATTCGCGAAGAAAGTCGGTCCAGGTCCGCCGGCGCCGCCGTTGGCGGTGGGATCGAAGATCGCGAAACTGCTCTGACCGAGAACGCCGCTGAAATCGATCTCGGTGATTGTCGTGGTTGGAGAAGCGCAGCTCAAAACGGAATTGGATCCGCAGAGATCCAGGTCGAATGCCAGGGCCGCCGTTGGCAGGATATCGTCCGCTGAACTTTGCCATTGAGCGATATATGGCGAGGCCAGAGACGGTCCCGTTCCATTGTAATAACCGCTCGTGTAATCGACTGTCAGCATCCAGTCTTGAATCGCCACATTGTCGCAAACAACGTAGGAAGCATTGCATCCGTTCGACGGACCGGTGTCGTTGGCTATTTGAATTTCCTGAATCCCGGGGTTGGGCGTATCCGCCGAGAGCGAGACAGTGGCTACGTAAGCCACACTACTGCCAAAGGCAAGAGCGGAACTCAGTACGAGGAGCCCCAGTATCGACAAGACACGCGGCAATCTATGGTGCATAGCGGCAAAATTCTATCACACAAAACTTGGCGAGTCAAGGAGTTTCAGTCCGGGAGTTTCCCCAGAATCTGAGGAGTAGATAGGGAAAGCCTTGTAGGATCATAGGATTGCGGGGATTTCGAAGTGGGAGGGGACGGAATCCGGGCTACAAGGGTTTTTGATCCGAAAGTCCAAACCACCAAGGAGGCGTCCCCGATGCACGATACCAAAGTCCGGTCCCGGCTGAAAGCGCAGTTGACGAAGTTCTCCTCGGATCTCTGTGCCGGCCTGTCGAAGCCGTTCCGCAGCGTGGTGGCGGTCTCCCTCGTCTCGGCCGGCTCCTCCGGCGCACTCACTGACGGGTCGACGTCGGACGCGGGGTTGCTGGGCGTCCCGGTGGCGTCTTCCTGGTCGTGCGCGTCGGCTGAAGCACCTTCGGCTCCGTCCGCGGTCGGCGCCTCGGGCGCGTGTTTGGACGGCTCACCCGTCTCGATCGTTTCGTTCTGCTCCATGGTCGTCTCCTCCGGAGTCTCCGCGTCTACAGCGGTGGTTTCCACGGCTCGCGTCTCGACCGCCGTCGTCTCGGCCGCGGCTTTGCGTCGCTTGCGGCCAGTCTTCTTGGTCTGCCTCTCTTTCTGCTTCCTTTTGCGGGGCATTGATGGTTCGTTTCGTTGCCCAAAAATGGGCAATGAGAAGTAAACCTCACGAGGGGGCCTTTGGGAAGTATCGTCTGAGGCACCCTTGTCGCGGACGTCGGGCCAACGGATGCACCAGGGTTAACTTGACTAAACGGCCCTCGCTAAGGTTTTTGGTTCCTGGGCGGCAGATACCATGACAGATACAGCGAGACTGGAAGCCTTGTACTGCGCGGTGTTCGACGTTCAACCGGGTGCCAGCCGGGAGGAATTGCGTCCGGCGTGCATCTTCAAGGTCAGAATGGCGCACCCCGATCGCTTCCAGTGGAGTCCCGCTCTTCGCGAGATCGCCGAAGCCTGGATGAAGCAGATCAACGAAGCCTACGGCTACCCCAAGAGACTCGGTGATCGGCGGCCTCCACGAGACGAGTGCGAAAACGCTGCCCGGTCGAGCGGCAACCGCGAAGAACGCAGCCAGGAGCGGGATCGGGAAGCACCCGCTGTAGGAACTCCGCCAACAAAGAGCAAGCCGCACTGGCCCGCCAGCCTGATGGTGATACTCACGTGCCATGGGGCAATACGAATCGCCGCTCTGCTATCGGCCTGGAGCTTTCCCGTCGTTGTCGCGACGGCTTGGGCTTACACGCTCATTTGAGGGTTGCGGAACAAGCTGGTGATCTACGCCAACATCAACGACGTCGTCCTCTCGCTGCTCGCAGGCTGCTGACCATCCCGGCGCTGTTCAAATTAGGAAAAACCCTAAACCTGTGACCATGGTCCGCTGGGTGACGTTTCTTTGCAGCCACTCCCGTGCAAATTAGCTTTCAGCCACGGGCCTGAGGCGTAGCCAGACGGCGGGGCGCCCGGTCTGGTAGGTTTGGCTCAGGTTTCCGCAAGAAACTGAGTTCGACTACCAAAGGAGCCACCCCGCCATGAATCGAGTATGCAGCATTTTCAGCCGGCTCTTGCAGTTCTTCCCGCGCCTGGAGTTTCAGGCGCTGGTCCTTGAGCACCACGCTGAACGCCATGCCCGCGGATTCGCCTGCTGGCAGCAGTTCGTCGCCATGTTGTTCTGCCAACTCGCCTACGCCCAGAGCCTGCGAGAGATCTGTGGCGGACTGGCGGCGTTGGAGGGCAAGTTGCGCCATCTCGGCATCGCCGATTGCCCCAAGGCCACCAGGCTTTCCTACGCCAACGCCCACCGGCCCTGGGAGTTGTATCGGGCGATCTTCGACCAAACCCTGGCCCGCTGCCAAGCCCAGGCCGCCTTGCGCACCCGGCGAAAGTTCCGGTTCAAGCACAAGCTCCTGAGCCTCGACTCCAGCATGGTAGAACTGTGCGCCGAGAGCTTCGATTGGGCGCGCTACAAAAAGACCAAGGGCGCTCTGAAACTGCACCTGGTGCTGGACCACGACGGCTGCCTGCCCTGCTACGCCGTCATTACCGAGGGCCGGCGGGCCGACGTCAAAGAAGCCCGCAAGATCGGCTTCGCGCCCGGCACGATCGTGGTGTTCGACCGCGGCTACCCGGACTACGCCTGGTGGCTGGAACTGACGCGCGCGCATGTCGATTTCGTCACCCGGCTCAAGGATGACGCCTCCTACGGAGTCGTGGAAGAGAGGCCGTCGCAGGAGGGTTCCGACATCCTGCGCGACGAAGTGATCCTGCTGACCAGCCAGCAAGAGGTCGGCCCCGAGGCCCGGCTGCGGCGCATCGAGGTTTGGGTGGAAGAGAAACAGGAGACCCTGGTCTTCGTCACCAACAATCTGCGCCTGGCGGCCCGGACGATTGCCCGGATCTACCAAGAGCGCTGGCAGATCGAATTGTTCTTCAAGGCCCTGAAGCAGGGTCTGAAGGTGAAGACCTTCGTCGGCACCAGCGAGAACGCGGTGCAGATCCAGATCTGGACGGCGCTGATTGCCATGCTGGTGCTGAAGTACCTGCAACTGAAGAGCACGTTCGGCTGGAGCCTGTCCAACCTGATCGCCCTGCTGCGGCAGCGGTTGTTTGTGCACCGCGACCTGTGGACCTGGCTGAACGACCCCTTCAAGGCTCCGCCGCCCCTGGTGCCGGCCGAGCAACTGGCGCTCGGGCTGTAAGTTGGACAGCATCATCGGAGAGTCGAGCGGAACATCTTGAGAAACGAAGGAATGAGTGATCGCAACTTGGACAGCAGGAGGCGCCGCAGCGAGTAGCACCTCGCTCCGGTGTCACCACAACCAGGTTTGCGTCAGGACGCCGACGCGGAGGCTATCTTCAATGGATGCAATGGGGCCGACAGGCGGGCGGCGCTAATCTGCACAGCAGTGACGTCACCAACACCCCGTCACCGATATCCCTCTGTCTGTATCCCCTTACTTTGGCTGGTGGGCGGTGCAAGGCTCGAACTTGCGACCTCCTGCTTGTAAGGCAGGCGCTCTAACCATCTGAGCTAACCGCCCGGCGGAACTCTCTTGATTCTAGCGCCTCCGGAGCGCCTCAGTCCCCGGTCTCCACTCCCAAATACCGCTTGGCGTTCCCGTAGCAGATGTTCTCGATCAGCGGGCCAACCAGTTCGTCGGCGTCCGGGATCTCGCCGTTCTCGATATCGCGGCCGATCAGGTTACAGAGCACGCGCCGGAAGTACTCGTGCCGCGGGTAGGACATGAACGACCGCGAATCCGTCAGCATCCCCACGAACCGCGAGAGCAGCCCGCAATTGGATAGCGCGTTGATCTGCCACTCCATGGCTTCCTTCTGATCCAGGAACCACCAGCCGCTGCCGAGCTGGATCTTGCCGGCGACGCTGCCGTCCTGGAAAGTGCCGATGAGCGTGGCCAGCGCGTAGTTATCGGCCGGATTGAGGCTGTACAGGATGGTCTTGGGGAGCGCGCCCTGCTGCTCCAGCAGGTCGAGATAAGCGCCCAGCGCGTCGATTTGCGGCCAGTCGCCGATGGAGTCGAAGCCGGTGTCCGGCCCAAGCTGGTGGAACATGCGGGTGTTGGCGTTGCGGCGCGCTCCCAGGTGGAGCTGCTTGGTCCAGCCCTTTTCGGCGTCCAGCGCTCCGAAGTACAGCATCATGAAGGACGCGAACTGGCGCTGTTCCTCGGGTGTTGCGGCCCTCCCCTGCCGGGCGCGGTCGAAGATTCCCGCCGCGACGCGATCGTCGCAGAAGTCGGCGTAACAGGTGTTAATGCCGTGGTCGGAGAGGCGCCCGCCCATTTCGTGGAAGAAGTCGTGACGGCTGCTCAAGGCGTCCAGAAACGCCTGGAAGCTCGCGATTTCGGTATCGGCGGCCGCGGCGAGCCGTTCCACCCAGGGATTGAACAGGGCGGGGAGGTGCACGTTCAGGGCCTTGTCCGGACGGAAGGCCGGATAGACGCGCGTGCCCGAGGCGGAATCGCGAATCATCGCGTGCCAGGCCAGGTTGTCGGTGGGATCGTCGGTCGTGCATAGCGCCCGGACGCGGAACTTCTTCAGGATGGCCTGCGCGCGCAGCTCCTCGCCCTCCAGCTTCTCGTTGGCCACGCTCCAAATACGGCGCGCGTTGGTCTCGTCGAGCAGCTCGTCGATGCCGAAGTAGCGCTTCAACTCCAGGTGGGTCCAATGGTAGAGCGGATTGCGCAGAGTGAACGGCACGGTGCGCGCCCAGACCAGGAACTTCTCATAGGGCGCGGCATCGCCGGTGACGCAGCGCTCCTCCACGCCGTTGGAGCGCATGGCCCGCCACTTGTAATGGTCGCCTTGCAACCAGATCTCGAACAGGTCCGCGAAGCGCCGGTTCTCCGCCAGGTCCTGGGGCGGAAGGTGGCAGTGGTAGTCCAGGATGGGCTGGGTTTCGGCGTAGCGGCGATACAGCCGGCGCGCGGCCGCGTTGGTAAGCAGGAAATCGTCGTGAATGAAAGCCATGACGGACTCTCCCTACAGAAACAGGGGCTTCAAGTGGCGTTCGTACAGGTTGAAGGTCACGTTTCGCGATACCGCCTCCGCGGAGGCGCGCAGCCGCCCCAGGTATCTCTCGCCCATCTGCGCGGCCACCTTGTAGCCGACGTGCAGCAGTTGCCGCAGGTTGGGATTGTAGACCGGGCAGTCGCGCTCGTGCCGCAGCGCGGCGGTGAAGCGTGCGGGATTCCAGCCCGCGACTTCGCCCGGCGACGGCAGCTTGGAGGCGTCGATGTCGATCACCGTGGCATAGGGCAGGCAGAGTTCTTCGCGCTGCGCGTAGGCGCCCGCGTAGATCTCTTTCGCCAGATCCAGCGACGCTCCGCCCGCCTCCGCCAGCCCGATCAACTCCTCCAGCCAGGTGGTTCCCGCCGTCTTCAGGTGCAGGCCGGCGCCCGAGCGTTCCAGCACGCGGCGGATGGCCGGATAGATCGAGAACTTGTCGCTGCCCGAATGCACGCTGAGCTTCAAGTTCGCGCGCAGGCCCCAGCGTCTAACCGCGTAGGCGATCACCGCCACGTCCGCCTGGAACTCCCGCTCGAACTGCACCAGGTCGCCGACGTAATCCACGCCCTTGTTGAAGCGGCCGGAGAACTTCGGGGCGATGGTCTGCGCCGGTACGCCTTCGTCCGCGATCGCCGCCAGGATGACCAGCAGTTCCGGGGGCGTCTGCGGCAGGTCCGTCTCGTCCATCGAAACCTCTGTGATGAACGACCAGGGTCCCTTCTCCCGGGCGATGTAACGGTAGATGCGCCCGGCCTCGTGGACCGCGCCCAGGTATTTGGCGGCCGCGCCGGCAGCCCGTTCGCGGGCGATTACGAGCGGCTGGTCCAGGCCGGCCAGCTCAATCGAGCCGATCAGCTCGGGATGCCGGGCCAGGAAGGATTCCACTTCCGAGGCCGCCACCGGGCGGCCGATGGCGTCTCCCACGTCCAGCGTATAGTAGTCGCTGGAGTCCAGAAACCGCTCCACCGTCTGGAGCCCGATGTGGTCGGCGTCCACGTGGAATGGCAGCTTCCAGTCCAGCTCCTGGACGGCGGCTTGGGCGGCCGCGAGCACGCTGGCCGGCTCCGACCCGACGATGTTGTGCTCCCGGTTCGACTTGTTCCAGACCGGAATGACCTCCACGCCTTGGGCCGCCGCCGCGAGCACCGCCCGCAGTTGCGCCTTGGCCTGCTGAGCGAACCGGTCGCCCACTCCCAGCGAATATTTCCCCAACTGCAATTCCAGATTCATGGACCTCGAGACCTCCGGCTCCCGAAAGGTAAGGATACAACGTCGCCACCGCGAATTGGCGGTGCCCAAGAAGGGCATAGCTTTCCGGCCGCGGCAGGTATACTCTGGGTATAGGCGTTCGCGCTGGATCTTCCGCTGAAGAGCTGCGGTCGCGGGCGCGCAAACTGGGCTAAGGCGGTCCCTGGGACTATGAGCTGGTCGTCTTCTCCGAAGAAGGACGAGTCCACTGTACCCTCTTTGCCACGTCCCCAAAGACTGGGCGAGCGCGTCGCCATTCTCGAGGCGGCTCTAGAAGCGTTCGCAGATGGAGCCATCGTCGCCGACGGGAGCGGGACCGTGCTGGCGGCGAACGCCGCGGCGTCGCGCCTGCTCCAGGTCGCGAAGCTCTCCGCGCTGCCTTCCGAATGGATGGCCGGCGATTCTCCGGTAGTCCGCGCCTTGCGAGGCGAATCCGTGGGCTTTGTGGACCTCCTCCTGCCCGGAAGCGCTGGAACCCGGCTGCGAGTCTCCGCCCGGCCGCTGCGGCGTGCGGGAGGCGCTACCGCCGTGGTAGCGATTCTCCAGCCGGCCGCTCCGGCCCGGGCCTCGCGCCCCCGGAAGGCGGACTGGGCCTGGGACATCATCGAGAGCGTGGCCAGCCTGGTCGTGGTGCTGGACCCCGACGGCCGCATCCGCAGATTCAACCCCGCCTGCCAGGCCGCCACCGGCTACAGCCTCCAGGAGGTCCGGGGCAAGCGCTTCTGGGATCTCCTGTTGAGGCCCGAAGAGGTCGATTCCGTCAAGCGCCTCATTGGGGAACTCCGCGCCGGCCGCTTCCCCACCTATCACGAGAACTACTGGCAGGCCAAGGACGGGGAGCGGCGGCTGATCGCCTGGTCGAGCACCGCCCTGCTGGATAGCCAAGGCGCCGTCGAATACATCGTCGCCACCGGTACGGACATCTCCGGGCGCAAGCGCGCCGAGGATGCTTTGCGCGAAGCCAACGACACGCTGCGGGCCGTCATCGAGACCAGCCCCCTGGCCATCGTCGCCATGGATCTCCAGGGCTGCGTGAAGAGCTGGAATCGCGCCGCCGAGACCATTTTCGGATGGCGCGAAGAGGAACTGCTGGACCGGCCGTTTCCCATCGTGCCCGCTGACGACCTGGAGTTTTTCCGCGGCAACATGGCGCGCATCCGCCATGGCGAAACCATCGCGGGCGTCGAACGGCAGCGCCGGCGCAAGGACGGCTCCCTCGTCGATGTCGAGATCTGGAACGCGGCGCGGCGGAACGCCTCCGGCGAAATTGTCGGCGTGATCTCCGTGCTCGTGGACGTGACCGAGCGCAAGCGCCTGGAAGAGCAATTCCGGCAGTCCCAGAAGATGGAGGCCGTGGGACGGCTGGCCGGCGGCGTGGCGCACGACTTCAACAACCTGCTCACCGTTATCACCGGCTATAGCCAGATGATCCTGGACGCGCTGCAGGAACAAGACCCCCTGCGCGACGACATCCAGGAGGTGCTGCGCGCCTCCGAGAGCGCGGCGGCGCTCACCGGCCAACTCCTGGCCTTCAGCCGCCGCCAGACCGTTCAGCCGCGCATCCTGGACCTGAATGCCCTGCTGCTGAGTTTGGAGAAGATGTTACACCGCCTGGTCGGCGAGGACATCGAAATGCTGACCGCGCTGAGTCCTCACTTGCCCAGAGTGAAGGCCGACCCGGGCCAGCTTCAGCAGGTGCTCATGAACCTGATCGTGAACGCCCGCGACGCCATGCCGGACGGCGGCCGCCTCAGCGTCGAGACCGAGGCTGTGACCTTGGATGGGCCGCACGTCGCCGGCGCGCCGGACCTGCCGCCCGGGCCGTATGTCGCGCTCTCCGTCATCGACACCGGCAAGGGCATGGACGAGGCCACGCGCCGCCGCATCTTCGAGCCGTTCTTCACCACCAAGCCGCGCGGCAAGGGAACCGGGCTGGGCCTGAGCACGGCCTATGGGATCGTCCGTCAGAGCGGCGGCGACATCTGGGTTTCCAGCGAGCTGGGCAGCGGCTCCCTGTTCCGGATCTACCTCCCGGTGGCCCCGGAGGCCGCCGCCGTGGGGGCGCAGAACGGCGAGATTGCCTCCCCTGGCGCCGGGACGGAGACGATTCTGCTGGTCGAGGAAGAGGCCGCCTTACGCAAATCGGTCCGCGAACTGCTCTCCGCGAACGGCTACACCGTCCTCCCGGCCGGCGACGTCCGCGCGGCGCTGCGCATCTGCGAGCGCCACTCCAGCCCCATCCACCTGTGCCTGACCAATGTCGTCCTGCCCCGCATGAGCGGCCGGGAACTGGCCCGCCGCGCCCTAGCCTTTTACCCGCGCATGAAAGTGATCTACATCTCCGGCCACGCGGATAGCCCGGGCCTGCCCCCCGGCGACAGCGAGAGCGGCGCCTCGTTTCTCCAAAAGCCCTTCGCCCCGGAAGCCCTGCTCGCCAAGGTCCGCCAGGCGCTGGACCGGGAGTAGTCAGCGTCGCCCCGCTTGCCGCCCGGATCAGGCCCTCGGTCGCCGTCTTTTTCCGTGAAGCGCCCGGTTTACCGCCTCCGCGGAGAAAGCCTCGGGATCGTATTCTTCTCCGACCCAGTCCAGCATTTCTTCGTGGTCTTCGTGCTTCGGGTCCTGGATCGCCTCCAGCAGCCCGTAGAACCCCCCGATGCCCCCGCAATCTTCCGGCGGACACGCTCGCTCGCCTCCCGTGCACGCTGGATACGCCAGGTTGGCGTCCACGGGCACGCGCTTCTCAAGGACCATGCCGTGCTCCCAGCCGTCGCCGAACTCGTATAGGTAGACGGCCTTCGCGCCCACGCGGCCCAGCACCTGATCGAGCCGAACCTTGCGCTCGTCGATCTGACTGTCGATCCCGAATCCACCATCGTCCAGAACCGGCTCGCCATAACGCTTCCGGCCAACCTGAAACTCGTGCAGGTGCGAATAATCCCAGCCCATGGCAGTCTGGAGCACATTGTGCAGTTGGGCCAGCGTCAGCCCCGCGGGGGGCAACAGGCGGCGCCAGATGGGCGGACTCGTCCCCAGCAGCGTAACCTTGATCTGATAGATTCCTTCGGTCGAACTCTTCTGTTTTGTCGGCATGATCGGGATTCCTTCAGGTGCTGGACAAGCACTTACTACCGCCCCTCCCCCGGCGTTTCCGCCGCCGCCGCGCCGCTCCCGCTAAACTCCCAGCTCTCGCTCACCGAGCGCCTGCCCTTGAGGAACACCTCCAGCCGGAACGCGACCCGGTCCGTCACGCGATGGTAAGCCACGCTGTAGCCCTGCCGCCGCAACATCGACTGATCGAGATCCAGACTCTTGCTCTGGTCGCCGTCGGCGATCGTGAGCACGGCCCGCTCGGCATGCGCGATCGCGGGAGAGTTCCGGTCCCAGGTCAGGGACAGGTTTTCCCCGTACTCCACCACCAGCAGCGAGAGCGCATAGGGGTCGCGGGGCGGCGCGCTCGGACGGCCGGGTGAGGGCCGCAAACCGCGCGCCATGGCGAAGCCCAAGATGCCCACCACCAGGTACACGCAAGTCAAGATCGGGATCAGCACCCACCAGGAAACCCAAAGCGGCTGCCGCGGTCGCGCCGGTTTCACCTCCTCCACCGCTGGCGGGACGGCCGGTCCTTCCTCCTCTGCCGGCGCCGGAACGGCAGGCGGCTCCTTCGCGGCGCGCTTCCAGTACCGCCATTCCCGCTTCTTCCGCGGCGGCGGGGCGCTCAGGAACGCCGGCAGCGGCACATCCATCGGCGCTTCCGCGGGCGCCTCGTCCGAAGCCGGCGGCGGGGGCTCCGGTTCCGGCTGAGGCTCCGGCGCCGTCCCTCTCCCCGCACGGGCTGCCGGAGCCGCCGCCCGCATCGGAAACTCCAGATAGCTCGATTCTGCGTGGATCTGCCCCTGCTCGCGGATGAAGAATCCCCCCGTGCTCGAGCGCATCGCGCGCGGCCGGATCAGCAGCGCCACGTCCGACGGATCGCGAAAGTAGTGCGCGAACAGCCACAGGTCGTGCTGGCTGAGGGCCATCGGTTCCCGCGTTCCGGTGCGATAGAATCCCACCGCGTGCATCGGCCGTCCCGACGGCGGTTGCCACTGCCGCAGCAGCTCCCGGAAAGCGGCCTTATCGTTCTCCGAGAAGGCGTAGAACGGCCCGAACGCGTACTCGATCGGAACCGGAATCACCTCTTCGACGCGAGTGGTCGGGATCTCCCCCGCCTCCACCGTTCCCAGCAGCAGGCCGCCCACCTCCGCGCCGTGGCGCGGCAGCAGGCCCAGTCCACGCATCGCCTCCGTGAGCAGGTGGTCGATGGCCTGGTGGGACAGACAAACCCTGACCGGCTTGCCCGGGACCTCCCAAACGTAGTATTCCGGCGCTTCGTCCATGGTTCCGCTAGTCACGTCTATCGTAACGCAACCTCCGCCGTTCTACACTGAAGGTCTCATGTCCGGAACGCTCTATCTCGTCGCCACTCCCATCGGCAACCTCGAGGACATCACCCTGCGCGCCCTGCGCATCCTCCGCGAGGTGGACTTGGTGGCTTGCGAGGATACCCGCCAGACCCGCAAGCTGCTGGACCACTACGGCATCCACAAACCCACCCTCAGCTTCCACGAGCACAACGAGCGCGCGCGCGAGCTCGACCTGCTCCTGAAGCTGCGCGACGACGCCCAAATCGCCCTCGTCTCCGACGCCGGCACTCCCTTGCTCTCGGACCCCGGCTACCACCTGGTCGCCGATGCCATCCGGCAGGGCGTCCGCGTCGAACCCATTCCCGGGCCTTCCGCCGTGCTGGCCGGCCTGGCCGCCTCCGGCCTGCCCACCGACGCTTTCCACTTCGGCGGGTTCCTCCCCGCGCGCTCCTCGCCCCGGCGCAAGGCGCTGGCCGCGCTCCGCGACGAGCCGGCCACGCTGATCTTCTTCGAAGCGCCCCACCGCATTCGCGAAACGCTCGCCGATATCGACGAGCTGCTCGGCCCGCGTCCCGTCGTGCTGGCCCGCGAGGTCACCAAAATCCACGAGCAATTTCTGCGCGGCACCGCCGCCGAGCTGAAGCTGGCCGATATTCCGCTCAAAGGCGAATTCACGCTGCTCATCGGCAAGGCCGTCGCGCCGCCGCCCCCCGACGAGACGCCGCTCCTGGACGCCATCGCCGCGCGCGTCAACGCCGGCCTCAGCCGCATGGACGCCATCAAAGCCGTGGCCCGCGAGCGCGGCCTCTCCAAGCGCGAGGTCTACCGCCTGGCGCTCGAACGCTGAGGAATGCCGTGCGAACCGCTACCTGCTGTCTCCTGACTGTGGCCCTCGCCACGGCCATGGCAACGGCGCAGACACCCGCGTCCGACAAGTTTGGCGTTATGAAGAAGCTGATCGAGGCGCCTGTGGTGACGGGGAGAAGGACCTTCACCCAGGCTCTTGGGGACGGCGCCATTGCAATGAGGAGCCATTTTCTGACATTTGGCATAGAGTTGGCCGATGGCGACTACCCTGAGGAGCGGATGGTGATGTCGAGTCAGCCCCGAGGCGGCA
>Ga0326728_10022071_pt1 | contig 11865 bp, 9 predicted proteins | sample MB3enrmetagenome_FD_207602 | JGI IMG/M metagenome (GOLD analysis project Ga0326728, IMG submission 207602) | Lab enriched peat soil microbial communities from McLean, Ithaca, NY, United States - MB31MN | ecosystem: Environmental > Terrestrial > Soil > Wetlands > Peat | place: USA: New York... | reverse complement strand
GTCGCGCAGTTTATCGGCCAGTCGATAGTCGTACCAGATTCCTTCCATTTGCCGCCGAAGGTCCCGTTCGGTTACTTTGGCGCGGGCTGCTGTTCGGCTAAAGGCTCGACCTGCACCGTGCGCGCTTGAACAGAGAGCCTCCTCGCACCCACGACCCTCCACGTGAAAACTAAGAGTGCCCATTGAGCCTGGCAAAACTCCTCTTTCGCCCAATTTGGCTGGCATCGCACCTTTTCGATGCACCCAGAGATCGTACGCTCCGTGGTGTTCGAACGAGACGTGGTTGTGATCTGTGGTGACAAGTGTGTCCCAGCAAATCTGTGCATGCAGTGTTCTGGCCAGCACTCTGCCGATTTCGGTCGCCATGGCCCTCCGCGACGCGTCAGCAAAACGACGCGCGTAAGAGGCATCGTGTAGATACGCAATACCCTCCGGCGATCCGGCGTCGAGCGTGCGAAATCGGCTTCCTGCACTTTGTGTCCGAGCCAGATGGTAGTCGCGGATCGCTTGGCCAAGCGCCCGTGACCCGCTGTGCACCATGAGCCAGACGCGGTCCTTCTCGTCCGACTGGATCTCGATGAAGTGATTTCCGCTGCCGAGGGTCGCGAACTCAAGCACGCCCTCATGCCGGCGACAAGACTCCAAGCTGGGATGACTGAGTCTGTCGCTGGCAAGCCCATCTGGCAAAGGGATGGTCATGCGACGATTCCGACGGCGAGCGGGAACGGCACGACCGAGTTCGGCCAGAACCATACCCGCCACTCTCGGGTTTTTCAGGGACGCAGAATCGACATCCAATCCCACGGCCAGCATGCCGCAGCCAATGTCGCCGCCAACTGCCTGCGGGTAGATCAAATTCGAAGTGGCGACGGCAATGCCAATGCATAAGTCGGATGCCAGATGCACGTCGGGCATTACCGCTATCCGTTGAACATCCGGCGCGCGCCGGAGGCGTTCAATTGCCTCCGACACGTCGTGATCCATAGGCGCGGCCAGCCAGGTTCGAACGGGGGCAAGTTGTGATTCAGTCATCACTGCCTCCCTCTACGAAGGCCGGAACAAACACCAGTTCCGGCGCTCGTTTCCTGGTGATCGCCATTGCCACCTCCGAACGGAGGCGCGGAGCGTCCCGGCGAAGCGCACCGATCGCGTCGGCAATCGCATAGCCGGTCGGGACAAGTACATGCACTAGCAGACGCCCACAGTCCGGTGCGGGAGAAACTTCCTCGACAAACAGACTCGCGAGACTCTCGTCTGAACTAGATTCTGCCAGCGCGAGGTTCAGCGCTCGCTGTACCTGCCGGCAGAACTGCTGTGCCTTCCTTTGGGCCTGACGACTTGAAGAAGAGTTGTCGGACTTGTTTCCGTACAGAGCTTCTGCAAAGTCCGAATCCACGAATTCTGTTTCTTTACAACGACTATAACGTTTTTTCACAAAGGCTCCCCATTGCGCACACGCGCGTGTGGCAGACGGTACACGCGGGTACCTGTCTGCAGTCTTGTCTTGGATTGAATGTGGGAGCCAGCCCGTCCGACCGGCTTAGCTATGCGGTGGCGAGCAGGCTCGACGGTGTCAGGCGCTGTGCAATGGGCGACATAAGGTCCTCCATGATATCGTCGAGTTTCAGGATAGCAACGCTGTGCGCGGAGTATCCGTATGGCATTATAACCGCTTTTCTCCGGTTGAGCGCAGATTTTTGCTGCCCGTCAGCAACCGGGGAGTTGTCGTGGGCTGGCTTAGCAGTCGCCGGATTGATTGCGGATAACGCGGTTGCGATCGCTTACCGGCGGAGCGATTCGCGCAGCGGTACGCGTACTTTGCGTTCCGCTACGGCTTTTCATACAGCCCGCATCCACATCCTTATTTGGAAATTCAAAGAGCCGCAAACGAAGGCAAACGGGGCCTACGTCTGCGCGTTTGGTTCAGTGGTGCATATGGAAATGATGAGGTTTCGGATTGATCCGCAATGCTGCTTCAGCGTAACTCTGACCCGCGGCGGTATCTCCCGCCGCTTGGAACACCGTTGCGGCAGTGGCAAAGATTCCTGCGTCCCGCACGCCGGAGGCGAGCGCCAGGCGAATGTATTCGAGAGCTTCAGGAATTTGCTGGTGGCGGTAGAGCGCCCAGGCCATCGCCGCCTGCGTCTGAAAGTTTGACCGCATTTCGACATCCTGGCGTGCCCAGCGCACCGCTTCGGCGGGCTCGATTCGCGCGTCCGCGTAAAAATCGGCGAGGTGGTGGAAATAATGCACGCCGCCGCGGTGGACCGATTCCAAATAGGCGCCCAAGGCGCTCGCGAGCCACGCCTCGGCCTCCTGCGGCCGGCCTCGAAACAGATAGAATTCGCCGAACGCCTGCTGCAACTCCGGCCGGGGAGCGCGCGTCATGACTTTCTGGAACAACGCTTCGGCCTCGTCAAATTTCCCTTCCGCCGCCAGCAGTTCTGCGAAATGTTCGTCTGTGTGCCAATCGCCGGGATAGGCCTCATCGGCCCGCCGGTAATGCCTCCAGGCATCCGCGTAGCGGCCATGGGTGAAAGCCAGCGCGCCGCGCTGCAATTCCAGCCACGCGTAGGAACGCATCTGTTTGGCGGTGAGATCATCCTCTGCCTCTAGGTACAACTGGTCGGCCTCGTCAACCTCGCCCAATTTGCCTTTCCAGTGGGCAAGCCGCGCCCGGTTGTCCCACGTGGGGTTTTCCGCGATGAGCCGCTCGTATCCCCGCCGCGCCGCTTCGTAGCGCCCCTCCTGAAAGTCAAGATCCGCCAGCAGCACGCGCCCTTCGAAGCGTTCCGGAAGCAGGGGGCACATTTGCAAATCGCGCCGCACTTCCGCCAGGCGGTGAAAACGAAAATCCAGGTTCGCCTTGAGAAGGCACAGATCTTCCTTGGGGCCGAACTCGTGAAGCGTTTCGAGAATAGCCGCTTCCACCGCTTCAAAATCGGCCATGCGGCCGGTCAGAGATGCGCGGTGGAACAACCGGTAGGCGAGGCGCACCCGCCCTTCCAAATCGCCGGGACGGCGCGCGCGCCGCAATTCCAGCTCGGCAATGTCCTTTTCGGCGCGCGCCAGTTCCTCCGCAAATCCCGCGAGTCGCGGCGCGCGCAAAGTGCTTGGGCCGGCCATTGCGCTCACCAATTCTCCGGCCACGGTTCCGCCAGATAGGGGAATTGAGCCAGAAACTCCTTGTCATTCTTCAGCGGATTGGGCGGGGTCTTGGGGACAATCGGCGCGCTGTTCCACAGCGTTTGGTCGCTGAGCAGTTCGACGTGGTATTTCTTCCCGTTCCATTCGGCTTCCATATCGAGGAAGAGCGAAAGGAAGCGCGTTGCCACCTGGTCCTCCAGGCGGCGTCCGAAAGGCCACGAGCCGGTAGTATCCATATCCACGGCACAAACGTTGGGGATGAAAATCTCGAAGGGACGCCGCAGGGGAATGGGCAAGCCCTTCGGGTTCCAGGAGTCGTCCGGCATGTTCAGCCTCTGGAAGAGCGTCTTGGCGATGCGGGGAAATGCTGCGGTCACCGTGTCGTAGGTCTTGTAAATGGAGACCGGCGAATTATCGTGGTCGAAGGAACACTTCAGACCCAGGGCGCTGATGGAGGGGCCGAAGCCCCAGCCCAGGTGAGCCAGGCGCTTGATGAAATGCGGTCCCAACCAGAAATTGTTGGCGCCCAACTGGCGGGAGTTTTCGCGTTCGCTCAGGGCGGCGTCGGCGAAGGGCTGGCCGTCAGTGTCCACCAGCTTGTATTTCGCGAGCTCTTCGTCCAATTCCTTCTCGCGGACCGCCTTCCAGGGATGCAGCAGCCAGGAGGGGTCGTCGGGGATACTCTCCACCTTGTGGGCCGCCTTGCGCACCCAACTCTCGCCCCACCCGTTAACCAGGCGGTTCTCGGCCGTTGCCGGCGTAATCAGGGAATGCGGCATTTCGAAGATGATGGCATTGCAATTCTGCCCCGCGCGGCAGTCCCGCCCATCGTAGACGAAACGGAAATTGCCGTTTGCGTCCTTACTGAATTTGTCGCCAGTCCACGTCCATGGTCCCGGCGGCAAGTCCAGCTTGGGCGTGGTGCCATCGCGCTGGGTGAAACCCCACTCGGGCATGTCCGGCCGGTAATTGAACAGGTTGTTGCCCTCCAGTTCGAGGAGGGTCTTGGGAATCGGCAATTCGCGCGCTTCCGTCATGGTGTGCGGAACGTGATAGAACTGTGGCGCGTAGTTGATGGAGCGGAAGAATCCCGTCAAATCGTTGAAAAAGGCGTCGTCGCGCCCGCCGATAAACGCCTGGATGGTCTGGCCGTCGGGAGTGGGGATGGCGGTGACTTTGTTTACATCGACGGCCGCGGAGAAATTGCCGCAAGGGAAGCCCAGGAACTTGACCATGACGCTGCCCGGCGTCTCCACGGTGACCCGGATTTCCGCCGTCTTCAATTCGCCGAGATATTTTTCATTGACGGCGTCAAAGTAGTGCAGCACCGACTCCAGGCTGATTTCATGCGCGTCCGGCCACGCCACGCGCGGATGGGAGGTCAGCAACAGGCGATAAAGCAGGTCACTGTCCATGACGCCGGCCGCGGGGGTCGAGGCAAACGTCAAGGCAAACACGACGTTGTTTCCACCGGCAGTGGGCCACCCGAACAAGTCGTACAGATCGGCGGCGCTGTAGTCGATGTCCGAAAAAATGTGGTTAACGGCATTGGGATCGTTGTGATCTGCCATGGGGCCTCCTCAATTCCAATTTCCGGGGATGAGCTGGCATGTTATCAACAAGAGCAACACGGGTCAAGGAAGGTTCGTTCGTGGTGGTGTCCTAATTTCAGCTTCTCCTCACCGCTCACCCGCAGGGGTTGGTGGTGGGCGATGTCCAGGAGGAACTCGAAATCCCCGCCTCTACCCTCTCCCATCAACTCGACAAGCTGAAGAATGAGGAACTGGTGCGCGTGCGCCGGGAGGGCACGTTCCTGTGCTATTCGGCGAACCTGGAAGCCTCGCGGGAGGTCATCAACTTTTTGTATGCGGAGTGCTGCACGCGCAAGAAAGAGCGTAAGGAAGTTGTCAGTCTTCAGTTATCAGTCCTCAGTTAGGCTCCTACTGAGAACTGATGACTGACGACTGATAACCGAAAGGAAAATTCCATGAGTGATGCCAATATCAAAGAAGTGGTGAAAGAGAAGTACGGGCAAGCGGCCCTGCGCGTCTTCAAGGGAGGCAGCACCTGCTGCGGCGCGGCGCCGGCGGCGGAGGGTTGCCCTGACCCCATCAGTTCCAACCTCGATGACGGCAGCCAAGCCAGCGAGATTCCGGAAGCGGCCCTGCTGGCTTCGCTGGGCTGCGGGAATCCCACGGCGCTCGCCGAACTGAAGCCGGGCGAGACGGTGCTCGACCTGGGTTCGGGAGGCGGCATTGACGTGCTGCTCTCCGCCAAGCGCGTGGGCCCTGCGGGAAATTCAGCGCGCAGCCAGATGGCGGAAGGTCTGCTACGGCAGGATGGAGGCGCGCCGTTTGAGGTGGCGAGCGCCGCCACCAAGCCAAGCCACGTGCGCCCGGAAGCCATTGCCGCCATGCGCGAAATCGGCATCGATATCTCGACCCACCGTTCGAAGTTTGTGGATGAATTCGCGGGGCAGGCCTTCGACTATGTGATTACCGTCTGCGACAACGCCCGGGAGAGTTGCCCCGTGTTTTCCGCCGCCACGAAGCGCATCCATTGGAGCCTCGATGACCCCGCCGCCGTGCAAGGCACGGGAGAGCAGAGGCTCGTGGAATTCCGGCGGGTGCGCGACCAACTCCGAACCTTGCTGCGCGAATTCGTCCAGGAGAGCCGCTGACTCGTCGCAGGTGAGGTCCCTCCACTAACTTTCCTGAACCCAGGCCTGCGACGGTGCTTTGGAACGGGTGAGCCGGCCCACAAGGTAGGTTACGGCGAATATCAGGCCGAAAGGTATCCACGTTCCCAGCACGCTGGAAAACATTGCGTAACTCTTCTCGAACACCGGCGCCACCAGGAAGAGATCCAGCGCCATCACAACTCCAAGGAACGCGGCCGCGGTTTGAATGGGACTCGAAAAGGCGTACTTCCGGTAGTAAGAAAACGATATCAAAGCGAATCCAGCCGGCGCGCCTATCGCGTGAACGATCAGTGTCGTGTGCATCGAGAGGAAGTGCCGGCCCACGCCGATCAGTGCGCCGCAGTATGCCCAGCCCACCAGGGCGTGCGCGAGAATCAGCGCCGCCCTTGGAATTCTTCCGGGGTTTGTCATCCTGTGCCTCCCACCCGCGGGGAGTATAGGGCATTTCTGGTTTCCTGAAGAGTACTTTGGTGCAAACCCTAGCGAACAACACTAATGAAACCCTAACGAAACAATGTCCTTGGAATGTCAAGATGTTGTAACATGTGCCCTGCCCGATGCGGGCAAACCGCCTTGGGAACCCACGGCGCCCGGCGGTTTGGTATCGCGTCGCGGAATGACGCGGGAGCGACACGAGGCAGGGGATGGAACTGGACCAGGCTTTCAACAAGGACGAGCACCGCTCCACCGGTCCATCGGGAGCGGCGGGCGAGAACCTGGCGCTTATTTACCAGGAAGTCCTGACGGTCGTCAGCCGGCTGCGCACCAGTCGCCAGGCGGTGATGAACGCCAAGGCTTTTCGCAGCTCGATGAAGGCGGCCCTTTCCAACGCCGAAGCTGATGCCGCCCGCAAGGGGTACAAGCCCGCTGACGTGCGCCTGGCCACTTTTGCCGCCGTGCTTTTCCTCGACGAATCGATTGAAGATGGGAACAACCCGCTCTTCGCCGACTGGCACCGCATGCCGTTACAACAGGAGTTGTTTGGAGAACTCGCCTCGCGCGAAATTTTTTTTCAATGCATTGACCGGCTGCTGGCGCGCCGCGATGCTCCGCAGGATGCCGACGTCGTGGAGGTCTTCGGGCAATGCCTGCTGCTGGGATACCGGGGACAATACAGCGCGAGCGGGCCGGAAGGCGTGCGCCCCGTGCTGGCGGCCATTGCTGACAAGGTGCAGCGCATTCGGGGAGCGCGCCCGCTGGCTCCTGACGCGGCGCCGCCGCAGGATGCCGTGCTGCCGCCGCTCCCCGATCCCTGGGTGCGCCCGCTGATTTTCGGCGCCCTGGGAGCCTTGTTTCTCGCCATCCTGTTTTTTGCCGGCTTTAAGTTTGCCCTGGTCTCCGGGGCCTCAGGATTACACTCGCTCGGCCTCGTTGCCCTTCATTAGGAAATGACCGTGAACACAGCGTGGAAGTATTGGGTGATCGCAATCGCTCTCATCGTGTGGTGGGCGCTGGCCTGGCAGGCCGGTTCGTGGCTGAACCTGCGCGGGAATGACCTCTGGGTCCTGCGCGGGGCGCTGATGCTGATCGGCCTCGGGGCTTTTGCCACTTGCGTGTGGTGGTTCAAGGAACTCGATGAAGACCGCGCGGCGCGCGTGGCCATGGAAGGGCCGGCGGGCAGCGATGAGATCGACAACCTGATGCGGCGGGCCCAGGCGCGCCTCGGTTCCACCGGCGCCGGCCAGGCGGCGTTGGGCGATTTGCCCGCGGTGCTGGTGCTGGGCGAACCCGGCTCCGCCAAAACCAGCATTATCTCTCAATGCGGGCTGGAACCCCAACTGCTCGCCGGCAACACCGTCCAGAACAACACCCCCATCCCCACTCGCGCCCTGAACCTGTGGTACGCGCCGCCGTTTCTGGTGCTGGAAGCCGGCGGCCCCTTGCTGCACGATCCGCCGCGCTGGGCGCGCGTGGTGAAAAATCTTGCCCCCCGCCCGGCAAGCCCGCTGGGAAAAGGGTTGGCGGCGCCCCGCCTGGCGCTGCTCTGCATCGACTGCGAAAAACTCCTGGCTCCGGGGGCCGCCGCCACCCTGGGCGCCAGCATCGACCAGTGGCGCGCGCGCCTGCGCGAGACGGCGGAGTTGCTGGGCATCAACCTGCCGGTGTACGTGCTTTTCACACGCGCTGACCGCCTGCCGTTTTTTCAGGAATACGTCGCCCCCTTGAGCCAGGAAGAGGCTGCACGCGCGTTCGGTGCGGGGCTCCCCATAACCGCCTACACCGGTGACGCCTACGAGCAGGAGGAAAAGGCGGCGGTTTCGGCCGCTTTCGAGCCCCTGTATCAATCGCTCGCGGATCGCCGGCTTACCCTGCTGGCGCGCCAACTCGAATCCCGCCAGGCGCCCCTGACCTACGAGTTCCCGCGCGAGTTCAAGAAGCTGCGCCCGATCCTGACCTCGATGCTGGTGGAAATCTGCCGCCCCGGCGCCTCCCGCACCACCCCCTTTCTGCGCGGATTCTATTTCACGGGAGTGCGGCCCCTGCTGGTCAGCGGTCCGGTTTCCGCCCGGGAGGAAGCGGCCGCCGCCACCCTCGGCGACCTGAACGCCACGCGCATTTTTGATATGGGAAATGCGGGGGGCGCCCCCCCCCCCGCCACCACAGGGACGCGGCGGATTCCACAATGGGTTTTTCTTCCCAAACTTTTCAAGGAAGTGCTTTTCCAGGACTCCACCGCCCTCACCACCAGCACGCTCAGCACCTTGAGCGGCAGGCGCCGGAGGTCCCTGCTGGCGGCGGCCATGGGAACGCTCATGGTAATCATGGTGGGCTTCACGGTTTCCGCCATTCGCAACAAGCGGCTGGAGGACCGGGGCATAACGGCGGCGCAGGAGGTTTCTGAAGCGCATCTGGCCGCCCGCCAACTGCCCTCCCTGGACGCGTTAACCAGGTTGGAAAACCTCCGCCAGGTGGTCGAAGACCTGTCGAACGATCAGCGCTACGGGCCGCCTCTCAGCATGCGCTGGGGGCTGTACGTGGGGAATTCCCTGCTTCCGGACCTACGCAGAATTTACTTCCAGAAATTCCAGGAATTGCTTTTTCTCGAGGCCCAGGCTGGACTGCGGCAGACCCTGGCTTCACTTCCCGCTTCGCCGGAGCCGAGCGATCGATATGACCCGGCTTTCGACGCCCTGAAAGCCTATATGCTGATTACCACGGATGGGGCGCGCACCGACCCCGCGTTTCTTTCCCCCCTCCTCCTGAATGGCTGGCAGGGCGGGCGGAATATCGATGCGGCCAGCTTGCAACTCGCGCAAAGGCAGTTCGACTTTTACGCGCGTGAACTGAAATCCGCCAAACCCTTCCCCCCCGGGAATGATGCCCAAACCGTTGCCCACGCGCGCCACTACCTGACGCAATTTCCCGGGGATGAGCGCGTCTACCACATGATGCTGGCCGATGCGGAGAAAATCTACCCTGCCCTCGATTTCAATCGCCGGTTTCCGGGCGGGGCGGAGGTGGTGAGCGATCCAACCAAAGTGAGCGGCGCCTTCACCAAAGAGGGATGGGCGTTTATGCAGCGCGTGCTGGCCAGTCCCGCGCCGTATTTCAACGCCGAATCCTGGGTGATGGGACAGGGAAGCGTCTCTCCCGCCGAATTAACGAGACGCGCCGACGCGTTGCGCCAAGCCTATCAACGGGATTACGCCGCGCACTGGGTGGCCTTCCTGCGCGGGGCGCTGGTCACCAGCCCCGTGAGCCTGGGGAGCGCATCGCAGGAGCTTCAAAAGCTGGGTCAAGATCAGTCGCCGCTGCTCACCTTGTTTTGTATTGCCGCGCAGAACACCGCCATCGGCCAGACGGATCTCACCCGGGCTTTCCAGGCCGTCCAGTCACTCGCGCCGCATGATTGCCAGGACCAGCCTGCCGGCCCCGCCACTGCCCCCTACCTCAAGAGCCTGAGTGAACTTCAGGCTTGTGTGGACCGCGCCGATAACAGCCCCTCCGCCCAGCAGGGTTCCGCCAAGGCTCAGTGCATGGCCAGCGTCACCGCGGCCGAGCGCGGCGTGGAGAAAGTGGCGGAGGGATTCCAGCCTGACCCCGACGCACACTCCGACCAGACAGTGAAAGACCTGCTGCTGGCCCCCATCAACTCGGCTGCCGCGTTGCTGCGCCCGGGGCCGGTCAGCGCGGCGGGATTGTGCGCACAGATGAACACCCTGGAATCCCAATTCCCCTTCACCCCCCAGGCCTCGCGGGAAGTTTCCTTGCAGGCGCTGGCCGCCGTATTCGCCCCCAGCAAGGGCGCCCTTTCGCAATTCTATGCATCGGCCCTGAAGAATCTGCTGGTCACCGAAAGCAGCGGCTACGCGCCCAATCCCGCCGCCGCGCAGAAGGTGAGCCCGGCGTTCCTGAACTTTTTCAATCTCGCCACCGGTGTGCAGCGTGCGCTCTATCCGGCTGGTAGCGGAACACCCCTCTTGCGTTACGACCTTCGTCCGGTCCCGAGCGCGAATGTCGCAAGCCTCGACCTGAGCATCGACGGGCAGAACCTGAACTATCGCGGCGGCGAGGTGCCGTTCAACCATATGAGTTGGCCGGGAACTTATGGGCAGGGAGTAAAGATAACAGTGAGACTTCCGGATGGCACCTCATTGGGATATCCCGCCTATAACGGCATGTGGGGGGTCTTTCGCTTCTTTGCTGACGCCACCGTGCTTGGCCGGAGGGGAAATATCCATACTCTTCAGTGGGTCCTCCCTGTGACCCCCAACGGCAGGCAGGTGGCCGTGCAGTTTGAGCTGGACACGCAGGGCGCGATGCCCATTTTGGAAAAGGGAGTTCTCTCGAACCTGCGCTGCGAAGCAGTGGTGGCGCAGTGATGGGGAAGTGATTTGCCGTCGGGAGACGTAGCGCCGGCTTCCAGCCGGCACTGAGCCGCCAAGATGGCGGCGCTACGTTCAAATAAGGACAATACCCCAGCAAGTTAATCGTGGACTTAATTTGAAATCCGCCTACAATCAGGGTGAGGTTCAGCCAAAAACCGAATATTGATGCTGAGCATGGCGCAGTCCACCCCGGGCCGGCCGCGGGGCGTTTGGATATAACGAGCACGCTGAGCGCCCTGCCCTGAGCAGGGGCACACGCCAGCTTCACGTCCGGCGTTCCTGACGGATGCGCGCGAGGAGAAAGGTTATACGAATGCCGTTCATGACGAAAACGCACGTCGCGCGGGGGGCGGAGATCCCACCCGTAAACCGCCCTGGCGAGGCTGGCCACGCCAGTTTCGCAAGCATGGCGTGCATGGCCGTCATCCTGGTGGTTGTGATGCTCGGCGCGGTGGGTTGCCGGAAATCCTCGACGGGCGGGGGGATTTTCAGCAAGATCACCGACGGCCTTTCCGGACGGCCGCCGGAGATTAATGCCGGGAACGGCGTATCGTTTGCGGCCGGGCACAGTTTCGCCCATGTGGTTTTCAGGCCGGGGGTGAAGCTGATCGAAAAGTCGGCGGTTGACGCCTCGATTCAGGGTATTGGCAGCGACGGACACGGCGTGGTCTTCAAGAATGCCCCGCCTGAGATTCTGGCGCTGAAGGCGGGCGACCTGCTGATCGTCAAGAATGCCTTTGCCGCGAAAATTCTGGCGGCGGAGACCGACGGCGACCAAACCGTGCTGGTCACCGATCGCGTGGGACTGGCCGACGTGCTCCAGCAGGGTGAGATCAATGTCGATGTGCCAATCAACTTTCATGGAACGAGCGCCGCGAACTCGCCTCAAACCCCGCCGTTTCATCTGATGGATCTGATCGAGACGCCTGTTTACGCGCAGAATGGGAATGGCGTCATGGTGCAAACGCCGTCATCCCAGGCCACCAGCGCCGCAACCAGCCTGTTGACCTCGGGCTGGAATATCGAAAAATGGTCGGTCGCACCGGCGGGCGGCTCCGCAAACATCTCGGCGCGGATGACCGAGGACACCCAGGGCTTCAAGGCGGCGGTCGAAATGGATGGCTCCATCTCCAATTTCCAATTTGTTTCGGATATCAAGTTCCCGTTTCAGGGCGCCGGAAACCAGAT
>Ga0326728_10022069_pt1 | contig 11867 bp, 15 predicted proteins | sample MB3enrmetagenome_FD_207602 | JGI IMG/M metagenome (GOLD analysis project Ga0326728, IMG submission 207602) | Lab enriched peat soil microbial communities from McLean, Ithaca, NY, United States - MB31MN | ecosystem: Environmental > Terrestrial > Soil > Wetlands > Peat | place: USA: New York... | reverse complement strand
TCAAACAGAGGATGTTCGCTTACGAGTTCCACACCAAACCCGGCGGACACGACTGGACGGAATGGGATGCGCAGATCCCAGGCTGCTTTACGAGCCTTCTTAACCATCTCTCGTTGAAAACCAACTGAGAAACTGGCCAGGTGCCCCAGGTCTCGATTTTGAGACCTGGGAGTTTCGCCGGACGCGCGTTTCCTAGCTCTTCAGCGCCACCCGGATGTGCAGTTCCTTCAACTGCTGCGCGGTCACCGTGGTGGGCGCTTCGGCCATGAGGTCAATGGCTTTGGCGGTCTTGGGGAAGGCAATCACCTCGCGCAGGCTGGGCGCGCCGGTGAGCAGCATGACAATACGGTCCAGGCCCAGCGCGATGCCGCCGTGGGGCGGGGTGCCGTACTCCAAGGCGTCCAGGAAGAAGCCGAAGCGGGCACGGGCTTCCTCATCGCTGATGCCCAGCGACTGGAAGATTTGCTGCTGCACGTCCTTGCGGTGGATACGGATGGAGCCGGAACCCAGCTCCAGGCCGTTCATCGCCAGGTCATAGCAGTTGGCGCGCACGCTGGCCGGGTCCGTAACCAGGTTGGCCATGTCCGCCTCGTGGGGCGCGGTGAACGGATGGTGCGCCGGAACCCAGGTGGCCGTGGTCAGGTCGTACTCGAACATGGGAAAGTCGACGATCCAGATGGGCCGGAAGGCCGCGGCCCCGTCCACAACTTTGCCGTTCTGCGGATCGGCTTCCCGAACCACAGTCTCCGTCACGCCAAAGGCTCCGTGCCGGTCGGCATATTTCTTGGCCAGCTCGGTGCGGAAGTTGCCGGCCGCCATGTAGACGTTGATTTCGCGCTCGCTCAGGCGCCCCTCGAACTTGGTGTCGCTGGCCTTGACCGGGTGGGCCGGGTCGCCGGCCACAATGATGACAAAATCGCCCTCGGCGGCGCCGGCCAGTGCGCGCACCTTGACGGCGGCCTCGGGAAAGCCCTTGGCCAGCCGCTTGAAGTCGTCGATGAACTTGGCGCCCTTCTTCAGGTCGAAGAGGGGGTGGTTGTCTTCGCGCTCCTTGCGGCTCAGCTCGCCCACGCTGGGAATGCGGAAAGCCACTACCGGCAGCGCCGGATCAATTTGCAGCGTTGCCAGGTTGGCGTCGGTAAAAGCGGAGCGCACATCGGTCAGTCCGGGCAGGCGCTGGTCCGGCTTGTCGCTGCCGAACTGCCGCATCGAGTCGTCGTAGGTAATCCGCGGAAACGGCGTGGGCAGCGTGACGCCGGCCGCGGCAAAGCCCGCCGCCAGAAACTTCTCGGCCACGGCAAAGACCGTTTCCTGGTGGGGAAAGCTCATCTCCAGATCGACTTGCGTGAACTCCAACTGGCGGTCGGCGCGCAGGTCCTCGTCGCGGAAGCAGCGGGCGATCTGAAAGTACCGGTCGAAGCCGGAGCACATGAGGATCTGCTTGAAAATTTGCGGCGACTGCGGCAGGGCGTAGAACTCGCCCGGATGCACGCGGCTGGGCACCAGGAAATCGCGCGCCCCTTCGGGGGTGCTCTTGGTCAGGATGGGAGTTTCGATCTCCAGAAAGCCCTGCTGGCTGAGGTTGTCGCGGATGGCCAGCGTGATGTCGTGGCGCAGGCGGAAGTTGCGCTGCATCTCCGGACGGCGCAGGTCCACGTAGCGGTACTTGAGGCGCGTCTCCTCGTTCTGGATGGCCTCTTCGGAAGGCGAGAAGGGCGCCAGGCGGGCGTCGTTCAGCACCAGCAGCTCGGTGGCCTCGATCTCGATTTCGCCGGTAGGCATCTTGGGATTGATGGCGTCGGCATCGCGCAGGCGCACCTTGCCCACCGCGGCCACCACATACTCGGGCCGGATTTGTTCGCCCTTGGCGTGGCCGTCGGGGATCAGCTCCTTGTCCAGCACGATCTGGGCAAGGCCGGTGCGGTCGCGCAGGTCAAGGAAGATCAGGTTGCCGTGATCGCGGCGGCGGTTGACCCAGCCCATCAGAACCACTTGCTGGCCGGCGTGAGCGGCGCGCAGTTCGCCGCAAAGATGCGTCCGTTCGAGGCTACCTAAAAAATCAAGCACTTCCTGTGTCCTTTACTGGCTTGCTGATCTTGAGATTGGTTGGTGAAGACGCCTGGGTGCCCCACCCTCGCCGCGCTCTTGTTTTTGCGGCCAGGGTGGGCAACCAAAGAGGTGCGGCCGGCTATTCCGAAAGAAAGGCCACCAGCTCCGCGCGCGGAACTTTGATTTGCAGGCCGGTCGAGAAAGTCTTCACCGTCAGAATACCGGATTGAAGCTCGTCTTCGCCCAGAATGACGATGCGGCGGGCCGTCTTGTCGGCCGCTTCGAACGACTTCTTCAGCCGGAAGCTGCCTTCGCCCAGCTCAATCCACAACCCCTGGCGGCGCAGCTCGCGAGCCAGATTCAGGGCAGCGGCGTTCATGCCCTCGCCCAAGGGAGCGATGTAAGCATCGGCCTTCAGCTCCGGGGCTGACTCTTGCGCAAGCAAGGTAAGCACCAGGCGGTCCTCGCCCATGGCAAAGCCGATGCCCGGCGCTCTCGGCCCGCCGATCATCTCGCTCAGCCCGTCGTAGCGCCCGCCGCCCAACAGAGCATTCTGCGCGCCCAGCCCTCCGTGCGTGAACTCGAACGTGGTCCGGGTGTAGTAGTCCAGTCCCCGCACCAGCCGGTGATTGCGGGTGTAGGGCACGCCGGCGGCATCCAGGGCCGCGGTCACCGCGGCAAAGTGGGCAATCGAGTCCGCATCCAGCGAGTCGGCAATCCGCGGCAGCGTTTCGATAATCGGCTGATCGGCCGGAACCTTGCAGTCCAGCACCCGCAGCGGATTGGTCACGGCGCGCCGCTGGCAGTCCTCGCACATCTGCGGCGCCAAAGGAACCAGCGCCTCGCGCAGAGCTTGGTTATAACGTTCGCGGTCGGCGGCGGAGCCCACGGAGTTCAGGTGCAGCGTCCAGCCGTTGATGCCCAGCTCGTCCAGCAGCGTGGCCAGCATCTCCAGCACTTCCGCGTCGCGCAAGGGCGATTCGCTGCCCGCGGAAGCCGGTCCGATCACCTCGGCGCCGATCTGCGAGAACTGCCGGTAGCGGCCCTTCTGCGGCCGTTCGCGGCGGAACTGCGGACCGATGTAGTAGAGCTTCTGCAACTGGCCGCTCTCGCCCAGTTTGTGCTCGATGTAGGCGCGCACCACCCCGGCGGTGTTCTCCGGCCGCAGGGTCAGCGACTGGGGCTTCTCAGACTGCGCGCGCGCGCGGTCCTCCCAGGTGTACATCTCTTTCGAGACGATGTCGGTTTCCTCGCCCACGCCGCGGGAAAACAGCGCCGTGTCCTCAAAGACCGGGGTGCGAATCTCGCCGAAGTTGTAGCGTGCAAAAACCGACCGGGCGGTCGCCTCGATGCGGTTCCACAAGGCGGTCTCCGGCGGCAACAAGTCGCGCGTCCCGCGAATGGCTTTCAGTGTCTGGCTCATAGTGTTAACCTTTGGGGCAATTCTTAGGATACCAAGGCAGGCGCGATGGTATTGCACGCAGCAGCGATGATGGCGTTTTTCGTGGACGCAGGGCAACAGGCACAGTGCGCGGTTCAGTGCGTTCCAATCGCTGGGCAAGACCCGCTATGGGCTCGACTGCTTTTCGCCGCGATTCCATCGATCTTTGCTCTTGGGATTGCTGCATTGGTTTTCTACTGGAGTGGTCGAAGAGAGCGCAAACAGTGGATTCGCGATCAGAAGAAAGCCGAGTGGAGTCGGCTTCTGGAAGGCTTCGCTAATATCTATCGAATTGTGCATTTAGGAAAAACGATGAACCGGGAAATTGCAGAAGGCCTTAAAAACGAATTGAAACCGGCGATACGAGCACTGTCTGTGGCCCTAGCAAATTGCATCTCGTTGGAAGAATTTAGACCTAATAGTCAAAAAGGGAAGAAAGTAACTGAATTTATAAAATCTGCGAACATCACATCGGACAGAATCTCAATGTGGTTAGAACTGTTCGATTCCACAATAGAGAAAGAAATACTTTCCGAAGAAGACAGGCAAGGGTTATTAGAAAATGTAGATTCCATTGCAAACGAAGTTTTCAAATTCGCCGGTGAATCTAGTGATCTTTTGCTTTGGCTTCAAGAAGAAGCCGCAAAAGATTTAATGTTCTGAGAGCCGGGTGCCCCATCCATCGCGCTTTTTGCGATGGGTGGGAGACCATGAACCTCAACCTGCGACTTAGTGTCAGGGCACGACTTCAGTCGTGCCAATAAACGCTTTACAAGAGGATGGGCTTTAGCCCCTGAAGGAATGACTGCAGCGCGATAACAACTTATTCAGAGCATCCTTACGCTCTCCGCTTGATTGCCTCGATCAGCGCTCCATCGATCCGCGTCTGCCATCCCGGCCCGGTGGCTTTGAAGTGCTCAATCACTTCAGGCGATAACCGCAGCGAGACCAGCTTCTTCGTCGGAGCCTTTTGCGGGCCGCGCTTGCCTCTGCGCACCACCTTGCCCTTGCGAATCAGATCGGCCTGCGCCAGCCATGCGCGCGTTGCCTCGGCGTCGTTCGGGTCGTAGGGGCCGTCCTCCGGCTCGTAGGGGATGGGGGCGTCCTCTTTGACGGCCAGCACGCGCTCCCAGTCGGTTTCACTCTCTGTCTTGTTCATACTGTGTGCGCTCCTCTCGGCTGGCGGGCCGGAATGAGATCACCCGAACATCGTCCCCGCGTTAGGTGTAAACCAGCGCCAGCAACCGTCCGTGGATCACGGCCATGGCCAGGTCCATCAAGCGAAATTCGCCGTGGCGGCTGGAATCGTAGGTGCACTTCTCCGGGTTGTCGTAAACGAGATGGGCATCTTTGAAGTCGAGCCCGTGCTTCCTCAGGTTGGACTCCCGCTTTGTCTCGTCCCAGACGAACACGATTTAATCGTAGATACGATATATTCCAGATGCAAGCATAATTGTGGCGATTCTGCCGAATTTGCGCAAAGGGGTTTTCGCAAATTCGACGGTCAACATTCTCGCTTGTCTTCGGCCTGCGGTTTCGCTGATGATGATCGGCGCACGCGAAGAGAACCCGCCGCTCCGCGAGGTGACGCAGGTTTCGGAAACCCGGTAATGTGGTTCGCCGGCGTGGCCAACAGTTCGCCAATGCTGATTTGCCGCTCCCGCAAGGCCAGCGCCAGCACCTCTCCGGCCACCCGCGCGTCTTCCAGGGCGTCGTGGGCTTTGTAGGCGATGCGGAAGGTGCGCGCCAGGGTAGGCAGCTTGTGGTTGGGCAGCTGCGGCCAGGCGTGGCGGGCCAGCCAACAGGTATCGATCCACTTGGCGTAGGGCACGGCCGGAACCGCGGCCCGCAGGCAGGCGCCGTTCAAGGCGCCGCGGTCGAAACTGGTGTGGCTGGCCACCGCCGCTCCCGCCAGCAGGGACATGACCTGGGGGCAGAGTTCGCTCCACGAAGGGGCGTGGGCCACGGTTCCTGGCCCGATGCCGTGCAGGGCGACATTGAACTCCAGAAACTCATCGTGCGGATTGACCAGGCTTTCCCAGCTATCCACCATCCGGCCGCCGGCAAAAAACGCAATGCCGATCTGGCAAATGCTGGCCCGCGCCTGGTTGGCGGTCTCCACGTCCACCACAAAGTAATCCACGGCTCCGCGCGCGGTCATTGTGCGGGGCCCACTCCACCGTTCAGGTAGATCTCTGTGTAGTCCAGGTAGTTCTGGGCATATTCGAGGATCAGGGCGCGGTCCTTGTCGTCCAGCTCGCGGCGCAGCCTGGCGGGGACGCCGGCCCACAGCGTCCGCGGCGGGACCACCGTGCGCTCCGGCACTACGGCGCCGGCGGCGATGATGGCGCCCTCGCCGATGCGGCAGCCGTTGAGGATGGTGACCCCCATGCCGATCAGCACCGCATCCTCGACCACGCAGCCGTGGACGGTGGCATTGTGGCCAATGGTGACCCAGTCGCCCACGATGACCGGATAAGTATTGCGCTGGCCGTGGAGCACGGCGCAGTCCTGCACGTTGGAGTTCGCGCCCACGCGGATGGAGTGCACGTCGCCGCGCAGGACGGCGTTCATCCACACCGAGGAGCGCTCGCCAAGGGCTACATCGCCGATGAGCTGGGCGGAAAGGTCGACGTAGCAACTGGCGGGAACCTGGGGCAGATGGCCCTGGTAACTGCGGATCATAGGGGAGACTCCTGCGGGGCCTGGGCCCCTGCTTTCAGTGTAAAAGAGCAGGAGCGGAGAGCTCCGGAACGGGAATTTGCAGATGATTGCCCGAAAATGAACACAAAATGGTGCACATATCCCCGCAAGGAAGAACGAACCTATACCCGAAACCGAATGTTTCCAGTATCCTAAAGAAGCCCCTTGGCAGGTTTGGAGGTGGGATTCATTGGCAGAGGTTCGCGTTCAAGAAGGCGAGCCGCTCGAAAATGCGCTACGCCGGTTTAAGCGGAAGGTACAGCAGGAAGACATCATCAAGGAAGTCAAGCGTCACTCCTACTACCTGAAGCCAGGCGAGAAGAAGCGTGTGAAGGCGGCGTTGGCCCGCAAGCGGAATCGCAAGAAGGCTCGCAAAGAGCAGGACTAGTTTTTCAACCGAAGGCAACATGCGCCGCCCCGGCGTTTCCGCCTGAGATTCAAGCGGAGGCGCCCGGCAGCCCACCCAGGGCGGGACGGCCGATAGCTGTTCTTCCTTTTTCATTCCCGTTCCGCCTCCGCGGAGCGGGAATGTTTGGTTTAGGTTCTCCGGCCTGCCGGATGGACGCAGTAAATGCCGCCGAGGCTTTGGCGGCCCGGGCCCTGGTTTTGGATTTGCGCACGAAGACAGGGAAACGGGAACGGCAAGTTTTCATGGAGTAGGGCCGATTTCGGCGTTTTCCCCGTCTGGGGGACACCGGCCATGGAGTTTGCGGACAGAGTTTTGAAGTGCATCGACTGCGGCGCCGAGTTCGTGTTCACGGCCGGCGAACAACTCTTCTTCCACGACAAGCAATTCAAGAACGATCCCCGGCACTGCAAGCAGTGCAAGGCGAAGCGCGCCAGCGGGGGCTCCAAAGTGCGTCCGGAGACGCGGACCACCTGCTCGACCTGCGGCGAGCCGACCACGGTTCCCTTCAAGCCCACCCAGGGCAGGCCGGTGCTGTGCCGCTCCTGCTTCCAGAAGCAGCAGGCGCATCCGGGGCCGGAACCCTGTGCACCCCTGGAAGCTAGTACAGAACTGAGCTGAAGATCACGTCTCCCAGGAATCCCGTCGGGAATCCGGCCGCCCGCAGCAGCGTGGCCAGTTGCGCCCAGTGGCGCTGGCCGTGCATCAGCGCGTGACAGGCGATCTTGCGCCGTGAACCGGTGCGCGCATGAATCGGCAGCCAGTCGTAATCCATGGCGACGGTCTGGTTCCAGTTCCAGGCGCCATCGCTCAGCAGCGAGTCGAAGATCCGGCCGGCCTGCTGGTGCAGGCTGAAGAGCGCCTCCAGCGGGCCACCCGGAAGATCCGTCCTTGCGGCAACGGGCAGCCCGGCGACGAACTGCGCCCAGCGCAATTCCGCCATCCAGATATGGCGGACAAACTCCTGCACGTTGGGGGCGCCGTCAATGCCGCAGGGCAGAGCCAGCAGAGCGGGGTTGGCGTCAAAGTGCGCCTTCCAAAAGTCCGCCGACTCGCGGTTCCAGGCCAGCAGTTCCTCGAGAGTGATGGCCGGCGTCATAGCTTCTTCTTCAAGGCGCGGTGGCCAATGTCGCGCCGGTAATACATGCCCTCGAAGTGGATTTCCGCCATGGCCTGGTAGGCGCGGCGCAGCGCCTCCTCGATCGAGGGCGCTGCGGCCGTCACGCCCAGCACGCGGCCTCCGGCGGTTACCAATTGGCCTTCCACCTGCGCAGAGCCGGAGTGGAAAACCTGCACCCCCGGAACCTGGGCGGCGGCGTGCAGGCCGGTGATGGGAAAGCCGGTCTGGTAGCTGCCGGGATAGCCGGCGGAGCTGGCCACCACGCAGGCCGAGGCGCCGGGAGCCCAGCGCAGCTCGGCCTCAGAGAGCCGGCCTTCAATGCAGGCCTGTAGCGCTTCAACCAGATCGCTTTCCAGCCGCAGCAGGATAGCCTGGGTCTCGGGATCGCCGAAGCGGGCGTTGAACTCCAGCACCTGGGGACCGCGCGCGGTCATCATCAACCCGCAGTAAAGCACGCCCACGAAGGGGGTATCCTCCTCTGCCATGCCGCGCACCGTGGGCACGGCGATGTGGCGCAGGATCCACTCCTTCATGCCCGCGTCGAGCATCTCGTCGGTGGAGTAGACGCCCATGCCGCCGGTATTGGGGCCGGTATCGCCTTCGCCGATGCATTTGTGGTCCTGGGCCGGGGCCAGCGGCGTCACATGCTTGCCGTCGCTCAAGCAGAGGAAGCTGATCTCATCGCCTTCCAGGAACTCCTCGACCAGGACCTGCTGCACGGCCTCGCCCAGCAGCTTGCCGTTGAACAGGTCCCGGGCGGTCTCCATGGCCATATGACGGGTGTTGCAGATGATGACGCCCTTGCCCGCCGCCAGCCCGTCGGCCTTGATGACCATGGGCGCATGGAAGATGTCGATGGCCTTCTCCAGCTCCGCCGCATTGGTGCAGATGGCGTAGTTGGCGGTGGGAATCTGGTGCCGCTGCAGAAAGCGCTTGGCAAAGCCCTTGCTGCTCTCCAGCATGGCCGCGGCGCGGGTGGGGCCAAAGACGGGCAGGCCGCGCTCCTGCAAGGCATCCACAATGCCCAGCGAGAGCGGCACCTCCGGCCCAACGATGGTCAGGCCGGGCTTCTCGGCCTCGGCCAGGCGCACCATGGCGGCAACATCCTTCAAGTCCACCGGAACGCAGCGGGCAATCTGCGCAATGCCGCCGTTGCCGGGGGCACAAACCACCTCTGTTACCCGCTCACTGCGTCTTACCGCCCAGGCCAGCGCATGTTCGCGGCCTCCCGAACCCAAGATCAAGACTTTCATGGCACAGCTCCCACCGCTCCGGCATCCCACCCCGGCGACCAAGACCTGTCGCTGGGGACCCTGGACATCGTCGAAGCCCTGAAAGGTAATCTGAGCAAACCGCGGTTGGGAAGTCAAACCCGGAAAGGAGCCGGGGGCTCGTTTGCCGGATTGCATCGCGCAGATGGCGGGCTGTTCGATGAGCCTGGCGCAGGACCGGGCGGCCGTCAGGCGGTTCGTCGCGCCCGAAAGATCACAATGCCCACGTACCGATCCATCCAGGCGGCCTTTTCCGGTGCAATCTCCCTGAATTCCTCAGGAACGGCGGGCTCTTCAACCGCCTCCATACGCAAACCGGCGGCGGCAAGGGCGTTGGCGTAGTCCGAAATGCGCGGCATGGCGTGCTCCAGAAACACATCCTCCTTCCACGGCGACGGATAACGATAGGGCGCAGTCCTCTGGTAGGCATACCCATGGCCCCAACCCTCGATCTCGTTGCGGAGAATGGCAAACCGGAAGGGATGAGGAACGGAAATCACCAGGTCTCCGCCGGGAGCCAGCAGGCTGCCGAGCGTCCTGACCGTCTCCGCCAGGTTGGCCGCGTACATGAGCGCCTGAAAGCAGACGATCAAGTCGAACCGCCGCGAAGCCACTGCCGGCAGCGACGAGAGGTTCTCAAAGCCGCCGATGGCCAGAGAGAGGTTTGCGCAGCCGGCGTGGCTCATCCAATTTGGAGCAAAGCCTGAGCTGGGATCGACGGCCACGACGGAGGCGGCGCCCTGCTCGGCAAAATAGCGGGCCTTGTCGCCCGTGCCGCAACCCACATCCAGCACGCGCTTGCCCTGGAAAGGGCCGCACATGCTCAGTTGCGCGGGCCATTCGACGAGCTGATCGGCAGAAACCTGCCGGGAAGCCGCATAGACCTGCGCCAGCGCGTCCCAGGGCTGAGAGGCGCGCGATTGGGGGTGTCTGTCGGGCATGAAGTCAGTTTAGGACGGGCAAAGGCCGGTTACCACTATCGAGTGGCAATCGACGTATAATCCTGCCATGCTGAAACGCCTTTACATCGACAACTTTCGCTGCTTCGTCAACTTCGAGTACAAGCCGGAGAGGAAGCAACTGCTGCTGGGCGCCAATGGCAGCGGAAAATCGTCGCTGCTGGACGCGATATTGTTCCTGAAGTGGTTCATCGAGGGTGGTGAAAACCATTTCACCCAATCGACGCGAACCCGTTGGCAAGATCGTCCTTTGCAGGTTTTTGAAATCGAAGCATTACTGGATGAAAAGGCCTTTGAGTACAGGTTGGAGATTCGGTATGCACCGGAGTCCAAACTTCCAGTAATCAGCGCAGAAACGCTGACAGTCTCTGGCTCGCCGGTGTTTGAATTTGTCAATGGCGAGATTCGCTTCTTCCCCAATGAGGGTGCTGAGGCGACTATATTACCGTGGGAAACGACCGAATCTGCATTGCATTTAGCGCAATTCAGCAATTCGCATGTCCGCCGCTTTGTCGCATGGATGGAAACCATGCATTGTTTTCAGATAGATCCGTATGCCGGCGAAATGCGAGAGACGGCGGACAGTGAAGATCGGCTTCCCGAATACGATCTTTCTAACCTGGCCCCATGGTATCGCCACCTTTTGCAGGAAGAGCCAGACAACAATGGACGCTTTCTCTCTGCGCTGAAGGACACCCTAACCGGCTTCCAGTCTTTGCGGTTCTCGGCAGAGGACGATGGAGTGAGAAAGCTACGGGCAGATTTCGCCACTCAACAGAAGGGGAGAACGACCTACTCCATATCCGAGCTTTCCGAGGGGCAGCGGATGTTAATCGGCCTCTACATGGTCCTTCACTTTGCCATCGCCAAGGGGCAAACAGTGTTCCTTGACGAGCCGGATAATTTCGTTTCGTTACGCGAGATTCAGCCCTGGCTCCTGGATTCGGAGCAGGCTGTTGAAGATAGCAAAGGGCAACTGATCCTCATCTCGCATCACCCGGAGGTTTTGAATCAATGGGCGCAGGAATACGGCGTATGCTTCCTTCGGGAAGAGAATGGGCATGTTCGGCCGCCTGCGAAGTTCAAAACTGATCCAGACGGGCTCCTACAACCATCCGAGTTGATTGCAAGGGGCTGGGAGAATGAGTAGCCGTTCAGAGATTCTGATCCTTGTGGAAGATAATCGTCAGAAGTTGTTTATCAGACGATTCCTTTTGAGAGTCGGTATCGATAAGCGGCAAATGATCTTCGCCGCGGTTTCCGGCGGACATGGAAGCGGCAAACAATGGGTGCGCAATCAGTTTGCAGACCAAGTGCGAAAATGTCGCCAGAGAAATAAGCGTGCTTCAACTTCTATGTTTGCCGTGATGGATGCAGATGAACAGACGGTCGCTAGGTGCCTGAGCGATCTGGATGACGAACTGATCAAGACAAGCCAAGCGCGCGTGGATAAGAATCACGATCGGGTTGCAAGGCTCATTCCAAAGCGGAACATAGAGACTTGGATTCTATGTCTAACCTCCCATAAGGACGTCCAGCCGCAATGGAGTGAAGAGCAGAGCTATAAGGATTCGAAAAGAGCAGAGGAGTGGGATCAGCTGACTCCGCAAGCATCTGAAGCTCTTTATGCCTGGACCAGGCCGGCTGCCGTATTGCCAGAGAATCTGATCAGTTCACTTCGGCTTGGAATTCAGGAAATCCCCCGCGCCCTGCCCGTGGGGCGCTGACGCGCCATGGTTGAATACCGCATCAAGCCCCACTACCAGCAAGTGGCCGAGAAGGCGCGCCGCGCGGAGCAGACGCGCATCTACCGGCGCAACCAGGCTTTTGGGCTGGTGCTGGTGGCGGGGGCGATTCTCGCTTGGTGGCTCTTTCACACCAACCCCCAGTGGATCTTTCCCCAGGGATGGTGGCGGCT
>Ga0326728_10022068_pt1 | contig 11867 bp, 11 predicted proteins | sample MB3enrmetagenome_FD_207602 | JGI IMG/M metagenome (GOLD analysis project Ga0326728, IMG submission 207602) | Lab enriched peat soil microbial communities from McLean, Ithaca, NY, United States - MB31MN | ecosystem: Environmental > Terrestrial > Soil > Wetlands > Peat | place: USA: New York... | reverse complement strand
TGGATGGCCGATTGCAACACGCCTAACAGGTCACGCAGTCGTCCATTGGAACGGGTGAAACTGCTTGCCGTCATCGTTCGTGGGATATTAGCCTCGCCGGACCCGCCTACGACAATGACGACCGGCGCGTTCCCATATCGAACGCTTATTCGCTCCGCTTCGAGTTTCAGGGCCTTTTCTATGCTGTGTCGTTCGTGCATACGAATCAGTCTGTTGCCGCCGATTCTATCCATGCCCAATACGGATGGCGGCTTGGAGTCTTGCAAGCGTTCCGTTGTGCCCCATTCTTTTGGGCGTCGCCCTTGCTCCGCCGCCTCGTGAACCATTTTGCCGCCTTCTTTGTTTTGAGGAAGGCCCTTGCCTTCCTCATTCTGTCAAACCATCGGCGGAACCTTCGTGGGTGAGGCCCGGCTTTCCTGCCGGGGATTTGAGCCGAGGCTTCCTGCGCCTCGGCAGAGCTTCGCTTGAAAAATGGCGTAACGGCTGGAATTTGGTAGTTTAAGGGAGTGGAAAGGAGAAAAGCGTTGATATGTCCGCCGCCGAAACACATTGGCTTGCGCCCGCCGTTTATCCGGCCTTGATCGCGTTCGTCTGCGCGGTCGTCGTTTTCCTTTGGCGCAAAATCCTTGAGGTACGATCGGTCAACCGGGCGGTGCTGGCCGAAATTCAGCGGCTAATCAAAGTCGTCAAAATTCATCGCAACTGGTGGAAAGACCGGATGGACAAGAAGGACACGGATTATCCCCTCATTCCCTTTTCGCATCCCGTGTATGACAAGCAGGTGCAAAACATCGGCTCGTTGAACGGGGCGGTGGTGGTGCGAGTCGTGCGACTTTACGGCTATCTGGATTTTCTCAATTCGATGCAGGAGGCCCGGCAGGAGCATATCAAAGCCCGCAAATCGGATGAGTTCAACGCCATGTACCTCGGCGTCCTGGATAAATTTTTGTCCCAATTCGAGACTGCGTTTGACAAGGAATTTGAGGGGCTTGACTAAGCCCCGGCTGCTCGAAGCGTATGCGCCAGCGAAGCCGGTCTGTGGCCAATTCGGAACGGAGCGCGGGGGCCAGAGGGCGCGCGCGTGAAGAACTGGCCACAGTCCGGCCCTGGGGCCAGCGACACGAGAACGCTTTTTAGAGGGTGATGGGGAAAAAGCGTTTTGGTGTCGCGGCGGGGGAAACAACCGGCCTTAGTTCCGGCCCGGCGGCGGCTGCCACTGCAAGATGTTTTTCGATTTGACCACAGGAAGATTTCTCCGGCGCGAGGTCTGCGCGATGGCGCAAACATCCGCCGTCGAGCGCGCTCCGCGTCCGGCTGCTCTCAAGTTCAGGGGCTTGCGGCTAGAAAACTGGTTGTACAAGTGGAAATCAAGAGAGCAAGAATGAACTTGCAATGATGAGTGAAAGGGGCGTAGATGGGGCCGAGATAGTTTGTTGGTGCTTGGCCCGCCGGAAAAGTGTTGGCGGTAAACGATTGGCAAAATATGAGAAACAGGCTTCGTCTCTTGGGCGGTTTGTTGCAAATAGTGTTGCTTTCGACTGCGGGCTTTTACGCTCCCGCTTCGGAGGAACCGGCCACTAATTGTTGCCGAAACCTGACGGTAATTCTGTATCCGTTCCTTCCTGCAAAGGCCGATTATTTTTTCCAGATTCAGCACGATTTTGAGGCGGCGAATAAGGATGTCAAACTAGAGATCATCGACCTTAGCAGCAATTATTATGACCCCTCCAGTTACGGTTATGTTGTGACCAATGAAGGGGATGTCTATGAACTGGATTCTGTGCTGTTGGCAGATGTGATCGCGCAAAATCGCATTCAGCCGATTTCCGGCAAAATGCCAATAATAGCCGACGACTATTTAAAGAACGCTCAAACCGCTGCACAATGGAATGGTGAATGGTACGGAATTCCGCACTGGGTTTGTGGATACTTTCTGTTTTTCAAGTCGGATGATTCCAATGCCCCAGCGTTCCGAAATCTGAAAGACCTCACGGGCCTGGAGCAAATTGTTGGAACTCATCATTCAAGTGGTAATGGGCTTCTTATTGATTTGATGGGCAGGCTGGGCCTGGGAGAGCTTTACTTGAGTGCTGCCTTTGACAGGTACTCGGATTGGGAACACGTTAGGCCGCATCTATTGAACGATCAACACCCGGAAGCGGATATTGAATCGGACTTGTTGCGGTTGCGAAAGCTGTGTGATCCTAATTTAGGAAGGAGTTCACGATACCACTACGCTGATGGCTTTTACGGGAAGCAATTTGCCCTCGAACACGGTCGCGCAATGGTGGGTTATTCTGAGAGCCTTTTTTCCGTGTTGGACGAAGAAGCTAATGCTTGTCAGAGCAATGATTGTTTGACCGCGCAAATTGACGTTGCCCAAGTTCCCCTTGACGATCACGGGTTGCGCCAAATTTCGTGGGTTGATCTCCTTGCCATCGACCGGAAATGCGCGGGGGACAAGCTCCGGGATGCCATTGCGTTTATTCAGTTTGTCAATCAAGAGGATGTAATGCTCAAAGCACTCAAACCTGATGCTAACGCTTCGAGGCCGCCCCGTTATCTTTTGCCTGCAAAAGCCAGTCTTTACTCGAATCAAGAATTGACTAATGCAGCCCCGTTGTATCCGAAGCTGCGAGGCATTATCGAAACGTCGTTTCCGCCAGTGGGGACCAATATCAATCCGGTTCTTCGAGGTTATGGCGGGGAAATCAACAAGTATTTGACCAAACATGAGTCCCCTTAATGGCGGCGCTATCGGGCATTGAACTGCCCTTTCTGAGTGATTGTCAAAAATCGCTTCAACTGACCCAGGAATTGTGCGACGCCATTGCGTCGCCATGTCGGGAGCCGGTCTGTGGCCAATTCGGAACGGAGCGCGAGGGCGAGAGGGTGCGCGCGTGAAGAATTGGCCACAGTCCGGCAAACGGGGCCAGCGACACGAGAACGCTTTTTAGAGGGTGATGGGGAAAAAGCGTTTTGGTGTCGCGGCGGGGGGGAACAACCGGCCTTAGTTCCGGCCCGGCGGCGGTTGCCGCTGCAACACGTTTTTCCATCGGTCATAAAAGGCGGCTTCTTCCGCCGCTGAGTGATGGTGCCTGGGTTCGGCAATTTGAACAACACTTTCCGGGCGGTCGCGCACGCCCATGCGCTCGGCCATCTTCCATTCCCGCGCCATTTTTCGATCTTCCTCGTCAATCTTGCGTGTCCGGTTTTGGGTGCGGATGCCACTGTACATCAAAAATTGGCACAGGCCCATAAAAGCGATGTAAGCCCCGATGGGCGCAAGGAACGGAAAGAAAACGGCCCCCGCGAGGATGCTGCCCGCCGGAATGACCAGACGATGCACAGTTTCCTTGTCCGGCAAAAAGCGCGGCGTCCCCATGCAATATGAATGCACTTGAATCCCGGCCTTTTTGCGCTGGCCAATTTCCGCCATGTTCTTCGCCCCGAAAATCCACATGAGAAGCGGCAAGCCGTAAAATCCAATCAATTCGACAATGACCCCGATGAATTTGGGAGTTTTCGGACTCAGCAAGGTTGGACTGCTGATAAAGAAGATCGTCATCATCATGATCGCAAAGTACATGACGAACGTGAGGGCTACGAGGCGGGGCCATGTGCAATAACGCTCCCCCATCTGGTGTTTCCAGACGACATCCAAAGGCAGGGTAAAGACCCATGAATAGTCAGTGTCTTTCATAGTCTTGCAGGAAAAGCGTGCGGAGCCATGTCCGCCCGTTGCTCCACCGGCGTCCGCTTTGAAAAACAATGCCCTCGACCGCGTTGTGGGAATGCGGCCCGCCTTTCAACAAAGTGGTGAACACTCGTGGTTCAATGTCGTAGTCCATCGTCGGCTGTTCCGTTTCGGTTGCTGACGCGCCGCCGCCCCGCCCGTAATTTTCAGTCGCGCTAAAGCCATAGCGATATTGCAGGGTGCGGCCCACCGCCTCCGCGCCCCACCGATTTGTCACGGCGTCGCCGTTCTGGTGAAAAATCTTGGTCTGCAAATTGCCCAAAAGGGAATCCACCTTGGGCCGCCCTCGTTCGCCGCCCAGCGCGCTCAGGTAATTGGAATAGTTTTGCGTCAAATAAACCGTGCAGGCCCGCGCGGAACGGGCGGTCGTTTGAAAGATTTGATCGTAGCCAGTGCTGAAATGGTGCGCCTCGTCCGCCCATATAAAGACGGGCCGCGCTGCCCGGTCGGCCCGTCGTTCCAACGCCTTTTGCGTCATAAACTTCATCAAGACTCCGGCGTACTGTCCAAGCTCGCTCCATTCCTTGACGGGCAAATCCACAATGATGACCCGGCCCAAAGTGGTCTGGTCGGGAATGACGGTCGTGCCGCTGGAAAAGAGTTTGCGCAACGCGCCGCGCAAAAAACAGTCGGCCAAAGTGGTGAACAACGAAACAATGGAGGAACGCGGGCGGTTGTCCATGCGGGGGAACTCCTGCAACCAGTAATTTTTAGTCAACTGAAATTCGGGTTGCAGTTCGGCGTTTTCCCCGGCCTTGGTTTCGGCCTGCTGGATGCAAGCGAAACAAGCGGACTCGTTGAGCCATGCCTCGTTTCTGGCTTCCTCGGCGTCCTGCGGCGCGGCGCGGATAATGTCAAATAATTCCGGCAGCGTGACCGCCCCGCGTGCCATCAGGAGTAGGTCAACCGCGTTGCGCAGCAATTGTTTGACGGCCCGCTCCCAATAGTCGTCCGCCGGTCCCAAACCGTGCTTTTGATTGGCGATTTCGGCGATTTGCATGAACAGCGCCACCAGATTTTCGGTCTGCCCCGCCCCCGCGCCGGGACGGTTGGCTTCGTATTGCAGGAAATTGAATTGCTCGCGCGAAAACAAAACCACGTCCGCCGCCCGCCCTGTTTCCTGCGCGTAACGCTGCCATAGTTCTGGCTCGTCCGGCTTGGCGCACAACACCAGCCCTCCAAAATCATTCCGCAAAAAGGCCCGCGCCAATGCCTGCCCGGAACCCGTGGTCTTGCCGGAGCCGGTCGCGCCAAAAACTTGCGTCCCTTCACAGGCGTCGCGGATGCGCCACACGTCTCGTGGGTCGTCCGATAAACGGAGAAGCGGCGTGTCGAGGCCCCATTCCTCCTGCGGAATAATCGGCGGCGCGGCGGCGGGAAGCGGACGGCGCGGGGCCAGAAACAGCCTTTCCAACCGTTCGATCATTTGTTGGCCTCCTTGATTTTTTGCAAGGCGTCATCCAATTCCTTGGTTTGCCTCTGGAGTTTTTCCAAGTCCGTTTCCTGGCGCGGGCTGGCAAAGAAAATGTAGCCGTCGCTCCCGCGCATTTCCGTCCCTTGCGCTCCTGGGACAATCAGGGCGTAGGCGCTCGGCACAGGTTGCACCCCGCCGTTCGCAACCCGCACCACTTTGACGGGTGTATTGGCGACGGCAAGGTCGCGGAAGGCGTCCTTATTTTGTTGCAAGGTTCGCGCTTCCTTGGCGATTTCCAAGGCGAGCGTCCGGCGGCTGCTGGTTTCCAATCGCACGGTGACGAAAAGAATGACCACGCTGGCGATGAAGAAAGCCACCAAAAGGCTGCACGTCAAAGCTACTTTCCAGATGCGTCCCGGCCAGACGCGCCCAGCTTCCGCGTTGGCCTCTTTGATTTGTTGCAAGGTGGGCAGCACTTCGTTGGTCAAGGCTTCCGAGCGGTCAAGAAAAGGCTGTACGACTTTTTCGCGCACGCCGGCATCAATGGATTGGCGGATGCTTTCAATGATGGCTTGGGTGTCAATCTGCCGGGCGATGTCCTGCGTCAGCTTTTCCAGCCGCTTGGCGGCCGCTTCGCATTTTTCCTCAGTCGCCAGACAGCGGGCCGATGTTTCCTCGCACTGATTGTCCAGGTTCACGCTGCGGCTTTCCACGTTCTGCGCCAGCAAACCGATTTCCTCCCGCACTCTTTTCAAGGACGCCAGCGTGCTTTGGTTTGTTTCGCTGACCGCCTGGGGGATGCGCTTGGCGTAGTTGGCGTACACGTCCAGCAGCAAAAACAATTGAGTGAAAAAATGCGCCGAATCCCCGTCCACAAAACGATTGTAAGCTGCGCGGGCCAGTTCGCGCTTGTCCGCCGGATAAACAGAGAGCATTTCTTCAAAGAGGGCGGGATTCTCGGTCATGGGACCTCCTATTCGGCGAAATTCACCTTCGCGCCCCGCCGCACCTTGGGCGTTCCCAAACCCGGCATGGCCTTGGGCTTCACCTTGGCTGCTTCGTCGCCGGGCAGCAGCATCCCGGCAATGCGGTCGTACTGGTTGAACACGTCGGTCAACCATTGCTGCAATATGCCCCGCGCCATGATGTCCAGGCCCAAGCCGTCCTCGGCAATGGCTTCGTTGAACGGGATGCCGCGCTCGTGCTCCGCTTCCATCCGGGCCAGATTCATTTTCACCATCTCGGACAACGTCGGCAAGGTGATCGTCACCGCGCCCAGGCCGGTCAATTCCTTTTCCAGCGGGCTGGTGTCAAACATCCTTGTCCGCGCCGCCCGCGCCGGATTCTTCACAATGACGTAATCCACCCGGTCGCCGCAAAACTGGCATAGTTCCACGAGGTTGGTCATCACGTCCACGTCATCGAACGGAAACACGGTCACGGTGATGCCGACACCCTGCCGGTCGGCCAGCCGAAAGTAATCCGTCGCTTCCAGTGCGTTCTTCAACAAGCCGCCCAAATGCGCTCGCGGGTCAATCACCGTCACTGGCTTGGCCGTGACTTTTTTCAGGATGCGGACCAGTTCGTCTTGATCCTCCGTTCGGCCATTGATTGGCACGAGCTTCACCTGATCGGGAAAGAGGCGCGACAGGGTTTGATTATCGGCGTCCAGGTCGAAGCCCTGCCAGTCCACGTCGCGCTGGCATAGCCAGCAAGCTCGCGCCGTCGTTTCGATGCTCTTGCCCAAATTGCCTTTGGATTGCAGCGGCAGAATGAGCCGGTGTTTTACAGTTTTCATATATCCAGATTGAAGTGGTATTTGCGTTTCGGTTTCGTTTCCGTGGGTGAGGTCGGGGCGGGTGGGGCGGGCGCTGGTTCCGGTGGCGCGGCGGTGGCCGGTGGCCGCGCTCCGGCGTGTTGGCGGACACGGCAAAAACGAAAGATGCTGCTCGGCACGGCCTCCACTCCACGCTCTTTGAGCCAGTGCGCGATTTTTTCGTATGACCAGCGTTTGCGGCGTAACTCGAAGATCGCCGCGCAATAGTTTTCCAGCTTGCTCCGGGGGGCTTCCTCCGGGGCCGCTTGCGCCTGCGCCAACAATTCGCTTCCGACTGGCATTCGATGCCTCCTTGTGAAACAATAGCACAGTAGCAATGCGGCGCAAAATGGGTTCAATGACCCGCAATGCCATTGCGCATTATTGCGCTTCATTGCGTGGCCCGCCCGGTGGCCTCAAGCTCCGCTTAGGGGAGATGTCTGTCATCGTTAAAGCTCAAATTGGTTAAGCTCCATTCTGCATTCTTGCCTCGTTACATTGCTGGCTCTGTTATTGCCACAACTATTTTGGTTTGGTCGCCAGTATTATTGCGGGTCATTATGGCACTCATTTTTAAGCCTTTATTGGCTTCATTGGTTTCATTGGCATTTGGTTTTTTGCATTGTCATGTCCAACGCTTTATATTGGTCACGCCATGTTGAGGGTTGTTGCCAGTGTCAATGCGTCTCAGGCCAAGCAGTATTACACGCAAGGTTTGAGCCGGGAAGATTACTACTCGGAAGGGCAAGAAGTGATTGGGGAATGGCAAGGTTTGGCGGCGGAACGGTTGGGGCTGCATGGCCGGGTGGACCAGCGTTCCTTTGATGCCTTGACCGATAATCTAAAACCGGGTTCGGATGAATCGTTGACGCCGCGAACCAAGGAGAACCGGCGCGTCGGTTACGACTTCAATTTCCATTGCCCAAAGTCCGTCTCGGTCGTGTACGAGCACAACCGGGATGAGCGGATTTTTGGCGCGTTCAAAATATCGGTTACGGAAACCATGCGGGAAATGGAAGCCGATATGAAAACGCGCGTCCGGGTTCAAGGCCAGGACGGTGAACGGAACACCGGCAACCTGGTATGGGCGGAGTTTCATCATTTCACGGCCCGTCCGGTCAAGGGCATTCCAGACCCGCACTTGCACGCGCACTGCTTCGCTTTCAACGCCACTTGGGACGGCGTGGAGCAACGCTGGAAAGCCGGTCAGTTTGGCGATTTGAAACGGGACGCGCCTTACTACGAAGCCGTTTTTCACGCTCGGTTCGCCAAGCGATTGGCAGAGATCGGTTACAAGATAGAACGCACAGACAAGGGGTGGGAGATCGGCGGCGTGTCGCAAAGCGTTCTGGACAAGTTCTCGCTCCGCACGCAACAGATTGAAGCCCTGGCCAAAGAACGCGGCCTTACGACGGCCAAGGAAAAGGACGCGCTGGCCGCGCTCTCCCGCGAAAGCAAGCGGCATGGCGTCACCAAGGAACAATTGCGCGAAGTCTGGAATGAGCGGTTGACCCCGGATGAACGGAACACGCTGGCGGGCGTCAAGCCCGATTCGCAAAGGCTGTCACACAATGGCGTTACGGCGAAACAGGCAATGGATTATGCCGTGGCCCACAGTTACGAGCGCGCCTCGGTTGCCACGGACAGGGAATTGCTGCGCGAAGCCCTGCATCACGGCGTCGGCTCGCTGGATGTCCGCGAAGTCCAGCGGCAGCTTGCCCGTGACGGGTTTATTCAACAAGAAAGCAACGGTCGGCATTGGTTTACCACCAAAGAGATTGTGGGCGAGGAAAAGAGGCTCATTGACTTCGTCCGCGAGGGCAAAGGCGTCTGCCAGCCGCTCAATGGCCGGGGCTATCGCATCCAGGATGAAAAGCTGCTCAAGCCGGAAGGCCGGGAGCAACGCGAGGCCGTCCAGCATGTGCTCTCGTCGTGTGATCGCGTGATCGCCGTGCGCGGCGGCGCGGGCACTGGCAAAACAACGATGCTCAAAGAAGCCGTTGCCGGTATCGAAGCGGGTGGGCATAAGGTGTTCGCCTTTGCTCCTTCGGCGGAAGCCTCTCGCGGCGTGCTGCGTGAAGCCGGTTTCGAGAACGCAACCACGGTGGCCGCGCTCCTGCACAGTCCCAAAATGCAGGATGAAGTTCGCAACGGAGTCCTGCTGATTGATGAGGCCGGGTTGCTCTCGTCGCCGCAACTCAAGCAGGTCGTGGAACTGGCACAACGCGAAAATTGCCGGGTGCTGCTTTCGGGCGACACCGCGCAACATGCGGCGGTCGAACGTGGTGACGCGCTGCGCCTTCTGGAAAACCACGCGGGCCTTCGGGCGGCGGAACTTAAACATATCCGCCGTCAACTGCATCCGACGTATCGGGCCGCCGTGGCTGATCTGCGCCAAGGCCATGTTGAAAAAGGATTTGCCAAACTCGATTCGCTTGGAGCCATCAAGGAAATTTCCGCCGATTCGCGTTATCAGCAACTCGCCGCCGATTACGTCCAGTCAGTCAAAGACCGCAAGACCGCTCTGGTGGTCTCGCCGACGCACGCGGAAGGCGAGCGCGTAACAACGGAGATCCGCAAAGAACTGAAAACATTGAAAAAGCTCGGCCCGGATGAACGGCCACTGTCGCAACTGAAAAACCTGCGCTGGACGGAAGCGCAACGCGCCGATGCCAGCCAGTATCAGCCCGGCATGGTCATCCAGTTTCATCAAAACGCCCCCGGCTTTCGGCGCGGCCAAAAGGTTATGGTGGCGGGCCGCGAGCAAAATCAATTGACGGTGCAACAAGGCGATGGAACGAAAGCGTGTTTGAAATTGGGGCAAGACGGCGATTGCCGCGCTTCGGCCTTCAACGTCTATTCGGCTGGCGTTCTGCCGGTCGCTCCCGGCGAGTGGATTCGCATTACACAGAATGGGTACAGCCGCGACGGTCATCGTCTCAACAATGGCGAATTGCGGCGGGTCAAGGGATTTGACAAAGCGGGCGACGTTGTTCTGGACAATGGTTGGGTGGTGCCAAAGGACTACGGCAACCTGGCGCATGGCTATTGCGTCACGTCGCACGGTTCGCAAGGCAAATCCGTCCAACGGTTGCTGGTCGCCGAAAGCGAAGAATCGCTTCCAGCGGCTTCCCGCGAGCAGTTTTATGTCTCGGCCAGTCGCGGGGTTGAGGACATTCGGATTTACACGGACGACAAAAACGCGCTGATGGCGGCGGTGTCGCGGTCGCAGCAGCGGCCCAGCGCGACAGACCTGGTGAAGAGGACTTGGCCGGAGAATTTGAACGCCAAGGCCCGGCGCAAATCGCAGGTCCAAGAGCAAGCCGTCCGCAAGCATGCCAAGGCGCGTGCCAAACAGGAGAAGGTTTTGCAAACGGAGAAAATCGCGCCCGTCCAGAAAGAGAAGATTGACCCGCCCAAAATTAAAGAGAGAAACTATTACGGAATGAATTTATGAAAATGAGAGAGAACAAAGTATTCCCGCATCGCACGTCAAGATGCTACGAATTGGAGGAAACGGCCCAGTTGCCCATCATGCTCGACATTCGCGCCACGACGCGGGATGCCGTTGCCATGCCTTATTCGTACTTGGAAATGATTCAATACGACCCGTCCGTCGCCATCGTGCTCACCTTCACGGTCTGCGAGGTTCACATTGAGGGGCGCAATCTTGCGGAGCTTTACGCCGCGCTGACCGAGCATAAAGTCAATTATATTCAGGAGAACAACGCGAAATACGATGAAGTCCCGGAAACCTCGCCGTTCATCGAACGCATTGAAATCACCCCTTTGGGACAGGAACTGCAACTGTTGGTCAAGGGCTTCGACCCGGAGCGTGAGTCGTTAAAAGAGCCGGAACCCGATGGCCAAAATGGATAAAAGCGATGGTGGGGCGGGGGCAGCGCAGCGCGGGTTTATCTGGTTTGCTCTTACAGTGGCAGGACAAATTTCTGTCCGCCATTGACGAAGATCACCGTTGGAATTGCGGCAGGAGTAAAAGCTGGTGGGTCCGGCGTCCTGCCTTTGTTCCGAAATCTGAAAACCCTGAGCCAAAGCCACCCGCTAACGAAGTCGCTTGGCGGTCAAACAATGACTTTTTTGCGGAAAAAACGAAACGATAGTCCCGTCGCGACGGCTACAAAAAGTAACGCCGAAGTGCTTGGTTCAGGAGTTGCTGTGACGGTGGGCATCGGAGATGATTGGAACGTCCCGATAATCGCCGGCGTTGATACAACCGTCATTTCATCTATCACTCCGTACGTTTCCCAGGCTGGAGGCGCACTTTGCCAGGCGGGCGCGAAAACAATAGGTGTGGTTTCGCCACCACCGCCGTCAGATTCCGGCGCACTCGGCGCTGACAACACTCCTTGCGCCAATGCCGCTGATGCAGCAGCGAAACACATAATTCCAGCTAAAATGCTGGCTTTTCTTCTTGTACAAAAAATTGTCGCTTTCATAAGCATGATCTTTCACGCAAATTGGCTTGATAGTGGGCTGCTGCATGGAATTTGCAAGCCCTTTAAATGCAAATCTGCCCTCGTTTCACAAACCGGTGTATTGTTTGACATACGAAACAGAGTTCTATTTGTCGCTCGGTGACGACCGAGTGGATGAACGGGTGGGGTGCATTTTTTTCCAGAGCAAATAACAGGAGGTCGCAACCAACGGAACGGAGCCAACTACAAATCCCGAAAGGAGGAAAATCAATCCTGTTCTCTGTAAGGTATGATCCTTTAAAACGATTCCAGTAATGTCCAATACGAGGCCGATTAGCACTGCGCCGCCGTACACGGCCACAACCGCTTTGATTGGTTTGATTTTCATGGTTATCCAATATAACGCCTTTCAGCGGATATGTACTGCCCTCGCGGCAATGAAAT
>Ga0326728_10022067_pt1 | contig 11869 bp, 7 predicted proteins | sample MB3enrmetagenome_FD_207602 | JGI IMG/M metagenome (GOLD analysis project Ga0326728, IMG submission 207602) | Lab enriched peat soil microbial communities from McLean, Ithaca, NY, United States - MB31MN | ecosystem: Environmental > Terrestrial > Soil > Wetlands > Peat | place: USA: New York... | reverse complement strand
CGTGCCCGCCGAGAAGCAGGAACGCATAGCCCGGGAAACGCTCGATATCTATGCGCCTATCGCTCATCGCCTGGGGATGGGAAAGATGCGAGGCGAACTGGAGGATCTGGCGTTCAAGTTTCTCGAGCCGGAGACCTATCTCGAGGTCAAGAGGTCCGTGGAAAGCCGTCGCAAGGTGAGCGAGGATTTTCTTGCGGAAGTACGCGATCAAGTGAATGCCAAGATGAGGGAGCACTCTATCCCAGCGCGCATTGAAGGCCGCATCAAGCGCCTCTACAGCATTTGGCAAAAGCTCTTGAAGCAGCACGTTCCCCTGGAGCAGGTTTACGACCTCCTGGCCGTCCGCATCATCACGGACAGTGTGAAGAACTGCTACGCGGCGCTGGGAGTCATTCACAACACCTGGCGGCCCGTACCGGGGCGCATCAAGGACTTCATCGCCATCCCCAGACCCAATCTTTACCAGTCTCTGCACACCTCCGTCATTGGTCCTCATGGCCAGCCGTTCGAGGTGCAGATTCGCACCGAGGAGATGCACCGGATTGCCGAGGAAGGCATTGCCGCCCACTGGAAATACAAGGATGGCAACCCCCTTGAGCCGAAGGATGAGGAGCGCTTTGCCTGGCTGCGGCACCTGGTGGAATGGCAGCAGGAAATGGGTGATCCGGGCGAGTTCCTTTCCACGCTCAAGATCGATCTTTACCCGGACGAGGTCTATGCCTTCACTCCCAAGGGCAAGGTAATCGTGTTGCCCCGTGACGCCACTCCCATCGATTTCGCCTACGCCATTCATAGCGAAGTAGGGCACCATTGCGTGGGCGCGAAGGTCAATGGGCGGCTGGTTCCCCTCAAGAACAAATTGCGGAACGGGGACATTGTGGAGATCGTGACGCAGGCTCATCACACGCCCAGCCGGGACTGGCTAGGAGTGGTCAAGACGTCGCGGGCGCGCAACAAGATCAAACACTGGGTGAATGTAGCGCAGAGGGGGCAGGCGGTGGAAATCGGCAAGCGCTTGCTCGAGAAGGAGGCGCGCAAATACGATGTGACGCTGAAAAAGATAGGGGAGGAAGACTACCTGCGGGTGGCGCGGGATAATGGCTGCACGCAGGTGGATGACTTGTACGCGGGGATCGGATATGGAAAGTTCTCCGCCCGCCAGGCGCTCGCCAGGCTAGTTCCCTCGGCTCAGCTCGAGGCGGCCCATCCTTCCCGACTTACCACCGTGAAACGGGCGCTGGGTATCTCCGGCGATACCGCCATCCAGGTGCACGGGCATGGCGACCTGATGGTCTATCGCGCCAAGTGTTGTAATCCGATTCGGGGGGAGGAAATCACCGGCTACATCACCCGCGGGAAAGGAATTGCGGTGCATGCCAAGAGCTGCCCAAACGTTCAGAACCTGCTCTACGATGCGGACCGGCGGATTGAGGTCAAGTGGGTGGGGCCGAAGTACAGTCTATATCCCGTCAAGCTCACCCTCTACACCCGCGACCGCCAGGGCCTTTTGGCCGATGTGACCGGGGCGATTGCCGACGTTCATTCGAATATCCAGGACATCGAAGTGCGCACCGGTGACAGCCAGGCGCACATCGACGTGACGCTGGATATCGTGGATTTGGAGCACTTGGAGAAAATCGTCGCTTCGCTACGCAAGATCGAGGGGGTTTACCAGGTTGAACGGATGGCGCATTGAGGGGTTCGGCGTCATTCCCGCGAAAGGGGGAAGCCACACCGGATAACTTCGACCCTGTCATTCCGAGCGAAGCGAGGAATCTAGCTCTGTTTTCGATGCGTAGCGCGGCGAGATTCCTCGCTCCGCTCGGAATGACAGGCTGGATTCCCGCTTTAGCGGGAATGACGCCTGCGCTGCTTACCCATTCATCACTTCACTTTCGCAACTTTGCCCGAACGAATGCAGGCCGTGCAGACGCGCACGGTCTTGTGCACGCCCTGCACGACGGCATGAACCCGGCGCAAGTTCGGGTTCCACCGGCGCCTGGTGATGTTGTGGGCGTGGCTTATCCGGTTTCCGTATTTGGGGCCTTTCCCGCAGATCTCACAAGCCAGAGCCATAGCATCACCTCGTAAGCTGGACGACTACTTCTCGAACACAACCCACTTATTTTACCAGAGCCGCCCTGACTTTGCCCACTCATTTGTTCGTGGGTGGAGTTACAATACCTGCATGAGAAACCAACCGTTCTTTCGCAGCCTTACCGCGTTGATCATCTTCATGCTGCTTGCAGGCTTGGCGGCCCTCACCTCCTGCCAGCCGCGAGGCGCCTCGGAGCGCGCGCTGGTGGCAAAGGTGGATGGTCGGCCCATCTACCGCGACCAAGTCGAGAGGGTGTATCGAAGCCGTCAAAGCGCCGGGCCCGACTCCAACAGTCCCGAAGAAGCCATGAGCTTCAAGTTGAACGTTCTGGATGAGCTGATTAACAATCAGATTCTGGTCGAGCACGCCTCCCGCGCCGGCATCACGGTCTCGGAAGCCGAGGTGGATAACAAGGTGGCCGAACTTCAGAGCCCTTATTCGGCGGAGGAGTTCCGGAAGCGTGTCCGGGACCAGGGCCTGGACATGGATGACCTGCGCAAAGAGTTACGCCAGACGATCATCATCACAAAGCTTCTCAATAAGGAAATCGTCTCAAACATAAAGGTGTCCGACGCCGACATTGCGGCTTACTACGAACGCAACAAGGCCAACTTCAACGTTCCTGAAACCGCGTACCACCTGGCCCAAATCGAAGTCACTCCCGTCGCCGACCCCGAGGTGCGCAACCTGAAGAACGACGACGCCAAGACCCCCGCCGCCGCCGAGCGGAAGATTCAGGCGCTTTACGCCCGCCTGCGCGCCGGGGATGACTTTGCCACCGTAGCGCAGGAATACTCGGAGGATCCTCGCACCGCGTCGGGCGGCGGTGACATGGGCTTCATCCCGGCCTCGGCATTGGACGCCACTCCCCAGCTCAAGCAAGCGGTGCTTACGCTCCAGGTGAACCAGTTCACGGGGATCATTCGCAGTGCTTCCGCCTACCACATCATCAAGCTACTGGGCAAGGAACCGGCCGCAACCCACACCCTTTCCGAGTTACGGGTCCAGAATGCCATCCGGCAGACGATGAAGAACGAAAGGGAGCAGCTTCTGAAAGCCGCCTATATCGAGACGCTGCGCGACCGGGCGAAGGTTGAGAACTACCTGGCCCAGGAGATCGTCAAAGGACAGGTCAGTCCTTCTTCCTCCAAATGAAGGGGCCCTTCAGACCAGCCGCAGCAGGCGGAATCCCGCCTCCACGCCGGTGTCTTCCTGCGCGTAGATGCGCTCCACGCGGCCCGCTCGGGGAGCGCGGATTTCGTTTTGCATTTTCATCGCTTCGATCACCAGAAGCCCCTGGTCCCGGATTACCTCCTGGTTTTCGGATACCAGCACCTTAACGATCTTCCCCGGCATGGGCGCTACGATTTCCTCCGGGCCTTTCTCCCGGATTCCAGCGGCATCGTGCCTCCAGCGCCGGGGATCGCGGATTTCCACCAGATAATGCCGCAGGCCCACGGTAACCACGTAAGGGCTCAAGTAACCCGCAGCGTCGCCCGCTCTCTTGCTGACATGGGCTTCATAAGACCGTCCGTCGATTAGGATCGAGTAAATCCCCGGCGAGATCTCTTCCCCATCCGCAATGACCGTCTCGCCATCGAACTTCATTTTCACCCCGGAAGAGCCTGCCCCCGCCCTGCCCTGAAGGGCGCTCGCCGGCGCGGAAGACTCACACTTATGATCCGAAGTCTTCGCGCCTGAATGGATCTTCATTTCAAGCTTCATCCGTTTCTCCAGTTTCTCCGCCGAGGCCACTGCTTAAGCAGCGAGTCTCTGCCCGCATTTTTCCAAGCGCTGTCGCGCGTGGAGGCCGGAGTCTTCTTCTCCGGGTGTCCTCCCACGTGGAGGGCCGCCGCCAGCGCGGCGACGCGCTCCTCCTCAGGCGAAGGCGGCGCTTCCTCCATCAGCCCGGCGGCCAGCGCGCGGTCAATGAATCCGGTGTCCAGGTGGCCGGCCACAAACTCCGGGTACTCGAGCAGGCGCCGGAAAAAAGGGATATTGGTTTTGATGCCGAAAATCTCGTACTCGCGGAGCGCCCGCCTCATGCGCGCGATGGCTTCCGCGCGGTCCGTCCCCCAGACTGCGATCTTCGAAAGCAGCGGGTCGTATTCCAGCGGCACGGTCCATCCTTCGTAGACGCCGCTGTCCCGTCGCACGCCGGGGCCCGCGGGCACCTGGAGCCTATCTATGTAGCCTGGAGAAGGGAAGAAATTGTTGGTAGGGTCCTCCGCGTAGATGCGGCACTCGATCGCTGCGCCCCTCATGCGCACATCTTCCTGCCGCCACTCCAGCCTTTCCCCCGCCGCAATCCGAATCTGCTCCTTCACCAGGTCTATTCCCACCACCAGTTCGGTCACCGGGTGCTCGACTTGCAGGCGCGCGTTCACTTCCAGAAAATAGAAATTGCCGCTTTCCTCCACGAGGAACTCTACGGTGCCGGCGTTCCAGTATCCTGCCAGCTTTCCGATGCGCAACGCGGTTTCCCCCATGCGCCGGCGCAACTCCTCATGCACGAGGGGTGAGGGGCATTCTTCCAGCACTTTCTGGTGCCTTCTTTGCAGCGAACACTCCCGTTCGCCAAGGTGAACCAAGTGGCCGTACTGGTCCCCAAGAATCTGGATTTCAATGTGGCGGGGGCGGTCGAGGTACTTCTCGAGGTAAAGCGAGGGATCGCCGAAAGCGTTTTGCGCTTCCGAGCGGGCCGTGTTATAGGCGGATTCAAGCTCGGCAGCAGACCGCACCAGGCGCAACCCCTTGCCGCCCCCTCCCGCCGAGGCCTTGAGCATCACGGGGTAGCCGATTCCCTTCGCCACTCGATGCGCCTCCTCGAGGCTCTCGAGGTGGCGATCGGCCCCGGGCACCACGGGCAGGCCGGCTTGGATCACGGTGTGCCGCGATTTGGTCTTCGACCCCATCAACTCCATCGCGGCCACCGGCGGCCCAATGAATACCACTCCTCCATCGGCGCAGGCGCGGGCAAACTTCGGGTTCTCCGCCAGGAAGCCGTAACCGGGGTGAATAGCGTCTGCGCCGCTCCGCCTGGCGGCATCAAGAAGGCGGTCGATGCGCAGGTAACTTTCGCTCGAGGGAGCCGGCCCAATGCAGAAAGCCTGGTCGGCATAGCGGACGTGCAGTGATTTGCGGTCCACTTCGGAATAGACAGCCACCGTGCCGATTCCCATTTCGCGGCAGGCGCGCATCACCCGCACCGCAATCTCGCCACGGTTGGCTATCAGGATCTTGCGAAACATGGCTACTGTACGCCCTTTGTTTTCATATACATTCCCGCTTCGTTCGTTCAATTTGGGGAGTCGAGAGGTCAAGAGTCGAGAGTCCAGGAGTGGTGAGGCCGCGTCCTTGTCTGCTGTTCATCCTCCAGCCTGACTTTGGGTATTCCGCTTCTTGACTTCTCAACTCCTCAACTCCTTGACTTCTGGACCCAACTCTTTGTTTTCAATAACATTCCCGGTTCGTTCGTTCATTTTTTGATCGTGAAGTGACCTCAGTTCCTCGGGCTCATCATTTCAGCGCAAAATGTCGGTTTCTAGGGTTCCACCGTTGCCCGCGACCTCAGTGTCACGGTGGCGGGCTAGCAGTGAGGGAGAGCCTGTGTAGCCCCCTTGTACTCGCCCACGAGCGGGCGCCTTTCGACACGCGAATTCCGGTTCGATTTCGCACAAAAGGTGGGTTTTTGGCCCCTTTTTCGAGTTCGTTTTGCCGTTTTTGCACTCGAAAAGCAGTTCGTTTTTTACACTCCAAAAACGATAACCCCTTTATTTGCCACAGATGACTGAGTTCGTTCCCTCTATTTTAGTATCTTTTTTCTATTTCCCTGTTTTTTCCCCCTTGCAGAGTCTGTTTCGCGTTCCCTACGCGCGGCTGCTTTCGGGCGCTCTTTTACGACAACTAACATAGGCTACCACAACTCGATTCTGGTGTCAAGAGGAAACTGCAAGGAGACAAAAGGTCAGGGGTCGGATTACGGAGGCCTTGGAAGGTGAGGACACCGATGGCGCACTGCACCCGGGCCTGAGGGCTCGGAGAGGACAAAAGGCAGCAGGGAGTGGGCAGTGAGCCGCCCGGTAGCGCGGGCGTCCCCCTCCCGCTACCGCCGCTAGGAAGGCTCCCTCTACCTCTCTGGTCATTATCCATGTCTTCGGCCGGACACAGCGGGGGCCGAAACCAGAAACACAGCCCTCTCCCTTGGGGAGAGGGTGGCGAGCGGAGGGAGCCAGGTGAGGGGTTACTTGGTTGTGTTGGCCCACCTGACCCACCTCCCCGTGCAACTGACCCCTCACCCGGCCCGCGCCGGCTGGTGAAAACGCCGGTCGCGGTCCACCCTCTCCCCTGGGAGAGGGCAGGGACCCAATTCCCTCCCTTTCTCCCCAGGAAAGGGGCAGAAGTCGGGGGTCGACTCGCTGTGTCCGGCGAGCGATGTGGAGCATGCTCAGGCCTTACTTGGAGGGATTCTTCTTGGCGTGCGCGGCGCGAATGGCCTGGGCGCGGGCTTCCAATTCTCTGGCCGCCGCGCCGCGCTTCATCTCGCGAAGCAGACGAGCGCAGTTCTCAAGAGCCGTTGCCACGTTGGGGTGCTGGGGACCCAAGGCTTTCTCCCAGATGGCAAGCGCCCGTTGGAAGAGCGGCTCGGCCTGCGCGTAATTGCCTTGGTCACGATACAGCACCGCCAGGTTGTTGAGGCTCGTGGCCACGTCGGGGTGATCTGGTCCGAGGACCCCCTCACGGATCGCCAGCGCCCGCTGGTAGAGCGGGTCAGCCTCCGCGTACCTGCCTTGAGCACGGTAAAGTTCCGCCAAGTTGTTGAGGCTTGTGGCCACGTCAGGGTGCTCGGGCCCGAGGGCTCTCTCGAGGATTGCCAGCGCCCGCTGGTAGAGCGGCTCGGCCTGCGCGTACCTGCCCTGGCTTTTATAAAGCAATGCCAAGTTGTTGAGGTCGGTGGCTACGCCTGGGTGGTTTGGTCCGAGGGCCTTCTCGTCGATGGCCGAGGCCCGCTGGTAGAGCGGTTCGGCCTGCGCGTATTTCCCCTGCCTTTCGTAGAGCAGCGCCAGGTTGTTGAGGGCCGTGGCCACGTCGGCGTGCTCCGGTCCCAGCGCCTTCTCCCAAATCGCCAGCGCCCGCTGATGGAGCGGCTCGGCCTGGGCGTACTTGCCTTGGACGCGGCACAACTCACCCAGGTTGTTGAGGCTGGTGGCCACAAGCGGGTGCTCCGGCCCCAGCGCTTTCTCCCAGATGGCCAGCGCCCGCTGGAAAAGCGGCTCGGCCTGGGCGTACTTCCCTTGACGGTAGTAGGGCAACGCCAGGTTGTTGAGGCTCGTGGCGACGTCAGGGTGATCCGGCCCGAGGGCGTTCTCGCGAATCGCCAGCGCCCGCTGGTGGAGCGGCTCGGCCTCAGAAAAGCGCGCCCTGTCATCCAAGTAATAGCCTACCGCGTTAAGCAGTCGCGCCGCTTCTTTGAACTCCAACCCACGGGCCTCAATGAGCGACGCGCAAGCGAGGGCTTGCGGAACCAAGCGCTCGCACTGAGCCCAGTTGGCAAACTTAGGGCTGGGGAATGCACCGTTCAGCGCCCGCACGGCACGCTCCGCCCACTGGCGCTTTTCATTGTTCGTCAAAGCATCTTGAATCACTGCCTGCACTAACCGGTGAATGCCGAGCGTCTTCGCATCAGCATCGCGGCGGAGCAGCGAGTATTTCAGGATTTCCGCAAAGGCCGCGTCTAGCTTGAGGGGGTCGGCGGCGATGGCGCTCAGATTCGGTCCGAGTTCCGCCGCACCCTTGCTGAAGATTTCTTCCGGAATAGCGTCCGGGTAGAGGAAAGCGCAGAAGCGGAGTAGATCAGCGGCAGCATGGCTTGCGCCCGCTACTTTTTCGAATGAGAGTGCGAAAGTGGTGGCGACGGATTCGGGATGGTCAGGCCCGATGCCGCCTCGCCTCTTGAGCAGCTCCGTGCGGCGCTGACGGTACAGGTTAAGGTAGTCCGCCAAGCCACAGCCCGTTTCCTCAATGTACGCTCCTGCTTGGTCAAGCGCGAGGGGCAGGCCGCCCAATTCCGTCGAGATGTGCATGGCCGTATCGCGGGCGGTACCGGCGACCGCGCTGAGCGGCGCATCCACCTTGATGATCTTGGCGCGCCGGAGGAGAAGCAGTGCTCCGTCCTCCGGCAGCATGTCCAGAATTTCAATGGCTTGGATGTCGCCTGTGGCCTGCGCCTGGGTGGTCAGTAGAACGTGCCCTTTGGCTGACGGAGGGATGAATCCGTGCACGGTGGCCAGATCGTTGGCATTGTCCAGGATGAGCAACCAGCCCCCATTGGCCGCGAGCCAGCGCTTGCCGGCAGCCACCGCTAGGGCTTGGTCCTTCTCATCCTTCTCCGGCAAATTCAACAGGCCGGCGAGGGCCGCGAAGTCGGAGACCAGCGTCTCCTGCGAGGCGGCGCTGGCCCAGAGTACGGCGCTGTACTCGTCGCGATGATCCTGTGCGAAATGCGCCGCGATCTGCGTTTTGCCCACCCCGCCCATACCCGTGAGCGCCACCAAGCTCCCAGCGCACAATCCCTTCTCGACATCGGCCAAAACCTTCTCGCGTCCGGTGAAAAACGGGTTCCGAGGAATCGGCACGTTCCAGGGATTCTCGCCTGCCTTCTTAACTGTCCCCGGGTATTGGACCCGTATCGGCACGACCCGCTGGTGCGCCAGCGGGCTTGCTGCCGGACTGGCACCTGGAAACGCGGGAGCTTGCGCTGGCTTCGCCCGTTCCGCGAAGGCCCCGAGTAGGGCACTGCGGGCGTCTCCTTCAGTCCGCCCCACGAGGTCCGCATAGATAATCTGGCTCAGCAGTCCCCCAGGATTGCATTCCCTCACTCGGACAGGCACGAGCGTTCGCTCTTTCCCTTGGGGATCACGGGCAAAGGCAGCCGCCCACTCGGGGTGCGTGAACTCAGCCTTCAGGTAATCTTCCGAAAGAACGAGGACTGTCTTCTCCGTCTCCGCAGCCGCCTTGTGCATCTCCAGGACAAAGTTGCCCCCAGGGCGGAAATCCCACGCCTGAATGACGACCGAGCAGCCTGCTTCTTCCAAAGTCCAGGCCACCCACTCTGCCCAGTCTCTGTCAGCTTTGTTGTAGCTGATGAAGAATTGTCTCAATGAATTCACCCCATCGCCGCCACATTTGGACAGCGCATGGACTGGTGCTGGTCAGTCCGGCAATCAATGCCGTCGTTGCGCAGCCGTTCGCAGAGGTCCCAGACTCCGTTCTTATGCTCTGCCGAATCGTGACTGTAGCTGATGAACGCTCTCGCGTCTGAACCGTGCGCTGAATGATAATACTTTTCTGGCGGCGAGGCATGCAATCTTCGGGGCTGGGTAGTGGCATAATTTGATGTAGAGGCGACTTTACGCCGCTATATGGCGAGGTAAACTCACGGCTATTCAAATTGGAGGCCCAATCGGGAGCTCAGTGCGGCTCTGCCGCCCTGTCCTGCGGAAAGCCTGCGGCTTTCCAAAAGTGGGGAGGCTGAGCCGCTCTTAGCGCCGGCGTGAGCCGCCAATAGATAGCTCTGGGTCTACCTCGCCAAATGGTCCGTCGGCTGACGGATAAAGCCGCTGCTACATCATTGTTGACCGGGTTCGTGGCTGAGCGGCAGCGCCAGCCCGGCGGTGTGAACCTCTTCGACAAGCAAGTCGCGGAAAACAGCGTGTCCCTCTCCGAACAGTATCATCCCCACCAGCCCGTTCTTGAACTCGTCATCCTCGAATTTGGCTACCGGGGTGTCCTGGACAGAGATCGAGATCACCGGGCCGCGGCACTGGACCGAGATCTTCAGTCGATCTTTCCCCAGAAACTGATCACTGAGCGGAAGCTCCGTCCAAGGCAGAAGATCCCTCGCTTTCTGTTTCGAGTGGTATTTCTTTACAAGCTTAAATGCGCGCCGCGCAGACATGAAGGTCTCGCTGCTGACGAGAACGGCGTAGTATCCGCGATTATCGATATGGAAAACCAGCCCGGGGGCTGCGGCTTCATCGCCTTTTCCTCCGTAAGACTTCCACTGCACGCTGACCGAGGCATTCAGATCGCCAAACGACGGCCCGTTGGCAACCAGCAAGCCTTCACGAGAAACGCCGAGCCTCAGATCTTCGAATGGATGCACCGGCGCACCCATCTCTCGGTTCAAAATACTAGCCGCCTCGATCCTCCCTGGACTCGGCTTCACATTGTCAATTTCGTACGCGCCGGATTTGTAATGGTAGCCCTTCTGGTTGGGCCAACCGCTGGACGTGTTCCGGAAGTCTTCGTGGTAGACGGTACTCCCATTCTTGGTTGTGATCTTGGACTCGTAGGGGTAGGGCTTGAGCTTCTCATTTGCACAGCCGGCCGAAGGCTCGGGAGCCTCTAGGAAACCAATCCGCGTCCGCACCTGCGCGCCCGCTAGCGCCACTCTCACCTTGGTGCGATGGAAGCCGCCTCCTTTTGACTTGGGGTAATAAGCAAGGGTGTATTGCGTCCGGAGCTGATGGGCCACGGCGCTGACCGCTTCCTCTAGTTTCTCCGCTGAGCCCGGGAAGAACGACTCGGCCCCCGATTCTCGGGCCAGTTGGTTGAAGGCGGTGATCGGATTGTCCACCTCCTGGCGGGTGACCAGCGGAATCCTCTGGCTGCGGAACTTTCGGTACAGGTCGTACTCTTCTTCGCCCAGGCAGCCGATGATAAACACCTGAGCTGGTGAGGCCTGAACAATCGGGACCAAGTCCTCCAGTGACCGATGACTGTTCTCGTCCGTGCCATCCGTGATCACTAATAACGCCTGCCGGCGGTGGCGGGCACGGCCCATGTCGCAAAGCCCGCGCACGATGGCGTCGTACAAGCTGGTGCCCTTTTCTGTGGCCGTGGTTTGGGAGATTGCCGAAAGAATGCGGTGCGAATCGCTGGTGAAGTCTACAGCTTCATCTACCTTAACGTGGAACCGCAGGTAGAGGATTTCATCTGCGGGGCGCATGGTGGTGAGGATGCGGGAGAGGGCCGCTTTGGCTTGGTCGAGCTTCCCTGACTCCTCCATGCTCCCGCTGACGTCCAGGAGGATCCCCAGGCTGACCGGTTCATCCTCCGCGTCGAAGAAGGCGATCTTCTGCGGTTTACCGTCCTCGTACAACGAAAACTGATTGGCGGTTAACCCATGAATCTCATTATCATTGCGATCGGTCACCCGCACCGCTACTGACAGGAGATCAACTTCAGTGCGCAGGGTATACCCGGATCCTCGACCCGGGGGCTTCTGTCCGTGCAGGTGCGCAAGAGGCGCCATCATCGCGAGCGCACTCAACACAAGGAACAGCCTAAGAGGACAAGGCTTGAAAGCATCGTATCTCATGGGGCCCTTCCGGCTTCCATGCCATTTATCGCATCGATTCCGCTGCGCCAGCCGGCGCGGTTAATTTGCTCCGGGACCGTGGCTGAGCGGCGCCTCCCGTCCGGCGCCGCGAACCTCTTCGACAAGCAAGTCCCGGAAAATAGCGCTGCCCTCTCCGAACATTGCCATTCCAACAATTCCCTGCTTGAAGTCGCTTTCCTCGTCTTCGAATTTGGCTACTGGGGTGTCCTGGACAGAGATCGTGATCAGCGGACCCCGGCACTGGACCGAGATCTTCAGTCGATTCTTCCCCAGAAACTCATCACTGTGCGGAAGTTCCGTCCAGGGCAGAAGATCCCTGGTTATCCGCTCAGCGTGGTATTTCTCGACAAGCTTAAATGCGCGTCCGG
>Ga0326728_10022066_pt1 | contig 11869 bp, 9 predicted proteins | sample MB3enrmetagenome_FD_207602 | JGI IMG/M metagenome (GOLD analysis project Ga0326728, IMG submission 207602) | Lab enriched peat soil microbial communities from McLean, Ithaca, NY, United States - MB31MN | ecosystem: Environmental > Terrestrial > Soil > Wetlands > Peat | place: USA: New York... | reverse complement strand
CGACAAAGCGGGCGAGGAGCACTACAACCTCATCTCCGCGCTCCACAAATCCGTGCGCAATTCCGATCCCGACGCCGCTCTCTATTGGCTCATCCGCATGATCGAAAGCGGCGAAGATTGCCTCTACCTCGCCCGCCGCATCGTCCGCATGGCCAGTGAAGATATCGGCCTCGCCGAACCCGGCGCCCTCGCCCTCACCCTCGCCGCTCGCGACGCCTTCGATTTTCTCGGCGCGCCCGAAGGCCACCTCGCCCTCGCGCAAGCCGTCGTCTATCTTTCTCTCGCCCCCAAATCGAATGCCGTCTACACTGCCTACGGCCAGGTCCTCGACGATGTCCACAAAACCGAAGCCGATCCCGTTCCACTCCACCTCCGCAACGCCGTCACCGGTCTCATGAAAAATATCGGCTATGGCGAAGGCTACAAATACGCCCACAATTTCGACGACAAAGTCACCGACATGACCTGCCTCCCGGACAACCTTTCCGGCCGCTCCTACTACAAACCTACAGACCAGGGTTTCGAGTTAAGATTGCGCCAGCGCCTGGACGAGATTCGCAAACTCAAATCTCGCGCCACGGGTAAAACCTGAGGGAAAACTATGCGTCGCTCCATTCTCTGCTTCGTCGCGTTATTCGTGACCCTGCTCTCCCTTGCAGCACAGGACAAAGTCGCTCGCCCGCGCATCACCGGCATCGCCCACGTCCGCTTCTACGTCTCCAACATGGAAAAATCCCGCGCCTTCTACGGCGGCATTCTGGGCTTTCCCTCAACGGACCACTTTTGCACGGCCCCCGCCCTTTCATGCTTCGCTGTTCGCTTCTTTCCGCACCCTCAACTCATCGAACTCCAGCAAGCATCCTCGCCTGCTCCCAAAGATTGGCTCGCTGAGCTCGCTTTCAGCACCGATAACGTCCCTCGAATGCGTGATTATCTTGTTGCTCACGGTATCGTTCCAGGGCCTATTTCCACGGCTGCCAGCGGCCCACAGCACTTTGAACTGCGCGACCCCGAGGGCAATCCCATTTCATTTATTGGAAGGATTCCTGTCGTCACCCACACGCAGCCCGTTTTCCACACCATCAGCGAGCACATCATCCACGCCGGCTTTGTCGTCAAAGACCGTGCGGCCATGGATCATTTCTACAAAGACATTCTCGGATTCCGCCCCTATTGGCACGGCGGCATGAAGGACGACGAAACCAATTGGGTGGCTATGCAAGTTCCCGATGGCACCGATTGGCTCGAGTACATGCTGAATATCAGCCCCACCGCCGACAAGCGAACCCTCGGCGTCATGAATCATATTTCTCTTGGCGTGAAGGACATAAAAGTCGCCGCAGCCTCGCTGGAAAAGTCTCGCGCCAATATGCGCGCGGATGCCTCCCCCAAGATTGGCCGTGATGGCAAATGGCAATACAATTTGTACGATCCCGATGATACCCGCGTGGAACTCATGGAATTTACCCCAGTCGAAAAACCTTGCTGCTCCGAGTACACTGGTCCCCACCCGAAACCATGATCGCTCCGTCGCTCTCGCCCATGACGCCCTCTAGCAGGTTGCTGAAAAACACGTTTCGCCGTCATTCCGAGCGAAGCGAGGTGCGATTTTCCATCGCACGTCTTTTGTGCCATGAATCCCTCTTCGATCAAAATGCCAGGAAAAGAGAGATTCCTCACTTCGCAGACTCCGTTCGGAATGACGAATTCATGGTTTTTCAGCAAGTTGCTAGGGGGTCGGAGCTTCAGCTCCGACATCAAGTGCTTGGACAAAATTGGGCTTCAGCCCCTAAGGAATCACGCCTTTCGGGCGATGAATCCCTCCGTCATTTCTACTCTTCTCTTCGCCGTTCTCTGTGCTCTCTGTGTTCTTACCTCTGTGACCTCTGTGTTAGCGTCCCTCTTCTCTTCGCTCACCACTCGCCACTCGCCACTCGCCACCGTTCTGTTGTCATCCCGCTTGCCCCAAGTTTCGAGGGGAGCGCAGCGAGGGATCTGCTTTTCCCCAACCGCCCATCCATCCAAACCCCCTCGTGCCCCCTCTTCCTTTACATCATCACCTTCCTTCTATTCCTTCTCCTCCTTTGCCCCGCCCGCGCCCAAAACCTCGAAAAGCCCCTCGTCAACGTCGACGATGATGTCACCTCCTTCGCCTACGCCCCCGATGGCCGCATTGCCTTCTCCGTCCGCCGCATCTACAAAGCCAAAAAATACGACCTCCAGCGCGACGACATCTTTCTCCTTGACACCAGCGGCCATCGCCGCCGCCTCTTCACCGGCGAAAAATTCACTCTTGGCGACAAGCCCTTCACCTATCTCGTCGAATCTTTCTCCTGGTCCCCCAACGGCCATATCCTCGCCGTGCAGCTCTACACCATCACGGCGAATCCCGATGGCGGCCCTGCCGACGAGGCCCGCGCTTTTCTGCTCCTCGATGACTCCGGCCACGAACTACGTCCCGGCGGCAAGGAACCCCTCGTGATGAACGCTGAGAATCCCCTCTGGCTCCGCGATAACGCCACCCTCGTCTACTTCACCGAAGAGGTCGCCCCCCGCGAGCTCTTCGCCTTGCGCTATCTCAATGTTTCCACCGGCCCCGCCGGAAAAGCCTTTGAAGGACGCACCTTCCTTGACGCCAAGCGCATCCCCGGCAGCAATTCCGCCATCGCCGTCGAACGCAACCGCAACCTCGACGGTCCCGCGCGCCTCCAACGTCTCGAACTCTCCTCGCAAGACACCGCCGAAATCGCCACCCTCGATTCCTTCGCCGGCGGCCTCTCCCTCTCGCCCTCTGGCACCAAGGTCGCCTACTATCTCGACAAGGAAGTCCTTGAAGTTCGCGACCTCACCGCCCCCAACAAAGTCGCACGCCTCCGCATCGGCCTTGGCGTTCTCCAGTGGTCCGCCGATGAATCTCGCATCTATCTCAAGCGCACTATCGAAAAAAAATCCGCCGACCTCGCGGAATTCTCGATTCCGCCTCTTGTCGCCTACGCCCCGCGGCAATCCGTCCCCATCGCCGAACCCACCCCGCGCATGCTTCTCCACGGCCTCACCGTCCGCGAATTCGGGCTCTCCCACGACGGCCGCTTTCTCGCCATCGTCCTCCCCGGCAAACGCAACCTTCAAGTCTTCCCCTTCTAATTCCCTCTCTTTCCTTCTTTCCTTCTTTCCTTCTTTCCTTCTTTCCTTCTTTCCTTCTTTCCTTCTTTTCCTTTCTTCCCTCCTTCTTCTTCCCTCTGTGCCCTCTGTGTTCTTCTCTCTGTGACCTCTGTGTTACCGTCCCTCTTCTGTCCGCTTTTGTGGCGCAGAAACCTGTCTGTGCTCTTGGGTTTCTCCTTCCTACTCTGCGAACCTCAGCGCCCTCTGCGCCGAAGTTTACCCCGACCCCGTCGGGGCGTTATCGTTTTCTTGTTTTTTCTCGCTTCCTGATCGCCGATATCTGATCGCGGATAACCTTCCTGTCGGCGCGTCCGCGTTATCCTTATCTCTTTCTTTACTTAAAACTTACCACTGAAAACTAAAAACGGCGCGACCCAACTCGCGCCCCATCCTCTCTTCTCCGACACTCACAACTTAAGACTTATTACTTAAAACTCGCTCTTCGCTTCTTATCCTCCACCAACAAACACGCATCCTCAATCACAATCAACCCACGCCCACGCGCCTTCTCCGCCGCCACCGCATCCTTCACCCCTAACTGCATCCACACCACTTTCGCCCCAATCCCGATCGCGCTCTCCACCACCGCCCCCACCTCTTCCGCCCGTCGAAAAATATTCACAATGTCCACCTTCTCCGGCACATCTTCCAACCGCGCGTACGCCTTCTCTCCCAGCACTTCCTTCTCCTTCGGATTCACCGGAATAATCCGGTACCTCACGCGCTGCAAATACTTCGCCACCTCATGGCTAGGCCGCGCAGGGTTCGCCGACAATCCCACCACCGCAATCATCTTCGATGCGCGCAGAATTTCTGCCACGGGATCGCTCGAAGCCTTCCTCCCATCCGGCAAATGAATTTTCATGTTTTCTTGGATGCCTCAAACGGGATCTGGTCGCATGTCGAAGACTTTTTCTCTTTAGGAGGCGGGGGCTTCAGCCCCCACGTAACCTCTCCAAAAGAAATAGGGCTTTAGCCCCTGAAGTCTTCCTAAACTTCCTTCTCAGGAACCTGCTAAGACACAGGCGCCGTCACCAGCATTCCCATTGAATTTGGTTTTGCTCGCTTCTCAAACACACTGTCATCCTGAGGAGCGCGTCGTTTGCGCTCCGAAGGATCTCAACTGGCGCACTTTTCATGATCCCGCGAGGGATTCAGATCATGACACGGGCGCCGCCACCGGCTTTCGACGCGCCATCACCTTCGCCATCGCCGCCAGCAGCTTGGAATTCTCCTCCGGGTTCCCCACCGAAATCCGTATCGCTTCCGGAAAACCCATCCACGCCAGCGGCCGCACGATCACGCCCGCTTGCAGCAATTCGTCGCACATCCCCTTCGCGTCCATCCCGGCCAACGGCACAAACAGAAAATTCGTCTCGCTCGCCACCGGTTGCAATCCCACCCGCTGCAATTCCCCGAACAGCCGCGTCCGCTCCGTGTGATTCATCTCCACGGACCGACGCACATGCTCCAGATCGTCCAGCGCCGCCAATGCCGCCGCCTGCCCTACGCTCGTTACGTTAAACGGCGTACGCAACTTATTCATCTCCGCCACCAGCGTGGGGTGCCCAATTCCGTACCCGATCCGCAACCCTGCCAGCCCATACACCTTTGAAAACGTCTTCAGCGTCAGCAGGTTGTTGTACTCCTTGAAAATCTCCATCGCCTTCGGCAAGTCCCGGCGCTCCGCGTATTCCGTGTACGCTTCATCCAGCACCACCAGCACATCCCCGGGCACCTTCTTCATGAATACGTCGAACTCCGCCGCGCCAAACGCCGTCCCCGTCGGATTGTTCGGATTCGCAATGTAGATGACGCGCGTCTCCGGTGTCACCGCTGCCGCCATAGCGTCCAGATCAAACGTATAATTCCGCATCGGCGTCTGCACTAGCTTCCCGCCGCTCGCCCGAATCGCAATCGCAAACAGTGCGAACGAGCCTTCGCTCGTGATCCCCGTCAATCCCGGCCGCAGCAGCACCCGCGACGCCAAATCAATAATCTCGCTCGACCCCAGCCCCACAAAAATCTCTTCCGCGCGCACGCCATACCGTGCCGCCAGCACCTCGCGCAGCCGCTTGCTCCCTCCATCGGGATACCAGTTCGCCTCGCCCAGCGCCTGCCGCGCCGCTGCCATCGCTTTCGGCGATGGGCCCAATGGATTCTCGTTGGACGCCAGCTTCACTGCGTGGATTTTCAAGTCCTGCTCTACTTCTTCCACGGGTTTGCCGGGAACGTAAGCGGGCAGGCCTTGGATGTAATCAGGTATGAGTTCTTCGAGTGTGTGTGTCATAACGTCAAATTATGCTCCACATTAGCGCTACTGGGGAGTGCCCCACGTCACACCTGTTCCCCACCTCCAACCACTATTTTGGCCCGCCCACACTCAGCACCGTCATTCCGAACGGAGTCTTCGGAGTGAGGAATCCCTCTTCGCATTTCTCTTCCCTGTGAACTCTGCGTCCTCTGTGTTCTCTGTGCTGTTCTTCTCTTCGTCCTTCTCTGTGCCCTCTGTGCTCCTATCTCCGTGACCTCTGTGTTATCGTCCCTCTTCTCTTCTCTGTGAACTCTGTGCTCTCTGCGTCCTCTGTGTAAGCTTTTCTCTTTCTTCCCCTAGCGCAGCCTTTCCTTCCTCACCGTAATCCCCTCAATCTTCTCTCTCCTCACCGCAAACCCAATCCCCGCCCCACCCGGCACCCGAATCGTCCCCTGTGCCGTCACCTCCACCTCCGGCTCGATCACATCCTCCACCCAATATCGTTTGCTCGCGCTCACATCTCCCGGCAGCGAAAAATTCTCCATCGTGGACATCGCGATGTTGTGCGCCCGTCCAACCCCCGATTCCAGCATCCCGCCGCACCACACCGGCATGCCGTTCCGCGCGCACAAATCCTGGATCCGCCGCGCTTCGTGAAATCCTCCCACGCGGCCCAGCTTGATGTTGATGATCTTGCACGCCCCCAGCGCAATCGCCGCCTCCGCCTGTTCATACGTGTGTATGCACTCATCCAGGCAAATCGGCGTCTGCAAACTCTTCTGCACCTCCACGTGCCCATACAGATCGTCCCAGCCCAGCGGCTGTTCGATCATCATCAGGTAAAATCCATCCAACTCTTTCAGCAGCGGCCAATCCGTCTTCCGGTAAGCCGAATTCGCGTCCACCATCAGCTTGATCCGCGGAAACTCCTGCCGCAGCCGTTGCACCAGCAGCAAATCCTTCCCCGGCTTGATTTTGATCTTGATCCGCTGGTACCCCGCCGCCAGTTCCTTTTTCACCGCCTCCACTAGGTCGTTCAGTGTCTCCTTCAACCCAATCGAGGCGCCGCACGGAATCTCTTCCCGTACGCCTCCCAGCAGCTTCCACAGCGGTAGATTCTTCTGCTTCGCCTCCGCATCCCAAATCGCCGTCTCCAGCGTAGCCTTCGCCATCGTGTGCCCGCGCACTTTTCCCAGCAACTCCCACAACTCCGCCGCCGAAGCGAACTCTTTCCCCTTCACCATCGGCCACAAATAATCCTCCAAAATGTGCCAGGCCGTCTCCGTATCTTCCGGCGAAAAAAACGGATTCTCCCCCGCCGTACACTCGCCCCACCCGATCACGCCGTCCACGTCCGCTTCCAGCAAAATAATCCGTCGCTCCGTCATGCGGTCCACGCTGGTCTCAAACGGCGTCACCAGCCGCATCCGAATCTCCCGCAGTGTCACTTCCCGCACTCGCATCCTGCTCCGCCTTTCTTTTCTCTGCGAACTCTGCGTCCTCTGTGCCGAAAATGTCTACCCCACTGTCTCCGTTTCCTCTGCGGCTCCTCTGCTAACTCTGTGGTAAGCGTTTCTCTGCCGCCTTTCTCTCCCGCCTTTCTCTGCCGCCTTTCTCTGCCGCCGCGTGCCCCAGGCCCGCTGTAGGCGGGTGCCTGGGTCTCGGGTCCCTCTTCCGCCACGAGCCCCAGTGAAAGTCGTCATCCCGCCTGCCCTGAGCGAAGTCGAAGGGACCGGAGCGGCCCAACTTTCTCTTCCGCACCGCATTATGGCGCGTCGGGCCGCGCAGTGGACGGATCCTGGCACAAGCGCCGCGTCTTGGCTTCCTCTTCTTCGCTCTTCTCTGTGTCCTCTGTGCTCCTATCTCTGTGAACTCTGTGTTACCGTCCCTCTTCTCTTGGTTCTTTCAACTTTCAACCCTCCCCGCCCCGCTTCCCGGTCACTGGTCGCTTATCGCTGGTCGCCTTCTTCTAAAAATCACTCCACGGCGCCAAACAATACTCCACTCCACCCGCCGCAACCCGCACCCCCGTCACTGCATACCCCTTCGCAAACCACCCCAAAAATTCCCCGCGCATCCGTGCCTGCACCTCAGCCAGTCGCGCATCGTTCGTCTTCTTCCACTCTTCCAACTCCGCCGGCAGGCGAATCTTCGCCGGAGCCTCCACCGGATCGCGCACCAACTCGGCGATCGCCGCCACCACCCGTCGCGAATCCAGTTCCCACTCCACCAGCAGCCGATCCGTCGGCAAGCCCCGGTGCAGCGGGCTCGTCGTCAGCCCGTAAAAATTCGGAATGAATTTTCTTGCGATTGCTCCCAGCCGGTTGAAATTGAAGTGCGCGTTCCGCGTCTCCAGCGGGTCAAACGTCCACTCGATCCGCCGCAGCCCTTGCCCCAGCGCCACTTCCCTCTGATGCAGTTTCAGCAGCCGCCCCACTCCGCGGTTCCGGTGCGACGCAATCACTGCCGTCATGTGCGAATGGAGATACGCCTGGCCATTGCGCAAGCCCGCCACTGCCATCGTAAACCCCACTATCGACTCGCCGTCGAACGCTCCCAGCACATGCCCGCCCGTCTGGTTGGCCAACACAAACGTCACGTACGGCTCCGTCTCCAGATCGCTCTCGCCCCACACCTCGCGCTCAATCTCCACGCACCGGTGAAATTCCTCCAGCCTCTCGCACTTCCGTATCTCAATTCCCGCGCTCATGTTCCCTCAAGTCGTCTCCGCTTCCTCTGCGGCCACTCTGTTACCTCTGTGGTTGGCTTTTCTCTTCTCAGCGAACTCTGCGCCCTCTGTGCATTCTGCGTAACCCGCTCTCTTCTATGTTCTTTCTTCCATCTTCTAATTTCTATTTTCTAATTCCTGTCTTCCGCCTTCTTCGCCTCCTCCCACAACTCCTCCATCCTCCCCCGCGGCACTTCCGCTAGCGTCGTCCCCTGTTCCCGTGCCATCCGCTCCATTTCCCGGAATCGCCTGCTGAATTTCCCGCTGGCCTTCTTCATTGCAATTTCCGGATCAATCTTCAAAAACCGCGCCAGGTTCACCGCCGCAAACAGAATATCTCCCACTTCTCCTTCGATCTCTTTGCCCCCGCGCTTCTCCAGCACTTGCCGCAATTCTTCCGTCTCTTCCTGCAGCTTCTCGAAAATTCCCCCCACGTTTTCCCAGTCAAACCCGATCCGCGCCGCCTTTCGCGTCAACTGATACCCTTCCAGCAGCGCCGGCAGGCTCCGTGGCACGCCATTTAGCACGCTCTCCGCCGCCTCTTCTTCCTCCGCACCCTTCGCAAGTTTTTCTTCTTTCTTGATGATCTCCCAATTCCGCAGCACCTCTGCCGCATCCTTCGCCCGCTTCTCTCCAAACACGTGCGGGTGCCGCCGGATCATCTTTTCGTAAATCTCCCGGATCACATCGACAATCGTGAATCGCCCCTCTTCGTCCGCCATCTGCGCATGAAACACCACCTGCAGCAGCAGATCCCCCAACTCCTCCGCGAACTTCACGTCATCCGCGCCGTCCAGCGCCTCCAAAACTTCGTAAGCTTCTTCAATCAAATATGTCCGCAGCGTCGCGTGCGTCTGCTCGCGATCCCACGGACACCCGCCCGGCGCCCGCAGCCGCGCCATCACTTCCACCAACTTCTCAAACCACGCTCCCGCCGCCTCCCGCCGCGCGCTTTTCTTCCGCCACTTCCGCGCACTTTTCTCCCGCGCATTCAGTGCGCCCTTCTCGGATTCCTTCAGCGCACGACTCATCCGCGTCTTGTTTTGTGTTTTACGCCGGGTCGCCGCCCGTTTGTTTTTTCGCGCAGCCATCCACAGTTCCCATCAATTCTCTGAGCAGTCGCTCCACTTTACGGCCCCCGTCACCCTTTGACAAGCGCTCACCCGCCGCCTCTTACAATTGTCATCCCGACCGGAGCAACGGCGCTTTTGCCGTTGCGCAGCGCAGGGATCGGGGCACACTAGTATTTCACCTCGTCGCCGCTTTTACGATTTAAACCGTCGCCGAAAAACCGTTATCCCGAGGCTTAGCGATCCGATTTCTTCCTCGCGCCGCAGTTTGGCGCGGCGGTCGCGGAGCCGAGGGATCTCTCTTCCCCTTCTCCGTGAACTCTGTGTCCTCTGTGCGCTCTGCGTTAGCTTTTCTCTTGGCTTCGCTTGCCTTTGCACACCCCAATCCTTAAGCCTCCCCGCTCTCGGCTTTTCTCTCCCCGCCCTCAAATGAAAATCCGGATTAATAATTACAAGGAAGGACCAATCTCAGTTCTTAACTTTCCCCACCACGCCGTCAATACACCCTCTCCCCATCCCCTCCGCAGGCATCATCACTCTCTGCCCAATCTGCAACCGTGTCGGCTCCCCCAACTCCGGGTTCGCCTCCGCCAAACACTTCCACGCAGCGCCCCGCCCCAGGTGCTCTCGCGCCAATCCCCACAACGTATCGCCCTTCCGCACCGTCACACTCTTCGCTACCGGCGTCCCACGGCCCACAACCCCCGTCGGCACCAACACCGTGCTCCCCAGCAGCAGCAACTCCGGCCGATTCGTCCCCGTTGGATTCATCCCGCGCAATTCCCGCCAACGCGCTCCCTTCCCCAAATAGATCTCCGCCAATTTCCACCACGAATCGCCGCGCTCCACTTTACGCGACACCATCGCCGCATTCGGCGTTGCCGCTTCCGGTTTCACTCGCAACACGTTCGTTCCCGGCTCACGCGGCGCACTCGGCACAACCGGTGCCAAGCGCGCAACCGCTCCGCTCGACGGCACTCCCTCTTCCGTCCTGCGCGGCGCACTCGGCATCACACGCAACGGCCGCGGCGTAAATGGCGACATGCGCCCCGCCGCCGCACCTCTCCGCGAACTTCCCGCCGCACGCGCTTCCGTCTTCGGCTGCACCAACATTTTTGGCGTGGCCATTGTTGCTTCCGGCAGCTTCATCGGAAATTGCGAACGATCTCCCTGTTCGGTCGCACGCGCCGCTTCCCGCTCTGCTTTCTCTTTTCGGTAGCGCCGCGCCACTCCCCCAAGCGATTCCTCACCCGGCGCACTCTCGCCGATTCCCTTCGCCCGCTCCTCTTTCTTCTCTGTTGGATTATTTCCCCGCGCCGCAACTTTGGCCTGATCCTCCGGCGTAAGGATCTTCGCGCGTTTCAAATCGTCTTCGGTATAAACATGGTGGGAATTCTTCGCCTCCGCGGCCTTCCGCGCCTGTTCCTGTCGCGCCGCTTCGGCCGCATCCTGCGCGTGCAAACCATCCGCACATACCAATCCGGACAACAAAAATCCCACCACGCCGAAGAGGAGCGTTCCTCTACCTTTTTTCAGGGAGCCCGGGATCGTTGCGTTCAGCCGCATCGGCTCGCACTCGCACGTGTCGTGCTTCACATTCACCGGGGGGACAGGACCGGCCTACTGGGTGAGATTGTGCCCTGTTTCCCCCGTTCCTGGCAACAGGACTTTTTCCGATCGGTTACCGCCCCACTCCGCGGTCTTCCCCTTGTCTCTGCCTGGCCTCTGCCCTGTAGCTCCGGCCTTCAGGCCTGAGGCTTTTCCACGCCTTTTTCCATTTCTTGTCTATGGCACACTCACTCCTGTTTACCCTGAGCTTCGAAGGGCTTACCCTGCTTGCCCCGATCTTCGAGGGGAGTCTCGAAGGGCCGTCGCTTTTACAGTCGCAACCCCGCCCCAAACCGTTACCCCTCCTCCACCCCAAAATTGTCATCCCGACCGAAGCGGCCCGACTTTTCCTTCGCGCCGCCTTCTGGTGCGTCGGGCCGCGCAGTGGAGGGATCGCGGCGCACCTCTCTGTTCTCCGTTCTTCCTCTTGGCCTCCCTCTGTGAACTCTGTGTTCCTATCTCTGTGATCTCTGTGTTACCGTCCCTCTTCTCTGCGAACTCTGCATCCTCAGCGCCTCCTCGCCCCGAGTTGCGCGGGGCGCAGCACTGCTGCGCCCCATCTCGCCACCCAGTGACCGGTAGTCATCCCGACCGCAGGCCCACGCCGTTTGCGGGCCGGAGTGGAGGGATCGCGGCAAAACCTCCGCGTTTCGGATGCTCTCGACAGCGGCGGCTTGTTTACCCTGCGTGCCCTGAGCCTTGAAGGGAGCTTCGAAGGGCCGCCGCTTTTACAACCGCCCTCTCCGCCAACAATCTGTAATTCATCTCCCGCACACGAAATACTCTGTTTTCATGTTCCCGCGGCGTTAACATATTCTTTTACGGCACATTGCCGCACAACTAACCCCATTTCCGTGTTGTGATATTTACATGCAGGAACCTAGACAGCAGGAACGCCGGCGCAGCCGCCGCATCCGCATTGGCCAGCCCCTCAAAGTGAGTCCGTCCGATCCTCACGACGCCCACTTCGAGGAGACCGCCACCACCAAAAACGTTTCCCGCGACGGCATCTACTTCCTCTCCAAGAACCAATCTTATCGTGCAGGC
>Ga0326728_10022062_pt1 | contig 11870 bp, 8 predicted proteins | sample MB3enrmetagenome_FD_207602 | JGI IMG/M metagenome (GOLD analysis project Ga0326728, IMG submission 207602) | Lab enriched peat soil microbial communities from McLean, Ithaca, NY, United States - MB31MN | ecosystem: Environmental > Terrestrial > Soil > Wetlands > Peat | place: USA: New York... | reverse complement strand
CCAAGGTGGGACGAAGCTGAAGCCCAAATGGCTGAAAGCCTTCGCCTTTTTGAACTGGGTGAAGCCCGCCTTTTGGCCGCCCGCATACGGATGTACTGGGGGATCATCTGTCGTGATCGAGGGAACACGGATGCTGCCCGTGAACATTTTGAAAAAGCCGCTGCGCAGTGGTCGGCCAGCAATATTCCGTGGGAACTGGGGCGGGTGAATAAACTCATTGCGGAGCTACCAAAGGCATAAGGAATTGTCTGGGGAGGCTTCAGGTAATCTGGATGCGATGGCCTTTGCATGGCTCGGCTTAACCTGCTGACCACTTTATTCATATTTCTCGCCACTGTACGCACCAGATCCCTGAATCGAACTCCTTGAATGCAAGATCATTTGGAGATTACAGTCTGGAGTTCAGAAGGGGACAAGGGTATCAAAAACTCTAAGCCAACACGCTTCTCCGATGGCAAGGGGCCGGACTCGTCACGGGAATCGACTTCATAAACTTTTCTGCACCGGATCAGCTTCGTCGGTGTATGAATTCCCAAAAGGGAAACCTCACAGAGCTCTCTGGTTGAAGTCTTCAATGTACCGAAAGGCAAATATTTGAAGGCGAGACCGAATTGGCCAATATCTATCAAAGATCCTGTCAAGTTATATTCGCTCTCCTGAGGGGGATATATAAGAGCCACCGTAACATCCTTTTTGGGGCTGAAACGCTCACAGCGTCGATGTTCGATTCTCATGTTTTTGCCACATGACCTTCAGACGGAGAATAGTCAGAATCTTAATCTGCAAAATAGCCAATCCCGACCATTTCTACTATGGCCACATCCGATGCAGTGACCTGTCACAGCAAAAAGGCAGAGCCACCACCATAGGTCCTCTCCCATTAGATAGTTTCCATCCGGAAAGTGCCCTTTTCCGCCCTGGTCCCGCCGCGGCGGGATCAATCTTCGGGTTTTCTTGTGCGGAGTGCCTATGTACGCCTCCGCGCAAACCCTTGATTTCCTCCACCTTTCGGTGGGGCGCTGGGCAACCTGGAAATGGCGGGGCGCCAAACTGTACGCGCCACGACGAAAAATGCCTTCTTTCCGAATTGGAAACTCTTAGTATCTCGTCCGGGGTTTCCGGATGGATACCAGATTGTAAGAAAAGGAGCTTGCTATTTCTTCAGTAACCGGTTCCTCGATACCACTGCGCCAATCAAACCTTAGGGCTTGTCCGTAAATAACACCTTTGCGCTCGCATCCGTCCCGCGCGGCGCGGGACTGCTTTTGCCGCTCCTCAATCGCAAAATCCTCGACGTAGCGCTGCTACGGCAGCGGTTTTGCTCAATCCTCGCGACCAAATCAGCCTCAAAATCCGGCGCGATCCCTAAAGGCCTATTTACGGACAAGCCCTTAATCGACGTGGAGCATGGTTGAAGGCGCCGGTTCGGTAAGGTTCTCCAGATTGAAGAAATTTCTCAAACTGTATTGTGCTTTGCTTATATTCAGTTTCTTGCGGATATTTTTCCGGTGGGTGCGTACCGTGCTCTCAGCAATGTTTAACTGTCTTGCTATTTCATCACTCGTTATGCCATTTTTTATAAGAGACGCAATCCGCAGTTCGGTGAGCGAAAGGGTCATGGTAACGCTGGAGTCCATGAGGAATGCGGAAGTCAAGTCTTCAATTTGCGCAGCCAGCATATCAAGTTGGACTGCATGCCTGCCAAGGTCCTGTTCATTTCGCAGCCTCACGACCAGGGGCATTATGAGGTTTCTCAACTGCAAGCCGATTCGCTTCTCGATCCCCTCTCTCTCGCGCTCTATGTTTTGGGCAAAAATCGACAAGGTCCTGTTGGTCTGGAGAAGCTGGGTGTGCAAGTTTTCAAGCCGATGCTGGTTGGTTAGCAGTTCCGAGCGGTTCTTCTCGATGTCGGTTATGAGCTTTTTTGACGCCCTTTCATTTTCGAGGGCGGTCAGGGCCCTCAATATCGAATGTTGCAACAGCTCATTCTGAAAGGGTTTTTCCAGGAAATCGAAAACCCCCAGTTTCAGTGCCCGAATAGCCAAATCCTTATCGGCGGATCCGGTTATAACGATGACTTTCAGATCGTCACCGAACTGCTGGATCAGGTCCAGACCGCACACATCGCGTATGAAGACGTCGAGCAGAATTAAATCGCAGTTATTGTGCCCGATATGTTCAATAGCGGCTTCGGGTTCGGTAAAGCCTTCAACACAAAGGCCCCAGCTTTGAATTATCTCAGTGAGCGATTCGCAGATCAACCGGTCGTCGTCGAGTACCGTGACCCTGGAATTCTTGAATGCTTCGATTATGTGCGTTTTCAATCAGAGTCCTCCCCCGTTTTTCTAGGAAAAGCAAGGTGCTGAAATGAAATGGAATAAAAAGATTTGAACTCTTTAAAAATATTGTTTTAGCCCCCGAATTTCAGGGCATCACCCTTAGGGAATGTTCGTCAATTCGTCAAGGTTGATCTTGCCGGTTTTGGGCGAAAAACAGGAAGGCGAGGAGATGAAAAGGGACATCTGAATGATCGTGTATCAGGCGACTCTACCATTTAAGTCAATGAAATAACGATGAAAGTTTGCTTGGCACTTTTCATAGTAAAATCAAAGGTATCCGTCAATCCCACCCGGATTTCGCAAAAGCAGGAAAGGTAGAAATCCTTTTTTTCGTTCTTTTTCGTAGAATTTCGATCTGGAGTACCAGAAGCAATTCCTTGAGATTCACGGTCGCTGGACTTTTGCCCGCGACCCCACTTATACCAAGTTCACGGGTGTACCAGCAGACATGACGATTACCTTGAAAATAGGCTCCCGAAGTCCCAATTTTCACGCTTCGCGCGTAACGCATGCGGCATGAAAAATTGTGTTCAAGAGTCCGAAATCTTTACATTGTTGACGACCTTCACACAGCTTCTTACCCTAATAAGCATGAAAAGAAATTTCACCTCAATTTGGTGATAACCGACCCGGCGAAAGTGCTGAACCGACATTGCATCGCTGCTTAGAGAGGGACTGGCCAACGCTAATTGGATGTGTCTGTCGCCGGTGAATCGCCTGAGCTTCCAAGCATTATTGGAAGCCCTCTTGCTGGTCAGCACTTAACAGCCAAGGAGAGTTCGATGAAAGCAGATACCGCGCCACAAGTTCTGCCAGGGGACCAGTACAACAGCCTTTTGGTTGCCAACCTGCATCCACCTGAATGGAGGAACCCGGAACCCTGCGGCCGCTATGATCTCGTAGTCATCGGAGCCGGCACGGCGGGTCTGGTAACTGCGGCAGGCGCAGCCGGGCTGGGAGCCAGGGTCGCACTCGTAGAAAAATACCTCCTCGGCGGCGATTGCCTCAACGTAGGATGCGTTCCATCCAAATGCATCATTCGCTCCTCACGTGCCGCTGCAGATATTCGTGCCGCTGCCGGATTCGGCGTCTACCCGACTGATACGGTTGAAGTGAAATTCCCCGCCGTAATGGAGCGCATGAGACGACTGCGGTCGGGACTCAGTTACCACGATTCGGTCAAACGCTTCCAGGGTCTGGGGGTCGACGTGTTTCTGGGGGAGGCCCAGTTCACCGGACCGGGTTCTGTGGCGGTGGGAGACACGGTTCTTCACTTCCGTAAGGCTGCAATCACCACTGGAGCACGAGCAGTGGAACTGCCGATCGAAGGCCTTCGAGAGGTGGGATACCTCACTAATGAAACTGTTTTTTCCCTGACGAAGCGGCCCGGACGCCTTGCCGTCATCGGAGGCGGCCCGCTTGGATCCGAACTGGCCCAGGCCTTCCATCGTCTTGGATCGCAGGTGTTCATTTTTCAAGGGCCCGACCATCTCTTAAATCGCGAAGATGCGGACGCAGCCGAAATGCTCCAGAGGGCTTTTCTCAAGGAAGGGATTGAACTCATCCTCAACACCCGCCCCACAAAAATCACTCCTGCCAGGCAGGGAAAGCTGATCACCTACGAGCACGACGGTCAATTAGAGAGTTTGACTGTGGATGAAATTCTCCTTGGCGTTGGCCGGGCCCCTAATGTCGAGGGGCTCAATCTTGAGGCGGCAGAGGTCGAATACGACAGGAAAGAGGGGGTCAAAGTGAACGATTATCTCCAAACAACAAACCCTCGGATCTATGCTGCCGGAGACATCTGCCTTCAGTATAAATTCACTCACATGGCGGACGCCACCGCTCGCATTGTCATTCAGAACGCACTCTTCATGGGGCGGAAGAAACTGAGCACACTTCACATTCCCTGGTGCACCTACACCGATCCGGAAATCGCTCATGTCGGGATGTATGAAAGAGACGCTCAGGAAAGAGGCATTCCTTTGGACACCTTTATCAGACCCATGAAGGAAGTGGATAGGGCTGTTACTGACGGGGAGGAAGAGGGATTCGTGAAGGTGCACGTGAAACGCGGAACCGACAAGATCCTCGGGGCCACCATTGTGGCCCGTCATGCAGGTGATATGATCGGTGAAATCAGTCTTGCCATGGTAGGAGGACTTGGCCTCAAGACAATAGCCAACGTGATCCACCCTTATCCGACTCAGGCTGAGGCCATCCGGCAGGTGGCAGATGAGTACAACCGAACTCGATTGACTCCATTTGCAAAGTCAGTTCTGCGATGGTGGCTTGCCGGGAGACGGTGGAATTTTATGGAGAAGCTAAAACAATATTGGGCTCACATTCCGCTAAGACCCCAAAGGCTGAAAGGCTGAGTTTCATGGAATCTAGCGAAAAACAAATGGGAGCAGAGATAAAGGCGGCTGCGTTGGTCCTTTTCGTGATCACGGCCGTTGTAATTGTTCGCTTTACGCCGGTGAAAGGATTCCTTACCGCCGAAAGACTGGGCAACTTTCTTGAAAATGCGGGATTCCTGGCCCCACTGGCATTCATTATTGTGTACGCGGCAGGGGTATGCCTGTTTGTGCCGGGAACCGTTCTCACCACCTTGGGGGCGGCCATCTTCGGACCCTATTATGGTTTTGTATACGTCTGGGTGGGGGCCATGTTCGGATCGAGCCTGGCATTCTTCATCGGGCGCTACCTGGGGCGGGATTTTGCCGCATCACTCATCGGCGACAGGCTCAGGAAATATGATGAGGCCATCGAGCGAAACGGCTTTGCCACTGTACTTTACCTGCGCCTTGTCTACTTCCCGTTTACCCCCATGAACTTCGGCATGGGGTTAACTCGTGTGCGTTTTTGGGATTACTTTTCCGGGACGGCGCTGGGTATCATCGTCGGCACCTTCATTTTCACTTTTTTTGTCGGGACGGTCAGAGACGTGTGGGCAAGCGGCGAATGGAGAGGGTTGGTTAGCTGGAAGGTATTCTTCTCACTCGGTCTTTTTGCCTTTTCGTTCTTTATCCCCAAAATCATTGAGAGGGTAAAAGCATTTAAGAGAGTTGATGCGGGATAACTTCCAGCCTGGTTTACAGTATTGAGCATGGTGATATGGGCTGACAACCCTCTGCACAACCTTCTTGTGCGGTATAATTAAATAAGGAGCGTTTGAACGTGATGGAAAAATGTTTGACTCTGATACAGCGGGTGGCAATCTGCTTCCCGGCGGGAGTTATCGGCGGACTGGCCGTACTCCTTCTCGACCGCGTCCTGTTTGAGTCGGGGCTTAGCGCGGCATTGGGGGTAAAGGCCCCGATACCGTTGAACTCGCCGGATATATACAAGCCGCTCTTCTGGGGCGGGCTGTGGGGTATCCTGTTCGGGCTTTTTATAGAGACCTCCTGGAAGCACCTGTACATCTTTGGTCTTCTGTACTTCCTCGTACCGTTGCTGGCTCTGTACATAATCTTCCTGCCGAAAAGCGGCGCGGGGTATTTCGGGCTTCAGAAGGGACCGATGTTCGCAGTCTACCTGCTGCTGGTAAATCTGCCGTACGGGATAATTACCGCTTTGGCAGCAATGGCAATAATAGGGAAAAAGACGTGATTGTCAGTGTAGTGCAGTGTGCCAAATAGTGGCAGGAGAAAGCCAACAAGCGGTTTTGACGGCTGACGACAATACAGAGGGCTGCTTCCTGGCAACCGAAGCCTTTTTAGAAAGTGGCGCCGATGCCGCTTTCTCATGCGTCGAAGATGGGGTGGAGCCTATGGACTATCTTGCCGAGCGGTCCCGCTCCGAGGAAGGAGGATTGCCCGGCCTGATCGTGCTCGATCTGAACATGCCACTGACAGATGGCCGTAAAGCCTTGGCAAAAATCAAATCCGATCCGAAATTGAAGGATATCCCGATACCTTCGTAATCCGAATATTCCTTTTCAGGTTATCGGATGTTAAATGCTGACCCAACCCCGGCGCCTTGCTTGAAATAAGCAGGTTGTGGACTGAAAGCAGGATACCTTCATTTTCGGCAAGTTGAGTCAGAAGCGTGTCCCGAGGGCGTCCCCGGGTCAACCAGTGTCAACCCGCGAGTATCTTGCCATGCTGCTCCATTTGATCGGCGCTGAACAACTCAGATCGCAGTGGTGGCTCGTCGTCGGCGTACTTCCTTTCCGGGTCGCTTCCGCCCAGGCCCGTTTCCAAGCGGGCCAAGATCCGGCGAATTGGTCTTGTTGCTCAATTCCATTTACTTCCGCCTCTTGACCTTCTTGACCATATTCTTTCTTCGCAACTCTCGTGCGCCAGGTTCGCTCTTCCGCTTTGTATGTCCCTCATCGACACTTTTAACGCTGCCTTTGTTATTTCGATCTTTATTGCTCAGCATTATCCGTAATTCCCTCCTTTGAAAGGCGACGATCCACTTTCACTTCGAAGCCGCCCATCTTTGTATTATCCCGGCGACCTTCTCAAATGAATGCTCCTTTGCCAGGTACCAAAAATCAGGATAGGTGCGCCCGTACTCCAGTGAGTCCCTCATTCCAACGATAAAAGAAACCGTCTTCCCCTCAGCATCGAGATAGAGATCACCTTGCACACAACCCCGTGCCTGTGCGACGGCTTTCCGAATTGAAGCTTTTGAAAGCATAGATTTTTCCTTTACGCCTACCGGCATGGCCTGTTTTCAAGGTACCGCTCCGGACCTGTGGCCGGTCCTGCAACCAGGTATCCGGAGCAACATATCTTCTACCGTCAACCTCAATGCGAATGGCTTTACGCCACTGGCAAAGACGGCTTCGGTGTATCTCATCAGGTCGAGAATCTGATGGAAGCAGTGAGGAAGTGGGCTGGATGCCCTGCCTCAAAAGAAGCTTACAGTTGATATGCTTTCACCAGGTGAAAAGGAAGGTGCGCTTTTCGCTCGACTCATAGTCACACACGGGCCGGAGAAGCCGATTTAAGAGAGGCGGTACTCCTGGCGCGCCATGTTATCCTGGGCCGGCTCACAATAGGAACTGATTGAAGCTCCAGCAACTGCACGTATGGAATCTTGTATTTCCCGGCCCTTACCCTGAAACAAAAAAGCCGGAGCTTTTGATGACTCCGGCTGACGTTCGTTTTTAATGCCTTTCGCAAAGCTTTGATTAAAGCTTTCTTACGTTTGCGGCGCTTGGCCCTTTGCTGCCTTTTTCTTCCGCGAAACTGACCCTGTCACCCTCGGCCAAAGACTTATAGCCTTCGCCTTCTATGGATGAGTGGTGAACGAACACATCGTGTCCACTGTCCGCTTCAATAAAACCATAGCCCTTACTGTCATTAAACCATTTTACTCGACCTTCCACCATTTCTTAATCCTTCTTTAAATTTTGTGTTTTTTTCACTGCTCTTTTGGTGCGGTACTCGGAGTTACCCCGAAACCGAACCATTAATACTAGCGAAAGATCGATTTCCTGCATAACTCAAAATAGCCTACTCCATTGGCACATTGTAGATTATAACCGATAATCTCAAAAAAGCAACCTGTTCGTACAAATGACCAATAAATATAAAAAGATATCCTCAGAAAATAAAAATTATGAGAGTAAGTATCTCTGGGTGAGATAGGTCCATACTTGACAAATATCCAGTATCCACTACCTATTCACAAATAATCTCAATGCGGTGCCCCTATCAAGGTTTCTCACCAGCGGCAGATGCCTGAACTCTCACTTCCTCGGTAAATTTTTTCAACTCGTCGCCCTCGATGGTTTCCTTTTCAAGAAGGATTTGGGCGAGCTTTTCGAGCGAATCCCTGTAATTTTTCAACTTGAGCAGGACCTCCTGGTGGGCCTCATCCATAATCCTGCTTTTTTCTTCATCGATTTCCTGTGCCGTGCGCTCGCTGTATTCTCTTTCGTTTGAACCCAATCCAAGATCCAGATATCTTGACTGCGGCGAGTGGGTGTAGGTCAAGAGCCCAAGGCGATCGCTCATCCCATACTCCATAACCATGGTGCGGGCGATATCGCTGGCGCGCTGAAGGTCGTTCTGAGCCCCTGTCGAAATATTATCAAAGATCACCTCCTCGGCCACTCGCCCACCCAGGAGCACCTGTAAGCGGTCCAGCAGTTCATCCCGGGTCATGAGATAGCGGTCCTCGGTGGGAAGCTGCTGGGTGTAGCCCAGCGCCGCAATGCCCCTGGGGATGATCGAGATTTTACTGACCGGATCGGTTCCCGGCAGAAGCATCGCCACAAGAGCATGGCCTGATTCGTGATAGGCTACGATCTTTTTTTCTTTTTGACTCATGACGCGATTCTTCTTCTCCAGCCCTCCTATGATTCTGTCAGCCGCTTCCTGGAAATGGGCCATGGTCACTTCGTCCGCATCCCGCCTGGCTGCAGTCAGCGCGGCTTCATTGATCAGATTAGCCAGGTCCGCCCCCACAAAGCCGGGGGTCATGGCCGCGATTTTCTTGAGATCCACATCGGGGCCCAGCGTAACGTCCTGTGCGTGAATTTTGAGAATGGCCTCCCGTCCCCGAATATCCGGCTTGTCGATTGCCACATGGCGGTCGAACCTCCCAGGGCGCAACAGAGCGGGGTCCAGTATATCCGGACGGTTTGTAGCGGCCAGAATGATCACCCCCGCCCTCGGGTCGAAACCGTCCATCTCGACAAGAAGCTGGTTCAATGTCTGCTCTCTCTCGTCATGCCCGACCATGGGATTTAGGCCGCGAGCCTTTCCCAGTGCATCCATCTCATCAAGGAAGATGATGCAGGGAGCGTTCTCCCTGGCTTGTTTAAAGAGGTCCCTGATACGGGCCGCTCCCACTCCCACGATCATCTCCACGAACTCGGAGCCGCTCATGCTGAAAAACATTACGCCGGCTTCGCCTGCAACGGCTTTTGCAAGCAGAGTCTTGCCGGTCCCGGGTGCCCCAACCAGGAGAATCCCTTTGGGAATGCGTCCTCCAAGGCGTTGAGATTTCTCCGGATCTTTGAGGAATTGGACGACTTCCTCGAGCTCGCCTTTGGCTTCATCGATTCCGGCCACATCCGCAAAGGTTACCTTCACATCCTTTTCGCCATAGATTTTCACCCGTGCCTTACCCAGGGAAAGCACACCCTGCGGGCCTCCGCTCATTCGTTTGATAAGAAAAAACCAGACGAAAACGAAGAGTCCGAGAGGCAGCAGCCAGGAAATCATCGACCCAAGCCACTTGTTCTCAACGTAGCCGCTGAACTTGATCCCTTTTTGCTCAAGCTGACCGACGAGTTCCGGATCTTCAATCCGAACGGCAACGAACGGTCTTGCCGGTTTGCCTTCTTCTGCTTTCAAGCTGCCAGTTATCCGCTCCGGGCCGATGACAAGATTTTCCACCTTTCCCTCCCGAGCCAACTGCTTGAAATCCGAATAGGAGATTGTTTCGCTCCGCTGGCTCCCCGTGTAACTCTGGAACCATAAAAACATCAGCATGCCCGCGATGAGATAATACCATACGGAAAAGTGTACTTTTTTACGAGCCGGGTCTACCTGGTTCTGACCACCCGTTCCCAAGTCCTTTATACGATCGCTGATCTTTTGCAACAGGCCTAAATCTTCGTCTTTTTTTGTTGTCATTACATTACTCCCTATCCCAATACTTTCAGGACAACTCTGTCGTCCCACTTTTCAAAGCCCCGCCTCGATGATCGGGATAATAAAAAACGTTCCCGGTCCCTTGAGGGAGCCGAACTTGCCTAACCGCAATATCACGACCCTTGCCCACCGACGATCCGCGACTTTAATTGCGACAGAAACAACCAGGGCGGTAACAAAGGCAATGACTCCAATGCCAGGGCTATTCATGGCAAATGCTGAACCTCCGCCAATGCTAAGAATTACGACGAAGATCAATGTTGCAAAAGAGCTGCTTTTTCTCATTTCAATTACCTCCGTGACTGAGGCGCCTGAATAAGAGCCTTTTCTCGGGTTGTCCTAAGCCTCCCCTCCCATCGGTTGGACGGTTCCAGCTTCTTCGGCCTTGAACTCCTTATTAGATGGATCTGAAACTAATGATCGAATCCCCAGGCGCAACCATTTTCGCACAAATGCCGCTCCCCTTGCCTCCGATAAGTTTAATCCGCAATCTGATAGTTGCGATGAATGCAGCATAATTGATATGTATGTTCACGCATAATTCAGGATGATAATCCCGCATCGGCGACAGACTATATGGAGGAGATGCAGATCCGGATTACTGAAAAGCCGCGAGGACCAGATGCCCGGATCGCTCACGCATGAAGAGATCATAGTTGAGTCTAAAGGCGGCTTGGCAGATAATAGACAATTATGACCGGGGAATGAGTACTCTGAAGGTAACTCCCCTGTTAGGGTTATCGAAAATCCTCACATGTCCCTTGTGGGCCTCAATGATCTTTCTCACAATAGCCAACCCCAGACCTGTTCCCTCCTTCCTGGTGGAAACGAAGGGATAGAAGATTTCCTCCCTTTTCTCCGGCGGAATGCCCGAACCATGATCAACGATATCAATGGCTAGATTTTCATCCCTGTAACGGCTGCGAACTATAACGGTTTCGCTTTCGCGTGAAGCCTGGACGGCATTTATAACAAGATTTATGATGACCTGCTTCATTCTCATAGCGTCAACGAAAATCAATGGAAGATTCGGTGATGCCTGGTTTTGGATCTGCACCATCTTCTCCTGAGCCGCACTCTCGACCACCGCCAGGCTCTCTTCTATCACACGTTCCATGTCCTCCCAGGAACGGTCCAATTCCAACGGACGCGCAAAGTCCAGCATATTATTGACCATGCTTTCCATCCGCTGCGTTTCCTTAAGGACAGTCTCCAGCTTATTCCGGTCGGGATTATCTTTTCCCATGTGCTTCTGTACCAGGCGAGCAAATCCGCCTATAGCGATAAGTGGAGTTCGCAAGTCGTGAGCTAAACCTGATAGGGCTTTCCCTATTGCCGCCAGGCTCGCTGCTTCCCGCATGGCTTTATCGGACCGGCGGCGCTGTATCAGATTCCACATACCATCCATGAGCAATGTCAATTCGCAAAGATCTGAGTCATCGTACTGTTCCTCGTGGTTACACACCAAGGCAATCGCCACTATCCGACTTTTCTCAAATACCGGAACGCTCATGAAGCGATAAAGTTCAACAGGACACTCCCGAAATACCTTGCCTCTCAGATTTGATGCGGAGAAGTCATTGACAATCAAAGGTTTGCGCTCGCGCACGGCTTCTGCCCAAAGGTCCGTGCTTTCTATGGGAATCAAAAGATCTGCACTACACTCCATGGAACATTGTTGCCTGATCTCCTTCGACCATGCCTGGAATGTCAAAGCGGTTTCGTCCTCATTGAGGAGGCTGATAGCGCCCAACTTGCTTCTAGTAAGGCGCACTTGTCGCTCAAGTATGTAATCCGCAATCTCTTCGATGGAGGCCCAGCTCATGTGGCTCAACTCCAGCAAAGACTCGAGGCGATATTGAGCGAGCCCGAGTGCTTCTTCCAAAACTGTCTTTTCAGATTCCGGCATTTG
>Ga0326728_10022059_pt1 | contig 11873 bp, 13 predicted proteins | sample MB3enrmetagenome_FD_207602 | JGI IMG/M metagenome (GOLD analysis project Ga0326728, IMG submission 207602) | Lab enriched peat soil microbial communities from McLean, Ithaca, NY, United States - MB31MN | ecosystem: Environmental > Terrestrial > Soil > Wetlands > Peat | place: USA: New York... | reverse complement strand
ATGCCGCCATCGCATTCCTCGTCGGGGCCCCTCGCGAGCTGGCCCGGACCACGGACTCGTCAGGCGCTCGCCGACCACGCGCGCTTCCTGAAGACCCTGATCGACCGACCGCGGCTGACCGGCAGCGTCGCGCCGTCCGGGCCCTGGCTCGCCCGCGCGATGGCGCGGGCGGTCGATCCCGCGCGCGGGGGGCTGGTGGTCGAGCTTGGTCCCGGCACCGGCCCGGTGACGCGCGCCCTGATCGAGCGCGGCGTCGCCCGCGAGCGGCTGGCGCTGGTCGAGTACGATTCCGGATTCTGCCGCCTGCTGGCGCAGCGGTTCGCGCCGGCGCGCATCGTTGAGGGCGACGCTTACGACTTGCCGAACACGCTGGCTGGCCTCGCCGGCGAGCCGATCGCCGCCGTCGTCTCCAGTCTGCCGCTGCTCAACGAGCCGCGGCCGCGCCGCATCAAGCTGCTCGAGGACGCTTTCGCGCTGATGGGCGCGGGCGGCCTGTTCGTCCAGTTCACCTATGGGCTCGTCTCGCCAATCCCGCGCGAGGCGTGCCGGGGACGGTTCTCCGCCCATTGCACGGCGCCAATCTGGCGAAACCTTCCGCCGGCGCGGGTGTGGACCTACCGCGCCGATCCCTACGGCGCCTTCGCCGAGCCGTTCCTGGCGCGGCTGATCCGCCGCGTCGCTCCTGCGGCGCGGCGCGACGGAGGCGGCGCGCCGTGAGCGACGCGCGCGCGGTCGAGCCGCGCGAGCGGCTGATCGTCGCCCTCGACGTCCCCGAGATCGGCGAGGCGAGACGACTGGTCGCGACGATCGGCGACGCCGCGAGCTTCTTCAAGATCGGCCTGGAGCTGGTCTGCGGCGGCGGGCTGGCGCTCGCCTCCGAGCTCGCCCAGGCGGGCAAGCGCGTGTTCGTCGATTTGAAGCTGCACGACATCCCCAACACGGTCGAGCGCGCGACGGCGCGCCTCGCCGCGATCGGCGCGACCTTCCTCACCGTGCACGCCTATCCGCAGACCATGCGCGCCGCCGTCGCCGGCGCGAAGGGTTCGGACCTGCGGCTGCTCGGCGTCTCGGCGCTCACGTCCTGCGACGACGCCGACCTCGCGGAAGCGGGCTACGCCTTCGGCGTCGCTGCGCTGGTTGAGCGCCGCGCCCGCCAGGCGGTCGCGGCGGGAATGGCGGGGCTTGTCTGCAGCCCCGGCGAGGCGGCGCGGATCCGCGCGCTGGTCGGCGTTTCGCTCGCGCTGGTGACGCCGGGCGTGCGCCCGGCGGGCGCGGCGGCCGGCGACCAGAAGCGGGTCGCGACGCCGGCGCAGGCGATCCGCGACGGCGCCGACTATCTCGTGGTCGGCCGGCCGATCGCGTCGGCGCCCGACCCCCGCGCCGCCGCCGAGCGGATCGTCGCCGAGATCGCGGCGGCGGCGCGCTGAGGCCGGCGCCGCGGCGCTGTCGCAAAGGCGGGCGCCATGCCGCGTTTCGGGACCGGCCGTGACGCCGGTTCGCTTGTCATTCCGCGCCCGAACGCTAGTGTCGCTTTTCAACCCACGGGGGCGCTCTCATGCCCAAAGGCTATGTCATCACCCGCGCCGATGTGCTCGACCCCGAGGCATACGCGCGCTACGCCGCGGCGGCGAGCCAGGCGATCGCCGCTCACGGCGGCAGGCCGCTGGCGCGCGGCGGCCGCTCCGAGCCGCTCGAGGGCAAGGCGCGGGCGCGCAACGTCGTCATCGAGTTCGACAGCTACGAGCAAGCGCGGCGCTATTATCATTCCGAGCAATACCAAGCGGCGCGCAAGCTGTGGGAAGGCGCGGCCGAAATCGAGATCGTCCTGGCGGAGGGGGTCTGAGCCATGGCCACGGGCTACTGGATCGCGCAGGTCGACGTCGCCGACCCCGAAGCCTACAAGGCCTACGTTCGCGCCAACGCCGTTCCCTTCGCCAAATACGGCGCGCGCTTTCTGGTGCGCGGCGGGCCGGGCGAGACGAAGGAAGGCGCTTGGCGCTCTCGCCGCGTCGTCATCGAGTTCGCCGACTATGCGACCGCGCTCGCCTGCTACGAATCGGAAGAATACCGGCGCGCGCGGGCGCTGCGCGAGGCCGCCTCAACCGGCGACCTGATCATCGTCGAGGGGTACGACGGGCCGCAGCCCGGCTGAAATCGCAAGACAACAAGGAGAAACGACATGGCCGACATGCGGCTGGTCGTCGCCGGCGCCGCGGGGCGCATGGGACGGATGTTGATCAAGACGATCACCGAAACGACCGGCGTGACGCTGGCGGCGGCGTTCGAGCGGTCGGGCGCGGCGGCGCTGGGCGAGGACGCGGGGGTGATCGCGGGAGTCGGCGCGATCGGCGTCCTGGTCGGCGACGACCCGGCGGCGGCGATCGCCGACGCCGACGGCGTCGTCGACTTCACCGCTCCCGCCGCGACCGTCGAGACCGCGGCGCTCGCCGCCCAGGCGCGCGTCGCCCATATCATCGGCACCACCGGCCTTTCCGAGGCCGATCTCGCCAGCCTTGCCGCCGCGGCGCGCCACGCGCCGATCGTGCGCTCGGGCAACATGAGCCTCGGCGTCAATCTGCTGGCGCGGCTGGTGCGCGACGCGGCGCGCGCGCTCGGCCAGGAATACGACGTCGAGATCGTCGAGATGCACCACCGCATGAAGGTCGACGCGCCCTCCGGCACCGCGCTGATGCTCGGCGAGGCGGCGGCGGCGGGACGGGGGATCGCGCTCGCCGGCCATTCCGACCGTGGCCGCGACGGCATGACCGGCCCGCGCAAGCCAGGCGCGATCGGCTTCGCCTCGCTGCGCGGCGGCGCGGTGATCGGCGACCACACGGTGATCTTCGCCGGCGACGGCGAGCGCATCGAGCTCACCCACCGCGCCGAGAACCGCGTGCTGTTCGCGCGCGGCGCGCTCAAGGCGGCGCTGTGGGCGCGCGGCCGCAAGCCGGGGCTCTACTCGATGGCCGACGTGCTGGGGCTGACGGAAAGCTGACGGCGGCGCCGACGCTCACCACAAGCGCGCGACGCCATAGGCGTCGAAGACGCGCTCGTTGGATACGAGCCGGAGCTCCTCGATCATCGCCTGCGCGATCAACATCCGGTCGAAGGGGTCGCGGCGAGGGCCGGGCGACATCCCGGCGGCCTGTCCGTGGCGCAGGCTGATCGGCAAGCCGAAGAAACCCCGGCTGGCGACGATCATCGGGTCGAAATCGCCGGCCAAGGCCGCAGCGCCGGGAAGCTTGTCGAGGCGGTGCTTCGCGCTGATCTTCCAAGCCGGCGCCGCGCTGACGAACACGGCGTTCGTCTCGTCGCCGATCGCGTCACGGCGCGAAAAAGCCCCGGTCCGCGCCGCGCCGACCGGGGCTTTCTATTTCCTAAATTTGGCGCGGGCCGCTCAGCTGCGACGGTCGCCGAACAGGAACAGCAAATACTGGAACATGTTGATGAAGTCGAGGTAGAGGCGCAACGCGCCGTAGATCGACTTCTTCTCCATCACCTCATGGGCGTCGGCGGCGTAGTAGTTTTCCTTGATCGCCTGGGTGTCCCAGGCGGTCAGGCCGGCGAAAATGCCGATGCCGACGATCGACAGCGCCCATTGCAGGCCGCTGCTCTGCAGGAACAGGTTGACCACGCTGGCGATGATCAGGCCGAACAGGCCCATGATCATGAACGAGCCCATCGCCGACAGGCTGCGCCGCGTCGTGTAGCCGTAGAGGCTCAACGCGCCGAAGGCGGCGGCGGTCTCGAAGAACACCCGCGCGATCGAGGCCTGGGTGAACACCACGAACACGGTCGACAGCGAAAGCCCGATCAGCGCCGCGAAGGCGAGGAAAACCGAGCGGGTGGTCGCGACCGACATCGAGTTGCGGCCGGCGGAGATGGCGAATACCAGCGCCAGCGGCGCGAAGATCACCAGCCATTTCAACGGCGAGACGTAGATCGCCTGGCCGAACGAGGTCAGGCCGACGATATGGCCGGCCGCCGTTTCGACCACGCCCAGCTTGTAGGCGAGAAAGGCGATCACGCCGGTCAAGCCGAGGCCGAGGGTCATATAGTTGTAAACGCCGATCATATACGCGCGCAGGCCCTGATCGATGGCGGCGGCGCCGGACCGGACGACGCCAGCGCCGTAGCGGGCGTTGCCATAACGGTCATAGTCGGACATCGAAAACCTCGTCATTTGCGTCGCGGCGCCCTGGGGCCGGCTTGCGGCCGACGCGTCGCGCTCAGGCGCTAATATGGTCGGGGCCGCGTTCGCGCGCAAGGGCCGCAAGGCGAGGCTTCCCGCCGCCTTACCGTAAGTTAATGCCCGCCCCCGCCTCCGCTTGCGGCCGCCTGTGGCCGGCGCATCGCCGCCGGCAGCACGCAGAGGGCGAGATACAACGCCGTCAGCGCAAGGAAGACGTCGCCGAGCGCGAGCGTCTCGGCCTGCCGGCGCACCATCAGCGCCATCTCTTTCGTCGCCGCCAGCGCGGCGTCGGAGCCGCGCGCCGCGAGCGCCGCGGTCAACTGGGCGAGCGTCTCGTCGGCGGCTGAGCGGCCCCAGACGACCGCCTCGCGCAGCCGCTCCAGATGCAGGTCCATGCGCTTGTCGAGCAGGGTGTTGATCAGCGCCAGGCCGACCGCGCCGCCGAGGTTGCGCATCAGGTTGAAAAGGCCAGAGGCGTTCTTGACCCGCTCGGGCGGCATCGCGCCGAGCGCGAGGTTGTTGATCGGCACCATGCACAGCATCAGCGACACGCCGCGGAACATCTGCGGGACCAAGAGCTCCCAGAAGTCCCAGTCGGCGGTGACGAAGGAGACTTGCCAAGTCCCGATGGCGAAGCCGATGAAGCCGACGGCGATCACCGCCCGCGGGTCGAACTTGGTCACCAGCTTGCCGGTGAGCGGCGCGGTGAGGAACTGGCAGGCGCCGGTGACGAACATCGTGTCGCCGATCATCAGCGAGGAATAGCCGCGCACCGTCGCCAGATAGACGGGATAGAGATAGGTGAGGCCGTAGAGGCCGACGCCGAGCACGAAGGCGAGCGTCGATCCCGCCCAGAAATTGCGGTTGCCGAAGGCGCGCAGGTCGACGATCGGGTTGCGGGCGGTGAAGGCGCGCCAGAAGAACGCCGCCGCGCCGATGGCGGAGACGACGATCGCCGCCGTCACCGGCTCGCTCTCGAGCCAGTCCTTGGACGGGCCCTCCTCCAGCGCGTATTCGAGCGCGCCGAGAAAGGCCGCCATGGTGACGAAGCCGAACCAGTCGAAGTTCTTCAGCAGCGCGTAGTCGGGCTCGTCGAAGTCGATCAGCAGCCAAGAGGCGACGGAGACGACGATCCCGGGGACGATGTTGACCAGGAACAGCCAGTGCCAGGAGAACATGTCGGTGAGCAGGCCGCCGGCGGTCGGGCCGACGGTCGGCGCGAGCGTCGCGACCAGGCCGATGATCGGCGCGACCAGCGCCAGCCTGCTGCGCGGGAAGATGGTGTATGCGGCCGCGAACACCGTCGGGATCATGCCGCCGCCGATGAAGCCCTGCGCCGCGCGCCAGACGATCATTTCCTCGATCGAGGTCGCGCGCGAGCAGAAGAAACTCATCAGCGTGAAGCCCGCCGCCGAAACCACGAACACCGTGCGGGTGGAGAAGGCGCGCGACAGGTAGCCCGACAGCGGGATCATGATCACTTCGGCGATCAGATAGGCGGTCTGGACCCAGGTGATCTCGTCCTGCGAGGCCGACAGCCCGGCCTGGATCTCCGACAGCGACGCCGAGACGATCTGGATGTCCAGGATCGCCATGAACATGCCGAAAACCATGAAGACGAAGGCGGCGAAGCGGCGCGGGTCGAGGCGGTCGCCCTGCGCCGCCGCCGCGCGCGGCTTGCCGCCCGTCGCGGCCGCCGCGGCGCTCACCGCTGCGCGTCCTTCTCCTTGGCGGCGACGGCGATGCCGAACAGGCCGAGCAGCGTCGGCTTCGGCTCGCTTTCGTCGCGGGTGTGGACGGTGGCGACCACGGAGAGGCCCGGCCTGAGCGTTCCCTCGGCGAGCGTCTCGGGCGCGACGACGATCCTCACCGCGACGCGCTGGACGATCTTGGTGAAGTTGCCGGTGGCGTTGTCGGGCGGCAGCAGCGAGAACTCGGCGCCTGAAGCCGGGGCGATCGAGGCGACGACGCCGGGGAGCGTGCGCCCGTCGAACGAGTCGATCGAGAGATCGACCTTCTCGCCGGGGCGGATGTCGCCGAGCTGCGTCTCCTTGAAGTTGGCGTCGATATAGGCGGACTTGAGCGGCACCAGCGCCAACAGCCGCGTTCCCGGCTGCGCGTACTGGCCGACCTCGACCGCCTTGTTGCCGACCACGCCGTCGAAGGGGGCGCGGATCTCGGTGAAGGAAAGGTCGCGCGCCGCCTTCTCCTCGGCGGAGACGAGCTCGTCGCGCCCGCGCTCGGCCTCGACCCGCTGAGCCTTCAGCACGTCGAGGTTGGCCTTGGCGCCGGCGAGCGCCGCTTCGGCGGAAGTCTTGGCGGCGGCGGCCGCCGCGGTCGCTGCGGCGGCGCGGGCGCGGTCGGCGGTCGCCTGCTCGAGCCGCTGCTGCGAGCCGAAATTGGCGTCGGCGAGCTTCTGCGAACGGTCGAACTCGAGGTCGGCGCGCTGCTGGTCGGCCTTGGCGCTGGCGATCTGCGCGTCGGTCGCGGCGACCTGCGCCGCCGCCTGGGCGACGAGCGCGTCCTGCGCGTCGATCTGCCGGCCGATGCGGGCGATGGTCGCGTCCTGGGTGGCGATTTTGTCCTTGGCGGCCTCGACCGCCAGGCGATAGTCGCCGTCGTCGATGCGAACCAAGAGATCGCCGGCGCGCACCGCGGCGTTGTCGGCGACCGCGACCTCGGCGATGTGGCCCGACACCTTGGCGGCGATCACCGCGGTGTCGGCGCCGACATAGGCGTCGTCGGTGGAGACGAGGAAGCGGCCCTCGGCCCACCAGTCGTAGGCGTAGCGGGCGCCGAAACCGAGCGCCGCGATCACCGCCAGCGGGAGGACGAGCTTGCGCGGCGCCAGCGACAAGCGCTGCGCCGCCTTCGGCAGCGGGGCGGGCGAGGGGACGAAGACGGCCGGCGCGGCTTGGACCTGGTCCTGCGACACGTTAGGACACTCCGGGATCAGACCGAACCGTTCGGTCGGTTGGGTGGCAGATAGAGGCGAACGCGCGCCCGCGCAAGCAAGGACCGAACGGTTCGGTCATCACATTGTATGAAAAAGCGCGAAAAGGCGCGAGTTGGCGGCGAGCGAAGCCGCGCGCGCTGGGGCCGTCCACGACGGCGCCTTCGCGGCGCTGGAAATCGAAAATCGACATCGCGCTTTCCCCGCCTCGCTCGCCGCCCATCGGTTCGCGGGCGACGACGATATATCGCACGCAAGATATATCGAATCGGCGCATCGTCAAGAGAAAAGTTCCGCCGAGACGCGGCGAGGCGCCGTCGAGCGACGGCGCGGGCGATTGGCCGCGCGGCGCCGCCGCGGGGTCGCCGAAGCGCGCCGCCGTCGCCGTCGCGGGCGGATTCGGCGATTTTCTCGGCGACGTCGCCGTCGCTTTGGCGCTAGGCTCCTGCGACGCTTGGAAGCACTCCGAGGCTCTGACCGAACCGTTCGGTCGATTTCCCTTGACATACACCGGCTCTGGAGCTAACGCAACACGAAACTGAACCGTTCGGTCATTTTTTCGAGCCGACGGCGAGAGAGGGTGGCGGCGATGGAAGCCGAGGCGATTGTCGAGCTCGAGGCCGAGGCCGCCGACGGCGGGGCCAAGAGACGGCAGATCATGGAGGGCGCGCGAGCGGTCTTCCATCACGACGGCTTCGACGGCGCCAGCATGAACGACATCGCCCGCGCCGCCGGCGTCTCCAAGGGCACGATCTACGCCTACTTCGACTCGAAGGAGCATTTGTTCGAGTCGCTGATCCGCGAAGAGCGCGCGCAGCAGGCCGAGCGCCTGTGCATCTTTCCCGCCGGCGAGACCGACCCCGCCGTGGCGCTCGCCGCCTACGGCCGTCGGCTGGCGGCGAAGATCATCAGCCCGGATACGATCGCCCAGGCGCGCGTCGTCGTCGCCGCGGCGGCGAAATTCCCGCGCCTCGGCCGCGCGTTCTACGAGGCCGGGCCGCTCTACGGCGTGCGGCGGCTGACCGAACGCCTGGACGCCTTCGTCGCCGCCGGAACGCTCAAGATCGACGACACCGAACGGGCGGCGCGCCAGTTCATCGACCTGTGCACGGCCGACCCCCTCAAGCGGGTGCTGTTCGCGATGATCGACACGGTCACGCCGGAAGAGATCGCCGCCACCGTCGACTCCGCGGTGGCGATCTTCCTCAAGGCTTACGGGCCACGGAGCTGAGCGCTTCGCGGCGGCTCGCGGCGCGTTTGCGGATTCAGACGGAGGCCGGTCGCCGCCGGCGCCCCGCCTTGCCTTCGCGCCGGGGCGCCGATATAGAACCCTGTCGCGCCGCGCTCCTATCGTCTAGCGGCCCAGGACGTCGCCCTCTCACGGCGAAAACAGGGGTTCGAGTCCCCTTGGGAGCGCCAATATATTCAATGGGTTGGCAGTCTTTTTGCGCTCGGCAATTCCGCGATACGGAAATTATACGGAAAACACGCTCCCGAACTCCGACGAACTTTCGCGCTCAATCGTGATGCTGTGCTGGCCTACAGGCCGGCGAGCATGGCCTTGACAGCGCCGACGAACGACCCGCGACGCCCGCGAGAGCGCGCGCCGGGACGATCCAAAAGAATTCTTTTCCGCCGGCGAAGGGGGCGAGGGGGATCGACGCGCTGACGGGGGGCGCTTGAGGTTTTCACTTGCAAATTTCCTAGGAATTTCCCTAAGCTCAACAGGCATAACATGTAAATCATGCAAGAGGCGAAACAGTTATTGTGCGCATTGCCCAAACGTCGCGCAGTCGCAATGCCTGAACTGATTTGCCCAATTCGTCGAGAGTCTTGATAGTCGCGCCGGAAATTCAGGGGCGGGGAATACGGATGTCGCGGGAACGTCGCCAAAAGAGGGATGTCGCCTCAAGTACGGCTGAAACACACGCTGCACTCGCTGCGCAACTGTTCCATCGTGCAGCAGTAGACATTGCTACGTTGAACTTTTCAGCCGGATTTTCAGTTAGCCCAATCAATGTTTGATTGATCTCGGGGATGTCCACGCGAGATGCCAAGGCCCAAAAAACGGCAGCGGAGAGCGCGCACAACGCCGCACCTATATCTAACCATTTTTCCATATTGCCCCTCCCGCCGATGCAGCTATCGAACATTCCCTATCACAGCCTTGCAATCGTCCACCGGCTGACGTTGTAGGATCGCCCGATCTCGCCAAGCGTCTCCTTGCCCGCCTTCACGCGCTTGATCGCCTCGCGCCGCTAATGACGCGTCAGGGTCAGAGCCCCGGCCATCACTTCGGAGCCCACTCGCGCACCATCCGCTGCGCCTCGGCAATCTGATCGGGCGTCATCTTGGCGGCAATGTCATCGCGGTCCTTGGCTGCAATGTCGCGGGTCTCAGCATCCGTTGCGCGCGACGCCGCCAAGTTGAACCACATGTGGGCCTGCGCGTGGTCCTTCGGCACGCCTCGACCGTCGTAATACATTGAGCCTATATGCATCTGCGCAATGGCGTATTCCTGGTCGGCGGCCTTGCGGTACCAAGAGAGAGCCTGCGCATAGTCCTGCGGCACTCCCTGGCCTTGATCGTACATAACGCCAAGCTTGTACTGCGCGGCGGCATTCCCTAGTTCAGCCAACGGAAGCTGAAGCGCATAGTCGCCACCTCGATACGCGGTTGCGCCAATCAGGGCGAGCGCCAGAAGACCGCCGGCGAAGAAAGTTGTGATCCGCTTTTTCACGGTGCGTGCGCCACGAGGACAACAAACACGGCGACATTAGACGCCTGCCGCAGTGAGCCGTCAAACGCCGCGACAACCCAAAGCATGACGCCAGCGGCGTCGGCGAGTTCGCGGCGAGTCCACTTGAGAATTGCGCGGCCCTCGCGCCATTGATCGAGGCTCATGACGCAACCTCGCTTTGCGCTAGGCGTCGAAGCCGCGCGGCATTGTCATTTCTGTTCTCAGCTATCCCCTCATTTTTTCGGAGGCCAAAATGCAACCGGAAGTTGGTGTTTCGATGCGACGAGTCTCGTATGACGAGTCCTGAAGTGCGAATTCGGGTCTCACAATCGTCGAGAAAGAGGTCGCGCCACGCCCAATGCGGGGTCTTAGGGCTCCCGGTTCGCCCCACCTGAGGGCCAAAAAGCGCCGAAATCAGGCCGCTCTCGAAATGAGGGGATTCCTGAGATTTCTGTTAGAAACGATCAGGTCTCAACAATTGCCTCCTTCGGGTAAACGGTCGGAATTTCGACTGGAAAATTCGTATCTCGCACAAGCCAATAATAGACCCCCACTTCCATACCGAAAGCGTGGCCGCCTCGAAATTTTCCGCGTGTAACTAAATTTCGGCCGGCGAGACGTTCGTTGACCTGTGCAACCGCTTCTTTTGCGCCACCATCCTGGTATTGCTGAAAGATTGCATTGATGCGGCCGGAATACTTGATCACCTTCTTAAGGTGCTTCTTGACCGGCTCAATGAAATGCGTTGCGACAAGCAACGAATAGACTGCGGTATTTTTACCAGCCTGGCGGCGCGCCTTCTGTTCGTCGCGTTTGGTCTTACACATAAAATTAGTTAGATCCTTTGGTTTTAGGGCGTTGAACGTATACATGGCCGTGAGTTCGATCAGACAAACGGGTGCGTCGTCGTGATCCACGATGGCAATATCTACCCTGTGCCACTGGCGAGCGACGAGATAACGGTTCCCGTATCCCTTGTGCAGGTTGAATGCCACTTTGTCCTGAATGGGAGCCTCGATCTTAGATGTGGCAGCGAGGTAGGCCAATTCATCCTCTGCGAACTCGCTGTTGATCTCTTCCAATAATTTGACGAGATCAATTTCGCCTAACTCGATCACAGCTTCATCCTCCTTTTTATCACCCTAACTGGACCAAGCGCCTCTAACCGACATTCGCCGGGTATCCGGCAAACCTCCCGCCGATCGGCGGCCTCTTCATGACGACAAACCCCGATCGCTCCAGATGCTCGACGAGGCGCTTGGCGACGATCCGCGCCATAATCTCTGCGGCGTCGTGCTTCCGCTTGCGGCCGTCGAAGCGCAACGCGAACGCCAGGGCGTCGGCGAGGTCATCCGGGGCGGCGAGCGTGAGGCGTTCGTTGTCGGCCATGCGGGGACGGTAGCGCGGAGACGGGAACAAGACAAGAACGAAGGCGCGCTGAGTTGGCGCTTGCGGGGCTCGTCGCGCGGCGCGATGATTTATTCGTAGCGTTTGCCGCCGACACTCGCGGTCCGCCGAGCCCCCAAATCCGCCGGCGTGATCTTCGTCGAGGAAAGCGTTCGGGGCCGGGCGTCGGGCTGAGGAAGGGAACGAGTTGATGACGATCGAGCCCCTGCGCGTTGCCAGCTCGTCAATGTTGTCGGTGAGACTCCGGTCAGCCGACAACGGCCTGCGCATAAACATTTCTGTAGAACGTAGTGCGATCGACGACCATTTTCGTCTTGCCTCGTCAACGGCTGATCTTCGCCGCCGAATTGTCGAAGCAAACTTAGCGGCGTTTGCCGCCAGAATTTTCCTGAAAATTGCCAGGCTATCAAGCACGCTCATGTGCACTGTGTGATCGAGCGCTCGACCACAGCCTCTCAGCTATCCCCTCATTTTTTCGGAGGCCAAAATGCAACCGGAAGTTGGTGTTTCGATGCGACGAGTCTCGTATGACGAGTCCTGAAGTGCGAATTCGGGTCTCACAATCGTCGAGAAAGAGGTCG
>Ga0326728_10022056_pt1 | contig 11874 bp, 10 predicted proteins | sample MB3enrmetagenome_FD_207602 | JGI IMG/M metagenome (GOLD analysis project Ga0326728, IMG submission 207602) | Lab enriched peat soil microbial communities from McLean, Ithaca, NY, United States - MB31MN | ecosystem: Environmental > Terrestrial > Soil > Wetlands > Peat | place: USA: New York... | reverse complement strand
CCCAGGCGCAACCGGCCGAGATTGCCAGGGCGCGGTCTCGGGGAGGGGTTGGCCCCCGCCGGCCTGGGCGGGGCCGGCGCCAGCCGGAGCCCCACTGGCCGGCGCAACGTAGGCCGTCCGGGCAGCCAAGCCCAGGCCGGCCAAGGCCACGCAGAGATTGATCGAGGCCGCGGTGTAAGTGGCTGTGGCCATGTCGTACACCCGCAGCAGATAGAACCCGGCCAGCAAGCAGCCGAACACGGCCCCGGCGATGTTGGCGCCGTAGAGGAGACCCAGCCACGAAACCCCCTCCCGGGTCGTTTCGATCCACCGGGCAATGGCCGGCAAGGTCGCCCCCATGAGCACCGTCGGCGGCAGCAGGCAGACCCCGGCCACCGTGGCGCGCAGCAGGATGCCCGAAAGACCGGCCCCGCCTTTGGCGGTGTAGAATTCGGAGACCCAAGGCAGGACGAACAGGATGGCGATCCCGATCGCGCCAATGCCCAACTCCAGCAGCGCATACACCCGCAGAGGATGACGGACCGGCGAGACCAGCCGCGGCAAGAGCAGGCTGCCCAGGCACATCCCGCCCATGTAGGTCCCCAGCAACACCCCGAGCGAAACATTGGTCAGACCGATTACCAACTGAAGCAACTGGAACCAAACGATCTCGTAAATCAACGCGGCGCACCCGCCGCCGCAAAACAGCACCAGGAGCACAGGCAAGAACCGCCCGGAGCCGGGCACGGCTTTTGACTGGTTCGTGAATCCACTCATCCGTGCAGGCTACCGGAGCCCTCCAGCCAGGACAAGCCGCTTCGAGGCGCACGACGGAATTGGTAGCGCGTTCGAATGGGGTCCAGAAGGTCGCGAGTTCAAATCCCACGGCCCCGACCATCGCTGGCACCGAATCCACGGCGCCGGTGACCCGCTGGCCAACGGAACATCCCGGATCCGTGGTGCTGGACGAAAGCGGAACGCTTTAGCTCCTGCACTTCAGGACCTCCTCGCGTCCGGCTTGGGTTTCGCGGCACACCGCCGAGGGAAAGGCCCTCCCTCAGCGAATCGAGTTGCCGGCGGATGCATAGCCCACGTCGCTATGCTTGGCTGCCAGAGGTCGCCTGCTCGTTGCCGACAACGGGCCAAGCCAGCAGGTCCTGGTTTTCGAGAATGTCGCGGAATCGCCTCGCTTGGCGGGCGCCTTTGGCGCCAGAGGGGGGCATGTCCGCCTGCTGTAACCGGAACGTTTGGCGTCTTGGGAGAATTATGGCCGTTTTGGGTATGCCACCCCAAATCTCCCCGGGCCCGGGCCCCCCCACACGGAACCCCATTCGGCCGGGCGCTGGGTAGTCCGGCGCTCCGCTGGGGGCTCGTGCAGGGCTGGATGCGGTGATGGCCCGGGTGAAGAACCGTGATGCCCGCGGAGAATTGGCGATTCGAGAGCCGCTTGCCTGGCGGTCTCAGGACAGATCGACGAAAAGATCGCCGAGAATCAGGGCCTAGTTTTAACGCTCGACTTTCTAAGCGCTTGAGCTACAATATTATAAAGAAATAGATAATCGCCGGAAAGATCGACGGTAATGAGCACCGCCAAGCATACCGACAAGCAGTTGTACACCCACTCCGCCGCAATGGAGCCGCTCATGCCGGTGGCCTCAAGAGACAAGCTGGCCGATATGACTTGTGAGATCCTGCGCAGGGCGGGCGCTCTGTCGGCACAGATCCCATCCCCCGTGGTGCGAACTCGGGCCGCGAGTCTGGTGCGGGAGATGAACAGCTATTACTCGAACCTGATCGAAGGGCACAAGACCCTGCCGCGCGAGATCGAGAGTGCCCTGCGCCAGGATTACTCGAAGGACCCGGAAAGGCGGGCCAACCAGCATCTGAATCGGGCGCACATCGAGGTGGAGCAACTGATGATCGGGCGCCTGCAGGGCGATTTGCATCTTTCCATCCATTCGCCGGAATTCCTTTGCTGGTTGCATCGGGAGTTCTATCAGCGGCTACCTGAGGAGTTGCATTGGAGCAGCGACCGGAGCGGGAAGAAGTACAGGATTGAGCCGGGGGCCTTGCGGACGTTCGAGGTGGACGTCGGAGCACACCAGCCGCCACATCACCAGGCCCTGCCTCAGATCCTGGCCCGCTTCGAGGAGGCTTATGCGAGCAAGGCGATCCTCGCGACCGACCAGCTCGTGGCCTTGGCCGCCGCTCACCACCGCCTGACGTGGATACACCCCTTCGGCGATGGCAACGGCCGCGTCACTCGCCTTCACTCGCACGCGTGGCTTATGCGGGCTGGGGTTGATGCTCTCGGCCTGTGGACCCTCTCGCGCGGGCTGGCGCGTCAGCACAAGGCATACTACGAGGGCCTCAGTGCGGCCGATCAAAGGCGGTGGAACGATCTGGATGGGCGGGGCAACCTGTCCGACCGCGCCCTGGGTGGCTTCTGCCTGTTCGTCCTCCAGGTCATGCTCGATCAGATCGAGTTCATGGCCGGAATGTTCCAGTTTGAGAACCTCGCCCGACGGATTGATCATCACCTGCAGTTTGAGCTGGTCAAACTCGCGGCGAGGGACCGGGAGCGGCTTTCACGGTTGCTGAGGGCCGCCTTGCTGGAGGGGGAGATAGAGCGCGGGCGTGTCGGTGAGATCGTCGGTTTGCGCGGCAGTTCTGCCAGACAGATCATCCGCCTTGCCTTGGGCGAGGGACTGCTTGATTCGCCCAGTGAGAAGGGCCCGATGTCACTCGTCTTCTCCTCCAGGACGCTGGAAAGCTACTTCCCGAGGCTGTACCAGGATGTGCCCGTCGAGGTCGCGTGATCTCGACGGGCAATAGCCGAGCCGTCGGCCAAGTGCATCACACCGGCCCCGCGAGGCGGGGCCGCGAACCCCTGCTCGGCACCGCCATGCATCAACGGGGCGGCGCCCATCGCCCGGTATCCGAATTTCGAGCACCTGGAGGCGGTGGGCCAGAGGCCGCTGCCGGGGCGGTTGAAGGTGGCGCTGAGGGCGCTGGTGCGGTCCAGCCTTCTGGGAGGCCAGGATCACAGAGCAGATGACCCGGGCCAGGGAAAAGGGGCGGCAAGGAACGAAAAGAGCGGTCCCTGCCGCTGTGGCGCAACACTCAAACCCGGCTGCGGCGACGGATAAAAGAGAACCGGGCACAACCGGAGTCGCCGCTGCTGCCCAACCGCTTCGGACAGCCGCTCACTCGCTCTGGCGCCGCTCGGCAGTTGCGGCAAATCCTGCGCCGAGCCGCTCTCAAGCTGCCCTCACTCGGTCAGCGTCGCATCTCCCCGCACACCTTCCGACACACCACGGCCATGCATTTGCTTCAGGGTGGTGTGGCCCCGGAAATCATCGCTCTCTGGCTGGGACACGAAAACCCGAATACGACTCATCTCTACGTCGAGGCCGACTTGAAGATGAAGCGTCAAGCCCTGGAGGTGCTCGTTCCTCCGAAGAGCAAAAGGCCAGCCAAGCCCCAGCAGGATCCGCTCATTCGGATCTTGGAGAACCTGTAATTATGTGGAGTTCCAAAAACTCTCGGTCCGCCAACGCCCTGAAATTACGGGCCGGCCCTCTGCCCCGGGCTGCAACCTCCTCATAATCGACACCTCAGCATAATGGGCGACCCCTTCAGAGGCCCCTTCAGACCTCAACTTTCGCAGAGCGCGACGGCCGGAGCGCGGAGCAACCCCTGGACTAGTGATGTCCGGCTGCGTTCGTCATTGAGCAGGAGGCGCAGCGGATTTCGTTGCAGAGGCGACAGACTGGATTTGCAGAAGCTTGGAAACGGCCTGATTGAGTTCCGCTTCATCTTTCAGCGCCTCCACGATCCGTTCAGAGAGGGTTGCCAGCACCAATCTGATGCTGGTCGCTCTGACCAGACACTCCTCGTCGGTCTTACCGTGCAATCCGTCGCTAAGTGCGGTATGCAGCAGCGTCAAAGGGTTGTGGCCCGAGATGCGCAGAACCTCCGGAATACCCTCCTTCACGATTTGAACCGCCTTGTGGAACTGGGTCTCCTTCCGGGCGGCTTCCAACCCATCGATGATCCCCGGCGCGGCCTTGAGAAGTCTGCTGACCTTAATGATCTCGTCGATCAGTCGGTTTTTCTGGTTTTCAACGACTCGCCGGTAATAAGCGAAGGCCCCGATTCCCATGCCTTGCGATTCCGCTCTTCTGCCCTTGTGGAACAATTCCTGATCTTCGCCAAGTAGAGAGAACATCTTCGTAGGTATATGAGGGCCGAACCCGGGGTATTCGCCCAATTTCAGAGCTTCTCCGCTCTGGGACGACTCCGGCTTGACCATGACCGCAAAGATCTTCTCAGTTTGCATACAGTGGCGGCAATGGTACGCCAGAAACTGGAAGCGCGGCTCTTGATGGGAAAGCCATGCGCCAGTGGTCTCGGAATCGAAGAAGCACACGCCGTCGCAGGCGACAGACCCACAATACATTTGCAACGCGGGGATGACCAAGTGAGACCCGTCGCCTCTCTCCTCCGCGATGCCGGTTACTTTGCGGGCCTGCCCCGGTGGCTGTGACTCCAAAAATGTGCGCCATGGGATGGCTTCGCTCACTTTGCCCGCTCCGGTTGGTTGGTCCTGAGTGCTCATGATCGAGTGCTAAGCGTAGCGCATTGGGGGGCTGGAGCAAACCCTAAAGGGCTGCCCGCCTCACCGGGCGTCGCCCAACCTGTCGCGCTCTCGTCTTACGACGCATCCGTGTTTGGCCCCGCAACAGGAGGAAAGGCCCCGCCCTGAGTTCCGGTGGCGCCCCGGCTCGCCCTGGGGCAAATCGGCCACGACTAGGGCGTCCCCCCGCCCGTTGAGACCGGGATTACCTGGCGTGATTCCGCTTCCCGCGCTTCCCCACCGGCGAGGCCCCTATTTCTCTGGCCATCGGTATCCGGCCCGGACCGGGCCACCGCTCGCACCGCCCAGGGCATCGGCGCCGATGGCGAGGCCGGGCGAGGATGAAGATGGCAGGGCCTTCCTCGTCTGCTGTCTCCTGAATTTTCCTGGACGGAAAAGCATAACCAGGTGCATTTCCTTTCACCTTATGTGAAATGCGGAAAACGCACGCCAGCCTTTATTACCAGGCATCTCCTGTGTTTTCAGGGGTTTCCTTGGAACCGCCCAAATGAGTTCAAATCTCACGGCCCCGAGCATCTCCTGCCTTTGCCGGCCGGTCAGAGCAACTCGATGAGTTGCTGAGCCGACAATCCGAGAACTTTAGCCAAACCGTGGAGCGTGCCCGGCTTCAAGTCTCCGTTTTTGCGGCGGTCCTAACGGGCGCCGAACAACCCCAGCTCAGCCCTGGTCAGGGCCAGCGGGTGAGCAGGTCGCGGCAATTGAGGATTTTCTCCGCCAGGTCGGCCGGGACGTAGAAGTAATGATTGGAAGCCTCGAAACCGATGCGTGAATCCTCGGATTGGAGGCGGTAGAGGCGCCGGGCCAGGGAAGTCTCTTCTTCGAGGAGGCGCCGGAGCGTGGCGATTTGAGGGCCGGCTTCCGCCGGGCCTTTGGCCGCCGCCAGGGCGCGCCGGGCCAGGACAAACCGCGCCTGGTTGGCCGCGCTTTGGAAATGAATGGCGGCGGCCTCGGCGACCCGGCACTCTTGGGCGAGGGCGCGGCGTTGGGCCGCCGTGGCAAGGGCTTGAGCCTCCGCGGTTTGGGTGCGCAGACGTTCGAGCGCCGCCCGGAAGCCCTGGGCGACCTTCTCCATCTGCCCGGCGAAGACCTCGGCCGGGTAAATGGCGCGCCAACTGTCCAGGTCGTCATAGGGGAACCCCACCATCGAGGCGTGATAGCCCGTGGGAGCGGACCAAAGCAGGTTCGCGGGGCCGAGCTGCTGCGGCCCCGAATACAAGAGACCGGCGTGGAACGGGAACTCGGAGAAGGCGGCGCTGAACCCGCGCCAGGCCGCCACCACCGCGGACGCCAGGCCGGGTCCGAACCGCCGCTCGGCCACCCGCCGCATCCCTTCATCGGCCGAACCGCAGGTCATGGTTTCCGAGACCGCCTCGAGGTTGGGGGACGGGAACCCGCCGAGCGTCCAGCCAAGCATGAGGCTCCTGACGCCTGTGTTCCGGAGTCGTTCCGCGTGGCGGGCGGCGTTTTCCACCGCCGGGATGTAAGGCACGGCCGAGAGTTCCCAGGTGTTGCCCGCTTGGATTTTGGCGACGGTTTCCAGCCCTCGCTCGCGGGCCAGGCGCCAGTGCCGCAGCGCCCGCGGCCCCGGCCCGACCGCCGAGAGGCAATACTCGCCGACCTCGGACTTGACCCCGCCGCGCTCGATGGGCAATCCCCATTCGCTCACGCTCATGAAAGCCGCCTCGGCCGGGAGGAGGCGAATGGCCTCGCCGGCCCAGGCATCGTTCCAGCCCCAGTCCCAGACCAGCAGCCGCGCCCCGGTGGCCGCCCGCCGGATGCCCTGGTGGAAGAGCGCGTTGACCTCCGCGATGACCTCGGGCGCGCGGCGCGCCGAGCAGCGGGGACACTGCGCCCCCTGGCCGTGCGACCAGCAATTGGACAGGTTCTCCGAGGCGGTGATGCTGAAGAAACCGCCTAGGTCCGGCACCGCCCGGCAGACGGCGGCCACGGATTCAACCAGGTGCTCGCGCACCTCCGGGACGCTGGTGCACAACGCCGCGTAGTCGCCTTCCACCACCCCTTTGAGGTTGGGACGCCCGGCGAAGAAGCCGAGGGGCATGGCGCGGGGCTCGTTCAAGTAGAGGAAAACGCGAATGCCCTCCTTGCCCGCCCGGGCCGAGAGCTTTCGCAGGTTCTCGAGGCGCGTCTGGAAGCGGGCGCTGCGCTCCGGCTCCCAGGGGAAGCGGGCCAGCTTGTAAAGCACCGCCTGGAGCCAGACGCCGTTGACCCCTGCTTGCGCCAGGCGCGCCAGGTAGCCGTCCGGGTAGGGCTCGGCCTCTTTCCCCAGCAAGGGGTCGCCGTAGGGCGCGAAGTAAGAGTAGCAGAATCTCAGCTCGCCGGAGTTGGAAGGACGGGCCTGGATGCGGGGCGGTCTTGAGAGGGCGGCCACAAAGCCGAAGAGCGGGTCGGCGGGCAGGGCCGGTTCTCCGCCCAGTTCTTCGCGCAGGATGCGGGCGATCTCGCGCTCGCGCTGCCGGGCGGCCTCGTCGGGCGGCTGGTAAACCAGCCGTTGACAGCGCGGCTTGAGGCTGCCCAACTTGATGAAAAAGAAATCGTCTTCGCGCAGCGTGTAGGCCAACTGTTCTGGCGTCCAATCCAGCAGCTCCAGCAGTTGCTCGTATGGGAGCAGGTGCCAGTTGTGTTTGATGATGGTGAGATAGGAGCGGGTTTGCTGACCCCGCGGAATGCGCGGCGGCCCGCGCAGGCCCATGGCGTGCCCCAGCCGCGCGAGGTCCGCCGGCCTGGCGCGGACGACCCGCGCCATGCGCTCGAGCGGAACCAGCGGCCAGTTTCGCCACACAAAGGCATGGAGCCGGTCCGGGAAGTGGGGAAACGAAACCGGTTCGGGCGCCGGGCCGGCGGGCAACTCGGCCAGCGCCCCGCCCGTTTGTCCACCCGCTGTTTCGGCCTGGCCGCGCGCTGCGCCCGCCATGGCCAGCCCGCCCGCCAGGGCCGAAGCCGCCCTCAGAAAATCGCGGCGGGAGATCTCGGCGCTCATGGGGTGCAGGATAGACAGTTCGTCCCTGAATTCGAGAAAAAAGAGAAACGCCTCGAGGCGGCCAGCAAGCCTGTCTCTGCGTTTCATGGCCCCATCCGGCCGGTGCCGCCGGATTTTTGTCCAATTTGGCGGTTCTGCGGCTTTATAGTGGTGAAATGAAGACGCCGGACAGCCGGAGCTTGCTGGCCGCTTACGCGAAGACGGGTTCGGAAGCGGCGTTCCGCGAATTGGTCGCGCGCTACACGGACCTGGTCTATTCGGCGGCGGTGCGGCTGGTCGGCAACGACGCCGAGCTGGCCAAAGACGTGACCCAAACGGTCTTCGTGAACCTCGCCCGCAAGGCCCGGGGCCTTCCCCAGGACGTGATGCTAGGCGGATGGCTTCATCACCACACGGTCTATGTGGCGTCGAGCCTGCTGCGCGGGGAGCGCCGTCGCCAGGCTCGGGAAAGACAGGCGGCCCAAATGAACACGTTCCCAGACCACACCCAAGACAACCTGGCGCGGCTGGCCCCCATCCTCGACGAGGCGATTGACCGGTTGGGACGCGAGGACCGCACCGCCATCCTGCTCCGCTTCTTCGAGCAGCGCGACTTTCCCTCCGTGGCCGAGGCGCTCGGCGGCAACGAAGAGGCCGCGCGCAAGCGCGTCTCCCGCGCCCTCGAGAAGCTCCAGCTTTTGCTCAAACATCGCGGCGTCAGCTTGTCCGCCGGCGCCCTGGCAACCGCGCTCGCCTCCGAGGCGGTGACCGCGGCGCCGGCCGGGTTGGCGCTCAGCGTTGCCGGAACCGCGCTCGGCGGCGCGGCGGCGGGTGGAACCGCGTTAACCGTTCTCAACATTATGAATATGACAACTCTGAAGCTGGGCGTGGCGGGGGCCATCGTGGTGGGTGGCGTGATTACCCCGCTGGCCATCCAACACCGGGCCTTGGTTAAAGCCAGGCAGGAAAACCAGCTCTTGCAAACGCAGCTCGGCCAAACGGCCGAACTCGAGGCGGAGAACCAGCGCCTGTCCAATTGGGTGGCTCGCGCCGGCGGCGCCGGGGCCGAGGGGTCGCGGGAATTGCTCAGGCTGCGCGCCGAGGTGGGAGCACTGCGCTCCCAGACCAACCAGCTTGCGGCCCTGCGAGATCAAAACCGCCGGCTTGGGGAGGCCCTGGCCAAGAGCGCGCCTGCGCCCGAACAGCAGGGAACGGAAGCCGAGGAGGCCGAGCGCCAGAAGGCCGTCGCCATCGCCAAGATGAACGACGCGAAGCTGCTGGTCCTGGGGCTGCTCCTTCACGGGCAGGACAATGCCTGGCAGCCCGCCACGAGCCTCGACCAACTTGCCCCCTACCTGCGCGACCAAACCCCGGCTTTGACCGGCACCAACCAGTTCGAGTTGGTTTACCAAGGCTCCCTTACGAATATACCGTCGCCCGGCCAAACCATCGTGATCAAAGAACAGCAAGCTTCTCAGGGGCCTGACGGCGGTTGGTTTAAGGCCTACGGTTTTGCGGACGGCCACTGCGAGGTGCACCGGGCCAACGACGGCAATTTCGAGGCCTGGGAAAAGCAGCACACCTTCCCCCTGCCCTCCCCAGGCCAATGACCCGCTTGTTTTGGGGCGCGTTGTCGGCTGGTGTGGTGTCTCCGAAATAGCTATACATTTGCGGCAAGGGATTTTTGTCTCAGCCGAGACGCGAGCGAGGAGCATATCCGCAGCGATCTGTGACGAGCGAGCAACGAAGGCTGAGGCGAAAAGACCTGCCGCCCGAAGGGTTGCGCCGCATTTGGCTTCTGGCGTTGTTGCGCCTCGGTCGCAGGTCCATGCGGACATGCTCCCTCGGCGCGCCTAGCCAGAAGCCAAATGCGGCGCAACAAATGTATAGCTATTTCGGAGACACCACACTAGCATGGCGAAAATGAACCTGCGGAGACACCGGTTTGCCGCCACCCGAGGGGGTGCGACCCATAACGTTGGAAAGTTGGGGAACAAAACCAGGAGAGAAAGATATTTATGAAATCCAGGTGCTCGACTCCTTCGGCTTGGTGCCGTCAACGGGTGATTGCGCCGCGATTTACAGCCAGACTCCACCCAAGGTCAACGCCAGCTTCGCCCCCGAACAATGGCAGACCTACGACATCACCTTCCGGGCCCCGCGCATGAACCCCGACGGCTCGGTCAGGGAAAAGGCCCGGGTCACGGTGGAGCACAACGGCATCCGGGTGCAGGACGACATCCCGATCGCAGGGGCGACCGCCGGCCACGAACCCGGCAAGCCGCCGGCCAACGCCGCCACCGGCCCGCTGCAGTTGCAGGACCACGGCAACCGCGTCCGCTACCGCAATGTCTGGTTGGTCGAACTTAAGGACGGCGCCTCTTGAATGCATCTAGCCGGATTCTCATCCTGGCCATTATCGGCGCGGTGACCGCCCAGCGCAGTCTCGCCGCACAACCGGATTGGGATCGACCGGCGGCCGCCAAGTACTTGGACGACCGCATCGATCTCTGGTTCGCTCGCGCCGCACAACTCCAAACCGGCGAAGGCAAGGTCGCCTGCGTTTCCTGCCACACGGTGGTTCCTTATTTGTTGGCTCGTCCAGCCCTGCGGAGGGCCCTGCAGATAACGGAGCCGACTTCCCAGGAGGCCCGGCTCCTCGACAACCTCAGCCGCCGGGTTGAGACCTCTTTCAACCGTGCCTCCATGTCCGACACCCAACACGGAGGGCAACAGGGGACGGAGGAGGTTTTGAACGCGCTGATCCTGGCCCGACATGATGCCGATGAGGGGAAACCGCAAGCCAGTGAAGTCACCCGCAAGGCCTTTCGACAGCTCTGGGAAACACAGCGCGCCGACGGGGCCTGGGACTGGATGGATTTCGCGCAGGAGCCAGATGAATCCGCCGGCGCCCGGTTCTACGGAGCAGCCTTAGCGGCGACGGCTGTGGGCACCGTGCCTTCGCTCTGGGGTGGAGGCTATTCTTCCACTTACGGCGAAGGGAAGCTCCGTGGTTATCTCCGCGAAAACCATGCCCGGCAAAACCTCTATAATCGGGTCTGGATGTGGTTGGCTTCGGCCCGCTGGCCGGGCTTGCTGACTCAGCCGGAGTGCGAAGAGCTGATCGCGGAGTTGAAGCGGAAACAGAATCGGGACGGAGGTTGGTCGCTCTACGGGCTGGGCCCGTGGCGATGGTCCAAGGCCAATCCGCCGTTTGGGCCTCCTGGGAAGCTTGATTTGTCGCTACTGGAACAATCGGATGGCTATGCGACGGGCTTGATCACCTACGCACTGCTCCAGGCGCGCGTGCCGGCAACCGATGGGGCGTTGGTGCGAGCCACAGGATGGCTCAAGAGCAATCAGCAGGAGATTCAGGCAGACCAGTATCGCTGGAAGTGCTGGCGAGGGTTTTCCCTTAATCACGTCCACGAGCCTGGAGGCTCCCGGGGCGGAGCGTGGGAGCGAATGATGATGTCCGACCTGGCGACCGCGTTCGGCGCCTTGGCTCTTTTGTCGGTGGAGCAAGGGCTGGGACATTAGGTCTTTGGGAGCAAACCCTCGCCGCGGGGCTGGCGGGCTGGATTTTCGGCATTCGCGGCGCCAATGGTCCGGGATGCTTCTGGGGTTTTACCTGCCGCGCTGGGAAAAGTTCTTCCAAGCGCTGGACGGCGTATTGGTCTCGCGCGCCGCCTTTGACCAGGAGGCCTTTGATCGCGACTTGCATCAATGGGAGCGCCGCTGGGCCGATCAACACGAAACCTATCCCACCCAGCCGCAACGCGATGCACTGGCCCTGGGGCGCGCGCCGCCATTGCCAGTCGTGGCTGCCGCTGAAGAACGGGAAGCGAAGGTAACGGCCGCGCACCGGATCGAACACGTTTTGCGAGTTGCAGCACACCCCCGGGGGCGAAAGGTTCGGTTCCTTGAGCGTCCACCTCGCGCCGACGTCAAATCTTCCCCAGGTCAATGAACATGCCGGCGCTGTCTCTCGTCTATTGGCTGTGATCTCGTTTCATTGGAAGGCCTGGGTGGCCAGGCTGTGCTTCATCGCTTTCACCGTCAATGGGACCCACAACGCCAAGGCTGCGCCGGTGGACCTGGGCAAACCTTTCGTCTTCCCTTGGGGGACGAACACCGACGCGACCGACGTGCCGAAGGTCCACGTCCAGAGGATCACCAAGGGCACGCAGAAGTACAGCGTGGTGCAGGGCGGGACGATGGACGGCCGCAATTGCCGCACGCCGATGGGGGTCGGGAT
>Ga0326728_10022052_pt1 | contig 11875 bp, 12 predicted proteins | sample MB3enrmetagenome_FD_207602 | JGI IMG/M metagenome (GOLD analysis project Ga0326728, IMG submission 207602) | Lab enriched peat soil microbial communities from McLean, Ithaca, NY, United States - MB31MN | ecosystem: Environmental > Terrestrial > Soil > Wetlands > Peat | place: USA: New York... | reverse complement strand
AACACATTATTCGCGCGCTACGTGCGCGTGGGAGGGTGGGATCCAGGCCCCACCAAAAGGACACTTCTTGCCCCCGCCTATCGTAAAAGAGAGGGACGAGAGGTGGCGGGCGAGGGCGTGACCTCCCCTTCTCCTGCGCAGCACGCCACGAACGTTCATCACCAAGCACTAAAGCGACCGGCCCGCCGGAGTAGACCTGTTGCTCTGGCCTTCCTCGACTCAAAGCACCGGCCTGTACCAAGTGTAGCCGAAGGTCGCTTGTTGCGGAGGCGAAGGGGCAGCCACGCTCGCTTGCGTGATGCCGCCCCTTCGTGTTTCCGTCAAGTCGTATATCCGCCCACCATCAGTTGTGTTGAGCTAGGTGGCGCGGGTTACTCGAGACAACGAGGCATCCCTCGCCGTGCAGGAATACCTCGAGTCTCATTTGATCACTGACAGCTCGCTACTACCATTACTTCACACGGCCAGCCGCAGCCTTGGCAGATCGTCTCAGCGCAGAAGGCCTGACGCCAGAGAGCGCCTTGCTGCTGCTGCTACTCACGCCGTCGAAGAAGTAGATGGGGATCGGAGTAATCGCCGTCTCGCCCAGTAGGTCGCCAGCCGGACTACGCGGGTAGAAGGCGGGATCCGGCAGGACATCCGCCAAGTATCCCAGCGTTGCCGTGGGACCGCTGGTAGCAAGGTTAACGTAGTTGTCATAAATCTCGGCGAAGCCATGAGCATTCTGGAAGCCGCAAATGGCGATGGCGTAGCCTGTCTGGCCTTGGAATCCCTGTGCGCCCACGTCAAAGGCATACGACCCGCCCGCAGAGATACTGGGTGTGGTGTACACCGTCGCAGCGGCCTCATTCGCCGGGTAGAAGTAGAATGTGCAACTGCCCGCCTGTGGCACGGCAGAGCCCGTCGCCATATCAGGATACGTGCAGCCCGCACCAGTCGCGGCGTTGCAAGTTGCGGTAGGTAATGCGAACGGATCCACTGTAGTATTCGCCACGTTGATGCCGGTGCCAAAGGAGGTGAACGCCGAGGTGCCGCCTTGGTAAGCATTGATGTACGGGAACAGCAGGCTAGTGCGGCAATCGATGAAGTTGACCACCACTATGGGGCTGTCCTCAGGAAGTGTGAAGTACGGCATCTCCCCGTTGACTTGCGACGTCGAGCCGTCCTCGGGATACATGTCGGTCAGCGTCACCTGCGCCGTGATTTGGTATCCTTTACCAGGCGCCAGGGGGCCAGTCGACTCGAGCCAGAAATTGAAGCCCGCGTTTTCAAGCACACCAACATTGGTGGTATCGATGTGATACCAGAACCATTGCACGCCAAGTCCGTCCGAGCCGGTAGTCACGGGGCCGACGACGGGGGCATCAAAGGTCAGAAGCCCTCCCGCGCAGTACAAGGGGTCTGAGACGTCAAAGTCTTCGCAGGGCAGGGGTCGCCTGGCATTGACTGTAACTCCGGGGGGTATGTGCCACAGAGTGATAAGGATGTTCGACCCGTTCGTGGGGGCGCCAGCCACCCCATTGAAGCCACTGGCCCAAGTGGTAACACTGTCGTGCTCGAGGCTGTACTCGTCAGACAGGCTGGTCAAAGCATTGGGCCAATTCTCCATGATGTTCAGTGTGAAATCGTTGTCGATCGATGTGCCATTGACATCATAGATCCCGATGCAGGTCAAAACATTCATCGGCCCCTCGTAGAACGTGATGGCGGTGGCGGTGCTGTAGCCCGCGCTCTCACCACCCTCGATCTCCGCAAGGTTCAAGTTCTGAGGATAGTTCGTAGTTAGGGTCAGCGGGAAGCCGGTGTTGTAATACTGGGCTCGCACGTTGCCCTGGACCGTGAACGTGTTCGGGTAACCCTCTATCATAACGCGGCCCACGATGTTGATGGTATCGGTGGCGTCAATTGGCTGGCCAGCGGCAGCGCAGCCACTGCCGCCAAAGCCCAGAACGACCTCATTATTCTTAAGGGTGCCAATTGGCGAAACCTGGAAGTCAGCGTTGTACGTATCGACACCGACACTCACGCAGCTCGCCAGCGTCGCCGCGTCGTCGCCTCCGAATGTAACGGCAATAGAAAACTTAGGCGCGGCGCTGGTGCCATTCCAGGCGATGGGCGCGTTGTAGTCAATGTAAACGTAGGTACTCGCTGCCACCGTGCCCGTGCCGATGCTGGTCAGAGTGATCGTGCCGATACCCTCAGCATCGCCCTCATTCCGTGCAAAGTAGTTTTCGTTGTTCGACAGTCTCCACGAAGTTCCTTGAGTAGCAGCGGCAAACAGACTCGGCGCCGTTGCCGCTAGCCCGAAGACTACGAGCAAACTTAACAGCAAAAGATTTCTCTTTGTCATCGTATTTCCCTCTCCTTTTTTGTGAGGCAAGCGTATTGGGGTTCGCGTGCCCCGCTTGATTGAAAAAGCCACATTGAACAATGGAACTGCAACGACCGTAGCATTACGCCCACTTTCTTGTCAACACCTTTTTCCTCGCCACCGCGCCAGTCTGCGTGGGCGCGTGAGTTAGAGGCGCCGCCTGCCTCCTCATAAGCCCAATTGCCAATTCCGCCTCGCTCCAGCGCCGCCGGCATCCTGCGCATTAACTACCACAATCCACTCTAAATAATGATGATGGGCACTCTAGCATCAACAGAATGGGCTGTCAAGAATTTTTTTGGATTTTTTTGCCGGCGCCTTTTGGCGCAAAGGGGGACCGAGCCGCCCCTACAGGATTGGCATTTGCAGGTTGACGCTTGACGATTGCAGAATCGCGCCGGCCAAACGCAGAGCTCGCAGGCGAGCCTAGCGCTGAAACGATGGACTGCTTTCACCACCCAGGCTCCGGGCACAGAGAAAAGGCGCTTGTTTTTTGCTCTCTTCAGCTCTACACGTCAGTTCCGCGCAAGCGGGAATGATCTGTTGCGAGACCTGAATCCCGAATCCTGACACCTGAATCCCGCCTTACGGTTTCAGCAATGCGTCTTTCTTGAATTCGCGTCGCAAGTCCTTCAACTTGTCCTCTAACTCACGCGTGGCCGCTGTGACGGAGGGAAGAGTGCTGATGACGCGCGGCGTCAGTAGCACAATCAACTCCGTTTCGGCCGTTGTCCAGGAAGTGCTTCCAAAAAGCGCGCCGAGCCAGGGAATGTCACCGAGCAGCGGGATGCGAGCGGCAGTTTTGGTATAGGTGTACGAGATCAGTCCACCCAGGGCAATGGTTTGGCCGTCCTGAGCTACGGCTTGAGTGGACACTGAACGCTTGTTGAAGCTGGGTGATTGGATGCCCGTGGCGGCAGGCGGCTGCTCGGTGCTAACTTCCTGGTTAATGATGAGGGAGACCAAGCCCGTGCTGGTGACCCGCGGAGTAACGGAAAGGATAATCCCGGTGTCCTCATTGTTGACGGTATTGGTGAACAGGCTGGAGGCCCCGGCCTGGGCGCCTGCCACGAGTGCCTGTGAGGTAAGCACGGGCACTGAGGCGCCCACCTGAATTCGCGCCTGGGTGCCGTCAATAGTGAGCAGGGTGGGGGCAGAGAGGGTGCGCACGCGCGAGCGGTTCTCACTGGCGGTCAGGAAAGCCATTAGTTGGCGGGTTCCGATGACGGTGCCAGTGGCACCCGTCAAGCTACCCGAGGAGGAAACGCTGTAGTCACCGAGGAACTGGAGAGGCGTCGTGCCGGTACCGCGCTGCTGGAGGGAGTACTCGAGGCCCAGGGAAAGAGTACCGTTCAGAGTCACTTCGTAAACACGGGCCTCGATCATAACCTGACGTGGCACAATATCGATCCTATCGAGGGTCTTGGCGATATCGGCGTAGTCTTGCACGGTGCCCTGCACAATGATCGAATTGCTCACCGGATCGGTTATGATGCGCACCCTCGATTCGGGCCCGGCACCGGCACCGGTACCGCTTCCGGTGCCCTGACCGCCTGCCGGGCCGAAAGCGCCTAGGTTCGCCCGGGTTTCACTTGAGCCCGTCTGGAGAGCTGATTCCTGAAGCGATGCCGGCCCCATACCGCTCCGCGACCCACCCCTGCCGGTACCCGAAGAAGTGCCTTGCTCGCCTTCCCCGCCTCCTCCGGCCTCGCCGCGAAGCTGGTTCAGCAGTTTGACGAGGCGACCGGCTTCAGAATATTGAACCTTATAAACGAAAGTCTGAACCCCGTTGGGGGTGGCCGGTTGATCGAGTTTCTCGATCCATTTCTCAACTTCCTCGAAGGCGGCGGGATGAGCGGCGGCAACCAGAATGCCATTGATGCGGTCGAGGGGCACAAAACGCAAGGGCGTCACCTTGTCGGAGAGCGCGTAGGTGGAGAAAATCGCCTCGAGTTCGGGGGCCAGAGCGGAGGCTATATTGTTGCGCACAGGTAACAACCGCACGCGCTCCGCGGCAAAGCTGGTATTGTCAAACTGCTGGAGGATGTCCGTCAGTCGCTTTACGTTCAAGCTGTCATCAACCAGAATCATAGTGTTGCCGGCGTCGAGCACGGTCACCGTGCCCCCCTCCGAAAGAAAAGGAGTGAGCATCTTGGCCATGTCCGCAGCAAAGACGAACTTTAGAGGGACTATTTCCATGAGCATGCGATCGTCCGCAGGCAGTTCTTTATCGCCAGAATAGAGGCTCAGGGGGTTTTTGGGGGCCGCTACGAGAGGAACGATGCGATAGAAATTCCCGGTCTTGATAGCCGTGGCGCCATTCATCTTCAGCACGGTTTCGAGAATGGGGAGCAGGTCCCCCGGCTTGAGTTCGCCTGAGGTGGAAATGGTCACCGCTCCTTTGACGGCCGGATCCAACACATAATTCACCTTCAACTCGCTAGCCACAAGATTAATGAACTGGAGAAGGTCAGCATTTTCAAGACGGAATCCCACTCCCGGCCCGCCCGTAATGGCGGGAGGCACGGCAGGAGGAGCCTGCCCGGCGGGCGCGGTCTGGCTGCCCGGAGGAGTTTGTAGTGGTGCCGAGACCGGTGTACCGGGCTGTGAAGGCCCTGGCTCAGGTGGCCCAGATTGCGCTGGTCCCACTACGGGCGGCTTGGCTTGTGGTGCTTGGGGCGCGGGCGACCCTGCTTGCGCTGCTTCTGGTGCGGGCGGCCCGGTTTGCTGAGCGGCGGGTGGGGGCGCACTGAGGGTTAAGGGACCTGCGGGGGCGAGGGCGAGGATGGCAATACCTGTCGAGAACCACAACGCCCCGCGCCAGAGGGCTGGCGCACTCAGAAAATCAACGACGCAGGTCGCACGGGGCATTCGCAACCGACGACGGTGATGGTTAGAGAGCAAAAGCAACATGTTCCTCCTTATCCTGGATCCAGGGTTCAGGACGCGTCTTCGTTGAATCCCACATACTGGCTTGCTTCCGGCTTACCCTTGAGCCTCTTTGCAGCCACTAGGTTTCGCAGCCTGAATCCTGAATCCCCAATCCTGGCTACTGAATGCTTACTTGTTGGGACCTGCGGTTGGTTGCGGCGCCTGTGAGCCGGACGCGCCGACGTCCTGCCACTGGACCAAGGTGCCAAAAGGAGTCGGCAGCAGAACCTTTCGCTTTCCTCCGACGACAGTGCCTGGCGGGGCGTCCGGAGAGGCCCCGGCCGGCGCCATGCGGGCAGCAGCGGTGGAGGCTGCACCGCCAGAACCAGCGCCAATAGTCATCACCGAGGAAGGAGCAGTTCCCGCTGGCGCTCCCGGTAAGGGGCGCACGCTGACCGTTCTCTCCATATTGCCAGGGCCACGGCTGGCAGGCGCGGTAATTTCCAGGGTGATCTTCTTTTCCTGCCACTCGATCACCACATTCGAGGTGCCAACAGAAACCAACTTGTACCCGCCGATTTCTTCCCCGGGCAAGACGCGTTTGGAGGCCGCCGAGGGTTGGTCACCAGGAGTCATCAACGCAAACCTGCCGTTTCCCAGGTTCATGGTCCCGAACAGAAGCGGCAGCTTCGGAGCTTTAGCTTCTTCTTGCGGCTGCGGCGGCGGCGTGCCGCGCAGGGGGCTGAAGACATTTCGGCCAACGATATCCGCGAAGCTTTGCGGCTGCCCCGCCTGCTTCGAACCGGCCGTGCGTGCGGCCTCAGGCTGTGCCGACGAGCCAGCGTAGAGCCACTGGGCGCGACTGCGATAGTCCTTCCAGAGCCGTCCCGCAAACCAGCCCAGGAGGACGTTCAGGCCGATGAGTCCGCCGATAATGAGAATTTGTTCCCGACGCCTGCCCAACAAGAACGCCTCCCGTAAAGACCAAAATTCGAAATTTGAAGTTCGACCGCCGACACCCGATTTTCGAGTTTCGCATCTCGAGTGTCGCTTCTAGTGCGCGACCGCCTCGTCTTTGGCCTGCTTCACCGTCCGGGTGGCCGCCCCAATCGTCACCTGTACGTTTAATCTCCCCTGCGGGTCCCCCTGGGAGGCGAACACCGCCAGGCCCGTAACGGACAAGAGTCTGGGATAAGCAGCCAAAGCCACCAGAAAATCGACCAGTTGGTCTACGCGGCAACGGAACATCGCCCGGCCCGTCACGAGGGAATAACCTGCGCCGAGCTCCTGAGTGCGAAGGAACTCACTGCTGCCCAGCGCGATGCCGTTGCTCTCCGCCACTTGGCCCACCAACCGCTGCCACTCGGCATTGGCCAGAGTGGGCGAGGAGCTTTCCAGAAGGCCCGTCTCGAGCTCTTTCAGGCGCTCCCGGGCGGCAGAGAGACGGGCTTTCTCGATCCCCTCCTCCGCCAGCAATCGCTTTTCCCGTCGCAGTTCTACTTCCCTCTGCTGGACTGCCTCCGGACTAGCGCTCAGGCGGTCGAGCAGGGGGAGCACGCCAAAATTCAAAAGCAGGAACAAGGCCGCAGCGCCCAAGCCTGCCCCCAGCGCTATACGATCTCGACGACTAAGCTTCTCAAACAATCGTCAATCCTTTCGAGCCGCAGCCTGCTTCAGCCGCATGCGAATTCGAAAAACTTCTCTATTCTGGTTATCCCGAGTGATCGGCGCCGTGAACTCCACCTGCGTAAAATAAGGCGAATTCTCGAGGGGCGGAACCAAATCCGGCGCGTGGCTGGAAAAGCCGTAGATCTCGACCGTATCTTCGTTGATCTGCAGCTCCTGAAGCCAGGTGCCGTCCGGCAGCAGCCTCGTCAGTTGTTGGAGCAGGTGGAGCTTCTGCCAGTTGCCGGCCCGGAGGTTGTCGAGGACCGCGGCCCGGGTCTCGAGGCTACTTGTCTCTTGATTCTGCCGGCGAAGCTGCTGGGCAGGAACCTCCAGGCGTCGGAGCGTGCTCTCCAGGGCGCGGTTGTACAACGCCCTTTCGATCCAAGCGTGAGACGCCAAGGTGAGGGCCAGAAGGGCTGCCGTGGCGCCCAAGGCGTAAATTGGAAGGCGCGCACCGGGATGCGGCTGCCAGCGCTCCTCCGCAGGGAGGAGGTTGATGGAAGGTGAAGCGTCGCGGATCACGCCCGCATAGGCCGCAGCCAGGGCCGGCCACTCGAAGCCCGTCGACCCGGGGCGCTTGCTCAGATTCAGTTTGGGAGCCGGCAGGGGCGACGCCCCCTGGAGAAACTCTGAGAAGGATGCCGGCACGGACCCGCAGACGAACCAGGGAAGCGCGGCAGGATCGGACACGGGCAAAGCCGCAAGGGCGCGGTGCCACTCCCGGTCGAACCGCTCTTTGGCGCTGGCGCTCGGTTCAAGAGGAATCTCTTGCGTGGCGCACAAATTCCCCTGGCGGAACGACAGCAGTTCCACCCCCGAGCTTCGGCCGCACACGATCAACGCCGTCGGCGGCAGCAGGGGCTTCACCAGGACAGCCACCGCGGCGGCTGCCAGCGTCACGCCGGTCAGCCGCAGGCCCAATTCTTGAAGCGCCCCCTTGCAGCGGTTCACCTGAGACTTCTCCGCCAGCACCACCATCACGGTGATCTGCTTCGCCTTCGCATCGCGGTCCACCACCGCACAATCCCAATAGACCTGATCGTCTTTATAGGGGTGCAGTGAGCCCAACTGGTAGCCAACTACTTTGGCCAACTGCGTTTCCGCTTCCACCGGCAGGTTCAGGAATCGAACCAGGACCGCTTCGCGCGGCAAGCAAGCCATGACGCGGGCTTCGCGGAGCCGATGGCGGTCCAGAAAGGCGGCCACTTTGGCAGGCGCATCCTCGGTCAGCGGCTCCGGGAGATGCAGTTCGTCCAGCAGCATAAACTGCCGAAATCGGCGGCCCAGCGCGGTGAGAGTGATTCCCCCACCGCCGCTATCGACGCCCACAACGAGTTTGGTAAACATAAGAGGCATTCCAAGAAGTCAGGAGTCAGAATCGAAATTCAAAAATCGCCCAACAGGTCATTCCCGCGTAAGCGGAAATCCATAGCTTGGTAGGCCACCGCTCGGCCGGGGGTGCCGTTGCATGCAACCAGCGTCGAGGTCCTTTCGATTTCCGAATTCCGAGTTTCGAATTTCGAGTTTCAGCTTCATTCTGACTCCTGACTTCTGTCTCCTGACTTCTCTTTTCATTCCGTGACATCGTCGCACCAGGCGATGATGCGATGCTGGGGCGTGTCCCGTTCCGTAACCTGGGCAACGGCTACCTCGACTACGGCCTTGACGGTACGGCGAACTCGCGAGCCATTGACCGCTCCCACCGAAACGATGGTGTAAATCTTGCCATCGTCCACGCCGAGGAACGGCAACGCGTCGTCCGGCAGGGATACGGCCAGCCGTTGCGTAATTTCGTCCAGTGACTCGAAGGGCTTCTTGCGCCGCTCCTGAACAATGGAGCTCGCCAAGTCCTCGCCAACCCCGGGCACGCTCATTAAAACTTCTTTTGACGCATAATTCACATTGACGGTCGGGGATTGGGAATAAATCGTCAAGTCCTGGCCCACCCCATATTCGCGTCGAATCCCATTTTCCCGGCTGAATTCTGCCGTACCATAAAAGATGTCACGGGTCATCCCGCGAACGCACAGCGCTTCTTCCACGGAAGTGAAGCTATCGTGAGCAGCGTGATACCCGGCTTCGCGATAATAGTCGTCCAAAGCCTTGAATTCCTCGTCGTCAGACCCTGGGGGGCTCCGCCAGTGATCGATGGCTTTCGCCAGATCGACCGCCGCCGCCGTTCCCAGGCCTCGCGCTTCGAACAAACGTGCGAGTTGTTTTCGGTCGGCAACGTTCAGGTCAAGCTTGCCGGTTTCATTAATAATCTCGACAAGCGCTTCGCCGTGTGCGTAAGGCACCCGCACCAAACGCTGCCCTCTTTTCCAGAGCCGGGGTTCATCTTTCTTGTCCTCGGCGGGCGGGAAGGCGATCTCCAGAATGGCGGCTTGGACTCCGCCTACCGCCAGGGCATAAGCCTGGGTAGCCTCCTTGCGATAAATGGACGTTCGAGTCTCGATCTGGACTGAACCCGAAAGCGCCAGAGCTACCATGAGCATCACACTGACCGCTGACATCACAGCCAACAAGGCCACGCCAGCATCCTTCTGACCAGGATTCAGGCAAGCATGCTTGCGGCTTTTCCCCGGCCTTCGTCTTCTGGTCCCTGAATCGTGCACTTCTGACTCCTGTCTTCCTGATTCCTGAATCCTTGGTCCTGCTTATTGCGTCACGGTGGATGGCGGAATTAACTTCGCGCGCACGGGGATGACCTCTTCTCCTGTTTGGTTTCCACGTCGCCAGCGGAGCCGGATCGCGTCCGGGTAAGGCGCCTCATCACTGCTCCGCCAGGCCTCCCGCCAAACCGCACCGGTGCCTTTCACAGGGTGTAGGTCCAGGTACGAAAACCAAGCGTCGTCGAGGCCTGACATTAACAGCAAGTCGGTGGTTCTTAGTGAAAACGGCTGACGGACGATCACGAGATCCCCGGTCTCAGGATCGGTCGTGACACCGCGAACGAGTATGTGGAAAAGGACATCACCGTCTCGCACCGGAGTTTCGCGCAACGCTAGTTCCATGTTTCCACGCGAAGCCTCGACGATGCCGTATTCCACGAGCACTAGCCCCGTGCGGCCTCGATACACGCTGCTATAAGAGCTGACGAAACGCAAACAAGTCGAACCAGCTTCGAGGACAGTCAACGTTCCGGGCAGGTGAGGGTCGTCCGACTCCACCCGATAAGGAACCAGGGAAGCGATCTGCTGAACGACGAATGCACTCCGCTCAGCCGTCGCATGGACTTGGCGGAGCCGCGCTTCTCCTGTTCGCCAAGCCCGGTTTGCCACTCGCATCCCAATCAGCAAGGCGAGCATCAAAAAGCCGGTCAGCGTCAGGCTAATCAGCACCTCGAACAGCGTGAATCCTCTTTCATCGGGAGATCGGGTGATCGGGTGATCGGGCGATCGGGAGAAGGAGGTTTTCGTTCGCCCCATCTCCAGATCCACCAACCCCGTCTCTGGATCAACCGATCTCCCGATTCCGATGCAGCTCTCGTTCACGCGATCTCCCGGTTCCGAGCGTTCACCCGATCTCCCGATCACCCGATTCATGGATTGGGTGGCGGCTCCGGAAAACAAAGCTTGAGCGTCTCCAGATTCAGACTCTGCCGGCCCGAACGCGTGCGCCAGGAAACCTCCAGAATGATTCGAACCAGTTGAGCCGGCTTTTCGGACCCGGGCAGCGGTCGCTTGTCAACTAACTCGGTTTTCGCCTGCCACCAGATGCCGGAAGGAGAGACGCCGGAACGCATCTGGCCCGCCATCAGCGAAGGGTCTAAGAAGAGCTCGCTGAGCTTCTCCTTGGCAAATTCGTTGCTGCGATCAAAGCGATCCAGGTGGTCAGTTGCGCGAAGCGCCGCAGAAAGGCCCGAGAAAATGGTGGCGAAGCTGATTCCCAGAATTGAGATCGCCATCAGAACTTCCAGAAGGCTGATCCCCGCCTCGGGCGACCGGCGCTGACGTTGGATGATCATTCGCACTTAGCGTAATCCCTGCTTGACGGCCTCGACGGCCGGACTGCCGAGCATGAAATCCACATGGACCCTGTACTTGCTTCCCCGGCGGTTACTGAGCCACAGGTTCCTTTCTTCCACCACCCCGGACGGCGGGAGCAGGAGCCGTACGACCGCAGGCGGGGGATTTTCGCCGTCGTCCACCGTCACCCCCCTGGGGAGTGCGAATGCCCGCAAAAAACCTGAGGCAGGATTGAAAACCCGGACCAAGTGTGTTTTCGGCTCGATTTCCATCACGTAATAGCTCTGCTCGAAAAGCGCACGCGTGCGGGCGTAGCGGACTGTCTGCGCCACTTGGTCGGCCGCGCTCCTCAACGTCCACTCGTCGGTCCAGTTGCCAAAACGCGGGGCCACCAGCGACACGGACAGCGAGATAATAGCCAGAACGATCACCAGCTCGAGCAGCGTCATGCCGGCTTCCCGCGCCTGGGGACGGGGCCGTTCATTTCCAGCTAAGGATATCCGCATTCTCTCCGTCACCACCCGGCTGCCCGTCGGCGCCATAACTGATGATGTCCGGTTCATCACCATGCTCCCCGGGATACTTATAGACATAAGGCCTATTCCAGGGGTCCAAGGGGATATCCTTAGGCAGGTAAGGACCATTCCAATTGAGGACGCCAGTGGGGAGTGTTCGAAGGGCCTGCAAGCCCTGGTCCGTGGTGGGGAAATTGCCCGTGTCCAGTTTGTAAGCCCCGAGAGCCGTCTGGAAGGCAGCAATCTGCGCCTTCGCCACGGTGATCTTGGCCTGTGTCGCATGCTTAAACAAGCGGGGGACCACCAGGCCGGCAAGCAGCCCAAGGATGAGAACCACTACGATTAGTTCGATCAAGGTGAAACCTTGCATGGATTCCTGTTCCGATAAAGGTCTTCTCTGTTTTCTTGGTCGGCGCATCAGAAGGGCACCTCATTAATGCTGACAATCGCCAGCAAAGTAGAAACTACAATCGTTCCAACAA
>Ga0326728_10022051_pt1 | contig 11875 bp, 10 predicted proteins | sample MB3enrmetagenome_FD_207602 | JGI IMG/M metagenome (GOLD analysis project Ga0326728, IMG submission 207602) | Lab enriched peat soil microbial communities from McLean, Ithaca, NY, United States - MB31MN | ecosystem: Environmental > Terrestrial > Soil > Wetlands > Peat | place: USA: New York... | reverse complement strand
AATCCGCTCGCGGTTGGCGCGCGGCGCGGCGATGGGCGCACTCGCCGGTATCGCCGTGTTGCTGGCGCTTCCGTTCGGTATTCCGAGGCTGGAAGCAGTTTCGCTGGAGCGCTTCTGGCGCGGCTTCCACCTGGTTGCGGACCGCAACTCGGTCTACGGCAACCTGGCGGTGGTCCGGACGGACGGCGTCAGCAGTCTTTACGAGAATGGGCTGGACCTTTTCAACGTGCCCGATCCGGCGGCGGCGGAGGAAGCGGTGCACTACGCTTTGCTCGAACACCCTTGGCCCCGAAGCCTGCTGCTGATCGGCGGGGGCGTCAACGGAAGCCTGGCCGAAGCGCTCAAACACGCCAGCCTGGAGCGGATCGATTACGTGGAGCTCGACCCCGCCATCCTGGACCTCTTCCCCATACGGAAGGATCCGCGCGTGCACGTACACGTGACCGACGGGCGCCTGTTTTTGAAGACCACGGCATCCACCTTCGACGTCATCATCGTGAACCTGCCGGACCCGCAGACGGCGCAGTTGAACCGGTTTTACACGCTGGAGTTTTTCCGGGAGGCGGCGAGGAAGCTCACCGGAAGCGGCGTCCTGGCGCTGCGGCTGACGGCGGCGGAGGACTACATCAGCCCGGAACTCGCGGCGTTTCTGCGCTCGATCTACAAGACTCTGCGCGCGGTGTTTCCGGAGGTCACGGCGATTCCGGGCGAAAACGTTCTCTTCTTCGGCGCGCGGCGAAAGGGGGTTCTGGCGGCCGGCTCCGAGGAGTTGCTGGCGCGGCTGCGGGCGCGGCGCCTCAAAACCAGCTACGTGCGCGAGTACTACATTCCGTTTCGCATGATGCCGGATCGCATGGCCGATCTCGACCGGCAGATCGAGCCGCGGCCGTTGACGCCGGTGAACCGCGACTTCGCGCCGGTGGCCTACTACTTCGACGTGGCGCTGTGGAGCAGCCGGTTCAACCACGGTTATCGCGACCTGTTCGGCGCCATGGCGGGCGTCGACTTTCGCTGGCTGGCGGGCGGGCTGGGCGCGCTCCTGCTGGTGCTGGCGGCCAAGAAGCGGCGGCCCCGGACGGCTGCGGCCTGCTGCACCGCCGCCATGGGGTTCACGCTGATCGGGCTGGAGATGCTGCTCCTGCTTGCCTTCCAGGCGATCTACGGCTACGTCTACCAGCAGCTTGCCGTCATCATTGCCGCCTTCATGGCCGGCATGGCGCTGGGCAGTTGGCTGGCTTTGCGCGCGCCGGCGAGGCGGGGGATACGCACCCTCGTGTTTCTGCAGGCCGGCGCCGCCATCGCGCCGCTGCTGCTCTACGCGGTCTTCGAAGCCGTCGCCCAGGCGACCGGCGGCCAATTGCTGTTTCCCGCGTTGGCCCTCGGCTGCGGGATGCTGGGCGGCTACCAGTTTCCGGTCGCCAGCCGGATCTTTTGCGCGCGCAATCCGGGGACCCTGTACGCGCTCGACCTGGCGGGCTCCTGCCTGGGCGCGGTGCTGTTCAGCGTCTACTTGATCCCGGTGTTCGGCTTCCTCAGAACGGCCCTGCTGGCGGCGATGGTGAGCCTGGCGCCGGCGGTGATGGCCATGCGATCGGTTTCCGAACCGGATCCGAGGGGCTGACCGGGTCATTGCAGCACACGGAAACGCTCGCGGGGACAGAGAAGCGGAACGGGCGGCGGCTCGGAGAGCGACGTTCGCGTCCAGGCGGTACCGGATCGCACAACCGGCAAGGTTCTTTGTGGGTACACCCGGCGCCGGTACCGTCCAGCGCCAGGCCGATGAAGCGGCTGTTTTCGAAGGCCTGGTTGCGCTTGGCCTGGTGCGGCGCGGAGGCTAAAGCCAACCGCGTCGCCTCCGGGTCCATGCGCTCGCTGCAGTAAGCCAGGGCATCATCCCCGAACTGGCGCTGGATGCCCGACTCGGCACGCACGGGAGAGTGCACCGACCATTCCAGGCGCAACAAGCTGACTCCGCGCAGGACATGTCCGATCGCCACCGCCCAGACCAGATGGCGCGCGGGGATGTGGGGGACGGACCCGGCCATCGCCCGGTCGCTGAAAGTAGGACTTCAGACCCACACAGTGATCTGAGACCGGCTACGCCGGAAACGTTCTGCCGGTCGTTCTCAACGGCTTATTGGACTCTGCGTTATTGGACTGCCGAAGCGGCTGCGGGGTTGTAGAATGGTGCAGATGGATTCGCGCCGCATGTGCCCGCATTGCCGGGCTTTCATCACCAACAAGGACCGTACCTGCCCCTACTGCAATGAGCCCGTGGGCCGCCGAGCCATCGACCGCCGCAACCCTTCCCCGATTCTCGGCGGGATCATCCCGCATGCGCGTTTCACCACGGTCGTCATCCTGCTGATCAATTTCGGACTCTTCCTCGCCACGGTGCTCTACAGCATGGGGGCCGGCAACGGCGACGCGTTGTGGAATATCGACGTGGGAACGCTGGTCGCGTTCGGCGCCAAGTACAACGCGGGGCTGGCGGCCGGCCAGTGGTGGCGCCTGGTCACCGCCGGCTTCCTGCACGGCGGGCTGCTCCATATCCTCATGAACTCCTGGGTGCTGTTCGACCTCGGCGCCCAGGTGGAGGAAATCTACGGCGCCGGCCGCATGCTGGTGATCTATTTCGTCTCCAGCGTCTTTGGCTTCTACGTGAGCGCGGTCTGGAGCGCGGCCCCTTCCGTGGGCGCCTCGGCCGCGTTGATGGGTTTGATCGGCGCCATGATCGCGCTGGGCGTGCGCCACCAGAACCCGGTCGGCAGCGCCATTCGCGCGACGTACCTGCGCTGGGCGATCTACGTCATCCTGTTCGGGCTGTTGCCCGGCCTTCACGTGGACAACGCCGCCCATATCGGGGGGCTGGCGGCCGGCTTCGGGATCGGCTACCTGGCAGGCTTGCCCCGCCTGGAAGCCTCCTGGACCGAGAGACTCTGGCGCGGCGGTTCCTGGGTATGCATTTTGTTAACTGCGGTAAGCTTCCTAAAGATGTATTTGTGGTTTGCCCGTGTCGCGCAGTAATATAGGAGACATGAGATGGCGCGCACTGGCGCTGGCGCTGGCGTTGAGCTTCGGCTTGACAACCAGCATGGAAGCGAAGCAGAAGCCGGCCGGATACCACTCCAAGGCAGCGAAGAAGGCCGCTAAAAAGGCGCGCAAGGCTCCGAAGTCCCAGGCGTCCAAGCGGGCGTCCAAGCAGTCCAAAGCCGCGAAGGTCAAACCGCGCAAGGCCCCCAAGCACCGCGCATAGCCGCCTGGGGCGCCCCACACTTCGCCCACCAGCCCGGACTGCGGCGCGATTCCCGCGACCACGCAGTTACCGAGGATCGTCGGGTTCGCGCTCCGGGTGCAGGGCCAGAACACAAATAGCCCCGCCGGCCCTGGCTGGGTGGGGCAGGCCATCGTTTCCTGTGGCCTGCCTGCTCACCAGCAACGCAGACGACCAAAGACGATCGTCCGCGCCACGCCTTGGCACACGGGCGGGCGGGGCTTCCGGCGGCCCGCATTACTTCGACGGAGTGGCAGCCGTGGCGCCGCTGGTTTTCTTCGGCGCTTTCTTGGCCTTCTTCACGGGTTTCTTGGTTGTGGTGGTGGTGGCGCTCGCGGCAGTGCTGGTGCTCGCGGGCGGTTTGGCAGGCGTGGCCTGCGCGAACGTCAAGGGCATGGTGGCGACCGCCAGAGCGATCGCGAGTAGACTCGTTTTCATATTTCCTTCTTTCCGGCGGGTTTCTTCTGCCCGCTCACAATTCCATGTTGCGCCTGAAGCGCTGGAAGCACGATAGCCTGCGCAGGCTAGTGCGCCCACCGAATTGGGGGTGAAGATGGTTAAGCTTTATTAGTATGCTTCCGCGGCAGATTACTCATCGGAACATCTTCCGGGTCCTGATCGCCGGCTTCAGCCTGGTCATTCTGCTCCTGGTGGCGGCCGCCGTCGTGGGCGTCCGTAATATCCGGGCCATTCAGCAAAACGCGGCCAGCCTGGCGCGGGAACAATCCGTCGCCAACCGCCTGGTGGACGAGCTGCAAAGCCAGCAGACCGATCTCAGCGAGGTCTACTCGGTGCTGGCGCGCGATCCGGATTCGGTGGACTACGACCGCATCATGCGCCAGCTCGACGCCGCCGATCGCGATGTCGACCGCATCTCCGCCGAGGGCGCCCAGACCGCCGAGCGCGACCTGTGGGCGCGGCTCAAGCAATCCTCGCTCGATTTCTCCGGCGAAGCCCGCCGCCTGCTCAGCGTGGAAAGTCCGGAAACTTTTGCCTCCATCGACCTCTTCCGCCATCACGGAACGTTCGCCTCCGTGGCGGCCCGCCTGATCGAGGCCGAGTACCGCAAGGTGAGCGCGGCGCAGGCGCAGATCGACCGCCGGTCGTCCCGGCTGCTGGCCGCCTCGTTCCTGTTCGCAGCCCCCAGCGTGCTCCTGGCCTTTCTCTTCGCGGTGGTCACGGTTCGCATGGTGGGGCGGCTCACCCGCGAGATGGAATGGCAGGCCGCCGAACTGGGCCGCGTCTCCTGGCACATGCTGGAGGACCAGGAGGCCACCGCCCGCCGGTTTTCGCACGAATTGCACGACGAGCTGGGCCAGTCGCTCACCGCCGTCAAAACCAACCTCACCGCGCTCCAGGCCGGCGGGAAGCTGGACCACGCGCGTCTGGAGGACTGCCTGCGCCTGGTGGAAGAGGCCATCGGCAACGTGCGGCAACTGTCGCAGCTTCTGCGCCCCACCATCCTCGACGATTTCGGCCTGGAGGCCGGCCTGCGCTGGCTGGTGGAGGGCTTCGCCGCGCGCACCGGCATCGAGGCGACTCTCCAGTCCAGTTGCTCCGGCCGCCTTCCCGATGAGACCGAGACCCACCTGTTTCGCATCGCGCAGGAGGCGCTCACCAACGTCGCGCGCCACTCCGGAGCGAAGCGCGTCGATGTCAAACTCGAATCCAGCGGCGGCGAGATCCGCCTCGCGATTCACGACGACGGCCGCGGCCTCGCTGGCGCTCCCGCCCCACAAGCCCGGCAGGCCGGGCGGCCCGGCCCACTCGGCATGATCGGGATGCGCGCCCGCGCCCGCAGCGCCGGCGGCGATGTCACCGTCCGCTCCCGCCCCGGCGAGGGTGTTGTAATTGAGGTGCGGGTCCCCATCCATCATGAAACGCATTCGCATCCTACTGGCTGACGACCACGCCGTGGTCCGCCAGGGCTTCAAGATGATCCTCGACGCGCAAGCCGACATGGAAATCGTGGGCCAGGCCGCCAACGGCCGCCAAGCCGTGGATCTGGCGGAGCAACTGCGCCCCGACGTGGTGGTGATGGATGTCAGCATGCCGGAGCTGAACGGCATCGAAGCCACCCGCCGCTTGGCGTCGTCGCTCCCGCACGCGCGTGTCATCGCGCTCAGCATGCACAAGGATTCGGTCTATGTGCGCGAGATCCTGCGCGCCGGCGCGCGCGGCTACCTGCTCAAGGATTCCGGCGCCGCCGACCTGGTGGCGGCCATCCGCGCGGTGGCCTCCGGCGAAAGCTACCTCAGCCCCGCCGTTTCCAACGCCGTGCTGGACGATTACCGCCGCCACGCCACCAATCCCATCGACCTGCTGACCAGCCGCGAGCGCGAGGTCTTACAACTGCTGGCCGAAGGCAAGACCAACAAGGAAATCGCCGGCCTGCTGAACCTCAGTGTGTACACCGTGGAGGCGCACCGCGGCCGCATCCTGGAAAAGCTGAACCTGCACAGCATCGGCGAACTGGTGCGGTTTGCGGTAAGGAGCGGGCTGATCGAGTAAGGGCCGGGCATGCCCGGCCCCTACGTAAGCTTGCACGCCAGCGCCAGCCCATCCCCCATGGTCGCCAGGCTCAACGCCACCCGCTCGTCGGCGTGCAGCTTGCGGTTGAACGCTCGCATGGCCTCGGTGTCCACGGTGTGGTCGTGGGGGTCGAGCGGTCTGGCGTGCCACAACACATTGTCCACGGCGATCAGCCCCCCGCGGCGAAGCAACACCAGCGACCGCTCGTAGTAATTCGCGTAGTTCGCCTTGTCGGCGTCGATGAAGGCCAGATCGAAGGTGCCCGCATGGCCTTCGGCAACCAGCGCGTCGAGCGAATCGAGCGCCGGCCCGAGCCGCAATTCGATTTTGTCCTCCACACCGGTCTCGCGCCACGTGCGCCGGGCGCGGGCGGCGTACTCCGCGTTGCGGTCGCAAGCCACAAGCTTTCCGCCGGGCGGCAGGGCCAGCGCCACCCAAGTGGAGCTATAACCCATCAGAACGCCCACTTCGAGCGTCTTACTGGCGCCCAAAATGCGCGCCATGAGGTGCAGGAACTGCCCCTGCTCGGGCCCGATCTGCATGTTGCCGGGCCGGCGGCCCTCCGATTCTTCGCGCAGGCGCCTCAATACTTCCGGCTCGCGCAGCGTGACGCGGCGAATGTAGTCCGCCAGCTCGTCGGTGATGGGGGTGTGGGTTAGGGACATGCCAGACCAGTTTACTCTACCCGGCCGGCGGCCAGAGCGAGCGGAGTCGGAATGGAGCGAAGCAGATCTCGTCGCATCATTGCCGGCCATGGTAGCACGGCCGGAACCTATCTCTCGAACACAATCCCGGCGCTCGGCAGGATAGGGAACATCTTGTCGAGCGTGATGTAGGCTTGGTGAGTGCTCGAGGTGTAGCCGTTGAAGCTCTCAAACACATAGTTGGTGCGGTTAGTCAGGTTAATTACCTCGCCGAAGAGAGTTAGCTTCCACTTGTCTTTCGTCCATGACTTATTGATGCGGAAGTCGCCGCGCTGGTAAGGGTCGAGCCGCAGTTGATCGCGGCTGCTGGTGAGATAGTAGTTCCCGCCGCTCGTTCGCAGATAGCCGGGGATCGGGAAGCCGCTGCCGTAACTCCACTTGAGGCTTAGGTTGACGGTGGGGCGCAGGCGGTAGCTGCCGTAGATATTCATGGTGTGCCGCTGATCGTAATCGGAGGGGAACCGGTCGCCGGACCCCGCCGGTTCCCGGCTGTCGCGCATGCCGGTGCGGCCGAAAGCATAGGAAATCCACCCGTTGAAGCGGTTGGCGCTCGATCGCTGCAAGAAGAATTCGGCGCCGCGCGAGTATCCGCGGAGAGAATTGTAATAGAGCGGGTTGGACGGCGGAACAAAGACTTTGCCGGTGGTCAGCAGGCGGGGATCGTAGAGCGGCTGGAAGGGAAGGTCGCGATCGGCACGATTGTAGTACTCGGCGCGAATGCGCGTGCGCGGGCCGAGCCGGTGTTCGATGGCGGCGATGGCCTGGTTGGACCGAATCGGCAGAAGGCTGCGCGCGCCCAGTGGAGAGGTCAGCACCGATATCTCCGGGTACTGCGCATATTGCCCCCAACCGAGATGGACAATCGTGGCCGGCGTCAGGTTGAAGGCCACGGAGGCTTGCGGCGACACCACCGAGACGCCATCGATGGAGTGATGGTCCCAGCGCGCGCCGGCGGTGAGGTGCAGGCGGCCGGACCAGGCCATCCACGACTGTTGCGCGTAGCCGCCGGTGTGCACGGCGGTCCCGTTCCAGTGGTCGAGCAGGAGCGGCGCCGGCGAATTCGTCTGGTACTGGTCCGCGAATCCTCCATCGCGCAGCCGCCGCACGGACCAGCCTGCGTCCAGCGGGCTGCGCGCGTTCCACATCCACGTAACCGTGGCGTTCCAAACCCACTCGCCGTAATAGCCGGCGCTCAGCGGCAGGTCAGTCGGATTACTGTCGCTATATTTCTCGCGCATCCACGCGGCGTGGCTGACAACCAGCAATTTGTCGGTGGGAGAATAGCGCCAGCCCAGGTTGCCGAGGGTGTAATGGTAGCCCCCGCCCATCAGCGAATTGATGCCCAGTTGTTGGCGGACGGCGGAGCGGTCGAGGTCGGAATAGCTTTCAAGGACGTAGAGAGTGATGTTGTTTTTGGCGGTGAGGTCGTAGGTGAGGCGGCCTTGCGCGTCCTCCATGCCGAAGATCAGTGAAGTGGTGGGGAAGGTGCGCTCCAGGATGTACTGCAAATAGCTCTTGCGCGCGCCGGCCAGCCATGAGCCGCGCTTCTTCTTGCCCAGCGGGCCTTCGGCCATGACGCCGGCGTTGGAGGCGCTGGCGGTGGCGCGGAAGGTATTGGCGTCGCGGTTGCCATCCCGCGTATGGACTTCGAGCGCGCCCGCGCTGCGGTCCTCGAAGCGCACGGGGTAGGCGCCTTCGTGCAACTCGAGTTCTTCGACCATATCACCGTTGAAGGCCGTGCCGGAGCCGCTGAAGGTTTGCCCCTCGAGCATGTGAAACGGGGCGTGCAGCAGGACGCCGTCGAGGTACAAGCCGATGCGGCTGTAATCGGCGCCGCGAAGGGAGAAGCGTGCGTCGAAATCGTTGTTCGAGCTGACGCCGGGGAGGCCTTGCACCGCACGTAGCGGATCGTCGGCGAGCACGCTGGCGAGGTTCTTGGCGTCGTTGCCGGCCAGGACCAGCGTGTCGGGGCTATCCTGGCGCGCGGTGTCGAAGGGTCCGGCCTCCACCACCACGGTCTCGGTGCGGCGGAAAGTCTCGGGGCTGAGGATGACTTCGAACTCCTTGACATCGCCGGCGTCCAGATGGAAGGGACGCGTCACCAGGTGGTAGCCGACCGTCGAGACGTTGAGCACGTAATCGCCCGGCGCGACGGCGGGGATGCGGAAATGGCCGGTGTTGTCGGAGGTAACGCGATACGCGCCGCCGGCGAGTTGGACCACCACGTTGGCCAGCGCCTCGCCGCCGTGCGCGTCCACCACCGAGCCGCGGACCTCGCCGGGCGTCTGCGCCTGAACCGGCGGCAGCACCAGCGCGAGGCCCCAGAGAAAAAGCAACCGGAGCGGTTTCAATGAAGGAATGATAGCTCTATTTACGGCCCAGGTGCGCTGGGGCTGGCGGAGGCGCTTTCCCACAACGCTTGGAAGCCTTGGAAGAGTGCCGGAATCCGGCGCGGTGCGACGGCCATCGCGATATGCGCATCCCTGCTGGCGCCCGGCTTGGCCCTTGAGGTCGTCGCCATATGCCCTGGTGTTTTGAACTATAATAAACGCGATGGTTTCCAGCTCCACGCCACGGGTGAAGCGAGGTAGCGCGGACCTCGTTGCCAGGTCCGATGGCATAAGGAGGCCGGCTCCTCCTCCCGTCGAGAGTCTCTTGTCTTTCTTCCGCAAGGAGTCCACTCTCGGCGTCTCGATGAACCGGCGACCTGGACCTGCAGAACGGATGCACTATAAATGAATACAAGAAAGGGGCCCGATATGAAACGCAGAGATCTAATTGTTACCGCCCTCACCGGCACGGCAGCAATCGCCACACTATCTCGTCCGGCCGAGGCAGCGGCGCCCGCTGCTTGGACCAACGTGTTATTTACCCAAGACAACCCCGGCCACTGGAAGGGTAAGGAAGCGCTGCACGTACCGGTTGTCGAGGTCAGTGGCGGCAAAATAACCGTCCGTACTCCTCATCCTATGAGCGAACCGCATTACATCGTCAGCCACTCCGTGGTGCTCGACAATGGCGATTTTGTCGATCGAAAGACCTTCACTTGGAAGGACCAGCCGGTATCCGAGCATACCCTGCCCGCTGGATATAAGGGCGGTGTTACAGTCGCCAGCACGTGCAACTTGCATGACATATGGATTAAGAACATAACGGTTTAAGCCTGGTTCCCCGCGGTTGCCGCACTTGTAGCAGCATCGTTACGGCCGGCCCGCCGGAAGCACGCGGAACCGGCGGCGGCCTTCTATTCGATACGTGTCGAAGTCCGCATGATCCACGGTGAAGATGGTGGACAAACCCTCACGCTTCGCGAGATACACGAGAGTAGCATCCGCGAAATCCATGGGGCGATCCGAATGGCGCGACATCAGCGCTTGCATTTGCGAGAGTTCCGAATCCTCGATCGCCGCCAGCACGATGGCGCCAGAGCGCACGAACCGCCAGGCGGCCTCCATCTCATGACGGCTGTCGCCAACCAGGTGGAACAGTTCCGTCAGCACCGCTTCCGAGGTTACCAGAGGCAGCCGGAGTTGCTGGAACGCATCCACCGAGATCCGGTGCCACCGATCCGTTCTGTCCAGCAGCGCCAGCATAGCGCCTGTATCGATCAGAGCGTCAGCGGCCATGGTGCCGCCGCAGACGCTGGCGCACAGCTTGCCGTGCATTCTCCGCCCGATGAGCATTGCCGCTCGCGAGGGCCCCAAAGCACTTCGCTGCGGCCTTCTGAAGGCGAGCTTGCTCTTCATCGCCCCCGATTTCCGCGCCGCCATTGTTTAGCCAGTCGCGGGCGGCCAGATCGAGAACCGCGGAAACCGATATCCTCCGCCGGCGCGCTTCGCGCTCCAACCCAGTCTGCCAAAGCCTACAGCTTCACTTTGAGGATCGAGATGGGGCGCAGTTTCGCGCGATCGACAATCCCCTTGGCGCCGTAGTTTTGGAGCTGGCTGTTGGCGACGAAGTAGAACGTGCCGCCGGCGACGGCGCCAGTGGTCGGGATCTCGAACAACGGGTTGCCGCGCTCCAGCACTTCGGCCTTCAAGATGCCATCGAGCGCCGGATTCAGGAAGAAACGCGCGACGCGGTGGGCAATACAACCGTTCTGAACCGCGATCAAGCTGTTGTGATGGAAATACAGCCCGTCGATGGAGGCCAGGCTGACGCCTGCGGGATGCGCGAGCCCGCGTACGTATCCCGATTCGAGATCGATGACCGTCACACCGTCGGGGAACGTCGAGATGAACAGCCGCTTCTGGTCGCTGGAGAGCGCGATTCCGTTCGCGTCGCGCAGCTTGAGGCCCGGCCGCCATTCCTCCAGCTTGTCGGTCTTCGCCGAAATCCAGTAGAGAGCCTGCGCGCGCGTGGCCGTCGCGAATACGTCTCCTTTCGCGGTCACCTCCAGGTCGTTGAACATCAGGTCCGCGGGCAGCACGTATTTCTTGATCAGGCGGCCGGTGGCCAGGTCGTAGTGGAACACGCCTGAGCCTTCGGTGTTGCTGAGGCTGTTCGCCCAGAGCGTGTTCGTGTGCGGGTCCACCTTCATCCCCAGCACGCTGCCGATGCCGTCCTGCCCCGCGGCGATGAAATCGCGAACCGCGCCGCCGGGGGCGATCTCGACAATCTTGCGCTTGTTGACGCTGCCCAGATAGAGCTTCTTGGAACGCGCATCCCAGGCCAGCCCCTCGGGGATGAGGTCGCTCTCAGCAACGGTGAATGCCAGCGCGCCGCGGCGCACCGGCCGGCTGGCCTTGCGCGCGCGCTCGACCAGTGGCAGGAACTCGGGTAGCGCGGCGATGGTCTCAAAGTCGCGATCGAACTCCGGAGTGTACTCCGGGTTCAGCGCCACGGCCTTCTGGAACCACGCCAGCGCCTGCTTCCGGTCGCCGGCGATGGCGTATTGTCGCGCGATCTCCACCATGACGACGCCGGGTTCGGCCGCGGTCGGGAGCAGTTTCTCGAGTTCAGCCGGGGTTTCCGCGCACAGGGACACGACGCCCAGCGCCAGCAGGGTAACGAGCCTCATTTGGATATTATCCTGGATACGCTATCAACTGGCCGGACGCATTTGACCGGCTATACGTCACTGCCGTACAGTAATGGACGTGATCGCTTCGGCGGCCGACCAGAACGTGCTCGCAAAACTCGCGGCACAGATCAAGAAAACAGCAAAGGGAGGGCGATAAACATGGGCGTGCCCAATTTGAACACGGGAACCAAGAGTCGGACCAAGTTCGGCATGGCGCTGGAGCAGAGCGCAAAAGAAATCCTGGCTCATGTGAAGGGCGACGTGAGACTGCCTGCACGGCGCATCGTGCTGCCAGACGAGGTCGACGTGAAGAGCATCCGGACCAAGGCGGGAATGTCGCAG
>Ga0326728_10022049_pt1 | contig 11876 bp, 8 predicted proteins | sample MB3enrmetagenome_FD_207602 | JGI IMG/M metagenome (GOLD analysis project Ga0326728, IMG submission 207602) | Lab enriched peat soil microbial communities from McLean, Ithaca, NY, United States - MB31MN | ecosystem: Environmental > Terrestrial > Soil > Wetlands > Peat | place: USA: New York... | reverse complement strand
CATCATCCGCTCCATCTCGGCGGCCGAACACTGCCAGGTTTCATCCACCACCCAGCATCACCCGCCCACCGGCTATGCGGACAGATCACGTGTGAATTGGACCGGACAACTCACATACTAACGACAGCGTGATGCGGGGCAGGTTGGCAACCTGCGCGCACGATGCCATCCTGCCCCACACCCACTACCCAACATTCCCGGAACTACGCAGCCCCGATTTGAGTCCAATATCATAATGAAGTATTGGGCGTATCTGGCCGCCAAACTGGCGGTCGCGGGCGTCTTTCTGTACGGACTCTGGCACGCCGTGCTGCTGCTGCTGCCCACGTTCGACTCGATGCGATCCGAGCCGTTTGTGGAATACCTCATTGTCATCATCCTGTTCCCGCTGCTCTGCTTTGCCGTCGTTGTGCTGATCGTTCGCGATCAGTATTACCGCTGCCGCACCTGTGGGCGGCGGATGCGCATGCCTCTCGAGAAGGGCTCGCTGTCTCACCTGTTCCTGCGCGGCCGGCCCCGTCTGGAGTACATCTGCATTTACGGTCACGGCACTTTGAAGGTACCTGAAGAGCGCATCAGCGGCTCCGGCGCGTCCGACTGGCAGCCGCACAGCGACGATATCTGGAAGGAACTGGAACACTCCGCGCGCGAGAAGTAGGGCCGGGCGTGCGAGAATGGGTACCAGAGTGCCCGTTATAGTACAGGTACCGAGGCGCGCACTGCTGGTTCGCTTCATCCTGAGCCCATGGGGAAAGGCATTCCTCGCCACCCTGATGGTCTTCTCGGCTGCCTGCTTGTTGGTGTTCGCGTGGTTTTACATCAAGTACGCGCGACTCATCAACGAGAAGCTGGCCGCAGGTCCCTTTGCCAACACTTCCATGCTTTTCGCGGCGCCCCGCTCCATAGCCGTCGGCGATCAGGCCAGCGCGCAGGAGATCGCCGCGGAGCTGCGGCGCAGTGGGTACAGCGAGTCCGACAAGAACCGGCTCGGCTACTACACCCTGAAGCCGAGCGAGATTGACGTCTATCCCGGTCCGGATTCCTACTTCGAGCCGGAGGGCGGCGTAATCAAGCTCTCCGGCAATCGCGTTTCCCAGATCATAAGCCTGCGCGATAATACCGAACGAACCCAATATCTGCTTGAGCCCGAGCTGATCTCGAACCTGTTCGACAAGAATCGCGAAAAGCGCCGTCTGGTGAAGTACGCCGACGTCCCTGAACTGCTTCGGAACGCGGTCATCTCCGCCGAGGACAAGCGCTTCTTCCAGCACTCCGGTTTCGATCCGATCCGCATTGTCAAAGCGGTCTGGGTCGACCTCCGGGAGGGCCGCAGAGCCGAGGGCGCCTCCACGCTGACCCAGCAACTGGCGAAAATGTTCTGGCTGGACAACGAGAAGACCTTTCGCCGCAAAGCCGCCGAAATGCTGATCACGCTGCAGCTCGAGCAGCGGCTGACGAAGGAACAGATCTTCGAGTACTACGTGAACCAGGTGGATCTGGGCCATCGCGGGAGCTTCGATATTCGCGGCGTGGGTGAGGCGGCGCAGGTGTATTTCGGCAAGGACGTGGGCCACCTGACCCTGCCGGAGGCCGCGATGCTGGCCGGCCTGATGCAGCATCCCAGCTACATCAACCCGTATCGCTGGCCGGACCGCGCCAGGGCGCGCCGGAACGTGGTTCTCACCCTGATGCGGGAGAACGACTTCATCAGCGAGCAGCAGTATCAGGACGCCGCGGCGGCGCCCCTGGTGCTGGCGCACGGCGGCATGGAGAGCACCGACGCGCCGTACTTCGTGGACATCGTGAACGACACCCTGGTGGACCAGTTCGAGGGCCGCGATTTCCAGACCAAGCCGTATCGCGTCTACACCACGCTCGATCTGCAACTGCAGCGCGACGCCGCCGAAGCGGTTCGCCTAGGCATGGCCGAAGTGGACAAGGCGGTGGCCGGCCGGCGCAGGAGGGATCCGAGCTACCCCGAGCCGCAATGCGCGCTCATTGCGCTGGACCCGCACACCGGCGAGATCCGGGCCTTCGTGGGCGGCCGCAACTACGGCGTCAGCCAGCTCGACCACATCGTGGCCAAGCGCCAGCCCGGGTCGTCGTTCAAGCCATTCGTCTACGCTACCGCCCTCGATACGGCCGTCAATGGCAATCAGCCGCTGATCACGCCGGCATCGCTGCTGAACGACTCGCCAACGACATTCTGGTTCGACAACAAGCCGTACGAGCCCAGCAACTTCAAAAAGGAAGACATGGGCATCATCACGGTTCGCACCGCCCTCGCCCATTCGCAGAACGTGGCCACGGTGCAGCTTGCCGAGGAGGTGGGGTACGGCAACGTGGTGAATCTGGCGCGCCGCGCGGGCCTGAACATGGACATCCATCCCACGCCCTCCGTCGCCCTGGGCTCGTACGAGGTGACCCCGCTGGAGATCGCCGGCGCATACACCATCTTCGCCAACGCCGGCGTCTACGTGAAGCCGGCGTTCCTCGCCAGCGTTCGCGATCAGAACGGCACGGAGATCTTCCGCGCGCAGCCGGAGAAACGCAACGTCCTCGATCCTCGCGTGGCGTTCATGATGGTCAGCCTGCTGGAGGAGGTCCTGCGCAGCGGAACCGGCGCGGGCGTGCACGCCCGCGGCTTCAACCTGCCCGCGGCGGGAAAGACGGGAACGTCAGATTGGGATGGCTGGTTTGCCGGTTTCACTACAAAACTACTGTGTATCGTCTGGGTGGGCTTCGATGACGGCCGGGCGCTGAATCTGGAGGGCGCGCACTCGGCCCTGCCCATCTGGACCGAGTTCATGAAGCGCGCCGCCGAGCATCCCGATTATCACAACGTCAGCCAGTTTTCCGCGCCCGCGGGGGTGGACGCCGTGCAGATCGATCCACAGTCGGGGGAACTGGCGACGTCGTCGTGTCCCCGAGTCATTACCGAGTATTTCATCGAAGGGACGCAACCCGTGGAAACCTGCCACTTGCACGGCGGGGGAGGAGGGGCACAGGTGGCCGGGTGGGACACCGGCGCGCCGGACAACAACCAGACCGCGCCGCAGGGACGGAGCGTGGTGCGCGAGCAGCAGGCCCGCAGTTCCACTCCTTCCGGCAACGCCCCAGCCCGGCAATCGCCGCCGCAAGAGAAGAAAGGGTTTTTCAGCCGCATCCGCGACCTTTTTCGATAGCGGGCAAGAACCGCTTCCTCAGGAGGTGTGAAAGGTCACCCGGACCGCTCCGTGACCGTCGCGGCTCGGTTCCCATGTCCCGAGTTTGCAGGATGTTACCGAGCCGCGCGCATGAGCGAGCGGTTTCTGCTTTGGTATCATTCGAACACATCTCCGCTTTGAGGTTTCCATGCAACGCTGGTCGTTCATAGTCCTGTGCCTCGTCCCGCTCTGCCGTCCCGCTTTTTCCCAGACGCTCGATCTACCGAAACTGGAGAAGTTCGACCCTTCCGTGGTGGACAAGTCGCTGGACCCCTGCGCGGACTTCTATAAGTACACCTGCTCGAAATGGGTTGGCGCCCACCCCATCCCGCCGGACATGCCGGCAACCGGCGTGGCGTTCCCGCTGTACCTCTACAATCAGACGATCCTGCGCGCGGCGATGGAAAAGGCCGCCGCCGACAAACAGGCCACCGGCAGCGAGCGCCAGATCGGCGACTTCTGGCAGAGCTGCATGGACGAATCCGGGCGCAACGCTGGCAGCAAGGCCTGGCTGCAGCCTCATCTGAAAATGATCGACTCGCTGCAATCGAAGAAGGACCTGCCGCGCGTGCTGGCCTGGCTCCATCTCAATTTCCCGGCCGCCTGGCGGATGTGGAACGACGACGACAACTACGCGAAGGCGCCGCTGTTCGGTTTCGGCTCGGCGCAGGATCTGGATGACGCGACGCTGATGGTGGGCGGCATCGACCAGGGCGGGATGGCCCTTCCCTCCATCGACTACTACCTCGGCGCGTCGGACAGTTTCAAAGAACTGCGAACGAAGTACGTCGCGCACGTGCAGAAGATGCTGGAGCTGGCCGGCGAGCCCACCGCCAGGGCCGCGACGGAGGCCAGAACGGTGATGGAGATCGAGACCGCGCTGGCCAGGGCTTCCATGGACAACGTGAACCGCCGCGACCCCCGGAGGATCTACAACAAGCGTTCGCTCGAACAGATCAAGACGGCGGTCCCCGACTTCGACTGGGCCGACTACCTGAAGCGAATGGGCGCCCCGAACTCGCCGTTCTACATCGTGAGCACGCCCGCTTTTCTGGATGCCGTCGAACAGCAGATCAGGACGCGTTCGGTGGAAGATTGGCGGGCCTACCTTCGCTGGTGGACCGTTCGTCGCTCGGCTTCGTATCTGGGCAGCGACTTTGAAGCGGAGAGCTTCGCCTTCTTCGGCACCACTCTCTCGGGGACGCCGCAAATGCTGCCGCGCTGGCGGCGCTGCGTCGCCTCTGCCGACTACGAGCTGGGAGAAGCACTGGGTCAGGCTTACGTGAACATCGCGTTCCCGCCCGATAGCAAGGCGCGAGCCAACGAGCTGGTGACGCAGATTCGCGCGGCCCTGGCTGACGAGATCCGACATCTCGACTGGATGAGCGATGCGACGAAGAAGCAGGCGCTGGTCAAGCAGGACGCCACGCTGCAGAAGATCGGCTATCCCGACAAGTGGATCGACTACAGCTCGGTGAAGATCGTGCCGGATAACTATCTGGCGGACCTGAACGCGGCCAACGCCTTCGAGGCGCACCGCCAGATCGGCAAGATCGGCAAGCCGGTGGATCGCATGGAGTGGACCATGACTCCGGCGACCATCAACGCCTACGAAGATCCGCAGATGAACACCATCAACTTCCCCGCCGGCATTCTGCAACTCCCCTTCTTCGACGGAAAACAGGACGACGCGTCGAACTTCGGCGCCATCGGCATGGTCATCGGGCACGAGGCCATTCACGGCTTTGACGATCAGGGCCGCAAGTTCGACGAGAAGGGCAACCTCCGCGACTGGTGGACTCCGGAAGACTCAAAGCGCTACGACGAGAAGGACAAGTGCATTGTCGACCAGTATTCGCAGGAGATCCTCGAATACGGCGTGAAACAGAAGGGGGAGCTTACCGCGGGCGAGGACACTGCCGACAACGGCGGCATCCATCTGGCCATGCTGGCGCTCGAGAACATCTACAAGGCTCGCGGCAAATCGTTGGATACTCCGGAAGACGACGGCCTCACCGCGCGCCAGCGCTTCTTCCTCTCGTATGCGTTCAGTTGGTGCGAGGAGGAGCGGCCCGACGCCGCGCGCAACCAGGTGATTACCAATCCGCACTCGCTGCCGCAGTTCCGCGTGGACCGGCCGCTCTCCAATATGCCGGAGTTCCAGCAGGCGTTTCGCTGCAGCAAGGATGCGCCGATGGTGCATGCGCCGGCGTGCCGGGTGTGGTGACGGGACAGAGACCCCTCACTGTTCGCAGCCCCCGCTGCACCCCGCACTCCGCGCGAGATGTGGGCAGCGGATCAGGTTGCCCTGTGGGGCACGATGGTGTCCTGCGCGCGGGTTCGTAACCCGCGCACCGCGCCGATTAAGAATCGGCCCGCAGGTTGCCAACTGTTGCAACCTGCCTCACAGAGCAGCAGCGCCGCAACCCATCGGCAGGGGGGGCTGAGAGCCTGCCCCGCGACCTTCCACCGAGATTTGGCCGACAATGGATGGTAGGGTAACAATTCGGTAACGTTGGGCCGGTAGGCTGATCTTGGCAGTGTCGGAAACGGCAAAGGAGAATCAGTCATGACATTTCGGTATCTTGCGGAGGCGGCGCTGGCAGTGGCGATAGCCGCGCTGCCGGCCTCGGCCCAGTCCGTTGCCGAACAGTTGCAAAAGGGCATCTACGCGCAACAAACGCTCGGCGATTTGGATGGCGCTATCCGGATCTTTCGGCAGATCATCGCCTCCAAACCTGCGCAACCGGTCTACGCCGCGCAAGCCCAAACGCACCTGGCGCAGGCGTTGCTCCAACAAGGCGGCCCGGCCGGGGCGGCGCAGGAGGTCACCATAGCCCAGGCTGCGCCACCACCGGATGTGCAGTCAGCTCCGGGGTCGTCGGAGGACAGCGCCGATTCTGACTCCAAGGTGCGCGCTTTCAAGGTGCATGTCCGCGACCTCTTTAACAAAGGCGCCTATTCTGAATTGGAGACCCTGGCCGACCAGTTGCGGAGCCAGAAGCTGCGGTTCAAAGGTGGCGCGTGGAAACTGCACACGTTCTACGCAACGGTCGGCTCTCCGGGATCCTCACTCACGGCGACAGACGCGGCGTGGCAGTCTCGGATCACAAAGCTGGAACAGTGGATCGCGGATAGCCCCGCTTCTCTGACACCGCGCGTCGCGCTTGCGCACGCTTATATACGCTTCGCCTGGAAAGCGCGAGGCCACGGTTACAGCAATACCGTCACCCCGGAGAGCTGGGCGCTTTTCCGCCAGCGCGTGCAGGCGGCCCGCACGGTTCTGGAGGATGCGGCTTCGCCGTCGTTGGTGGAGTCCTTGACCCCGGCAGTCGCGCAGTCGGCCCGCACGGTTCCGGAGAATGCGGCAACGACAAGCGGCCACGATCCGCAATGGTACCGGGAAATGCAAGCAGTCGCCCTGGCGCAAGGGTGGAATCGCACGCAGATGGATGCGCTCGCGAACCAGGCTCTGGCCAATGAGCCGAGCTATTACTACTTCGCCGTGGAAGAGGCAGTCTACCTTCTGTCGAAGTGGTACGGCAAACCAGGGGATTCCGAACAGTATGCGGAGAAGGTGGCCGATCAGGCAGGCGGAAGCGAGGGCGATTCGACGTATTTCCTGATCGCAGCCGCGTTGAACTGCTGCGAGGACACGCAGGCCCCGGCCTTGTCGTGGCCGCGTGTCCAGCGGGGCTTTGCCGCTCTCGATCAGGCCTACGGATCCACCAGCCGCCAGCAGAACGTTATGGCCTGGCTGGCGCTGCGCGCGGGCGACACAGAAACCGCGCAGCAACTGTTCGCGCGGATCGGCAACGATTGGAATGAAAGTGTCTGGAAGATCAAGGCTCTGTTCGACGCAAGCCGTACCGGCCAGCCAGTCGCAGGTACCCGGCCGCTGCAAGCGGATGGCGAAGCCTCGACCGGGGCAAGCCCGGGCAATACAGAAGCCGTACCGCAGTGATGTTCCAACCCGCGCCGGCAGCGAGCCAAACGAGATTTCGAGACGTGATCGCCGGCATTCCATAGGGGACCGATGCTCCGCTTGAACCGGGACCGGAACTCGTGGCTGCTGGCGCTGTTTCTGCTGCTGTGCGTGCTGGCGCCCTCGGGCTCCGTTCTCTGGTTCATGAACGATGCGGCGCGGAGCCAGGCCGAATCCGCGCGCCAGAGGGTCATCGAAGCCTGGCGGGCGCAATTTCCGCTGTTGCGCGAACGGGTGAATGGGCAGTGGAGAGCGCGGGCGGCGGCGCTGGATGCTTCGGTGGCGGCGGGCCGATCCGGTTTCCTGCCGGCGCTGAAGGCAGCCGGTGCCGATGCGGTGATTCTGCTCGACGGTCGAGGATCGCCGGTCTATCCCTCGCTCCCGCCTCGGCCGGCGCCGGATCCCACGTTGCGGCGCCCGGATTGGCGCGCAGCGGAGTCGAAGGAACGCGGCCAGCACCTGGACGAAGCCGCCGCAATCTGGGAAGGCCTGGCGAGATCCGAGAGAGATCCCAATCTCGCTGCGCGCGCCGCGCAGGGCGAGATTCGCTGCCTGGTCCGAGCCGGCCAACGGGATGCTGCATTGACGGCCATCCAGCGGCACTTCACCGGCGGGCCAATGAGCCGGGCCAGAGACCTCGATGGATGCCTCATCGCCGCCGACGAGCAACTGCTCGCTCTTCACCTGTTGAAGCCCACCGACCCGCGCTTTGCAGGCCTCGCTTCGGGCATGGCGGCAATTCTGAACGCCTACGAAGGCCCGTCGATGCTCTCCGGCCAGCGGCTTTTTCTCATGGATGAATTGCGCGGGGTGGCGCCGGGGATGGTGAGCTTTCCGCCCCGGCCGGCCGAACTCCTGGCGGAACAGTTTCTGGAAGCGGACCGGGCGCGGCCGGGCGATGCGGTGCTGGAATCGAGCGGTCTCGCCGAGGTGTGGAAGCTGACGTCGCCCAACCGAAGGGTCATTGCGCTGTACCGGAGCACGACCGTGAGATCGTTCACGGAACGAGTGCTGGCAGAGCAGAGTCAGTCGCGCAGCGTCCGGTTCACGCTGGCTCCTCCCGGCGCTCCGGGCACAGGCGAAGCGGTTGCCGCGGGCGCCATGCTGCCAGGCTGGCAGGTTTCGTTTGCGCTGCTGGATACCAGCCCACTGGAAGAAGCCGCACGCCGCCGCACCACCACGTACGTTTGGATGGGGTGCGCCGTGGTCGCGGCCGCCGTGATGGCAGGGATCTTCGCCGGGCAGTATTTCCGCCGGCAGGCGCGCCTCAACCGGCTGAAGACGGACCTGCTCGCGGCGGTCTCGCACGAGCTCAAAACTCCGCTGACTTCTATGCGGCTGCTGGTGGAAACGCTGCTCGAAGACGAACACCCCGACGCGGTGAAGACGCGAGAATACCTTAAGCTGGTCGCCGGCGAGAACCTCCGGCTGACGCGTTTGGTGGAGAACTTCCTGACATTTTCGCGAATCGAGCGCAACCGGCAGCGCTTCGAGCTTGCCGAAACCATGCCTTCGGCCGTGGTCGACTCCGCGCTTGCAGCCATGCGGGAACGATTGCAAGCGCCGGGCTGCCACCTGGACGTGGAGTTGAGCCCCGACCTTCCGCCGGTTCTTGCCGACCAGGACGCTTTAACCACCGTGCTGCTCAACCTGCTGGACAACGCCTGCAAGTACACGCCGGCGGAGAAGCGGATTCGCGTGCGCGCTTACCAGGAGAATGGACGGCTGGCCTTCGACGTGGAGGACAACGGGATCGGTATCGCATCGCGCGAGCAGAAGCGCATCTTTCGCCGTTTCTACCAGGTGGACCGGCGGCTGGCGCGCGAAACCGGCGGCTGCGGGCTGGGGCTGAGCATCGTAGAGTTCATCGTCCGCGCGCACGGCGGCGAAGTGGCGGTGGAAAGCCGGCCCGGAGCGGGCAGCACGTTTCGGGTGTGGCTGCCGTGCCGGCCTGTGGCAAAGGAGACCCTGGCATGAGCCAGCGGATTCTGATCGTGGAGGACGAGCCGGCGCTCTTGCGCGGCCTCAAGGATACATTTCAGGCGCTGGGGTTCGAGGTTCTGGTGGCGCAGGATGGCGAGGCGGGCCTCGAATCGGCGCTGGGCCGCAACCCGGACCTGATCCTGCTGGATATCATGCTGCCGCGCGTGAACGGGTACGAAATCTGCCGTGCGGTGCGGGAGCGCGGCCTCGAAATGCCCATCCTCATGCTTACTGCGAAGGGGCAGGAAGAGGATATTGTCCTTGGCCTCAATCTGGGAGCCGACGACTACATCACCAAGCCCTTCCGCCGCGGCGAGCTGATCGCTCGCGTGAACGCATTTCTGCGGCGCACCCGGCCGCAAAAGGCTGCGACCGCCCGCTTCGGCGAGTTCGAGTTGAATCTGGCGGCACACAAGTTGTTCCGCGACGGCAAAGAGGTTGAACTTACCGCCAGGGAATTTCGCCTGCTGGCGCACTTTGTGTCTCGGCGCGGGTGCGCGCTGACGCGCGAGGACATTCTGAATTCGGTCTGGGGCAGTTCGGTGATGGTGACGCCGCGCAGCATCGACCGGTGCGTGGCGACGCTGCGGGCGAAGATCGAGCCGGAGCCGCACAGCCCGGAATACATTCAGACCATCCGCGACATCGGGTACCGGTTCGAAGGCCCTCCGGAGTCAACTGTCGTTCGGGAATAGTTAGCCTTTCGAGCGGAGCGGCCATACGCTCGAACTCCTCCGCTATCTCAATCACCAGAAGCCGAACGTATTCCCGTTCGTCAATGACCGCTGTCACTCCCGTTTCATCCACCTCTCCGGTCGTTTTCGCGATGCCTGAGAAGAGCCATCACGAGCGGTCCCATGGAAATGCGGCGGCGGTGTACTTGCCGTAAAAACGCGGCTGTCGCCGCATGTCCGGTCGATCGTGCACCCGCTTAGCGCCCGATCCTTCCCTACACCCCCAGCCGTTCCTTCAGCGTGCGGACGCGGTCCCGCGCCACCTGCAGCTCGGTGTGTTTGTCGTCGCGCAGGCGCACCAGCACGCCGCCACCAAACCAGGCGTCCATTTCCTGCACCCACGCCACGTTAACCAGCGTGGAGCGGTGAATGCGCACGAAGTTCTTCCGGGCCAGGCGCTCCTCGAGTTCCGCGATGGTGTAGTCAACGCAATAGCTGCGCCCGCCCGCCGCCGCGTAGGTCAGCTTGTCCTCCGCGAAGAAGTGGGTGACGCGCGCGAGATCGATGAACTGGATGCGCTCGCCGGTGCGCGTGGCGATGCGGTCCGGCTCCGGCCGGGTCAGCGAGGCGGCCACCTGCTCGACAATGGACCGCAGGTCCGGCCGTGGCGCGCCGCGCATTCGATCCAGCTTGCCAATGGCGCGATCGAGCTGCTCCGGCTCGATGGGCTTTAACAAATAGTCGATGGAGTGCACTTCAAAGGCCTTCAGCGCGTATTCGTCGTAGGCCGTCGTAAAGATCACCACGGGAGGCTCGCGCAGGCGCGCCAGCAATTCGAACCCGGTCATGCCGGGCATCTGAATGTCCAGGAAAAGCACGTCCACGCTCTCGCGCGAGAGGAACTCCAGCGCCACCTCGGGGTCGCAAGTGGAGCCGGCGATGTCGAAGCGGCCGGTAGCCTCCAGAAGACGCGTCAGCCGCCGGACCGCGAGGGGCTCGTCGTCCACCAGATAGGCCTTCATGCCGCCGGCACGGGGAACCGCACGCAGACCGCCGCCCGCCCTCTTTCGTCTATCATGGTTTCCACGCCTGCTCCGTCCGGATACAACGCGTGCAGCCGGGCCAACAGATTGTCCAGTCCGTGCTCCGCCGGGACCTCCGCCAGGGAAAAGCCCGAGCCGCTATCGGCGACGTCGACGGCGACCGCGCCATCCAGCGTCCGCGCGCGCACGAAAATCTCCCCACCCTCCCGGCGGGGCGCCACCACGTGCTTGACGCTATTCTCCACCAGGGTCTGCACGGCCAGCAGCGGAACCTGGGTGAGCAACAGCTCGGGTGGAACCTCAATGCGATAGCGAAGCCGCTCGCCGAAGCGCGCCTTCTCGATCTCAAGGTAATCGCGCACGATCTTCAGCTCCTGTTCGAGCGGCGCGAGGCTGCGCTGATTGGCATCCAGGGAAAAGCGCAGCAGCGCGGCCAGGCGGCCCACCATCTGCTCGGCCCGCTCGGGGTCCTCATGAATGAGCGCGGAGACGGAATTCAGCGTGTTAAACAGAAAATGCGGATGAATGCGCGATTCCAGCGACGACAGCCGCGCCTCCGCGGCCAGCTTCCGCGCGCGCTCTTCCTCGAGTTGCCGCGTCCGCAGTTCCAGTTCGGCCGCCTGAAGACGCCCGCGCAGGGTCTCGTAGCCGAACATGGCAAGACCGATCACCAGGCCGATGGTGACGCTGATGCGTGCGTTGGTGCGCAAGACGCTCATAGCCTGCTCCGCGGTGTTCACGCCAACCAGCACCGTAATCACGCTGCTCATTACACAGCCGATGGGGATGAGGACGACAATGACGGCGCCAATCACGTTAAAAAACTACCGGCTCAAAGCCGGTAGAATCCTTCTCGATTGAAAGTCGAGGTGCGGCTGAAGCCGCCTGAAGCCCGCCCCGGCTGAGCGCCGGCTTAAGGCTCGGTGGGCGCGGTGATCTTGAAGCCGTGCTCGTCTTCGTCCCACTTCTGGCTCTCGATGTAGGC
>Ga0326728_10022048_pt1 | contig 11877 bp, 10 predicted proteins | sample MB3enrmetagenome_FD_207602 | JGI IMG/M metagenome (GOLD analysis project Ga0326728, IMG submission 207602) | Lab enriched peat soil microbial communities from McLean, Ithaca, NY, United States - MB31MN | ecosystem: Environmental > Terrestrial > Soil > Wetlands > Peat | place: USA: New York... | reverse complement strand
TCCCCGGGGTGCGCCACGTCACCGCCTTTGCCGCGGGCATGAGCGATTTGGAGCCGCACCTGTTCGCTCTGTTCGCCTACAGCGGCGGGTGCCTGTGGGTGGCCACGTTCATCGGCCTGGGATACTTTTTGGGTGACCAATGGGAAGCGGTGGAACGCGACATCGAACACTACTTCGCCGCGGTGACGATCGCCGCGGCTATACTGGTTGCCGCATACCTGGTGTGGTGGCGGTGGCGCCGGGCGCGAGGTAAGTGATGGCCAGCGCGGTTCCGACTACCACCACGCAGCCGATCACGTTGTACCAGAGGTACGACATCCCGGTGAACAGGAACGCCGAGAAGATGGCGGCTTCGCCGGCCAGCATTCCGATGAACGTGGCCGTTCCGCCCACCCGCCGGAAGGCCAGCGCCAGCACGAAACATCCCAGCAGAGAGCCGTAGAAGAGCGAGCCGACCACGTTGACCGCCACGATCAGCGATCCCAGCCGCTTGCCCCATCCGGCGAATGTCACCGCGTAGATGCCCCAGAACAGCGTGGCCCAGCGCGAGGCCGCCAGGTAGTGATGGTCGCTGGCTTTGCGGCGAACGTAGCGCCGGTAAAGGTCCACCACCGTCACGGTGGCCAGGGAGTTGATCTCCCCGGAGCTGGCGGACATGGCCGCCGCGAAAATCACCGCGATGATGAGCCCCACAAGTCCCGCCGGCAGATGGCGCGTGACGAACGAAAGGAAGATGTAGTTGGTGTCGGTGAAGTCTTTTTCGCCGCCGGTCGACTCCACCAGCTTCGCCGCTGCGGTGCGCGCGCCGTCAATTTCCTTCTGCGCCGCGCGGTATTCCGCGATGCGGCGCCCAACGGCGGCGGAATCGCGCGTATGATGCGCCTCCACCAGCGCCAGCGCCGCCTGGCGCCGGTCCTCAAACGCCCGGTTGTATTGCTCCGCCACGGGCTGGAATGCACCCGCTTGTTCGATGCGGCTGAGCTCCGCGCGCTGGAACAGAACCGGAGGCTGCACGAACAGGTAAAAGACAAACACCATGGCGCCGATGAACAGAATGAAGAACTGCATGGGGATCTTGACCACGGCGGTGAACAGCAGGCTCAGCTTGCTCTGCGCGATGGAGCGGCCCGTCAGGTAGCGCTGCACCTGCGACTGGTCGCAGCCGAAGTAGGAAAGGAACAGAAACGTGCTGCCGATCAGGCCGCTCCAGATATTGAACCGGTCGTTCCAGTCGAAATGGGTGGTGACCGCGTTCAGGCGGCCGGCCTTGCCCGCCAGAAACATGGCGTCGCCGAACGAGACCGATGGCGGCATCAGCACGATCACGGCGACCAGCGCCATCACCAGCCCCAGAAAAATAATGCCCATCTGCTGCACGTCCGACCACTGCACCGCCTTGATGCCCCCGAGCACGGTGTAGGTGATCACCATGGTTCCCATGAGCATCGTGGTGGTCCGCTCCGGCCAGCCGAGGATCACCGAAAGCACGATGGCCGGCGCGTAGAGCGTCAATCCCGCGGAGAGCCCGCGCTGGCACAGGAAGATCGCGCTCGCCAGGGCCCGCGTCTTGCTGTCGAAGCGCCGTTCCAGGTATTCGTACGCGGTGTAGATATTGGCCTTGTGAAAAAGCGGGACCACCGTGGCGCAAATGACGATCATGGCGATGGGCAGTCCGAAGTAGGCCTGCACGAACCGCATCCCGTCCACATACGATTGCCCGGTGGTGGAGATGAAGGTGACGGCGCTGGCCTGAGTGGCAATGATGGAAAGGGCCATGGCGTACCAGGGCATGGACTTGCCGGCCAGCAGGTAGCGGTCCACCGTGTTGCTGCCGCGGCCGCGGTAGAGGCCGTACAGCACGATGGAAGCCAGAGCTGTGATCAGGACGATCCAGTCGAGGGGCCTCATTGAAACGCTCGCGTAAACAGGTAAGCCGCCGCGATGATCACACAGAGATAGATGAGGACCGCTATGTAGACGCGCCGCCAGGTGCCCAGAAACGGCGGCGGCTCATCGGGCATGTCGCGATGATCCAGCATGAAGGGAGTGTATCATGTGCCCGGTGGCGGCTCCGAACTGGCCCGGCGTGTTGCGCGTTTGTCGATGAACATCGTATCGTTGCCGGAGACCAGAGCGGCCGGGTCTACTTCCTGGCGCTCGAAGAGTAGGCTACGCTTTCCCCGGTGGCTTTAGCGGTCTCTCGCGGTGCAGCAGCAGCCAGTCGCCGTTCTCTTCCAGGGCTTCAATACCGAGGCGGCTGAGGGTCTCGCGCGCCTCATCGAGTTTGCCCGCGTCGAGGTCTCCTGCCACCCGCTTCGCCGCACGGCGAAAGACGTGGGCCATGCGGTTGTAGTTGCGGGCCTGTTCGGCATAACCCGCCTGCTCGACCCAGACGCGGAACAGGCCGATCGCCAGCGAGGGCAGGGGCACCAGCAGCAGAAGGAGTCCGCGGTACGGTTCGTGGGACGCCAGCAACCGCCAGCCGGCGAGCCATGGCCAGGGAACGAGCAGGCTCAGCGGGATCAACATCGACACCAGCCAGACTGCGAACAGCAGGATCCCGGACCAGCGATCCAGCCGTTTCAACGTCACTGCCTGCTTCACGGACTTGCCCGCGTACCAACGCGCCTGATGTTCCACCCAATGCTTGAGCGCCAACTGGATGCCAGTGGCATCGCCGGGCCGATGGTTGCACTCTGCGGCCTGAAAAATCGAGACGGCGCGAAGCGCCGAGCGGATCCAGTCGAGCTCGGTCCGATGATGTTGGAGGTAGTCGTCGGAGACGGAGCGCGGGATCCCCGCGAGGCTCCAGAAGAACTGAACTCGTAGTGCCTCGGCCAGCGCCCGATAGTCGAGATATCGGTTCTCCACTTCCCGCCTTCTCGCGAAACGGTAGACGAACCACCCGATCAGCAGGGAAACGGGATACACCAGCCAGAGGGCCACATTGTACGGAAGCACGTGGGCGTAGATTTCAAACCCGGCCAGCGCCAGGAGGGCGAACAACAGCAGCGCCTTCAGGGTGGTCTTGGTGAGTTCGTTGAACCGGAGCGAGACCTGGTCCGCTGCCCGGTAGCATTGCGCCACGCGCCCGCAGTAGGCGGGCACCGCCGAGCCATCCTCGTGGCCCGGAAGAAGGCAGTCGCATTCCGGGCAGGCGGGCTCGACACTTGCCGCAACGTCCCGGTTGAAGGTGTCGAGCCGCCGCATCATCACCTCGAAATCCGTTATCGCGGCGACGTCATCCGGATCGTCGAGGGAAGTCCGCAGCCGGGCTTCAGGTGCGCCGCCCGCCGGCGCCGCGGCATTACTCAACCTTGCGGTCTGAATGTGGTAGACCGGTCCCGCCAGCGGTTCCTCCTCCGCAATGCCGGGAGGGCCTTCGAGCATGTACCGGACCACCTGCGCCGTGCCGCCCTTCTTCTCGGAAGGGACTCCGTCCCACAGGGCGATCAGCGCGTGGCAGTGGGTGGCCAGGAAGACGGCCAACGCTTCGTATCGATCCGCGCGCCCATCGGCCGAGATCGCCAATTGCTCTTCGGTGGCGTCCCCGAGAGGCAGATCGATCACCACGGAAGCTCGCGCGAGCAGAGCGTCGAAGGGCTGCTGGGCGGGCCCTTCGAGGGTGGAGCGATAGATCGGCGCCGGCATCGGCAGCACCGCCCCCAATTGCACACCGCACGACAGCGCCACACGCGCCGCCAACTGGTCCGCACCCTCCGCCAAAGCGGACAGGAGCATCAGCGGCGTCGACTTCATGCGGCGCCGCAGTCCATCGAAAACTTTGCGCACAGCGGTCTCGAGTGCCGGAACATCGTCAGGGCGTAAGTCGCGGTGGCCGGTGACCCCAATCACGAACGGGATGAGACTTGGATTGGTGTATGCCAACCCTTTGAGTGTAGTAGACTCAGTAGTCGATTTCACACCTTTTCGTCTGGAGTTGGACAACCATGATCCTGGTAACGGGCGACGTCGTTCTGGACCACAACATTTACGCCGGGCAGCGATTCACGCCCGATTCCGATGCGGTTACGGGGATGCAGTACCGAAAGCAACCGGGCGGCGCCATGTTGACCTATGGCCTGCTGGACGCCTTGGAGCGCATTGCCGCGCCTTCCACGGTTAACCTCGCCTTCGGACTCCAGGAAGGGACGGCCGATGCTCTTCGGAACTGGCCGCCGGGCTTTCAGGCAGGTGCCGTTTGGGAGCCGTTCGAGGGTCCAAAGAAGGGCCAGCTTCATTGGCGGCTCTTCAAGAACCTGGGTTATGGCGCACGCGGGCATTCGGGGTACCCGGCATCGCCGGCGCCCGGGTTGGACGGGCTGAAGCCGAAGGTGCTGGTCATCGATGACGGTGGTCTGGGCTTTCGCCTGAAGACGGCGTCGCAATGCTGGCCCCCGTTCCTGAAGTACGAAAGCGAAGCTCCTCAACTGGAGTGGATCATTCTCAAGATGTCGCGTCCGCTGGCTCGCGGCGACCTCTGGAGGGAACTGGCTGCCAGGTGGCGCGAGCGGCTGATTGTCCTGGTCAGCGGAGACAACCTGCGCCGGGAAGATGCTCGTGTCAGCAGGGGGCTGTCGTGGGAGAGCACCGTCGATGATCTGGTCGACGAGATCCACTCGAACCCCACGGTTCACGGCCTTCAATCGTGTCGCCACCTGGTAATCGCGCTGCGCGGCGACGCCGCGCTTTGGCTCGATGGGCCGGGCGACAAAGATCAAGGGCTGTGCCGGTTGGTGTTCGATCGCGAACGCGGCGAGGGTGAGTGGGAGGATTGCCAGAAGGATGGCAACGCGTTCGGCTTCCTTTCCGCGGTCACCGCAGCGCTCGCCTGGCGCCTCACAAAGGCCGGCTCGGCAAAACCGTTCGACCTTGTTCCCGCGCTCAAGGCGGGGCTCTCCACAACCCGTTTCTTGCGCGAGTACGGTCATGGGCCTGTAAAAGGCGGCGAGCCAGGGTTCCCGTTCCAAGAGGCGGCGGCCCACCTTCTAAAGCCGACGCACACGTATGCGGCTGCCGGCGTACGGTGTTCCAAAAGTGCGGCAAACTGGACGATCCTGAGCCAGTCCGCACACTCCGATGCCTTCCCCGGCCCCATGTTCGGCCCGGCTCGCCGGCTGGCTCTGCTGGGGCCTGCCGCGCTCGAGAACGTGCCCTGTGCGCGTTTCGGCAAGTTGCACACCCTGGACCGGCGCGAGATCGAAGCTCTGCGGTCACTGCGCCAGTTGATGTTGAGCTATCGGGATGGCGGACCTCGGAAGCAGCCGTTGTCGCTGGCGGTCTTCGGCGCGCCGGGTTCCGGCAAGTCTTTCGGCCTGAAACAGATCGCGGAGGGCGTCTTCGGCGACAAGAACCCCGTGCTGGAGTTCAACCTGTCGCAGTTCAAAGATCCCGGCGACCTGATTGGCGCCTACCACCAGGTGCGGGATGCCGTGCTCGCCGGCAAAACGCCGGTTGTGTTTTGGGACGAGTTCGACTCCAGGAATTACCTTTGGCTTCAGTACTTGCTGGCGCCGATGCAGGATGGGGCCTTCCAGGAAGGACAACTGACGCACGCCATTGGCAAGTGCGTCTTTGTTTTCGCCGGTGGCACGAGTCGCGACTTCGCTCATTTCGGTTCGCCCAATAAGGCGCACGACGACTTCGTCATGGCGAAGGGGCCGGATTTCAGGAGCAGGCTGGCCGGCTTTCTGGACGTGCTCGGCCCGAATCCAAGGCAGTACTACGACGACCAAGCGGCGAGCGCCGGCGAGGACCCGTGGAAGGACGACCCGGCGGATCTGGATTTCCCGGTGCGGCGGGCGATCCTGCTCCGTTCGATGCTGGGCGTGGCAAGCGAGCCGCTCGCCATCGACCGCGGCCTGCTGACGGCGCTCCTGGAAACCAGCCACTACCGGAACGGAGCGCGATCGTTGGAGAAGCTGGTAGCGCACATGAAGGATCGCGGCGGCCTGCCGCTGCGGCGCGCGCACCTTCCGCCGGACAGCCTGCTGGCGCTCTACGTCGAGGATGTCCCTGGCTTTCACGCTCTGATCCGGCGCTCATACGCCTTCCTGGCGCAGGCGGAAATGCTGGCTCCGGCGCTCCACCACGATTGGCTGAGCAATCTAACGCCGGCCGAGAAGACCGGCCCATACTTTAAGGCCTACGAAGAACTCGATCAGGAAGGCAAAGCGGCCAACATCGCCTCCGCAAGCCGAATTCCCGAGATCCTCGCACTGGCGGGATTCGTGCTGGAACAGGGCGCGGCCACGGATGAAGAGGACGCGAAGGTTGGCGAGTTCCTCAAGCAACACCTGGAACTCCTCGCGGAGGCCGAACACCAAGGGTGGGAAGAGCAGAAACGCATGGAAGGCTGGACCTACGGCCCACCGCCAAAAGACAACGACAAGCGAACCCATCCGCTGCTGGTCCCCTACTCCGAGCTGCCTGAAGAGGAGAAGGACAAAGACCGCCGGACGATCCAGAACTACCCCAAGTACGCCCGGGCCGCGGGCTTCAAGATCGTGGCGCGGCGATAAGTTACTACGCCGCCAGTTCCCCCCGCATCACCGTCACGGCCTGGCCGCCCAAAATCACGCGGTCTCCACTGAGCCGCACCCGCACCACGCCGCCGCGCGCCGACGCCTGCCAGGCCGTGAATTGGCGTTTGCCCAACCGCTCGGCCCAGTACGGGCCCAGCGCGCAGTGCGCCGAGCCCGTGACCGGATCTTCGTCCACTCCCGCCGCCGGGGCGAAGAACCGCGAGACGAAATCGAACTCGGTGGAGGACGGCCGCGCGGTCACGATTACGCCGCGCACGGGCACCTTCCGCAGGGCCGTGAAATCCGGCGTCATGGCGCGCAGCGTCTCTTCGGACTCCACCTCCACCAGATAGTCGAATTGGTTGCGGGCTACAAATTGCGCTTGCACCCCGAGGGCCGGAAGCAGATCGGGCGGCGGCTCGGCGGGGGATGCGACTTTGGCCGGGAAATCCAGCTCGATCCACTCGCCGCGGCGGTCGGCCAGCAACAGGCCGCTGCGCGTGTGGAAACGCGCCTGACGGCCTGAGGGCAGGTGACCGTCTTCCCATAGCACGTGGGCGCTGGCTATGGTCGCATGGCCGCACAGTTCTACCTCCACCGCGGGCGTGAACCAGCGCAGGTTGTAGCCGTCATCGCGCGGCGTCAGGAAGGCGGTTTCCGAAAGATTCATCTCGCGCGCCACATCGCGCATCCACTGGTCGGTCGGCGGCGCCTGGTGCACGCAAACGGCCGCGGGATTGCCGGTGAAGGGGCGGCTGGTGAAGACATCGACTTGGACGATTCGAATGGGCATGGAACCAGTGTCGCAGACCGCGAGCAGGCCGATTGCCAATCGGCCGCAGATTGCCAATCTGCCCCATAGTTGAATCCTTCGGTGGAATAGTGGAGTCTAAAAGAAAGGCGTGCGACTGTTCTCAGCGTTCTCAAAAGTATTCGCCGCGGTGGGTTTGCTGGTCGCCATGTGGGGGCTGAGTGCGCTGGACCGGTCCGACCGCCGCGCCTGGGTCCACCCCGCGGGTGGGCCGGTGCGGATTCTGCAATTCTATGCCAGCACGGAGATGGTCACACCGGGTCAAACGGCGCGGATCTGCTATAGCGTGGAGAACGCCAAATCCGTGCGCATCTCTCCCATGATCGAGGAAGTCTATCCTTTTCCCAATCATTGCCTGGACATCGAGCCGGAACATACCACCCACTACACCCTGCTGGCGGAAGGCTACGACGGCGCGGTGGCCACGAAATCGTTCACGCTGCAAGTGGAAGCCGAGGAAGCCCTGCCGCCGCAAGTGGTCAACTACGCCGCGCTGTAAAACTCGCGCACCCGCGCCGCCACTTCCTCCACCGCCGTCTCCGGCATGTACGGCCACAAGGGCAGCGACAAAACCTCGCGGCAGGCTTGTTCCGCCACTGGCAGGGCGCCGCGTTTCATGCCGCAATCCCGGAACGCCGGCTGCAAGTGCAATGGGACGGGATAATGCACGCCGGTAATGACGCCGCGCTCCGCCAGGAACTTCCGCAGCCAGTCGCGCCGGGCTGCTCGCACCACGTAGAGATGGCACACCGAACCCGCCCGCCGGCCCACTGGCCGGACGCCATCGCACCCGGCCAGGGCTTGGTCGTAAAGAGCCGCCAGCCGAGCGCGGCGCTGGTTCCACTCAGGCAGCTTCGGCAGGAACGCGCGCAGATAGCAGGCTTCGATCTCATCCAGACGCGAATTGATGGCGCGCGTGCGGGCCACGTGGTCATTGCGCCGCCCGCCATCGCGGAGCCGCCGCAATTTCTCCGCAACGGCCCGCGAATCGGTCAACACCGCCCCGCCGTCGCCCAGGCAGGGCAGGTTCTTGGTGGGATAAAAGCTGTACGCCACGGCCGGCGAAAAGCTGGTGAACGGGCGCCCGGTCTCTTGCGCACCGTGGGCCTGGCAGGCATCCTGCAAGAGAACCAGCCCCCGCCGCCGGGCGACGGCAGCCAGCCGCGGCAGATCGCACGGCTGCCCATAGAGATGCACCGGCAGCAGCGCGCCGGTGCGCTTGCGGACGCGCGCTTCAGCGTCTTCCGCATCCAGCAGCAGCGTCTCCGGGTGGACATCGGCGAAGCGCGGGCGGCATCCGGCCGCCAGGACGGCCTGGGCGGTGAACAGCGAGGTGAGCGCGGGCACGACCACCTCCGCGCCGCTCTCGGCCAGTCCGGCCGCTCTGATCCCCAGCTCGATGGCCGCCGTGCCCGACCCCACCGCCACCGCGAACCTGGCGCCCCACGCCGCCGCCAGCTCGCGCTCGAAGGCATCCACCTGTTCTCCCAGGATGAACTGCATGCGCTCGAACAGGCGCTCGAGATTGGCCCGCCAGGCCGGCTCGGTAGCCGCCAGCATGGGGCGTAGATCGACCATGGGGATGGTCATTGCAGAATCACCAGCTTTACCCATAACCGCAGAAGCTGCAAGAGCGTGACCACCAGCGAGCGGACACGAAAAAACTGCGACCTTCCATGAAGGCGCGGATAATGATGCACTCCGATTTCCACCACCTGGCATCCGCTCAATTCCAGTTTCCGGACCAGTTCGACGCAGATGGTGCCGCTGGTGGAGGTCAGGTAGATCTTTTCCAGCAGGGCGCGGCGAATCAGCCGGTAATCGCAATCGATATCGCGGATGCGAATGCGGAACAGCAGGCGTGCGCAGAAGTTGTAAACACTCCCGATCCAGACGCGGTGCCGCGGGTCGTGACGCTCCAGCTTGTAGCCGTTCACGAGGCCCGTGGCGGGACCTACCAGTTCGAGCAGCCGCGGAAGCTCGCCGACATCGTACTGTCCGTCGCCATCGGTGTAGAAGACAAATTCCTTTTGGGCCGCCGCGAAACCGCTGCGCAACGCGCCGCCATAACCGCGGTTGTGGGCATGGGTCACCACGCGCAGCCAGGGGCCGAACTCGCGGCGAAGCTCCTCGAGCACATCGCCGGTGCGGTCGCGACTGCCGTCATCGATCACGACGACCTCGTAATCGGCCACGTGCGGTTCCAGCGTGGCGAACGTCTTGCGGACCAGCTCCGGCAGCGAGAGAGCGTCGTTATACGCCGGAAAGAAGACGCTCAGCGATGGGAATTTGCGGGCCTCCAAGGTTACACCATTTTCTCACCGATGAGGACCAGGGACTGGCCCGCCGGGAGATGGTGACCGACGCCGAGCCAGGCCGCCTCCAGCGCCAGCGGCGCGTAGAGCAGCTTGTCGAGCCAGGGCGCCACCGGTTTAACCCCGCTGGCGGGCGGTTTACGGAGCAGCGGCTCCCACACCCGAAATTTCGCCAGCGCCACCGGCAGCAGCAGCGAATTGACGTATGTGCAGCGCAGCACGCGCACACCCGCGCCGGTCATCAACCCCATCAGGCGGCGCCGGGTGAACCGCTGCCGCTCGCAGGCGAATTGGGAATGGCGGCTGCGCAGGATGTCGAGCGCCGCCGTGCGGACAACCAGGAGACCGCCCGGCGCCAGCACACGCGCCAGCTCACGCGCGGCGAGGTGCTCCTGGCCGCGCGGCAGGTGCGGCAGCACGTCCACGGACATCGCCAGGTCGAAAGCGCCGTCGGAAAAAGGCAGCCCCCTGATATCACCCTGCACCGCGCGTTCGACGCCCATCTCGCGCGCGTAGCGAAGGCCGTGCCAACTGAAATCCAGGGGCACCACCGGCCAGCCGCGCTCCCTCTGAAGCAGGTGCGAGAAGTAACCCGTGCCGCACCCGGCTTCGAGGACACGGCCGATGCTCCTTCCGGCCAGGTAGGGATCCACCAGGCGGAACAGGATGGTCCGCATGCCCCGGTACCACCAGAAGTGCTTTTCGGATTTCGCAATGTTGGCGAATTCCGCCGGGTTCATGAAGCCGGTCATGCTGGCGAGCCGGCTCCAGCGTGGGGTTCGGCGGAGGGCGATTCCGGGGACGTCTCCTGCCGCAGCCGCTCGTACACTCCGCGCGCCGCCCTCTGCGCGGCGATCTTCTTGGTGTGGCCGTCGGCCTGTCCGGCGAAATCCTCGCCCACACGCACCTCGACGGTAAACGTCTTGGAGTGCTCCGGGCCTTGCTCCCGCGCAATGGAGTAGCGCGGTTGCGGCAGCTTGCGCGCCTGCGTCAGTTCCTCCAGCGCGTTCTTGAAATTCACGATAGCCGGCTGGATGTCGGTCAGCACGCGCGCGGTCACGAAGCTCCGGGCGGCCTCTAGTCCGCCGTCCAGAAAAATCGCCGCGATGAGGGCTTCCAGAGCGTCCACCAGCAGCGTCTTCTTGGCGCGGCCTCCGGTCATCTCCTCGCTGCGGCCCAGTTCCAGATAGCTGCCCAGATCGAGACGCCGCGCCACGCCGTGGAGATGGGTCGCACAAACCAGGTGAGCCTTGAGCTGCGAAAGTTCGCCCTCGCGAGACTCGGGAAAACGCCGGACCAGGGCCTCGGCAACGAGAAATCCGAGCACCGAATCGCCCAGGAACTCGAGTTGCTCGTTGTCGTTCAAGGGAGAACTGGCGCCCGGGTGGGATTCGTTGGCAAGCGAACTATGGGTAAGCGCGCGGCGTAGCAACTCCGCGTGGACGAACTGGTAATCGATCTTCAGCTCGAGCGATGCCGGCTCCGCGCGCATGTCCGGAAGCTTACGGCTTCTTCTCGGCTGGGGGCGGAGGGGCCGGAGCAGCCGGTGCGGCCGGAGCAGCGGGAGCCGCAGCAGCCGGAGCAGCGGGAGGGGTGGTGTTCTTCCCGCCCGCCTTGATCGCCGTGGCGCGAATCGCCTGGGCCACCTGCCTGATCTGCGCAGGAACCTTCTGATCGGCCATGACCTTGTCGCAGATGGCGATAGATTCGTCATTCTTGCCCCCCAACTGAAGCGCGGATGCCTCGCGCACCTGGTAAGCCGGCTCGGGTTGAGACGTGCCATCCACCGCCGTCTTGAACTCGGCGGCGGCCACGTCGTATTTCTTGCGCACCAGCGCGGCCATGCCCAAGGCGCTGTGGGATTCGGCCGTGATTTCCTTCTTGGCGTCTTCCCACTGCTGGTCCGAGAGCTGCGGATTGGGCTTGGGCGCCACCAGCAACATCTGGATGGTGTCATTGGCGTACTTCTCGGACTTGGCCAGTTTCTCTTCCTTGTCCAGGTCGTTTTCGCGCGTGCGCTGCGCCAGCAGCTCGGCCAGCATCAGCGAGGCCTGAAAGTTCTTGGGGTTGGCCTCGATCGCGCGCTCGGCGTAAACCTGCGCCTTGTCGAAGTCGCGCTTCTGCTGCCAGGCCTCGGCCTCCGAGAACAGCGCCACATCCTTGAAGTCGGTATCCGCGAACTTCGTAAGTAGATCCTCGGCGGCCTTGATGGTGGCATCCGGACCGG
>Ga0326728_10022047_pt1 | contig 11877 bp, 7 predicted proteins | sample MB3enrmetagenome_FD_207602 | JGI IMG/M metagenome (GOLD analysis project Ga0326728, IMG submission 207602) | Lab enriched peat soil microbial communities from McLean, Ithaca, NY, United States - MB31MN | ecosystem: Environmental > Terrestrial > Soil > Wetlands > Peat | place: USA: New York... | reverse complement strand
CGGCGGGCCCGCGGCTGGTGTTGAGCAGGCGGAACTGGATGCCGACGGCGTCGATCACTTCGCCCATGACCCCGCCCAGCGCGTCAATTTCGCGCACCAGGTGGCCCTTGGCGATTCCGCCCACCGCGGGGTTGCAGGACATCTGCGCAATCAGGTCGAGATTGATCGTGTACAACGCCGTCTTCAGCCCCATGCGCGCCGCCGCCATCGCAGCTTCACACCCGGCGTGCCCAGCGCCCACAACCACCACATCGTATTTTTCCGTAAAGCCTGGCAACATGATTCCGCTCGAGCCCCGGCGTCGATCGTTTATTTTAACCTGAATCTACGAGTTGGTGTGGCAGAACCAAGCCTCGCTTCGCGATGGCCTGCCTTGCAGACGGCACGGGGACACGTGCCGGCGCCGCACCACTTCACACGTGCGACCTCTAGAACCGTCCGCGGAAATCGAAGAGGTCGTGCAAGGGCAATTGCCAGCCGGGGAAGAGATTGGAGGTGAGGATTTGATCGCCGGCGAGGATAGCGTCAACGAAATACTTCTTGCCCTGAAGGTTCAAAACCTCGACCGTTTTGGCCTGTGAGTCGACGAGCCAGTACTCAGAAACACCGGACTCGGCGTATATGGGCAGCTTAGTGGCACGATCATAGGTCGCGGTGGAAGGCGATGAGACTTCGACAACCAAGTCGGGAGCACCTTCGATCCAGTTTTCTAGAATAATCCCGGCGCGCGCGTTGGAAACAAAGATAACATCGGGCTGAAATGCCGTATCCTGGCTAAGTCGAACATCCAAAGGCGAGGTTAGCACTTCACCCAGGTTCTGCTTAATGACATGCAAACCTAAACTCATCGCAAGGTTGTGGACAATAAACTGATGTCGCGTTGCTGGAGCCGGAGTCACGCGCACCTCTCCGCGCACGAGTTCGTAGCGCTTCCCATCGACCGGGAACTGGCGGAATTCCTCGAAAGTGATCTTCGGAATGACTTCGACGCCCATGAGCGCATTATACACCTTGACTGAAGCCTCCGAATTCAAAACAACCGGCCGCCGGAGTTTAGCCATCGTGCCGTTTTTCGGCATCAGAGAGACATAGGTTATTTCTCTGATTGACAAAAACCGAACTTCCCGTTAGTGTACCGCCACTTTATGAAGATACTGGTGATTGGATCCGGAGCACGAGAGCACGCGCTGACCTGGAAGTTGCGCGAGAGTGGACTCATGGAGGAGATCTACTGCGCGCCGGGCAACGCCGGCATTGCACAGGAAGCGGAATGCCGGCCCGTGGATGTCTCGAATCCGGCGCAGATTCTCGAGTTGGCGAACGAGCTTAAGGCGGACGTTACGGTAGTGGGGCCGGAAGCGCCGTTGGTGGCAGGCGTAGTGGATGAGTTCAAGCGGGCAGGCAGGGTAATTATTGGGCCTACCCGTGCCGCAGCTCGGCTTGAGGGGAGCAAGATCTTTTCTAAACAATTCATGCAAAGGCATTCGATACCCACCGCGGCATTCAAGGTGGCAGAGAGTTTCGACCAGGCCGTCAAGGCGCTGTCGGAGTTTGGCTTGCCGGTCGTGATCAAGGCGGATGGATTGGCAGCGGGGAAGGGTGTCGTTATCGCCCACACTCGGGAAGAAGCCGAAAAAACTCTGGATGAATTCATGCGCCAGCGGACTTTGGGCTCGGCGGGCGAGAAGGTTATCCTGGAAGAAGCGCTGAGGGGCGAAGAACTCTCCTTCATCGTGCTGACTGATGGGCGCGCTATTTTACCTCTAGTCCCCACCCAGGATCACAAGGCTGTCTTTGACGACGACCAGGGCCCGAACACGGGCGGTATGGGCGCTTACAGCGAGGATGCGATTCTGGATGAACCTCTGCGCGCTGAAATCATTCGGAGCATCGTTGCTCCTACGCTGGTGGGGATGATGGTGGAAGGCGCGCCGTACCACGGATTTCTTTACTGTGGCTTAATGTTGACCTCGCAAGGTCCCCAGCTTCTCGAGTACAATGTACGTATGGGCGACCCCGAGGCTCAGCCCATCGTCATGCGCCTCCGCTCTGACCTGGCGGAGTTGCTACTGGCGCTGAGCGAAGATCGCCTCGCGACGCTTGAACCGCACTGGAGCCCGAATCCTTCGGTCTGCGTGGTGCTTGCGTCGAAAGGTTATCCGGGCAAGCCGGAAGTGGGCAAAGTCATCACCGGAATCGAGGCGGCTGAGACCAGGGGCGGCGTCAAGGTGTTTCACGCGGGCACGAAGTTCCAAGATTTTCATTTGCTTTCCACGGGCGGCCGGGTGTTGGGTGTGACGGCGACAGCCGAGGACCTGCCGCGCGCCATCGCCTGCGCCTACTCTGCGGTAAGCAAGATCAACTTTGAGGGAATGCATTTTCGGCGCGATATCGGCGCCAAAGGTTTGAAGCGAGTTTCCGGCGATTGGCGAGCCGGCACGGCGGACGAACCTGCGGGGGATGCGCCAAGCCCGCGTCAGGCCGGGTGACCCGGGGCTGTTAAGCCAACATCAACAATCGAAAAGGGAGGATTTGGATGGGCGATAAACCCTTAGTGGGTATTGTCATGGGCAGCGACACCGACCTGCCCACCATGACGGAAACCGCGCGGATGTTGAAGAAGTTCGGCGTGCCGTTCGAGATCGAAATCACTTCTGCACACCGTTCGCCCGTGCGCACTTCGGAGTATGCCCGGACGGCCATCCAGCGCGGCCTGAAAGTCATCATCGTAGGGGCCGGTGGGGCAGCGCATCTGGCGGGAGTGATCGCGGCGGAAACCACGCTGCCCGTCATCGGGGTTCCCATGGCGACCACGACGCTCGCCGGGCTCGACTCGCTCCTCTCGACCGTACAAATGCCCGGCGGTGTCCCGGTCGCATGCACAGCCATCGGCAAGCCCGGCGCCATCAACGCCGCCATTTACGCCATCGAGATCATTGCCACGTCGGACGACGAACTCGCCCAAAAGCTCGCCGCCTATAAGGAGGAGCTGGCGCGGTCAGTGGCTGAGAAGTCAGAAAAGGTAAGGCGCGAGTTTCAGGTTTAGCGCTTACTTGCAGACGTAAGCGTTCTTGTTCGAATGGCGCCGGAAGGGCGCGGCTTCAGCCCCGCCGCAGAGAACCGGCCACTCCTCGGGGGCTTTAGCCCCTGAAGCCGCATTGCTTCAGGGCCTAAAGGCCGATTCAATGTGTTCTGCACACCGGCGGGGCTAAAGCCCCGCCCTTCCAGGACTCAGAATAATCGCGCTTATTAACACTAGACGCCTTTGTGGGCGATCAAGACCTGTCCGCCGCTCTTTCCCTTGAAAAGCTCCAGGGCTTCCTCCGGGATTCCCACCTCACGCGCGGCCTCCTCGAAATCAGGCCGTTCCACTTTCGCCTGAGCAAACCCCGCCTTGCGCGCGAGTTCTTCCAGTTCCTGGTCCTCGTAGAAAAACAGGCGGGAGGCCACAGGCTCGGGGGCCGCGGGTGTTCCGCGTAACTCTTTTGCTCCGGTAAAGAGCACAAAGCGCCCACCCTTCGTGAGCTTTCGCTGGACCTCGGAAAGCGCCTTGAGCGGCTCCTGGATAAAGCCAAAAACCCCGGTCATAACCGCGCAGGTGAACGTGTCGTCGGCGAAAGGCAGCAAGGCGGCGTTCCCCTGGCGAATCTCGAGCCTTTTTTGGTTTATCGCTTCGCGGTTGACTTCGCTGGCTAGCCTTACCATCTCCGAGCTGTGGTCGATAGCCGCTGCTTTACAGCCGCTCTTCAGTGCATCCGCAAGGAACGCTCCGCCTCCGCAGCCGACCTCGAGCAGGTAGTCGTTCTTCGTCAGGCCAAGTACGTTCAGAATGGCCTTGAAATTCGGACGGTGATAGAGCGGGTCGCGGTAGGTTGCCCGGGACTGCGGGCCTGAGGGGCGACGGGCTCTGCGATCGGTGATCCAGTCGCCCAATCGCCGAGGCGCCAACGAATGGAGCAGCGGGGCCGCGACCTCGCCGGCAAACCAGCCTGCGATTTCACCCGCTTGTTCTCCCAACGCCGTGCTCAGCTCTGGCTGTTCCAGCGTCACACGAGTGCCATTCCCGACCGGCTCGAAGCGCAGCTCAACCGCCGTTACTTCGGCCGGTTGCCAGGCGGCGCCACGCCATTCCAGTGCGATCTTCTGCGACGGGAGCCAATTGGTTACGCGCCCCACTTCTACCGCGCCCTCCATGACCCGGCCGAGGGCTCCTGGCTCAAATTGCATTCCGAGATCCAACAGCGCCGTCGATAGTTCTCCAACCAAGGCGTCAAAGGCAGCGGACGGATCGAGCCTCAGGTCGATGCTGGTGCGAACGCCCATAGTTCCTGTTCTCCCTTCCAGGAATTATTGCCTACACTTGCGAGCTGCGAATGTGGAACTTCAACCCTTAAGATATGAGACCACCAGTTGCACGTTAATGTCAATCGCAGTAGTGTCCTAATTTGGCCCGTAACGCCGGCTTCCAGCCGGCAGTGGAGCCGCCAAGATGGCGGCGCTACGACCAAATTAGGACAGCACCTCAATCGCAGTCCGGTTGAATTCTGTGGCCCTTCCGGGTATCCTGTCTGGCACGTCTTTATCCTATATTCATGTCATTTCGTCCCCAAGGAGATTTGCCTCATGAAGCCAACTGCTATGCCTAAGTTAGAATATGCCCACGACATCTTGCATCGCCACAAGCACCCGCTGGATGTTTTCTTTGCACCGGAAGCGGTTGCGGTGATCGGGGCCACGGAGAACCCCGGCAGCGTCGGGCGGACCACGTTTTGGAACTTGATTAGTAATCCTTTCGGCGGAACGGTCTTCCCAGTAAATCCCAAGCGAGCCCAGGTTCTGGGCGTGAAAGCCTACCCCAATTTGCTCGACGTGCCTGAACAGGTGGACTTGGCGGTGATCGTCACTCCTGCCTCGACCGTGTCGAGGGTCATGGACGATTGTGCCGCTGCGGGCGTGAAAGGCGCCATCATTATCTCCGCCGGGTTCAAGGAACTCGGCCCGGACGGGGCGCGACTGGAAGGCGAGATTGTGGCCAAAGCTCGTGCGGCCGACATCCGCATCGTCGGGCCAAACTGTTTGGGCATTATGAGTCCTAACACGGGCCTCAATGCGACCTTTGCCAGTGGAATGGCTCGCCCGGGAAGCATCGGCTTCCTCAGCCAAAGCGGCGCGCTTTGCACGGCGGTTCTGGACTGGAGCTTTCGCGAAATGGTCGGATTCAGCGTTTTTAGCTCCATCGGTTCGATGGCCGATGTGGGCTGGGGCGACCTGATTGATTATCTCGGCGACGATCCCCGCACGCGGAGCATCATCATCTACATGGAAAGCATCGGCGACGCGCGCGCGTTTCTATCGGCGGCGCGCCAGGTAGGTCTTGCCAAACCCATCATTGTGATTAAGGCAGGCCGCAGCGCGGCCGCCGCTAAGGCCGCCGCCTCGCACACCGGCTCGCTGGCGGGCAGCGATGAAGTGCTGGATGCAGCTTTCCGGCGCACGGGCGTATTGCGAGTACAGAGTATCGGGGACCTGTTCCATATGGCCGATGTGCTGGGCAAGCAGCCTCACCCCACGGGCCCAAGCTTGGCCATCGTGACAAACGCCGGAGGGCCTGGAGTGCTCGCCACGGATACGCTGATCGCGGTGGGAGGCGAACTGGCGGAACTAGATCCGAAGACCATGGAGTCGCTGAACAGCATTCTCCCCAAAGAGTGGAGCCATAACAATCCCATCGACATCCTTGGGGACGCCACCTCCGAGCGTTATGCCAAAGCGGTCGACATTGTCGCGCAAGATCCCAACACGGACGGCCTCCTCGCGGTTCTCACTCCGCAGTCGATGACCGACCCCACGCGGATCGCCGAGCAGCTCAAACCTTATGCCAAGCTGCAAGGCAAACCCATCTTGGCCAGTTGGATGGGCGGTGCGGAGGTGTCAGCGGGGGTTGACATTCTGAATCGCGCCGGCATTCCCACTTTCCCTTATCCTGACACCGCCGCGAAGATTTTCCATTACATGTGGCAGTACAGCTACAACCTGCAGGGTCTTTACCAGACCCCCGTGCTGCCGGGCGAGGTTAACGGCGCTGCCTCGGCCGCGGCGGCAGCCACCAAAATCATCGAGGGGGTTCGCAAATCCGGGCGGACGATTCTCACGGAAGTCGAGTCCAAGCGGCTCTTGAGCGCTTACGGAATTCCCACCGTCCCGACGGAGGTGGCCGCCACGGCCGAGGAGGCCGTCGATCTCGCGGAGAAATTCGGATACCCGGTGGTCCTCAAACTCAACTCGGAGACCATTACTCATAAGACCGACGTGGGCGGCGTGCTCCTGAACCTTTTTGACCCGCAAGCTGTAAGCAGTGCCTTCACGAAGATCCAGTCCGGGGTGGCGGAGAAAGTGGGTGCAAGCCACTTCCAGGGCGTGGCGGTCCAGCCCATGGTGCGGCTGGAAGGCTACGAATTGATCGTCGGAAGCAGCCTGGATTCGCAGTTCGGCCCGGTGCTGCTGTTTGGAACCGGGGGGCAGTTGGTGGAGGTCTTCAAAGACAGCGCCCTGGCGCTTCCTCCCCTGAACACCACCCTAGCCCGCCGCATGATGGAAGGGACGCGCGTTTACAAAGCTCTCAAGGGCGTGCGCGGACGCGCGCCGGTCGATCTGGAGGCTCTGGAAAAGCTGATGGTTCAGTTCAGCTACCTGGTGGTGGAGCAGCGGTGGATCAAGGAGATTGATATTAATCCTCTGGTGGCTTCTGCGGAGCGGTTGGTGGCGTTGGACGCGCGCGTCGTGCTGCACGGGCCTGAGGTGACAGAAGACAAACTCCCCAAGCTCGCCGTACGGCCCTACCCGACGCAATACGTCGCACCCTTCACCATGAAAGACGGGGCGACAGTCAACATTCGTCCCATCCGTCCGGAAGACGAGCCGCTCATGGTCAAGTTCCACAACATGCTCTCCGAGCGCAGCGTGATGATGCGCTACACGCAGTTGATTGCGCTCAGCGAGCGCGTCACGCACGAGCGGCTGATTCGCATCTGCTTTAATGACTACGACCGCGAATTGGCCCTGGTGGCCGAGCACGAAGATCCTTACTCAGGACAACCCGAAATCATGGCGGTCGGCAGGATGGCCAAGATCTCCGGCACCGAGGATGCGCAGTTTGCCATCCTGGTCGCCGACGCGTTCCAGCGGCGCGGGCTGGGTGCGGAGTTGGTGCGGCGTCTGGTGGCGGTTGCGAAGCAGGAGAAGATCCAGCACTTGAGGGCTGAATTCCTGGTCGAGAACTCTGCCACCCGGCGGATGTGCGAAAATCTGGGCTTCCGCCTCGAGAAGGTCGCAGACCAGCGCCTGATGAGAGCGGAGATCGCCACTTCATAGCCATGTTCAAAACTATCGAGTGGACTGACGAAGGCGTGCGCATGATCGACCAGACGCGGCTGCCTGCCGCGGAGGTCTATCGCACCTGCCGCGACTACGAGGAAGTGGCGGAAGCCATTCGCAGCATGGTCATTCGCGGCGCGCCGGCGATTGGCGTGGCGGCAGCCATGGGAGTGGCGCTGGGGATCAAGAACTCCGGCGCCCGGACCCTTCCTGCCTTGCGGGCGGATTTCGAGCGGATCGCGGAAACGCTTTCTCGCACCCGCCCCACGGCCGTCAATCTGTTTTGGGCAATCGACCGCATGCGCCGAGCGTTCGAGGCTTCCCTCTCCTGCCACACTACCGACGCGCAGGCTGTGGAAGCGGTCAGAATAAATCTTGAGGAAGAAGCGAAACGCGTCCTCGCTGAAGACATCGCCATCAACGAGGCGATGGGCCGGCAGGGCGCCGCCCTCCTTCCGGAGTCGGGGACGGTCCTTACCCACTGCAATGCGGGCGCTCTGGCCACGGGCGGCTACGGCACGGCTTTGGGCGTAATCCGCGCCGCCGTCGCGCAAGGAAAGAATATCCAAGTCTTCGCGGATGAAACCCGGCCTTTCCTTCAGGGGGCGCGCCTGACAGCTTGGGAACTTGCCAAGGACGGAATCCCCGTAACCCTCATCACCGATAGCATGGCGGGCCACTTCATGAAGCAGGGCCAGATCAAGGCCGTGATCGTGGGCGCGGACCGCATCGCGGCGAATGGTGACACGGCGAATAAGATCGGGACATACAGCGTGGCCGTGCTCGCCCACGAGAACGGCATCCCCTTTTACGTTGCCGCACCGCTTTCCACGATTGACCGCAGCCTGGCCGGCGGAGAGGCGATTCCAATCGAAGAGCGCGCCTCGAGCGAAGTCACCCATCTGGGCGGCATCGAGATCGCACCCCCCTCCGTCACGGCGCGCCACCCGGCTTTTGACGTAACGCCCCACCGCTACATCACCGCCATTATTACCGAGCAGGGGATTGCCCGCGCGCCCTACACCGAGAGCCTCAACGTCCTGTTTGAATAAACGCCAATCCTATGTAGCCGACGTTTTGTCACTTTTAGGCCCGGTCGCGGTCCGAAGTTTCGCTTCGTTTTGCGCAAGATGGGCCGTTTTTTGCGCCTTTAGGTGCACAATTGGCGTGTAATCTGCGCGCAAATGGCATCAGAATTGCGCCGCCGACTCTTTGTTTTCAATGACTTCTTAGCTTCGTTCCCACTATTTTTCATTTTTTATTCTTCCCCGGTTCTCGGGCCGCACCGGGGCCTTGTCGCATTCCTCGGCCACTGGCCCATTCCCGTTGCCGCACAGCGCAAATTGTCGATAAACTGACCATACTAATAGGCTATCATGGCTTCTTGGTTTGTCAAGCGAAAAATGCGAAAAAACTGAAGGGGACAATATGTCGGGCGAGGAGGCAGGTCCTCGATGCAGCCTCCGCAACGTGTCAGCACCGGGATAACAGAGGGCCAAAAACACCAATGTGACGGGAGCCGGGATTCGAGGGCCTCATCGTCGGCGAAATGTTAGGAACTCTATCTCGACTCTAAAGATTCTTCGGTAGCGGGTCAGTTTGAATTGAATCGCAGTCGGGTCGTTAATTACCAGATGCCGAGAAGCCAGGTGTAATGTGCGAAGGTGCTGGCCAACATCCGGCTGGCCGCCCCGAACCACTTGGCGGCACATCCGCGTCTAGGCCGTGATCCGTCCAAGTGGATTGTCTCCGCCCATACTCCAGGACTATGATCAGGCTCACATTATCCGCGGCGATGGCGGTATCGTCCGGGAAGAATGATGGAACTATTCGGCAACTTGGCGCGTAATCAGGGCATGGACAACCTGCTCCCCGACCTGCGACACGCCTTTCGCGTCTTGCGCAAGAGCCCCGGTTTCACCGCGATCGCCATCGCGGCGCTGGCGCTGGGTATTGGCGCAAACACCGCCATCTTTTCGGTAATCAACGTGGTCCTGCTGAAGCCGCTGCCGTATCCGGAGGCTGAGCGGATCATGGCAGTCGCTCGCGGTTTTCCCGATTTCCAGGGCATCGACTCGACTTCCATCCCGAAATTCAATGCTTGGAAGAAGAATGACGTTTTCGAGGCCATGGCCGCTTACGACTTCGCCGGCCCGGGAATGAACATCGGTGGTAGCGACCACCCCGAGCAGGTGAAGGGAATCCATGTTTCATCGGAATTCTTCCGGGTCTTCGGAGTCTCGCCGGTGCTCGGCCGGACCTTCACCGCCGATGAGGACATCCCCAACGGGCCTAAAGTCGCGGTAATCAGTTATCAACTCTTCAGCGGGCGCCTGGGCGGCGATCTGCGATTGGTGGGCACGCCCATCCAGATCGGTGGCGAGCCCACCACAGTGGTGGGAGTCCTACCGGCCAGTTTCAAGTCCGATCCGCCGGCGGATATTTTCATTCCCTTGAAGGCCGATCCGAACAGCACCGATCAGGGCCACTATCTGCGGGTGTCCGGACGCTTGAAGCCGGGCGTTACCCTGCAAGCCGCGAGGGCCCAGATGAAGGTCGTCGGCGAGCGGTTCCGCCGGGCCAACCCCCTGTGGATGGACAAAACCGAGAGCGTGGCGGTGGCGCCGCTGCAGCAAGCGCAAGTAGGCGACGTGAAATTGCCTTTGATGATCCTGCTGGGCGCCGTAGGATTCGTGCTCCTGATCGCCTGCGCGAATGTGGCCAACCTGCAACTTGCGCGCGCGACCACCCGGCAGAGGGAATTAGCCATCCGCACGGCCATCGGGGCGAACCGCCTGCGCATCGTGCGGCAACTCCTGACCGAGAGCGTTGTCTTGGCCTTGGCCGGCGGTGTTCTGGGCTTTCTGATTGGCGCCTGGGGTGTGCGGGTGCTGATAGCCATTGCCCCGGGCAATCTGCCGCATATCAGCGACAGCCTGCAATCCTCGACCGCGGTATCCGCGCTGGATTGGCGCGTGCTGGGCTTCACGCTGGCCGTATCCATCGCCACCGGCATCCTGTTCGGACTCTTTCCGGCTGTGCACGTATCCCGGCTGGACGTAAACTCCGCGCTCAAAGACAGCAGCGGCCGCTCGGGAACGGGCCGCCATCAGAACCGGGCGCGCGGCTTCCTGGTGGTGAGCGAGATCGCGCTGGCGGTGATCCTGCTGGTGGGCGCGGCGCTGATGATCCGCACGTTCGCCAGCCTGCGCGCGGTGAATCCGGGCTTCGACCCGCACAATGTCCTGACATTGCAGACATCGCTTTCCGGAGGCCGGTACGGCACTACCGCCAAGGTCGACAACCTGATCCGGCAAATGACGCCGCGCTTGGAGAGCTTGCCTGGAGTGCAATCCGTCGCCACCGCCGTTATGCTACCCATCGAAGGTGGCATCGACCTGCCCTTCAACATCGCCGGCAAGCCGCCCGCAAAGGGCGGTGTGTATAACGGCGACGAGCAATGGCGTTCGGTATCGGCCCACTACTTTGCGGCGTTCAGGATTCCGCTCCTGCGGGGGCGTGCCTTCAGCGAGCACGACACGGGAAACTCCCCGCGCGTAGTGATCGTCAACCAGGCGTTCGCCAAGAAATACTGGCCAGAGGAAGATCCGATCGGCCACAGCATGACGATCGGCAAAGGCTTGGGTCCCGAATTCGAGGAGCCCGCGCGTGAAATCGTCGGCATCGTCGGCAACGTGCGCGAAAACGGGTTGACCGGCTCCGATCAAGCTGTCATGTATGTGCCGGCGAGCCAGATCACTGACGGGCTCACGCAACTGGCGAACAAAATAATCCCGCTGAGCTGGGTGGTGCGCACGTCCATGGAACCCGCGGCGCTCACCGGCGCGATTCAGCACGAGTTTCTGGCTGTGGACGGTCAATTGCCGGTTTCCAGATTCCGCACGATGGAACAAGTGATCTGCGAATCCACCGCGCGCACGAATTTCAATATGCTGCTGCTGACGATTTTCGCGGGCACGGCTTTGCTGCTGGCGGCTCTCGGAATATACGGACTAATGTCCTATTCGGTGGAACAAAGGACGCAGGAGATCGGCATCCGCGTGGCGCTGGGCGCCAGTGGCAGCAATATTCTTCGGATGGTGCTCCGGCGCGGTCTGCTGCTGACGGGCATCGGACTGGCGGTGGGGCTGGCGGCGGCGTTCGGCCTCACGCGGCTGCTCTCAAGCCTCTTGTTCGGTGTCAAGGCCAGCGATCCCATCGCATTCTGCGCCGTAATGGTCACCCTGGCGTCGGTGGCGTCGGTGGCGATCTATGTTCCGGCGCGCCGGGCTACCCGCATCGACCCGCTCATCGCGCTGCGCAACGAATAACCAAGAGCGAGTAGCGGCCTCCTCCCATCAAAATCGGATCGCTGGGCTAGTCCGTTGGGAGACCCCCCGGCTCTGCCGGGGAGGCAGTAGAAGTTTGACAAATACGGGAGTCCATCGCGGAAACTCCTTAACGTGAGCCGCCAAGCACACGAAAAGGAGATCCACGATGGAC
>Ga0326728_10022046_pt1 | contig 11878 bp, 10 predicted proteins | sample MB3enrmetagenome_FD_207602 | JGI IMG/M metagenome (GOLD analysis project Ga0326728, IMG submission 207602) | Lab enriched peat soil microbial communities from McLean, Ithaca, NY, United States - MB31MN | ecosystem: Environmental > Terrestrial > Soil > Wetlands > Peat | place: USA: New York... | reverse complement strand
GGTACAGCCCGTGTGCCCAGGTGCCGCCGGCGCTGACCGTGTCGTCTTTCAGGTTGAATTCCGTGAACCAAACGTTCGGCGTGTAATTCGCGGTTGCGAGCGCCGGAAAATCGTTTGCAACGACGGCAGCCCATTGTTGAAAGGGCGTGAGCAACATGGTTGCGGCCGAGGTGTTTGTCACGGCCGTTCCCGAGGCCAGTCCCGAGGGAGTGTAGAGGTGTATCACCACCGCGTCCGGCACGGTGAGCACGCTCATCAGACCCGAATCCCAATTGCCCATCCGCGAGCCTGACCCGCATGAAGCGCAGTGCGCCCCCACGGCCGCGACCTTGAGCGTCGGAAACATGGTGTGCATGTCCGTCGCCCACTTGTTGGCCAGCGTCGCGTAAGCTTGCGCGGTCGCATAAACGTTCTCGTAGTCGGGGAATGTGAGATAGTATTCGTTGCCGATCTCGGCGGACGCGACGTTGATGTGTTGCTGCGCGAGCGAGGCAAGCAGCTGCAACTGATACGCTTCGTCGGGCGATGCCGGCGTGAACGAGCAATCCTGGCTGCCCACCGCCGGCACGCACAGCGGATCGCTCAGCGCGTTCAGCACGAAATCGCCGTTGATTTGCGCGCCGGAGACCTGCGCCGCCGAACCCAGTTCGCTTTCCAGTTCGCTGAGCGGGCTCGGATAGGGCGATGGCGGACTGGCCGTGTTCGTGAGTAGGTAATTGCTGACGAAATCGCCGGTCTGCCAGTCCCAATAGTTTCCGCCGGTACCCGCGGGAAAACGCAGTATGCCGTAATGCAGGCCTTCGAGGGCGCTCGGAAAGCCCGGGTTGTAAAGCGGCTGATCCGGCGAAGGAGATTGATCCCACGGCTCGCTGTTGCGCTGTTGGCCGTTCGCACCGTAGAAAGCCGCCGGGAGCGCGCGAGACGTCGTAGCGTCCAATCCGATGGAAATCGTCTGGCCAAAAGCCGGGGACGCGAAGAGTGCTCCGCACGCCAGCGCAACAATCACTTGCCAGGCGAAAGGCGTCCCATGCCTCGCGCCGATGCGCATCCCAGGTGGGGCCTCAGCTGCCATCGCCATCGTTTGTTTCTCAAGCTCCGTCGCGTCGGCGAACTCGCTTCGCCTCAATCGCAGGAACACCAATCCCGGCGATGCGACTCGGAATTTCCGAAGGCTACCTTGCATCGCCCCGAGGTGTCAACCAGGATTTCCGGTTTGAACTCCAGGCTCGCGCAGCCTATCTTTTCTTCGTCCCATTCACCTGGTTGCATTGTCTAGTGAGCCTGCGGCGAACGTCGATCCGCGTCGTGAATCGCCTTGGACCCGCTTTGAAAGGGCACGACTTCAGTCGTGGCGAAAATGGCCTGGATGGAAAAGGGGGTCAGTTCCCGAGGAATCCTCTTTCCTGAACGAAGTCCCCACCCCGGCCCATCGATCCATGTCTTCCGCTCCCTGTTGTCTGTTCGCGTCTTTTCAGTGCGCCAGAAAATACACGCCAACGCAGACAAGGACGGCGGCGGCCCAGCGCCGACGGTCGACATTCTCTTTGAGGAATATTCTGCCGGCGATGCCGTTGGTGACGAGGGGGACCGAGGCGGCGGCTGGACCGACGAGGCTCAGGTTGAGATGATTCAGGGCGAGGAGAAGCGAGAAGAAAGCGAGTGCGAGAAAGAAGACTCCGGCGAAAAAGAGCGGGCAGGTGATAACGGCGCGGATGGCGCCCTTGAGGCCGGTGCGCGCGCGAATGAGGTCGAGGTCGCCGATGGATTTCATAGCGGCTGCGGTGAGAACTTCGCCGGTGGTCGATGTGAGAATTACGGCGGCAATCATGCCGGCTGCGATCCAGGGGCTTGGAGTCGATGCGTAAGGCGTGATTGGGAGAGCGATCGTCATCTCGGCTGGACCTCCGCTGCGGCCTGCGCTTCGCATGGGGCACTGTCATCGGCTGAGGATGGGTGCTGGGTTAGGGAAGGTCCTTGCGCGACGAAACTGACGCCGAGGGTGATGAGAACGATGCCCGCCCACCGCTCGACGGAGATGGTTTCATGCAGCCAGAACCTGGCGAGTAGCGCGATGATTACGTTGCCGAAGGCTGTAGCGGGACGAACGAAGGTGAGATCGGCCCAGGAAAGCGCGGTGAGATAGCTGGCGAAGAATCCGATCAGCAGAGCGATGCCCGCAGCGATCCAGGGCGTGAAGACGGCGGCGACCAGCGCAAATGGATGCGCGACAGAGATGAAAGGCATGTGGGCCATGCCGCGCGAGAGACAACTGTCGCCCAGTGGGGCACAAAGAGCGACCAGCCCGAGGATCATGTATTGGCGCGGCGAGAGTTTGTGATGAACCATCAGTCCAGTATCTTGCAGTTCCGATGTAGATAGCCTAAAGAAACTGAGGGCGGACGTCCGCCGCGGCGGACACCACCCTCGATGTTAAGGCCCGGAGATTGCTTATGCGCCCGCGCCGACGGGGGCGGACGGCGAGGCCTGCTGGCTGCGCGCCTCCTTCACCATGCGATTGCGCTGCGCGCGCAGCTTGAGGAACGACTTGGCCTCGACGTACAAGCGAGGCAGATCGCGATTCACAATCGCCTTCCACACCACGCGGAAGGCGGCCTTGGGCCGGAAGTAGTACTCGTCGTAGAAACGGTGCACCATCTCCATCACGTAATCGGTGGGCAGGCCGGGGTACTCGATGTGCGCCATCTGGTGGCCGCCGCCGTCCTGCATGTTGTTGTTGGTGATGAATCCGTTCTGGGCGGCGTATTCGTAGAACTCGGTGCCGGGATAGGCGTGGGCGATCGAGACCTGAATGGTTTCCACGTCGAGCGACTTGGCAAAATTGATGGTGTTGCGAATGGACTCCTTGGTTTCACCGGGCAGGCCAAGGATGAAGTCGCCGTGAATGGTCAGGCCCAGGTCGTGGCAGTCTTTGGCGAAGGCGCGGGCACGCTCGACAGTGGCGCCCTTTTTGATGTTCTTGAGGATCTGTGGATCGCCCGACTCGAAGCCGACGATCAGCAGCCTGCAACCGGCTTCGCGCATGGCCTTCAACGTGTCGTAGTCGGTGGTGACGCGCGAGGTGCAGCTCCAGGTAAGGCCGAGCGGCTTCAGCTGTTCGCAGAGCTCGATCGTGCGCACTTTCTGGATGTTGAAGGTGTCGTCGTCAAAGAAGAATTCTTTGACGTCGGGAAAATTCTCTTTGGCCCACTTCATCTCGGCGGCAACATCCTCAGCCGAGCGCTTGCGCCAGGCGTGACCGCTCAACGTCTGCGGCCAGAGGCAGAACGTACACTGCGCCGGGCAGCCGCGCGTGGAGTAGAGAGCGACATAGGGATGGAGCAGGAAGGGCACGTTGTAGCGCGTGACGTCGAGATCGCGCTTGTAGATCTTGGTCGCCCAGGGCATCGCGTCAAGATCCTCGACCTGAGGACGGTCGGGATTGTGGACGATCTTGCCGTCCTTTTTGTAGCTGATGCCGAGGATCTCGTTCAGCGCCTTGCCCTGCGCGTATTCGACTACGGAGTAATCGAACTCGCGCCGGCAAATGAAGTCGAGGACGGAGCACTCGTTGAGGGCGCGGTCGGGGTCCGTCGTGACCGGCGGACCGACAAAGGCGATGCGAATGGACGGGTTGGCCGCCTTGATGGCCTCGGCGAGGCGCTGGTCGCCTTCCCATCCGACGGTGGAGGTGAAGAGCACCAGGAACTCGTAGTCTTTGCAGATTTGGATGGTTTCCTGGGCGGAAACGTGGTGGGGCGGCGCGTCGAGCAGCCGCGAACCCTCGAGAAGGCCGGCCGGATAGGTGAGCCAGACGGGGTACCAGTAGGACTCGATCTCGCGCGTCGCCGGCCAGCGCGAGCTTGCGCCGCCATCGAAGTTCTCGAACGAGGGAGGGTTGAGGAAGAGTGTTTTCAGGGGCATCGGCATCTCTCTCATTCTACCATTCAGGCTGTTTTGTTAGACGCATTTGCCCAGAAACATGGGACCTGCGGGACGCACCAGGGCGCGGAGTCGGTGGTACGTCTAACCCAAGCGTAATCAACGCAGAATCTCGGATTCTGGAAGTGTTGAATGTGTTTTCGAGGGGTTGTTCCGGGGATACCCGGCCACAATTACTTGGAATGAAGCTCGTTGAGCCAGTCCTGCATGTGGCCGAGGGCGCGGAGGAGGTTGAGACGCGCTTTGCTGAGGTCGAGCCCGGAGTCGAGCGCGTCGAGTTGTTTCTGGAGCGCATCGATGCGGGCCTGCTGCTCGGCCGTGGGCGAAAGCTGGGGCGAAGCGCCGGGGGTGCCGGTGGCGCCGTTGCCCAGTTCCAGTTGTGCCAGGACGCTCTTCAACTGCTCTTCAGCGATCTGCTGCTTGAGGCTGGCGACTTCAGCCTGGGCATCGAGTTCGCGCAAGCTCGCAGTGAGCTGGTTGATCTGAATGTCATTCTGTTGTTGTGCCTGCTCGGCCTCGACCCTGGCGCGCAGGGCGTCGGCGGCAGACTCTTTTGCTTTGGCGTGGAGACCCATATTGAAGAGAGGGACACGGATGGAGAACCCAGCACTAAAGTTGTTGGCGGGAAGGTTTTGTCTGTAGTAGGCGTTGATGTCATTTAACAGCGTGGTGTTGCGGTTGTATTGAGCCCCGAAGCCGATTTCCGGGAGCAGCCACAAGTGTTCCTGGTCGCCCTTTGCAACCATTTCTCTGGAGTGTGCCAGGGCCTGAGCTGAGCTGATTCCGGAAGTTGAGAGCGGAACCTGGTCCGCGGAGACCGCCGGAATCTCGGGAATGCTCGCGTGATCGGGCGTGACGGAGCCGACGGGAAGACCTGTAAGTGTGGCAAGCTGCTCGGCGAGAGTTGCGGAGCGGGTTTCGAGGTGCAGGCGACTGAGCTTGAGTTGCGCAGCGGTCAACTGCGCTTGCAGGAGTTCGCTGAGGGGATCGACGCCGGCTTCTGTGCGCTGCTCCTCGATGGCGACCAGACGGGCCGCATCCTGTTCCTGTTGCTGGGCAGCTTCGAGTTCGCGATGGACCGTGTCCATCTCGATGTAAGCCGTGGAAGCGTCGAGCGCGACTTGCTCCTTGGCGTCTTTCAACGCGAATTGCGCCGCCTGCAGGCCAGCGCGCGCCGCCTGAATGTAACGAATCTGCGGCATGCTGAAGACCATGGATTGCACGCTGCCGTCCCAGATCGTCGGCAGGGAGCCGGTGAAGCCGATTTCAGGGAATGCGGGAAGCCCTGAGCCAAACGAAATCGCCGGAATGAACGCGTCTTGGCTTTGCGACAGCAGGGAAGAGGCCTTGTGCACGTCGGCCTCCGCCAGACGCACTGTGGCGCTATTCTTCTGCGCGAGATCGACCACGGAGGTGAGCGAGACCTGCGCCGGCGCAAGAGCAGACACGGAGGCAAGCGCAAGCGCAACCAAGGCCTGGGCCGTGAACACGAGCGAGTTTTGTCGAAGCTTCACAGGCGCTTTTCGCATGAAGGTTTCAAGCCTGAGCCGGATTAAACTCTTTCGCCATCTGGGCGGCAATCGCCAGCTCAGCCTTGGCGCCCGCAGCATCGCCAAGCTGCTGTTTGAGGCGCGAAAGTCGAATGTGGGCGATGAATGCTGGAGCATCCTCGGTCATGGACGCACTCGAAAGATAATTCTCGAGCATCTGGGCGGCAAGCGAAGGATTCCGATTCGCCGCAATGAGCACGCCGGCGCCGTCATAAAGGGCGAAGCTCGAAGTCTTGTCCTTCGCCGCCGCAGTGATGCAACTTTGAATGGCCGAGTCCAAATCGGACCACTGTTGGCGAGTGCGGTAGAAGTTGGCGAGCACAGTCCAATAGTCAGCAGGCTCGGAGGCAACGGTCGCTGCCTGGCGGTACTCACTCTCCGCCGTGGTGTAGTCCTTTTTGGCCATGGCGATGTCGCCGCGCAACTGCGCAGCTCTGGCCGGGTCAACCTTGTCCAGTTGCGTCGCGATCGCCTGCGCCTTATCTGTTCCGCCGCCCGCGATGCTGGGAGCCTGGGCATAATAATCGCCGAGGTCGGACAAAGCCGGGCCATTTTGCGGATTGAGTTTTACCGCAGTCTGCATGGCCGACAACGAGTGTTTGGCAATTCCGTATGCGGAGAGGAAATTGGCGTGGCTGGCCTGCTGACCCAGAACGCGCCCCAGCCACATGGAATCATCCGAATTCTGCCCGTCAAGATTGACTGCCTGCTGGCACTCCGCCACAGCCTGCGACCATTGCTGGAGCGTAAACCGCACGCGGCACAAGAGGTTCTGAGCTTCGGCAGCCCCGTCGCCGGAGGTCGGGAGTGGCGCCAGCAGCGCGATGGCTTCGTCGGCCTCGCCAGCCTGCAGATCTGTATTGGCCTGGGCCAGCGTCGCTGCAGAGATCTGCGCGGAGCCCGGAGTCGCGGCGGACCCCGTCAGGCATGCCACTGCGATAGTGAAGGCAATGGCTCGTGAACGCATCACCGTTGTTCCTTGATCGGTACGCCCTCTTGCAGGGGCTGTCCGTTGGTTGTGCCCGTGGCGACTATATCGCCGTCTTCAAGCCCGGACAGAATCGGCACCTGGGTCAGATTGGGGGTTCCGATGGTGATCGGGACTCGGGTTAGCTCGCCGCCGGCAACCTTATACACGTAGAACTTGCCGTTCTGTTCGTGAAGCGCTTCGCGCGGCATGCTGAGCGCGTTGGGCTCGCTGGAGATGGTGACAGTGACGGTAACGTTGGTATCGGGCAGGAGGCCGTCCTCAGGATCGTCAATATCGACCAGGACCTCGCCGACATTGCGCGTGGTGTAAGTGACCACTGTGACGGGGAGGCGGGTGATGTGGCCGCGCCACTCCTGGCCCGGCTTTGCGTCCCAGCGGATCAGGACTTTTTGTCCGTTTGCCAGACGCCCCAAATCAGGTTCGTCGAAGTATGCGCGCACGCGCTCCTGCTTGAGATCGGCGATCTGGAGAAGCAGCTTTCCGGCTTCGGCATACGCCGAGGGGTCGGCGTCCATGGTGTAGATGGTTCCGGTGATGGGGGCGCGGATCATGGTCTCAGCTTCGATGTGTTCCGCGGCGGCCAGCGATGCTTGCGCATCGGCCAAAGCCGCCTGTGCCCGCGCCACTTCGTCCGGCGAGAAGCGATGATGCGCGGTTTGCTCGGCTGCATTCAAGTTCGCCTGGGCCGACGCAAGCCGCTGGCGTGCCGCGGTAACCTCGCCCGGCGCGGCCGCGCCGGCAGCAACCAACTTCGTTAAGGCGTCGAGATCATGCTGGGCCTGATCGCGAGCAAGGCGATCCTGTTCAATCTCGGCCGCGGAGGCCTGCTGCTCGGCCAGGGTTCCGTTGTGCGTGGCCGCGTCCAGCGCCGCCTGCGCGGATTTCACGGCACTCTCAGCGTTGGCGACCTGCGCCCGAGCCGCCACGTCGTCGAGCCTGATGAGCAGCTTGCCTGCCCGAACCAGGTCGCCCTCCTGCGCATACACCGCTTTCACCGTGGTGGCGATAGGGCTGTAAAACTGGTAGTTCACGATGGGTTCCACGCGCCCATTGGTGCTGACCGTGTTGAGCAGCATCGCGTGCTCCACCTGCGCCACACGCACCGGCAGCCGTTCGCGCAGAAAGTAGCGCGCGGTGAAGAATACGGCAAGCACGACGACGGCTGCACCGCCCCAAAGCACCCAACGGTTCGTTTGCGATCTTGCTTCAGCCATGCACTTAACCAGAGTCAGTATATAGGACTCGAAAACATCGGATAAGAACCAGAAAAATGGACCAGCGCCGGATCATGCGGCGTCCGTTCCGGCTCGTACAATACCGGTATGGCAGCAAAAGCGAGATACACCGATCAGCATGCCAAGGCGGGACTGGACTTTGCCTTTCCGGCCATCGAGACATGGCAGAACCAGTTTCCGGGATACGAAATCCAGATTGACGATCCGGAGCTGACCTCGGTCTGCCCCAAGACCGGCCTGCCCGACTTCGGGGTGCTGTCCATCCGCTATATGCCGCGCGAACGGTGCCTGGAGTTGAAATCGCTGAAAGAGTACCTGTTCTGCTACCGGAATCTGGGGATCTTCCAGGAGAACATCGTGAACCGGGTTCTGGAGGACGTAGTGAAGGCCTGCAACCCGGTGTGGGCGGTTGTGAAGGGTGAGTTCCGGCCACGCGGCGGAATCGGCACGACCATCGAGGCGCGCTGGCCGCGGCCGAAGGCGTAAAGCCCGCAAAGGACTCCGTCGCGGGCGAGGCGGAGATTCGTTTCAGGTTCTGGTTCTTTGCGGAAAGCAGTGGGCTTTCGACAGCCCGTTGTGTTATTCGTTGTTGTCCTGCAGAGATCAACTGGACTGGACACCGCTTGCCTACTTTTCTCCGATCGCTGCGCCCCCGCAAGAGCCCCGCACTGGGCACGGTTCTGCTCCTTCTGGCGCTGAACCTGCTGAATTACGTTGACCGCTACATTTTGCCTGGCGCGCAGCCGCTGGTTCAGAAGGAGTTCCACGCGACGGACCAGCGGATGGGCGCGTTAACGACCGCGTTGTTCTTTTTCTACATGTTTGCGGCGCCGGCCAGCGGGTGGCTGGGCGACAAGTTCAAGCGTAAGCCGCTGATCATCACCGGTGCGGTCCTGTGGAGCCTGGCCACGCTGGGTACGGCCTTTGTTCACACTTATTGGAGCCTCTATGTCCGCCGTGCGCTGGTGGGAGTGGGCGAGGCAACCTTCGGAATCTATGCTCCCGCGGTGTTATCAGACTTCTATCGCGAGCGCGACCGCAACCGGATTCTCTCGATCTTCTACCTGGCGATTCCAGTGGGCGCGGCTCTGGGCTACCTGGCGGGAGGGGAACTGGGCAGCCTGTGGGGCTGGCGCAGGCCGTTCCTGATTTGCGCGATTCCTGGCCTGATTGTCGCGGGGCTCTACGGAGTTCTGGGACGCGAACCGGAGCGTGGCGCCAAGGATCAGTTTCGCCCGACGCACAAGCGCTCAACCTTCCGGGGCATTCTGAAAAACCCAGCTTTTTTGACGGCGACGTTCGGCATGGCAGAGGTGACCTTCGCGCTGGGCGGGATCTCGGCGTGGGTGCCGACGTTTCTGCATCGCGCCAACGGGCTCACAGTCGCCAATGCCAGCCTTGTGGTGAGCACGATTACCGTAATCGACGGGATTGGCGGCACGATTGTGGGCGGGTGGATTGCGCAGCGCTGGCAGCGCACCGACCATCGCGCGCTCTACCTGCTTTCGTTCTGGAGCGTCGTGCTGACGCTGCCGTTTGGCATCCTGGTGTTCTTCGGGCCGCACGCGACCACGATCCCGGCTCTGTTCGCCGCCGAGTTTTTCATCTTCCTCAATACCGGCCCGCTGAATGCCGCAATCGTGAACTCAGTCGGCGCCAAAGTGCGCGCCACGGCGATCTCGATCAACCTGTTCTGCATTCATGCATTCGGCGACACCTTTTCGCCGCAGATTATCGGCGCCATCAGCGACCACTCGAACCTGAGCATCGGGTTGGGTGTGACGCTGGTTTCGCTGGTGTTCGCGAGCGTGATCCTGTGGTACGGCGCGCGATTCGCGCATCCGTACGAGAAGGCGTAAAAGCAGCTTCCAGCCTCCAGCTACTAGCTTCTAGCTCGTCCTGCAAAAGTCAACCACGCTTACAAATCCCACCGTCTCGCTACTTCCCGGGCAGGGTTTTCTGATCGCGAGTGTTCATGAAGGCGCGATGGCCGCCCTGCGCATGCAGGTTGGGATCGTTGATGGGCGGCCGCTCCTGTTCGGCGTTGAAGCCGCGCGCGAGAAGCGGATTGGGCCTGAACTTTGGCGGGCCGCCATAGAACTGGCGTGCGTGGCTCAAGACCATGCCCGCACGGCCATGCATGGGCTGGACGATGCCACGAATCTCGACGTCGGCGTCGCGATATTTCTTGAGTTCACCCACCTCGTCGCGGTCCTCCCAGAGGCTGACGACGGTGAAGCGGCATTGCTCGTCGGGAGTTTGCGGCGAGCAGACGTCGAGGAAGCGAGTGCCGTCTGGAAGTTCCACTACATCATAGATATGCGCGGAAACGCAGATGTCTTTGTTGAGCATTTGCGCGGCCTGACCGGCGGGCACGCAGGGCCTGGGTTTGCCGGCGAAAGCCAAGCCGGGGGTACAGAGGACAAGAGCAGCAAGCCGGGTGGCACGGGTGAGCCGCATGTGGAGTCTCCGAGGAGTTGGAAACAGAGTAATGCGGATGAGGCAGGCGTATCAGTGACGACGGTCGCAGGCGCGCAGCGGTAAGGAGCGACCCTTCCGAAACGCGTCTTCTGCGTTTAGGGTGGGATGCTGACCACGGATCACTGACAACTGACCACTGCTTTCACCGTGCCCCGACCAGTTCGCCAGCCTTCGCGCTCTGGCCGTAGTGACTCTCAACGTAGTGGTCGAGGATCTGCTTGAACTCGGCCACAATCGTGTCGCCGCGTAGAGTCGTCGCCAGCTTGCCGTCGATGTACACCGGAGCCACCGGGTCCTCGAACGTCCCCGGCAAACTGATCCCTAAATTCGCGTGCTTGGATTCGCCCGGTCCGTTGACCACGCAGCCCATGACGGCGAGCTTCAGCTCCTCGACGCCGGGATACTTCTTGCGCCACTCGGGCATCTGCGTGCGCAGGTAGGACTGAATCTGCTCGGCGAGCTCCTGGAAATACGTACTCGTCGTCCGGCCGCAGCCGGGGCAGCTCGTCACCTGCGGCATGAAGCTGCGGATCCCGAGCGATTGCAGGATCTGCTGCGCGGCCTGGACCTCTTCGGTGCGGTCGCCGCCGGGCTTGGGCGTCAGACTCACGCGAATCGTGTCGCCGATGCCCGCGAGCAGCAGCGGCGCAAGGCCCGCGGTCGAAGCAATCAGGCCCTTCGAGCCCATGCCGGCTTCCGTCAACCCGAGATGAAGCGGGTAATCGCAGCGGGCGGCGAGTGCGGTGTAGACGTCGAGGAGGTCGCGGACGCCGCTGACCTTGGCCGACAGGATGATCATGTCGTGGCCGAGGCCGTAGCGCTCGGCGGCCGCGGCGGACTGAAGCGCGCTGGCGATCATGGCCTCGATCATCACGTCGCGGGCTGCGAGCGGCTCGGCAAGCTTGCTGTTCTCGTCCATCATGCGGGTCAAAAGGCTCTGATCGAGTGAGCCCCAGTTGACGCCGATGCGCACGGGCTTATGGTTCTCCACCGCGCACTCGACCATGGTGCGGAAGTTGTCATCATCCTTCCGTCCGATCGACACGTTGCCGGGATTGATGCGGTATTTGGCCAGAGCGCGCGCGGTTGCAGGATATTTCTTGAGCAGGATGTGGCCGTTGTAGTGGAAGTCACCGATGATGGGCACGCGCAGGCCGCGCTTTTCCAGGCCGTCGACGATGTGCGGAACTGCTGCTGCGGCATCTTCGTTGTTGACCGTGACGCGGACCAGCTCGGAGCCGGCGAGAGCGAGCGCCGCGACCTGGGCGATTGTGGACTCTACGTCGGCCGTGTCGGTGTTGGTCATCGACTGGACGACGACGGGAACTTCCCAGCCCACGCGAACGTGTCCGATGGCAACCGTTGGGGTTTTTCTGCGCTGAATCGACGCCATAATCCAAGTTTACCTTGAATAGTGGTCAGTGATCAGTGTTCAGTGGACAGGGGAAAACGAGCAGCTAACAGCGTTCAGCGGTTCGCTAACAGGTCTAATTCGCAGCGCGGAAGAGGCGAGGGAAGTGCGCAAGCCAGCAAAAACCTGGAAATCAGGACGAATCAAAAACGATCAGAAACGAAACTGTGAAACTGTGAAGCGGGTGTCTGCAGGCTATTGAAATGGAGCGGGTTCCAGACCGTCCACAGTTTCACAGTTTCTGTGTTTCTGTGAGGTTGTGGCGCGGTGC
>Ga0326728_10022044_pt1 | contig 11878 bp, 14 predicted proteins | sample MB3enrmetagenome_FD_207602 | JGI IMG/M metagenome (GOLD analysis project Ga0326728, IMG submission 207602) | Lab enriched peat soil microbial communities from McLean, Ithaca, NY, United States - MB31MN | ecosystem: Environmental > Terrestrial > Soil > Wetlands > Peat | place: USA: New York... | reverse complement strand
TGTGGTTCGGGCCGCCCTGCGCCCTGCCCACTCCCGTGCGCTCGGGTAAGAATTTGAAACAAGGTCGTCTTGCCCACTTGGGCCAGCCCAACGATACCAATTCTCAGCAAGGTCGCCTCAGAATGCTCAGCGTGAAATTTGAAGTGCTCCGCGCCGCCCGACAAGTCGGCAGTCGAAGGTCAAAAGTGGACCGGCTGGAAATGTGTGCGACACATTGCACAGCTTCCAGCCGCGAGAATCTATCATACTAGCATAGACTGGCAGCCTCGGTTGAGTGTCGCCCCCACCTGGTGCTGTCCTAATTTCGGGTGTAGCGCCGGCTTCCAGCCGGCAAAGGGCCGCCAAGATGGCGGCGCTACGTTCAAATTAGGACACTACCCCCCACCTGCCGTGGCGGCTTTTGACGCCCAGCGGTGGAAGAACCGCGGCCCTGCAAAACAGGTCCACACCACTTGCTTTCGATCTGTCGAGGGCACTGCGAATTCAAAACCTGTTTGAGTGGGAATCCTGGAGATACGGCCCCTATGCCGGTCGGGCGAGCCTGGCTCCTAACGCGAACGCTTCGCGTTTCTTTTTCTCGGAGAGCGCCATGTCCTTCTCAACGGCCGCGAGACCATAGTGCAGCTTCTTGACCACCTTGGCCCCAAACATCTTGGCGATGAACTTGAGCGCGGGCCGGGCTCCGACGCCCGGAAGGGCGAAAATGAACGCCGGGGCCGCAGAAGAAGAGACCAAGATGGCCCGGCGGAGCTTGGGGAGTGGTTTACGGGCTTTAGGGGTGAGTTCCCCATAGGGCCAGTAAGCAAGGGGTAGCAAGCGCTCCAGAAACTTCTTGGTGATGGCGGTGGCGGAGCCCATGTTGACCGGCGAAGCCAGGATCAGGACATCGGCCCCGAGGCAAGTCTGGATGAGCGAGCGCATGTCGTCCTGGTGGAAACACGTGCCCGGTTGTTCTCCTGGGGCTTCGGTACACTCGCGGCAATTGCGGCAGAATTCGATGTGCTGGTCCATTAGGTAAATCTTCTCTGTTTCCGCCCCTCCGCTACCTGCACCACGGAGGATCTCGGTTACCGCAGAATCGATGATTCGGCCTTTGCGGTAGCTTCCGACGATGCCGACGACTTTCATATTGGTCCCTTTCCTCGACCTGCGAACAACATCACTAACCCAATAATGCCACGCTCCAGTTCAGGCGTGAACTAGTGCGAGTCTCCTGCAACCGGCTGTTGGATGATTCCTTTCCTCCTTACTTTAGCAGATTCGCCACGGCCACCGGCAAACAGCGGTCCAAGTCCGATCGTAAAGATCAGGTTGCCCCACAAGGCATGCTCGAGGGCCGCGCACATGACGGATCGGCTCCTCAAGTATGTGGAGGCAAACAGCAGCCCCCCTGCAGCCGCAAGGATGGGAGCCCAGATGTTGCCGAACACGAGGTGAGCAAAGCCGAAGAGGGCCACGTTCCACGCCAGGAGCCATGGAACTCTCAGGCCTGGAAGAATGTGGGCTGACTGTTCGAAGAAAAAAGCCCTGTAGATCACCTCCTGCGGGTATGCCGAGAGCAGGGGATAGAGAACACAGATCGCCAGCCACAAGCGGGGATTGTGTCTGGGGAGCGACATGAAGTGTTGAGGCGCCAGCGCATACGTAGCAGCGGTTGTCGCCAATGCTCCCACAACGAAACGCCCGACGATTCGCCATCCATACTTCCCCAGCGGTTTGACATCCCACAACGCCTCCCTCGACTCCCGTGAAAGCGACCGTGCGCACCAGACCGAAACCGCAATGAGAGTTGGGATGATAAAGCTAATGGCGCGACTGCCGATGCCCAGAAACAGCAGTGGCAGGACAACGAACAACACCACCATTGTGACCGCCGACTTCAAGGAGCTCATTCTGGCTGTCTCATCTCATCGACGTAGCTATCGTCTTTTTCGCTCTCGAAAATGTTGATGTGCTAGTCTCTCAATTGACGGTTATGGTTTCCAGTTCGGCTCCGGGTGGAATTCCACGGAGAGCGTCTTGCCGCCTGTCTTCCAGAATGAGAGCAATTGCATCGGCAAGGCTTGCACGAGCTTCATCCTTGGTTTTGCCCTGCCCGTTGGCATCGGGAATCTCGGAGCAGTAGCCTATGTACCATTCCCCATCGCGCTCAAATACGGCGGTAAATTCGTTCGCCATCGAACCTCTTCTCTTTCCTGCCAGAATTATATCGCCGTTCGGCGTCGTTCAAGGCGCCACGGCTCTCTAACAACCTGCCGCTCACCCGCGGCCGATCGGGATAGGGGGAAGGTTTCCTTCTGGCGCAACGGCCTTCAGCCCCGGATGGCGGGCGCCGCCTGGCAGCGGATTCGCGACGCGGCCTACGAAGGGCGCGGAGCATGACCGCGGTCGACACCAACATCGAATAGCAATTGTGATTTCAGCGATATGCCTGGGAGCGGTGTTTCACGCCGGTGATCCTGATCGACAAGGGCGCGAGCTGGTAGAGGAACACTCTGTAGTCGCCCACGCGCAAAGGGAGCTCATCGCGCGGCGGTCGGAGCTTCTTCACGTCGCCTTTGCCAAGCGTCAGGTAATCATCGACCGCGTGCAGAATGTCAAGCGCGGTGGCCCGGTCGATGGCGCGGAGCTGCGCCAGGGCTTCCGGCGCCCAGATGATACTTTTCTTGGCCTCACTCATGGGCGGCGCGTGAGTCGGAACTCGCGAAGGATTGCTTCATGCGGGATGCCCTCACCGCGCTCGATCGAAGCGCGGGCGCGGTCGAGGTCGGCAGCCGTTTCGGGAGTAATCTCTTCCTCCTCGATTGGCAGGCTGGCGATCGCTTGGGCGACGGGGTCCAGCATGGCTTCAAGGAGGCTGGCGACAGCCGCCACCTGGGCTGGCGGCAAGCGGTCAATCAACTCATGGGCGTGTTCTCTGGTAGTGGTCGTGGACGTCGTGGACATGCAGTTCTCTCTGTGTGAGATGATGGCTTTCGAATGCTGCCAAAAAGCCACCATGATGATGATATCACTTTTTTGTTTATGCGTCCCATGAAGTGGCAGGGCATTACGGTCGTTGACAGGCAGAGGCCGTGGATCATCAGAAGCGGGGCCCGCGCTCTACGCTTGCTCCTCACTATGCCGACTCACTAGGGGGGCGGGATAGACGCAGTCGGCAGCGCGGAGGCGCGCCTTTCAGGCCTCCAGTTCAACGGCAACACGCCATGCGGCGTCTGAGGGTGAGGCACTTCCAGGGCGGGCGCAGAAATCAAATGTCTGTGATCGGGAAGTTCCTGCCTTTCCCCTCGGGAAATCGCAGACTCCAAAAATTAGCGGTCAGCGCCAGGGAGCGGCGGCAAATCTATGTTGCTGGACCCTTTCTTGGGTCTCCCCGAGTGAGGCGAATCGCTTTTTCGAGAAGCTTGAAGGAGCCTGTTAATGACTCCGCGATACCGAGAGCGAGCTCGGTGCCGATTTCCTTGAGAAATCCATCAGACCAAACCACGACCCCGAACCCCACGGCAGAACTACCGGCCGCTAGCCTCAGCATTCCCGTCCAGCCCTCGAGATGGTCAGGTGGAACCAAGTAGACCACGGCTGCCTGGGCCGGAAACTCTGTCAAATATCGGAAATACCTTTCGGCTTGCGCTCTGAAATAATCATCGGCTTCCGGTCCCCGGCCTCTGCCCTTTCCCTCCACAATCAACTGCTGCTTTCTCCCATTCGCGCAAAAGCGAAAGTCGGGCCGAATGGCCCAGTATTTCTTCCTGAAGTCCTCGATCCCGATCTCTCCTCTGTCCTCATCCCGAAGCAGCCCGGTCTCGTATTTCAAGTCCGTTCGTGCAGTCTCCCAATCGAAACCGCACAGCTCCTTGATCATTCTTGGTTCCCCGTCGGGTAGAGTTGTCGGTAAGCTCAAAAACCACTTCTTGGCTTCTTCAGTGGCTTCCAGGTGCCTGTAGAGGGCGTAGTTTACCATCCACTCAGCAAAGCGTACATCGCCGGCCATCGGTTTCTATCCTCCTTTAGAGTGCGCGCCAGGCGGCCCGGACACATCGCAATGGGTGCGATGTGCGCGCCACCCCGTGTCGTTTATCTAGGCACACCGTGACGAAGCAGAATCGCTCGGAAAGAAACGGGCGACGCAGCCGTGACGCACAGCTAGGATAGAGCATCGCCGGCGGGTTGACCAGTCCTTAAACCCGCGGTCGTCGAGGGGGAATTCATAGGGCTTGACCGATGCAACGGGACGATACAGGATTGTATCCACTAGAGCGTACGGCTGGGATTTTAGGCGCATATCCATGTCCTCACCTGGGGTGGTTCTGAACAAAAAACCAATGCGCGGACGGCAGAGCAGGTATCAGAAATCATGCGGCGCGTGCACAGCCGGGACATGCAGGCGGAAATGGTATTGATACGGGCTCTCCGAAAGGCCGGATTTCGATTCAAGACGCATGCCTCGCATCTTCCTGGAAAGCCGGACCTCGTTTTTCCCCTCAAGAACCCGGTCATTTTTTCGATGGTGATTTCTGGCACGCAAACCAATGGAGGCTGAGAGGATCCCGGTCCTTCACGGCCCAATTTAGAGGGGTGAACCACGAGAAGTATTGGATTCCAAAAATCCTCCGGAACGTAATGTGCGATTTTCGGAACACTGCCCAACTGATCGACTCCGGCTGGCGGGTCCTGCGCTTTTGGGAGACCGATGTCCTGCGCAATCTCGAAGGGTGCGTCGAGGTGCCTGCGCACGCCGTGAGGGGGGAGTGCAACAACTCGTAGAGTTAGGCGGATTTTGAAATCAATACAGCCAACTGCCCCCTTTATTAGAGAGAATTATGAAACAATTATCTCTGCGAGAAAAAGCGATAGTGGCCGGATTATATCTTTCAAAGTTTGACTCTGAGGGATTGCGACGGCTCGGTTTTGATAATTTTATTGAGGCATTCAACGTCATCGGATCAGCGTTGGGGGTTCAGCCGGCATCGGTAAAAAACTACAGAGACGAATTTGATCCTTTATTTCCGAACAAGAGGAAGGGATGGCATAAGAGACCGATACGAGGCTATTGTAAAGCCATTTACAGTGCTTTCGGCGATCTGAATCCGGAGAACTTTACAGAACTGCTAAAGGGAATTATTTACAAGGAGCATGATCTTGACGTGTTGATGGAAGAAGTTGAAAAGAAAGAGGGCGAAGGTCGCTCTTTCGCGAAACGACTGATCACAGGGCAAGCGGCTGAACAATACTTCAAAACAAAATATAAGGAGATGAGTCTCTTCCAAGATTTCGAGTTCGAAGACACGACCAGGCTTGGTTGCGGTTTTGATTTCAGGCTCGTTTCGCCAAGCATTTTTTATGGAATAGAGGTGAAGGGGTTAAGTGAGGCGAGCGGCAGTATTGCGCTAACGAGCAAAGAACATTCTGTTGCTTCAGTGTTGAAAGAGAGATTCTTTCTCTTTGTGGTGAAAAACTTTCGGGAGAATCCGTTTCATGAATTGTATCGAGACCCGCTGAACGGAAAACTTGTTTTTTGCAGGGTTGAACAAAGAGCCGTTCAAATAAGCTGGACAACAAGGGTGTGAGAATCACATTGAATTGGGGAACCCTCCAAGCGGCTTCGCGGGGCAGGCACCTTTTCTGGTGGGGATGTTCGGCCGGGGGGAAATGATGTGAAGAGGAGGAGGGGCATGAACAAACCAAGGGAAAAGAAGCAGGATGACCCAGTAGTGGCTCGATTGTTGGAGTTGAAGAGTATAGCGCGCCGGGCTTTGGTCGGTGACTCGAACGACGCGGAGCACGACGCGCTGCATGAGGTCGAAGAAGCCCTTGTGGGTCTAACGCCGGACGTGCGCCGCATGGCAGAGGCGCTGAAGTTGTGCGTGGAATTCTTGCAAACGGGCGAGATTCAACCGAGAGGGGAGCGCCGCCCTTATTCACTGTGGGCTGCGGCCGTAAGCAGTGGTCAACTGGCCCTTGGCCAGCGACTGAGGAAAGGCGAAGATGGAATGTTGCGTTGGAGACGGGTTCAAGAAAGATCCACCGAAGGCAAGCCGCGTAGCGGCGGTAGAATGTGGCCCATGGCGACAGCCATGGGAAAAAGAAGCAGAACAAGAAACGAGCCCCGGGAGGGGCGACAGAAATGGCTCACACCTACACGAATCTCCTAACCCACGCCCTGTTCAGCACGAAGGATCGCCAGCCGCTTATTCGTACCGAGATGAAATCCGACCTCTACGCCTACATGGGAGGCATCATCACTAACCTTAGGTGCAAGCCCGTGCTGATGAACGGCCCCGCTGACCACGTCCATTTGCTCTTTGTTCTTGCCGCGAGCCTTTCCCTTGCAGAGTTGATGGAGAAACTCAAGGCTAACTCATCGAAGTGGGCCAACGAGCGCTGGCAGAGGCGGGCGTTTTCATGGCAGACAGGGTATACGGCGTTCAGTGTCAGCCAGTCCAAGCTGAGCGAAGTTAAGGCGTACATTTCACATCAGGAAGAGCATCACCGCAAGGTGACGTATCAGGAAGAGGTGGTGGCGCTGCTCAAGAAACATGGAGTGGAATTTGATCCGCGCTTTGTGGTTTGACGAGAGAGGTCTTTCGCCCCTGCCGGGGCTGAGAAATCAAGTGCGACCGCTTCTCTTTCCCACGGCTGTCGCCGTGGGCCACAATCTATCGGCCCTCACGGGCCTGGGCAAGTGCAGGTGCAAGGGAAGTTTAACCCGGATTCCGAAGTTGGACGATTTACAATTGACTTAACCTATTTATCCACAATCACTTACGTTGTGGAAATCCAACTTCGCCGAAGTTGGATTTGTGCAATGGGAATCATTGAAAATAAGGCGTTTCTCCCTAAGTTTCATCGGATTTCAATAACCCCTTTATTTTCAACCTCGGAATTCGGGTTTAACAAGGCTGAAAACACTGCGTACAAGGTCCTTCTCAAAACTTCTAAATCAAAGGCGGTTCTCAACGAGAAGCCCCCCAGCAAGACTCAGATGGTCGAACTTCCGGACCCTGTGGGAGGGTGCATCGTTCCTCACGACCTTATCGAAAGCCGCAAACATCCTGACGTGCGCACAGCTCGCCGGGCTGCAACTATAGCAAACTTAGCTAAAGTCATCAGTGAGCGCGACGTGTCTGTTGGGCTACGAATCACTTTACGTACTCAAGCTCGTCGCCTACTAGCACTCGTTGAGCGCCGATTGAGCGAGGTCTCCGGTTTGCCCCCAGATGATCAGGCGTAGCGCAGACCTCCGTTTTTGAGGCCTGCGGTTCTTCCTCAGATTCGCGCTTTCGAATCCAAGGGTAAACAGGCAATCGTTAACCCGCAAGGGCCCATTGGTTGCGCCGCGCTGATGCCGGAACACTCGTCCGCGGTGAACCATCGCCCCCAAGAGCAGTGGCGGGTGATCAGTGGCAAGTGGCGAGCCAAAACGACTGTCTCGGGGTGCATCTAGACGAAGAAGAACCGGCCGGAAGGAAGCGGGCGATCCCGCAATGCGGGACAAGCCACTCACCCCAGGGTGGCGGAAGAGCCGCTTCGGGATGTTACCTTTCGGGGCTCATGACCGTGGCGCGCCCCTTCAGGGCGCACACATTGAGCTGATCCCCTGCTTACCCCAGGCCGATGGCCTGGGCTGAGATGGACCGCCCCTTCGGGGCTCATGATTCTCGCCGCTTTCTTCCTTGGCCAAAGCAAAACGTCTGCGGTTCTTGGGCGACAAGGGCCGAAAAGAAGTCTTGACGGCCTATGCTTAATATGATAGCCTAGAGCATGATGTCCGGATGTTCTGCCATTACCGTAGCGACCTTAGGGACGACGGTCCCATCCTTCTCTCTAATGCGACACTATGTCCTTGCCAGCCTCTGCCACGACAACCGTAGTAACTTTAAAAAATGACGAGCGACGCGCGAATGTCTATGAAAACAAAGGACCGCTATGGAAAACGTCAGCGCAAAGCGGGAATGTCTATGAAAAAAAGGCACTTATCCGTTAAATGCGGGAATGTTGTTGAAAGGAAAGGCGGTTAGTGTCTAGCAGGTGGTATGTCGTAGGTAGTAGGTGGGGAAGAGCGGGGGCTAGGGGCTTGAGACTGGGGACTAGCGGACGAAGGGCTTCCAGACGCCGGCGGGTATTCCCGGGCTCAGGATGACAGCCTTGGACGTCCGGCGGGTCCGGGCAGCACGGCACAACTCCAAATCCCGGCTCGATTGCTATGGGTACTACGGCGCGGCAACCCACTGTCTTCGCGGCATGAGTTGCACTGGGCCTAGAAGGCCGGAGGGAGGGGTCCTCTCCGGCTTGATCTCGCCATACGTCCCCCATCGGATCCCAAAGGTCTCTGCTAAAGCTTTCCGGTCCGGTTTCGGGAGAGACCGGACACGGTGAATCCACAGGTTGCCCACTTCCACTTTCAAATGGTTGGCCCCCGACTTTAGAGCCTTTCCGCAAGAGAGGATGCGCGAACCCATCCAAGCGCTTCCCAGATCGATTCCGTTCAGAACGACTTCAGCGGTCTCGTGCACAATCCCCAAATCCACCGCCCACTCAATCTGTTCGCCCAGACTGGTCAATTCAAAATCTGTTTCGTAGACTGCCCATCCGCTGTAGTCTTTCCCCTCCGGCAAATCATTCCAGGAGTGCAATTGCGATAGCGCAAGCTCGGTCTTGTCTCCAAGCGTTAGGCGCCACGGGCCATGCAAGGAGATAGGTTCGGGGATCGCCTTGACCTGAAATCTGTGAGTCTTCCCCGCAGCGTCCGTCAGAAAATACTCCCCGTTTCTCGGAATGAGGCCAGTTACTTGAGTCTTATGGCCAACCTTTCCGATCTTCAGGACGCCGGGCCAATTGGTATGGGTAATGGTGGGGGCATCACCTGTTGGGCTGAATATCACAAAGCAGGATTCAAAAGGCGCGAACTGGAGCTGAACTTCCGTCACCGGCGAATTGGTGCCTGCGAGCGCGGCATGCTTGAATACCAGTGTGTCGTCGATTTCGCCGTTTTCAGGATTCCATCGCTGGGGTATCTTGTGCCCCACGGAGAACTGTAATCTTAGCTCTTGCAGAAAAGAGGATATGTTGCTGACGAAATAGATATCAACATCATCCATCTTTCTGTGGAGGAAGCCGACATTCTCCCGCGCACGTTGGAGCGCCGATTCACTCGAGTCCCCAGCCTGGACGATTTCGAAGTCAGGTGGGAGCACCCCGGGCAAGTGTGCCAACACAATTGAACGGTCATGGCATAAAACGACCTTACCTTTGCCACAGGTCTCGACGACCTCCGCCTGGGCCGGTTTGTTCCCCCAGAGAGTTTTGAGAATGAAGCTCAACCGCGCCGTCCTGGTATCGTTATCCTTCAGCCCCGACGCGGCAGCAGGGACACGCCCGGCGAATATCAGGAATCCACCCTCCTGAACGAATCTCAGCAAACAATCCAGCGACTCCAGAGGCATATACTGAACATCGGGGACGATGACAACCGCGTAGGCTCCCGTGCCGGCGCGCAACATCCCTGCTTGCACCGAGGCGATGCGCGCCAAGGCATCATCGTTGAGGAAGTCGAAGTCATACCCGGACCGTCTCAACTCCAGAAACAACTCCGTCCCGAGTTGCCTTTCAATCTCAACATCCATATTCAGACCGCCGATGCCGAACTTGGCGTAGATGTCGGCAAGGGGAACGTACACACCCACCGGATTGACCGATACCCCCTGCTGAAGCAAGGCAGAAACCCGCTGAACGTATTTAGCAAGGTGGTTATAGTGGCGCCACCAAATATTATTGTGATTGATGACCGTGGAGGCATAGAATGTCCAGCCGGGTTGTCCTGCTTGGGGGGGCGAGTAGGAATAGCCCTGGTTCACGATCTGGTTGATGCCATCCAGGAATTGCGCGTCCGAGGCTGCCTTCATCATTTCAAGGGTTACCATGAAAAGAGGGAGCCGCAGCCACGAGTAAGTCTCTGCCGAAATGACGGGTTTCTGATAGATATGGCCTGCCGAGGAGGCAAGCCGCCGATGCTGAATGTCGACCGCGTACTCGTCTCCCTGCCGGATGTGCTCGCCTTCAGGGATGTCTGCCAGCGCATATCCGTGCATCACATCTGCCATGGCCCCATGGGCCTGGAAGCGCGCCGTCATGCCATGCCTCTGGCTCCAATCCGCCAAAGGGGCGAAAAAGTTCTCCAACATCAGGTCCGAAAGAGTGAGGTGATAGTCGTAACGTACATGTGGAGTCAGGGGGCCGCCATCTTGCCACAAGGCGGGGAGATAAGGCGTCAATTCATAGCCGCGGCGTCTTTCGAATTCCTTCAGGAGGCGAGGAGTCCAGTCCGCCCCATAAACTTCCAGGCTGTCGCAGAAAACCGAACGGAAGGGAGGGTCTGCGAGATCCTTAATTCCATTGAGAACCTGGGTTCCCGCTGCCTCGAGGAAGAGATCCATGGCTTCGCGATTGAAATGGTCAATGACGTATCCTTCCATGCCAAGTGTCGGTCGCTTCACTTGCTGGCCCGTAGGACTGTCCACGAACACCATGATTCTCCACTGGCCCGGCGGAACCGTCCAGCTCTCGAATCCAATCCCGACCAGATCGCCATACTTGGTCTCGCGCTTGATTTGGTCTGTGATCACTCGCGACTGTTGGATGCCAGGCTGGCCTGTGGGGAGGACGGGAACTGCCAAGGCTGCGATGATGCTTTCCGATTCGGCTAGCTCAGGAGTAAGAAGCCAGGAGAAACTCCCAGGTCCTACGATCTCCTGAATCAGGACCCGCGCTTGGCGCGCGGCCAGCTCGATGGGGATGAACGGCCCACCGTAAGGCCACCCGCTTCCCAAAGTAAAATCAAACTGCATGCCCAGACGGCGGGTTTCTTTGCTGGTGTGTCGCAACAGGTCAAACCACTCCGAGGAGAAATATCGGATGTTCCGAATCCCTCGTTTGGGGTCATCGACTTCAAGGGGGTAAACAGGTTGAAGTTCCACTCCCCGCAATCCGCTTTCCGACATCAGTTCAAGTTCACGCGTAATCTCCTGTGGCGTGGCCGCTCCACCAAACCACCACCACCGGGTCATAGGCCGGGCTGAATGGGGGGGATTGAGGAACAAATCTCTCAATCCGGCTGCTTCTCCGCTGGGCGACGCATTTTCGGGCAAGGACACCGGCGCAGAACCTGCCGTCAGTGCCGGCGTGGACCACACCGTGGCCAGCGCCATCCCAGCTTTTCCAGATTTGCAAATGAACTGTCGTCGGGTGAAGGAAATCGGTTTCATTGAAAGAGACCTCGATCTTTAGGTAGAATGACCAGGGTGGAAAATGCTCAGCCGTAATGGTGGGCGGTAGAGGATTCGAACCTCTGACTTCTACCGTGTGAGGATAGCACTCTACCGCTGAGTTAACCGCCCATGCAGCGTCATCAAACATAGCAAATTTCCAGGCGCCGGTCTAGCCCGGCCAAAGGCGACGCCAGCGATCATATCAAATGGGAAAAGCGATGGTAAGCGATCAAGCAGCGGTGGCCCCCGATCTCCTTACGCGGGTGCAACAATCCGTCCAATCCGTCATTCGAGGCAAGGATGAGGTGATCCAACTTGCGCTCGTGGGTCTGTTGGCGCGCGGCCATCTGCTCATCGAGGATGTCCCGGGGGTTGGGAAGACGACGCTTGCGCATGCCCTGGCCCGCTCGTTTAACTGCGCTTTCCAGCGCATTCAGTTCACCTCGGACATGCTCCCGTCGGACGTCATCGGCATCAGCATTTTCAACCAGCAGACCCAGCGCTTCGAGTTCCGCCCGGGGCCGATCTTCGCCAATATCGTCCTGGCCGACGAAATCAACCGCACTACGCCCAAAACTCAGAGTGCCCTGCTGGAAGCCATGAATGAAAACCAG
>Ga0326728_10022042_pt1 | contig 11879 bp, 7 predicted proteins | sample MB3enrmetagenome_FD_207602 | JGI IMG/M metagenome (GOLD analysis project Ga0326728, IMG submission 207602) | Lab enriched peat soil microbial communities from McLean, Ithaca, NY, United States - MB31MN | ecosystem: Environmental > Terrestrial > Soil > Wetlands > Peat | place: USA: New York... | reverse complement strand
CGTCTACACTTCTATCTGCTGATCGGCCTCTCCAGCGGAGCCTTCGCGCAGACCGCACTCACCTGGCAGCAGGTGAAAGACAAGTTCGAAAAGGACAATCCCAACCTCCGCGCCGGCGAACTCGGCATTCAGGAATCCAAAGCGCAGGAAGTGACCGCATACCTGCGCCCCAACCCCGATTTCAATGCCGCTGTCGACCAGTTGACGCCCTTCACGAACGGTCCTTTTCGTCCGTTGGTCTATAATTTCCCGCTCATTTCGTTCGATTATCTGCATGAGCGGCAGCATAAACGCGAGCTTCGCCTCGAAAGCGCTCAGCAGGGCACGGCCATCGCGGAATCGCAGCAGCTCGATCTGGAGCGGACCCTGCTCTTCAGTCTGCGCGGCGCTTTCGTTCTGGCCTTGCAGGCCAAGGCGCTTTTGTCGAACGCCAAAGATAATCTGGCTTACTTCGATAAGGAGCTGACCATCGATCGCGAGCGCTTCCAATCCGGCGACATCGCGCGCGTCGATCTGGATCGTCTGAAGCTGCAGCGCGCGCAGTACGAATCCGACTATCAGACCGCCATCGTCAACGCGCGGACCGCCAAAATCACGCTGCTGCTCCTGCTCAACGACCGTACTCCCGTGGACCAGTTCGACGTCGCCGGGGCCTTCGAGTTTCAGGATGAGCTGAAGCCGCTCGACGAGTTTCGCGCCGTCGCCGTCGCCGCGCGGCCCGATCTGAAAGCCTCTCTGCAAACCGTGCAGAAGGCGCAGACGGACCATCAACTCGCCGTGTCCAACGGTTCCACCGATCCAACTTTCAGCGCGGATTTCGGGCGCAATCCTCCGGTGCCGGTCTATTTCGGAGTGGGCGTCAGCATTCCGCTGCGCATTTTCGACCGGAACCAGGGCGAGAAAGAGCGTACCCAAATCGACATCGATCACGCCCGCCGCCAGCAGGACGCCGCCGAAGCCCAGGTTTTCAGCGACGTCGATTCGGCGTACTTCACGCTGGTCAGCGCGCTCAATCAGCTTCGCCCCTACAAGGAGAAGGACGGCTATCTCGACACTGCCGTGCGCATCCGCGAGACCATGTCCTTCGCGTATCAGCGCGGCCAGGCGGCGCTGGTGGATTATCTCGATGCCCAGCGCGACTACCGCGCCACTCAGGTCGCCTATATCAATCTGGTTGGGGCTTGGCTCACCGCCGCCGCGCAACTGAACATGGCCGTCGGCCGCGAAGCAATCCAGTAGAGCGGAACTCGACCCGCCAATGTACACCGCTGGCCTGAGCCTTAGTACGCCATTTCGCAAATTCGGCAGCGTATTCCGCGCAACCACTCCCTCACGGTCGTGGCTCGGTTCCGAGCCGCGCGTGTCAGCAAGCGGTTCCATAATACGCGACCGAACTTCTGAAACGACGCACTTAGCCCGTAGTCATTTTCAGCACGTAGCTTCGCACCTTGCCCCTGATTCGGGTATCGCGCAACAACTCCGCGCTGTCCGCCGATGTCCACGATGGCAGCCTGGCTACCGCCCGAACCAGCACCTCGAGAGCGTCATCATCTTGCAAACCGGCATACAGGGCAAAGAACCGGCTGATCACGCGCCTGCCTCCTAGTTTTTCGTCGATGGTCCGCAGTCCTCTGTAAAGGGCGTTCCTGGAGTTGCGCCGACGCGCATGCGGCGCAACGGCAAGCATCCGTTCGAGGGCGCCGGCAAGGATCTCTTCGTCGTGGGTATGGCCCACAATGCTGGCGGCGGCCATCGCGGCGGCTCCCGCCGAACCGCTGGTATTCACCACTGCCCGGTTGAGGAGCCGGTACGCGCGATCCGGGGCGTGCCGTGCAACCCTTCCGACAATCATGAGGAATTCAACCTGACACAACTCCTGCGAAAAGACCGCAAGCACCTCGGCCGTGAAGTTCTTCTCCAGTAAGTCAATGAGCGCGCCGCGTTGCTCTTCGGGCCAATCCCTCAGGGCCTCCATCAGCTTGGCGAACATTCCCTGGTCGGAACGCGAGACCGCGGTGGAGACCAGCAGTGGCAGGCATGAGATAACCCACTGAAGGTTGCTCTTAAGGCAGTCTCTCATCGAGTAGGCAAGTGTGGCCCACACTTCCCGATGCCGGGGCTGGACGAGTTCGGCGACGATTCCCGATGCCAGATCCGGACGTTCCGAGGCAATGGCGCCGATGCACTCCACCAGCGACCTTCGCGAGTCCACGTCCGACGCCATAGCCAGCTTGAAGATGTGCAGCACTTCTTCGTCGTCGAACAGGCTCGGCTGGACTTTGAGAAGGCGGCTGATACCGACCGCCGACTTCCGCGAGAGGCTTCGATCCGAGCCCGATCCCGACAGGAGCCCGACTCGGATCTTCTGACCCGGGGCATCCGCCGCCAGGCGTTCCGAGATCTTCCGCCACGCCCTCCCTCCCGCCTTCTCCGGGAATGGGCACGAACCGATAAAGCTGATCAACTTCTCCGGCGCAGCCCCGGTCATCCCGGCCGCAACTTCGAACAGCGAGGCTCTTACCGATTCGTCAAGGGACGCGAGGTCCAGCGACAGGAAGTAATCCAGGATGGCTTCGTGATCGCCCGGATCGGAGAACGCCAGAGTAGCGGCCGCCGCGCGCCTTGCAAAATGGTCGGAGCTCAGAATCCCGCCCAGCGCTTTCGGAACGGTCTCCGGGGTTCTTAATACTCCACCTTCCAGCCCCCCCAGAAGGCGGGCGCGGTCGTCCAGCCGCTCCGGCTGGCTGCCGCTCACGACGTCACTGGCGATTCCCTCGGCCAGTTGCGGCGCGACGGCATGGAGTCGAATCAACAAACCCAGAAACAGCTCGATGACGTCATTGGCGTCTTCCCCGTGCACGATGTGGCGAATCGCCCGCAGGAACTCCGCAACGGCGGGGGCCGACCGCTCGTTCACTCGCTCCGCAAGGCTCGCCAGCGAGCTTTGGCGGAGGCCGGCTGTCAGACCATCGAACACCGCGGCCAGAGTGGAGAGCGCGGCATCCTGTCCGGCATCGAAGCAGATGAACAGCGCATTCTTATAGTGGCTGCGTACGTTGTAGTCCGCTTCGCCGGCGAGCATCGCGGATATCCGGTCCAGAAATCTCAGCGTCTCTTCCGCATCCATCCTGGCGAGACGGTCTGCGCACAAAGCCATCGCCTCATGAAGCGTGCCCGCGCCGAGCGTGCTCTCGAGGACAGAGAAGCCCAGCCCCAGCCGGTTTTTGGGATAGTGGGTGACCGCGACACCGGCGCATGCAGCCAGTCGCGCCGGGTATCTTTCCTTCCAGCGCCGCAAAACCTCAAGACAGTAATCGGAATCGAATATCTTGCCGAAAATCTCGAGCGTCAGGTGGCAGGCGGTCTCGGAACCCGAATCCAGCAGGAGCATGAGAACGCGCTTCCAGCTCTGCCCGCCTGCCTGAGCGTCTTGTACCGCCATCTGGACTAGTACGGGACTTCGAATGAGCAGGCCGCTATTGAGATCGGCAAGCACCCGGGCGACGCACGCCTGCTGGATCGTCTCCGGCGCCTGCAGGATGAAGCGCGCGGCGGCGAATTCGAGGAGCGTCTGATGGAAGAACCGAAACCTGCCAAGACCACCTGCCGGTTCGATCACCCCGCTCGAGCGCAGCGCCTCGAATGCAGCGGACGGGAAGCTTCCGAGGTTCGTCTCCGCGCGCCGCCATTCTTCTTCGAACTCCACCTCCCGGATGGCATCGTCGAAAGCGTCCGTCTCTCGAAACAGAATCGCGTACGCCAGCCGGCACGCCACCGCCTCACGAAGTCTTTCGCTTTGCGCGTCCGATTGCTTCAGGCGGTCCCGAACCACGCGCCTTTCCCAGTAGGCCGAATAGATCAGGGCCGTGTTGACCTCCACGGGAACCGGTTCCGGCGGATACGCCTCGAAGATCATGCGCAGAACCAGCGGATCGAAGCTCAGCGCCTGCACCTTCCGCCGGCCGTCCAGCAGATTCCAGAGGTCGTCCCGCTGTCTGTCTCGCTGCTCTTCCGAAACATCCGCGTACGCCAGGTCCACGTACTTACGCACCGCGATCTTCGCTTCCTGCTGCTCATATCTGCCCAGGGGCACGCGATGGTCGGGGTGTTCCATCGCCGCCAGACGCCCTGCCTCAATCGGGCGGCAGGTGGTAACCACCAGGACTCGTTGCAGCTTGAGCCACGAAAGAAAGGACACAAGCTGCCGGTCGCTGCGTCCGGCAATCAGGTCCAGGGTGTCGATCAGCACCACGCCGCGCAGGATCTTTCGTGCGCGGTAATGGGCGATCAGCGCTTTCTCTTCCACGCAGTCGTCGCTCATGTATTGAGCCGCGAAGGGCTGGACGAACGTTTCCGAATCTGCGCCGATGTCTCTATAGACGTGCCACAGAAGGCTCGTCTTGCCGGCGCCTCCCTGGCCCTCGATGCTCACCCACATCCCGTTTCCGGATGCGGCGTGGGTGGCGCGAAGTTCGCGGATTCGCTCCTCCTGGCGGCTGCGATGAACATATACCGACTCCAGCGAGATCGGCTGCTCGGTAGCTCTTACGCGTCCCGCCGAGGTCGCGTACGCGATGAACCGCTCGGCGTGGTCCTTGCCGAGCTGAGCCAGTCTGACGTTCTCACCTTCCCTGAACGATCCGAGAACGTCGTCCGCGTCCAGACATCGCGTGCCGCCGGCCGAGTGCCTGGCGATCAGACCCAGCAAGGGGTCGCCGAGCATCATACGCGAATTGCCCGCGCGTTCACCGCCCCAATAGAGCATCCCAAGACATGCCCAGTTACCGAAAACCTCCAACAGCACGGGACTGCCACTCATCCCGGGCATTTGTCCGCCTTCAACCTGAACATTGAGTAACTGACCAGTCTCCGCGACCCCCAACGAACTCAGAACCTTCGAAATTCGCGATTCGACGGGAATTTCCGGGTACGAGTCGGAGAACCCGATGGCCAGCGGACGCTCTTCTTCAATGGCTCGCTCGTGTTCCGCCCGAACGTTCGCAATGAACCCGACCGGCTTCGCCGCCACCGGCTCCTCGATCGCGATGAGCGCCGCATCGGGGAGAGCAACACCAATCAGGGTGCCGCGCCGGAACCGGGTGAATTCGTCCACGTGTCGAACGAGAATGTCTCCCGGATCGACCAGAGCGTCGCCCGTGTCCGCTTCGGCCGGCATCCGTCCCAGCACGAGATGCGCACAAGTGATTACATGCCGGGGCGAGACGAGAAATCCCGTCCCGCAAAATCCGGAGCTGCCCTCGGTTCCACGTTGGACGCGAACCAGAAAGTCGAACGGCGGACGACGGTGCGATACCTCAGCCACAACATGCCGACTCATCCGGCGCTCTGCCGAACCGCTGTACCATCCATTTGTCCCTGCTCCCGGCCGGGAGCTGATCCAGTAGAGCAAAGCGATAATAAAGACCCGGCTGACTTCCTGCGCCCGGAACGGTCTTGGCTCATTGTCAAGGGATACACGTTTTCAACTACTTACGTTTCAAACAGATCCGGCCGACTTCTTGCCGCCCATCTGAACTCTGTTGAGCCCGCGTGCGGCAGCTACATCTCAATCTACACCGGGACTGAAAGATGCTGGCTCAGGAGAGCACCCGCAGAGGCGGTTCCTGAGTGGACTCTGCGCTCGCCGGCCGGCAGATTCGGCTGATAAGGGCCGGGTGCGGCCGTGGAAGGCCATGTGCGAACCTTATCTCCACCGGAAAATCCGCAGCGCGATGGTGAAGGACAGTACCAGCCACGCCGCCAGCGTCGCGAGCTGCACGCCGACGGCCTGCATTCCCCCGCCCTGCAGCATGTTCGCCCGCAGCGCATCCACCGCGGCGGTGAGCGGCAGCGCGTGAATGAAAGGCTGCAAAATCGCCGGGAAGCGGCTCGACGAGAAGAACACGCCGGAAAGCACCCACATGGGCAGCATGGCGAGGTTCATCAGGCCGCTGACCGCCTCAATGGTGTTGACTCGCGACGCCATCAGCAGCCCCATCGAGCTGAACGTGAAGCCGGTGATCGCGCAGATCAGGGCGAAAACAATGAATGAGCCACGGAACGGCACTCCGAAAACCAGCGTGCCAAACCCGCCGATCAACGCGATCTCCGCCGTCAGAATGACGATGCGCGAGAGCAGATAGGACAGCAGGTATTCGGCGCGGGACATCGGCGACGCGATCAGGCGCTTCAACAGCTTTCGCCGGCGGGCGTCCACAATGCTGAAGCCGATGCCCCACATCCCGTCGCCCATCATGTTCATGCCCAGCAGTCCGGGCAGGAGGAAGTCGATGTAGCGCGAGCCGGGCGCGCGATCGCGGTCCTCGGCAATCGGCACCACATCGCGGCGGCCGGCCGCCCGCTGAAGCGCGTCATTCGCCAGCAGCCGCGCCGCACGGCCATCGGGATTGGTGTCGTCATAGCGCCAGACCACGCCGCCATCGCTGCGCGGCAGGACAACCAGCGCGATCGCCCCCGTGCGCAGGGCGATGTTGGCTTTCTCCTCCGGCATCGCCTCCACGTGCAGCGCTTTGTCCCGCCGCAGCCATGTGGCCAACTGCGCCGATTCCGGCCGCTCATTCACCACGGCAACATTCACAATGTCCGCCGGTTTGTTGCGAAAGGCGATCCCCAGTCCCGCGGCCAGCAAAATCGGGAACCCGAACGTCCAGAAAATGGCTTCCGGTTCGCGCAGGAATTCGAGCATGCGCACCAGCGTCAACTGGGGTAAAGGGCGATTGCGGCGCTCAGCCTTCACGAAGAAGCCTCCCGGTGAGCGAAACGAACACGTCCTCGAGCGTCGCCGAGTGAGTGCGCAGCTCCGCCAGCGTCACTCCCTGCGCGTCCAGTTCAGCCAGCACCATGGGGACCGCCGCGTGCAGATGTTCCACATGGAGCTGGAAATGGCCGTCGCTGGAGTGAACCGCGCGAACGCCTTCCAGTTTCCGCAGCCGAGCAACGTCGGGCGCCCGTTGTCCCTCCGCCGGAGCGAACTCGATGACGTGTTCGGCCCCCAGCGATGCGATGAGCCCGCGCGGCGTGTCCAGCGCGATGATGCGCCCGCGATCCATGATGCCCACGCGATTGCAGAGCCGCTCCGCTTCATCCATATAATGCGTGGTCAGCAGAATGGTCCGGCCGGAAGCCTTGAAGCTATCCACCAGATCCCACACCTGGCGGCGCGCCTGCGGATCCAGCCCGGTGGTGGGCTCATCCAGGAAGAAGAATTGCGGATCGCCCACCAGCGCCACGGCCATGGCCAGCCGCTGCTTCTGTCCGCCGGAGAGCTGCCCCACCCGCGAGCCGGCCTTCGATTCAAGCTGCACCATGGCGATGGTCTCATCCACCCCGCGCGCATGCCGATAGAAGCTGCGAAACAACCGCACCGTCTCGCGCACCGTGAGCTTGTCGGTGAATTGCGTTTCCTGAAGCTGCATGCCGAGCTTTTGCTTCAGCTCCGCGGCATGGTGCTTCCAGGTTTGGCCCAGCAACTCCACGGCGCCGGAATCGGCCTCCAGCAACCCCTCGCAGATCTCGATGGTGGTCGTCTTGCCCGCGCCGTTGGGTCCCAGCAGACCGAAACACTCTCCCTCGCCAACCTCCAGATCGAGCCCATCGACAGCGACGACATCGCCGTACGATTTGCGCAGGGCGCGCACACGGAGCGCAGTGCTGGTGTTCCCGGATTCCATGGAGAAAGCGACGGCCCGCGAATACGGGCTCTACTGATGGTAATGCATTCGGCGGCGGGAAAGACAAAGAGCCCTGCCTGACCCCGCGGCAGGGCCCTACACAAGAGAGACAACACCCACCAGGCGGTGGTCTGCTGACCCTAAGCGCTGCTCTGAATTGCAATCCCGTATCCACCGGCTAAGTGGCTGAATCGTCGAGGCCGGCCGATTCCCCCGCTACCGGATTTCATAGCCATGGCTGGAGTGGCTCTACGCCATTCCGTAATCGGGGATAGAATACGAGGTTGGCAGGCCCGCTAGCCGTCCCAATGACCACCGCCGATTCCGGCGTTCGCGCCGCTCGTGTCTCACTGTCCGGATTCTTCCTCACCGGCCTGCTCATGTCCTTCCTCGGCGCGGCGCTGCCCATGTGGGGCTTCCATCTCAACTCCGAGTTCATCACCGCCGGCAATTACTTCCTTTTGCTCAACGCGGGTTTTCTCGTGTCCGCGCGAGCGGGCCAGGGATTGCTGGAGCGGCGGGGCACCGGCTTCACCGCGGCGCTGGGGGCTTTTCTCGCCGCGGGAGGATTTCTCTATCTCTCCGCCATGAGCGCACCTTTTTCGCCGTGGTGGCGCCTGCCCGGACTGTTCTGGCTGGGCTTCTCCGCCGGATTGCTGAACCTCGCGCTGGTGGACGGGGTGTCGCCACTGTACGATGTGGGGCGCGCGGCCACGCTGAATCTGACGGGCATGACTTTCGGCCTCGGCTGCGTGGTGATGTCGCTGCTGGTGGCCGGCACCTTCTATGTCTACAACGTGCGCGGCATCCTGGCGCTGGTGGCGGCGATCCCGGCGGGTTTCGGGTTGGTTTTCCTCCGTACCCGCTTCCCCGCGCCGGTGGCTCAGCATCCCCAACAGGCGGAGCAACTTCGCAAGCAGTTTCGCTCGCCCGCCGCCGTCCTCTTCGCGCTGCTCCTGTTCTTTGAGTTTGGCAACGAGTGGGCTATCGCCGGGTGGCTGCCGCTGTTCCTGATCCAGAGGCTGGGCATCAGCCCGGAAGATTCGCTGTTCCTGCTGGCGCTCTATTGGGCCTCTTTGCTGCTGGGCCGGGTGGTGGCGCAGGGACTGCTGTCGCTGATGAGCCGCGGGAAGCTGCTGCCCATTTCGGCCGCGGCCGCGCTGCTGGGTTGCGTCCTTCTGAGCTCCACCAACAACATCCCCGGAGCGGTGGCGGGAATTCTGTGCGCCGGAGCCGGGTTCGCGGCCATCTTCCCGCTGACCATGGAAAATATCGGGCGGCGTTTTCCTTACTATCACCCGGTGATTTATAGCGGCATCTTTTCTTTCGCCTTCACTGGCGGGATGCTGGCGCCGTGGTCGCTGGGATTCATGGCGCAGTGGTGGGGAATCGGCGCCATGATTGTGGTGCCCATCCTCGGCACGGGTATGGTGTTCCTGCTGCTGGGCCTGATTGTGCTGGAGGAACGTTTGAGGGAGGGCCAGCCGGTCCGCTAGAATCGTTGCAGCGATGCCCATCTACGAATATAGCTGCGAGGACTGCGGAACGAAGTTCGAGAAGCTGGTGCGGCGCCAGGGCGATGAAGTGGCCTGCCCCTCCTGCGGGCAGTCGCATCTGAAGACGGAGCTGTCTACGTTCGCCGCGCATGCCGGCACGGCGAAAGGCAAAAGCTCCGACCTGCCTCCCTGCGCCGGCGGCATGTGCCCGACTCCGGGCATGTGCGGTCTGAACTAAGCGTAACGTGGGGCGGCCATTCCTGGCCGCAGCCGGCTTTCCAGCCGGCCCTCAGCTCCCCTCTGCCTTTTTGCGTTCGACCACGATGGTGAAGTGCGCCGCCATGGCGGCAATCGCCCCTACGGCGGCCAGCACCGGCGCGGCGATAATGCCCACGGCAGCCACGGTTACCGGGATTTCCACAAAGGTGTGGCCGTGGTCGTCCTTCACCATGATCCGCTGCACGTTGCCTTCGTGAATCAGCTTACGAACCTTCTCCACCAGCTCTCGGGCCTGAACCTTGATTTCCTCGCAGAAGTTTTCCATTCGTCTACTAGTATCCGGCAAATCCGATTGCCGTGAGCACCAACCCCAGATCGCGCGCATCACCGGGCGCTCGGAACGTGTGGTCGGTGGTGAGCGTGGCGGTGACGGCCTCGGGTAGCGCGCCGGGCGCGGTTCCGGTCAGGTCATACTTGCCGGCGCTGGTGTATGTGGTGTTCGCCACCACCACATTGTCCACGCTCAGCGTCACGCGACAGGGTACCGCCTGCGGCGGCACAAAGATCGATGCGGTCAGACGGCTGCCGCCGGGCGGCGTGCGCAGGCGGAAAGTCGCTTTCGGGCCGATCCAGCGCCACTGCCCATTCTCCACGCCATACGCGCCGGCGACGATCTGGTAGGCCGCGGCGGGCGAGTTCATCGGCAACCAGGCGAGCGTGGGCTCCTGACTCACCGGCTTCTGTTCGCGAATGATGTCCACCGGCCTGGTCACGACGTCGAACTCGCGCAGCCCCGCCGCCGCGGAAAAGCACGAGCGCGATCCAAGGCCGATCAGCCGCAGCGGCAGGTCCGGCACAATGGCCGCCTCGGCGACCGGGATCAGATCCGTGCGGTTCCCGGTCACGACATCGGAGAGCGCACTCGTGAGCACCAGATCGCCGGCCTGCACCTGCGTAGTGTTGGTCATCGACAGCGCGCCCTCGCTCTCCGCGTAGAACCGCAGGCTCCACTCGGCCGCCACCCAGGTTCGATGCGCGTATATGTCCTCCCGATGCGCCGCCACGAATTCGCGATACCCATCCCAGTGTTGATAATTGACGAACGCCAGCGCGAGGCTGATCGCTCCCTGCCCCACGATGCCCGCCACAAGCCATCGTCGCGAGGGCAGCAGACGAGCGGCCAGAATCGCCACCGCGGCGACAACGGGCAGCAGATACCGTTCGGATCCCGCAAACGCGCCGGCCACCGCGCCGGCGAAATACAGAACCACCCACACCGCCAGAAAGCGCTCATCGGCGTCGCGCGAGCGCAGCCGCGTCACACATCCCGTAAGCACGATGAGCCCGACGCCGAATGACGCCCAGCATAGCGGATTCCAGTCGTAGAAGGCGAGCCCTGCGCTCACCACCGCAATCGCCGCCAGCACGCTTCGCCAGCGAGGCCGGAATGCAACGGCCGCAAGCACTGGGAAGATCAGCCAGCCCAGGTGCACCGTCAGCGCCGCCGCATTGAGCAGCTTTGCCGTCGGATTCTGGAACGCGTACTGGTCCGTGTAGTGGTGCAGGACCGCGAGCGGAACGCTGCCGCTGGTGAACCGTTCATACCCCTGCCATGCCATCACCACCAAAACCGGCGCGCAGATGATGAGCCACTCGCGCCATCGCCGGCTCCGCCGGAACCACAAATATGCCGCAAGAATCGGCGTGAACAGCACAGCCTGGTAGCCGGTCATCGCGGCCAGCGCCAGCGCGACCGCCGAGCCACCTGCCGCCCCGAGCGAGCCGCTGTCGGCGGCGTGGACCAACAGCGCCGTCCCGGCCATGAGCAACGCCACCAGCGGAACGTCGGGCTCGAACGAGTTGGCGTTAACGACGAACGCGGCGGTCACCGAAAACAGCAGCGTGGGCAGCGTTGGAGCGCCGGTAAAACGCCGCGCCAGCCACCACACCGCGCCCACCGCCAGCAGCGAGAACAGCATCCAGGCGGCGTGAAAGCGCATCTCGTACACGTCTCCCCAGATCGCCAGCAGGCCCGCCAGAACCCAGGTATTCAGCGGCGGGTGCGGATGCCCGCGCATCGAGACCAGGTCGCCGCGGAACACATACGACGTGTCGTGCGGATGCCCCGGATCGATGAGCGCGTGCTCGGCCCCATAAAGGTAGTAGACATCGTCGCCCTGAATGGCCTGATTCAGGAACGGCAGGCGCAGCAGCACCGTGAACAACAGGCACAGCAGCAGCGAGCGCTTCATCGCGCCGGCTCCGCCATCAGCGTGAACATGCCGATCTGTCCGTCGATGCGCTCATCAGGCCTCGGCACGTCGCCGCCGCCATACCAGACGCGAACTTCGCGGCCCTGGTGCAGTACGGTGGGATCGCAGACTACCTCGCGGTTCCACGCGTCATTGTCCGACGCACCGCCACCCGCGAAGATCACGCCCAGCTTCCGCCACTCCACGCCGTCGCGCGATTT
>Ga0326728_10022041_pt1 | contig 11880 bp, 7 predicted proteins | sample MB3enrmetagenome_FD_207602 | JGI IMG/M metagenome (GOLD analysis project Ga0326728, IMG submission 207602) | Lab enriched peat soil microbial communities from McLean, Ithaca, NY, United States - MB31MN | ecosystem: Environmental > Terrestrial > Soil > Wetlands > Peat | place: USA: New York... | reverse complement strand
CGCAAAAAGGTAACAGCCAAACCGCAAAGAAAAGAGACGGATGATATTATTATTCTCTCCAACAGTAGTGTCATCTCCAATGAGGCAACAATACGCAAGTAGTGTGAATTTGAGATGAGGCACTACGGAGGGAAATGTAATTGACGCCGATCATCTGGTACTGTCCCGTGATCGCCCCCGCCGAGTGGATGCTATAGGGGGCGGTGGCCGATTACACAACCTATGACGAAGAGACAGATCACTTCTAAAGATCCGGACATTATCGCATCAGAAAAGGCACTGCGCCGGGCAGCTTGCCGAGCGCTAGAAATCGGATTCAAGGCCGGACCCCCGTTTACGTGATCAAGAGAGGTAAAATTGCAGACCTTACCAAGGAATATTGCCGCAAATCCAAGAGAAGATGAGTCTTGCACCGTGTTTAGCCATCCTGTAGCAATTCTCAATAGACGAGTTTTTCACTCCCTCACGCTTACCCGCAAAAAGGCAACAGGTGTCACTCCCACCTCCGCTTTTCTTTTTCTTAGGCGAGCTTCCTCGAATTTGCAAGCGTTCTGGTGACGGACAACGGCAGACGCATGGCTGGAAACCACATTGTAGCTGTGGATGCGTTTGTCGAGAGTATCCTGGAAGCAAAGAATTTATAGGAATTCGGGATGCGCTACGAGCGCCTTATCGCCGGATTAAAGGACACCGATCTGACAGCTGTGCCGCGCAATGAAACATTGGCGCGAAAAGCCCTACGAGCACCAAGATGACGAGCTATCGCTTGATCATGTCTACCCGGATTTCCATTTTCGCCCCGGATCCATAGGCGTAAAAGCATTACAGGCGCGCCGCCACTAGCTCCGCGATATGTTTGGCCACTTCGGCTTTCGGTTTGGGGCCGGTGTAGGCGCCGGCGGTAACGTTCACTCTCGCCTTCCCCTTACGAAAAACGATGCCGTCCCTGAAGGTATAGGCGTCCTCCCCAATTCCCGAGACGGATTTCTCCTTTGGGAAAGCGGCAAATACGGCTTGCTTGCTGCGCTCCCAGTTGGCGGGATCGAGCGGCAGAATCGCCACGCCCATAACGCCCTGAACAGTACCCTGTGGCCCCGCGATCGAGCATGAGTTATTTTTATTCGGTGTCATTTGGGCGCCTGGTCCGAAAGCCTCCTCAAAATCCTTTGCGGTCAGGAGCGTGCACGGGTGGGGCAGATCGGTGGAGGCGGCGGGCGCCGCCGCACTTTTGGTCGTGTTGGGCGGCGCATTAGGCGTGGACTTGGAAGAGGCGAGAAAACTGCCTCCCCCGACTAGAACGAATGCCAGGAACGAAAAACGCAAATAGCTCATGGGGACCCTCCCTTTCTCGCAATCCCAAAACTCTTGATGCGATGCTCAAAGCGCAATTGAGCAAGATTTCTCCTATGACTGTCGACTCCGAGCTTCTGGTTGAACCTTTCGTCCGAGTCTTGGTCAGACCGTCACTGGCAAACCTACTCGGCTGACCGGAGCCCGGCTACTTGCTCAAGCTGGAACGACTGAGCTTGGCGGCGGTTTCAGCGGCTTTCGCCGCCCATTTATCCGCTTCCGCGCGGTCCGCGATCTCATCCACTGTCAATTCAAACCTCGTCGTGCCTGCCACGCCGAAGTACGCGCACCGGTATGAATAAAAATCCGGCGCCCCTTCTCCATAAAACCGGCGCCGCTGCGTCACCCCTTTCCCCCAGGGATATTGAGTTACTTCCGCCGGACTGATCATACCGTCCTTGCTTCCAAGCCACTCTTGCGCTTTCTGCTTGCTTTCGGTTTCAACCTGCTGACGATCGGCCGGCGCGAGCGTCTGTTTATAATAGTTGCTGGCTTCGAAGGTATCGAATTTCGAGTGGTATCGAGTCATGGTCTGACTCCGTAGACCGCTTTTCTTTTCGGCGAAAAGGTCGGCCTCCGCGTATAACGGGCTCACGACAAGGCTCTGACCCGTGACTTGGGCCCCTTCTGGAACCAGAGCAAGGATTTGCGCCGGCACCTTTTGACTTGTAATAACCTGAGCCGAACCGTCCTGCACGCTCGCCATGATACCTATCGTGGCAACGATCACAAAGAATACACGGCATTGAAGTTTACGCATGGTGGATCCTCCTCACCTCACTGCTTCACCAGTTCGACGCGGCGGTTTTTGGCGCGACCGCCTTCATTGTCGTTCGACGCCACGGGAGCGTAGGGCCCGCATCCATAGGACCGCAGCCGGCCGGCCGGAAGCGCGTACTTGGTGGTGAGCGCGGCAATCACCGCCTCCGCACGCTTGCGTGAAAGCTCCATGTTCATGTCGAGCGTGCCCTGGTTGTCCGTGTGCCCGACGACATAGAGTCTCAGCTTGGGATCGCCTTGCAGCAGCTTGGCGATCTCTTTCATCGTCGCGTCGGACTCCGGCTTGACATCGGCCTTGCCGGTGTCGAAGTAAATCCCATAAACGGAAGCGTGGCCGGTGCGGTTGATGTCGTTGGCCAGCGACGCGGAGTCCACCGTGATGAGATCCGACTCCATAGGCTTCACTTCGATGACGTAAAGCTCAGTATTGGCTCGGGAATCCGGACCTTGATCGTCGATCAACAGGCTCAAATAAACGTCGCCCTCCGGCCGCGCGAGCTTCGCCGAAACATAATGAATCCCGTGCTCGGGTCCCCAGTAATCGAGGTTATCGCCGCTGTTGGCATACGCATTTGCTACCGAGCCTCCACAACCCTGCGGGCCGCAAGTAAAGACCGTCTCAAACCCGGCCTTCTTGAGCGCGCCTTGATAGTTGCGAAAGACCTCCACCACCGAGCGTCCCGCAGGCGCCACGTAAACGATGCGGGTGATCTTGCCTTCCAGAAGCTGGCTCTTGGTAATTTTCCCGTCAACGACCTCACCCAGCGGAAGGGTGAACTCATCAAACTCTTTGGTCAGATACTTTGCAATAAACGATCCGGGATATCGCGAAATCAAGGGGTGGTCCTTGCTCCCCTCTAAGTCTTGGTCTTGTCCTACCGCGAAGGGCGCCGATAGGCTTAGCACTAAACAGACTACGAGTAGTATGCGAATGAGAGTTGTCATGGGCTCCTCCCGAAGCGACTGATGCTGGATTTCCTTTTTGACCCTCCAGCGATTGAAAATATACATCCATTTGCCTCCCACCGAGTGCGATTCTTTCTCCGGGCGCACCCCCGGCTCAGAACCCCCCTTCGGGAAGCCCTTGCGAGCCGTTTCCACTACCCCCGAAGCCAGATTCTTCAGACACCACTGCGTGCAAAGCGCTTTGAGGACCGGGTTCTGTGTCGTCACCACGAATAACTCTATCCGGCTGGAAGAGACAATGCCCCGATCCCGCCCGAGCATACTGGCAAACAGCCTCCGTGTCAGATGACCTTCGGCCTACAACAACCAATAGTAGCGCGTGTGCTTAATCAGACGCCCGCCCGGTTGCACCAACCGCTGCAGCACGCTGGTCAAGGACCCATTCCATATCTGGTGTGGCAGCACCAGACTCCGCCACAGGTTCCCCAGATTGTACGCGATCACACTCAGCCAGAGCCAGACCTCGTTCGACCGGAACCGGTGGCAGCTCAATCTCGTTTATCGATTTCTGCAACCCTAGCTCCCACCCGCGCCACCACGCCCTGCGCTAAATGCACCGTGATCGTTTCGTATTGCTTAACAGATAGATATCGAAAATGGGCCCTACCGCAGATAACCCGCGATGAGAGTGGTTCGGCATGATTCCTGAAGTCCCGATCGCGGAGGTAATCCCGCAGACGGCAGGCGATCTCCAGGATCGCTAGAGCCATCTCCTATAAGCGTTTCAGGGCGTTGGCCTGATTCAGTTGAGTAATCTGTGGAGCGGCAAAAATCTCGATGGAGACTATTTATTGGGCAGCATTCGACACACTTCACGTTTAAGCTTAACGGTCGCGCGCACCTCTCGTTCTGGCCTTAGCCAAGCTAGAGGGAAACCTGCCTGATCTCTTCCCCTGAAAATGATTTGCCGTGGCCTGGATAGACCGTCCTGATAAGCAGCGTTTTCAGCATCTCCATGCTTTGTCGCAGCGCCGGCATATCTTCTACGAAGGGTGACAGAAGAGGTTTTTTTCTGTAATTAAGCGTATCGCCGATAAAGAAGTCGCCTTCATCCGTCAGGATGCCGATAGATCCTTTCGTGTGACCGGGTATGTGGATAATTTTCGCATCGAGACCGTATTCGCTGAGGTCCTGCCCATCGGCGAGGAGCAAATCCGGCTTGAACCGGGGGAAAGGCGTTTTGCCGCTCATCAATCCGAAGAAGATAACCATGATTTTACCCATGAGGGTCGTAATGGTCCGTTTTGCCATGACGCCTTTTTCAGCCATATAGGAGTCAGCAGGGTGTATGGCGATCTTCGTCCCGTATTCCTTCTGGAGTTTTGCGCAGTTCCCAGTATGGTCGAAATCTCCGTGAGTGGTGATGACGAGTTTCAATGTGCCAGGCAGACAGCCGGCCGAACGAAGGGCGGTCTTCAGCTTTTCCCATTGGCGGGTCATGCCTGTATCGATAAGCACAAAGCCATCTGTGGTTTTTAACAGATAGACATTCACAAAGCCCAGGTCGATTGTTCTGATTTTCACCTTTTCTGGCATGACGGTATCTCCTCATTTCCAATGACTAAGGAATAGAATAGGAATTTCCGGCCCGGGTAAATCACGAATTGCGGTGTCGACGCCCAATGGGGCCTCCTCGATGTGAGGAGTATCCCGAGCAAGCTGCCGAAGAACAACAGTGCGTCAAAGACCACGAATATAGACGTGCCGGGGATCACAACGTCAGACAGGCCCAGTAACCAAGACATTACGGCTGGATGCCAGTTGGCGTATTGGGCGGTGCGGCCCTCCAAAAGCTGAATCACGGAATCATAAGAAAGGTGTCCCGGTAAATTCAGTACCATGCAAAAGACAAAACTTGTCAGGATGATGCCAACAATAACAGCAAAACCTGCCCACGGTGCCGGCCGATGGCGCATACCAACCCCTGTTGTGAATCGATGCACTAAACTACCATTTCAGGCAAACCGATAGAAAGCCGATAATCATTGCGTGAGCATTACCCTCTAAGCATGGTCGATTCCAGCATAAATGTCGAAAACAGGCGTTATCACAATGAATCCGTGACGAAAGGGGTTCGCCATCATTCCGGTCCCGTTCGGGGAAGTAATCGGTCAAGAGCAAAATTAGATTAAGTTGGATACATCATCCTCATCGTTCTTCCTCAACAGGCCACGCCTCATTTCTGAAGATAGGAGGATGCAACTGATCGTCCTACGGTGGCACGGAGTCCCCTTTTCTGATTCTGCAGTTTATGTAATGGGCACAAAGCGAAAACCGAACAAAAAACCTGGGCCAGGCTGACAGAGCCGCCTTGGATCACGCCCAAAAGACTCCCGCGATCGCCCAGGACCGGTGATCCGTTCGAAGGCCGAAGGAAACACATGGACCAAGTGCCTGTCGGCGGTTTAAAACGAGGATTTCCGCGTCGGGAGTGTGGCGAACGGGACCGATTCAATTGCTGCCGGACAAGTGGAAGCCTACTCGCTGCACAACATCTGCAATCTGATTTGTGAATGGGATCTTTAATTACCCACGTGGAGCTCAAGTGCGCGGCACCTGTTCACCGAACGTAGACGGCCTTGGCGCTCAACGATGCAGGAATCATGAACAAAGCCCTGAGGACTTGCAAGAGCTCTGATCTAATTTCCTTTGCATCAGTTCCGGGATCAACGGTGGCGAACCGAATCTCATGCCCTGTATTCCAAACCGACTCATTGGCCATTTCTCCAACAGAGGGGTGAAGAAGCAATAGCAAAAGCAGGTCTGAAACTGATTCTGATCTGCCGGTGCTCGAGCCGTTACGGGTTTTCCCTTGTGTTTCTAGTGAAATGCCTTGTAGTCTACGCTTACTTAACCCTTGAAGGGGGAAACTTGATGACCGGCATCCGATTCAACTCCATTTTGGTTGCAGCCTCGCTGCTGCTCGGCCTGTTTGCGATAAATCTTGCCGCTGAAGAAGTGAAAGTCGTTTCGCCCGAAAGCGTAGGCCTTTCTTCGGCGCGTCTGGAACGCCTCAGCAAGGCGATGCAGGAAGATATCGATCAAAAGAAAACCGGCGGCATCGTCGTGCTTATCGCACGTCATGGTTCGATCGCATATCACAAAGCGTTCGGCTATGCGGACATCGAGTCTGGAAAGAAAATGCAGACTGACAGCCTGTTCCGTCTATACTCGATGACAAAGCCGGTCACAAGCACCGCGCTTCTGACGCTTTATGAAGAAGGCAAATTCCAACTCAACGACCCCCTTGAGAAATACATTCCCGCATTCAAGGGAGTGAAGGTATATGTCAAGACCGATGAAAAAGGCAGCATGATCTTTGAAGAGCCGAAGCGGAAGATAACTATCCAGGATGTATTCCGCCACACGGCAGGCTTCGGCTATGGCGGCGCTGATGATTCGCCTGTGAATAAAGCCTACCGGGAAGCGGGCATTGACTTTGCCAAGATGGATTCGCTGAAAGAGCTCGTCGACAAACTTGCAACGGTTCCGCTGCTTTACCATCCTGGCGAGCGCTGGGTTTACAGCGTAGCGCATGACGTACAGGCTTATCTTGTTGAGCTCTTCTCCGGAATGCGATTCGATAGATACGTTCAATCCAAGATACTTCAGCCTCTTGGAATGAAGGATGCGGTTTTCGGCATACCAAAAGAATATGTCAATCGGTATACCACCAACTATGGGCCAAAAAAAGAAGGCGGGATTCAGCCGATCGACAAGCCGGAAAGCAGCAACTATGCGCGATATTACGACCATCCATTCGGCGGCCTCAGTCTCTCTTCAACAACGACGGACTATTTCCTCTTCGCTCAAATGCTGTTGAACCGCGGCAAGTTGAACAATGTGCGGGTCCTAGGAAGGAAGACCGTCGAATTGATGACCTCGAACAATCTGCCGCCGCAGATTCCAGATATCGGCATATTGGCAGGGGTCGGCTATGGCCTCGGAGTCTCCTCGCTGATAAGCCCAGCCCTTGCGTCAAATTTGGGCTCCCAGGGTAACTTCGGATGGGGCGGCGCAGCAACGACGCAGGTGATCATCGATCCCAAAGAAGATCTGATCGCGCTTTATTTCACACAGTTTATGCCGAGCGATTTCAGTGTTATCGGGCGGTTCCAGACTCTTGTGTATCAGGCGATTGCGGATTAATTTAAGACTTCGCGCAAAATGATGATCTTTTGAGGACACAAGCAGACCCTACACTGTCTTTAGCGCATTCATAACAGCGATCAACCTTATGCAGTTTGGGTAACGCAATTTGCGTTTGATGCCCTTTTCAGATCCCAATGGCAGATCACCGACTGTTGCTCGAAGGTTTTGGAAAACGGTAACACCCGAAAAGGAGATGGAAACTTTGATCCAGAATTTCCGAAAGGAGCGCTTTTTTTCACTGGCCAATAAACTCACGGAATCTGATGACCCAGCCGAGCGGCAACAGATTAAAGAGGAACTTGCACGCATGACGTTCGGAGACTGATGCCCAAAATCCAGTGGACAAATCTTCCACCTGCCCTTCGACAGCATCTGGTTGACCGATTGGAGGAGCGGCAAATTACAGTCGAAGATCCATACAGGCTAAAGCTTTGGAGGGAGTCGGAACCAGAGCGCCTGGTGGGCTGTGGTACAAGGACTTTGGGTCATTCAAGGTCTGCGGGGAGGGCAGGTTCCCAACGATGCGTCTAATGAAGGGGCAAGTCGCCAAGGGTAAACCCCTGTGACATCCTCTTCCATTCATCGCCTATCTATTCCCAGAAAATGAGGTGCTTCCGCTATTTACGGTTGCTGGCTCTCCTCCATCTCTTCCTCCGAAAGTACTTATGTCCGTTTCGCCGTCAACTGGAACCGCCGAAGCCAAATTCGGCTGTAATATCTTGTTTTATATAGCCTTAGGTCAATCCCAACAACAGTCGATGACGGAAGCGACAGGGGATAAGAACATCAAGTAGAACTGCCCTTTTGGCTTTCGTCCCTTGCTTGCGCATCGCCGGGGAATGACACCGAGTAGAATGCTTTCTATTGAACTTAACGCAGAGAGACGCTCTGCTCCCGGTTGGAAGTTTGAAACATTGCCAGGTCATCCTGGCTGTCTTGCCGTACAATAGTTTCCCGGAGCCCGTCTGAATTTACGGGACTGCGATGGCAAGGCACATCCAATCGGACAGCCTGTTTTTCCATTAGCTAAGGAAGGAAGGCAGCGTATGTACAAGTTTAGGCCTGCAACTGACCGCATAAAATTCATGCATCAGCTCATCCGCGACAGAGTCATCCAAACCGACGCAGAAAGAGCGCTTATCACCACCGAGTCCTGCAAAAGAAACGAGCATGTAGTGCCGATCATCAAAAGATCGCGGGTCGCCTATGACGTCTGCTCGCAAATGACCGTTCGTGTCGAAGACTTTGAGATCATCGTCGGCAACAAAGCCAAGAACTTCCTTGGTTCCTGCGTCAATCCCGAGTGGATAGGCGAAGGCTGGATCCCGGCGATGGTGGAGAAAGGGATTTGGACTCTTCGGGATGACGGGCTGTATCACAACCCCGACGGCGAAGAATTAAAGCTGACCATCAGCCCCGAGGATGTGGAGGCGCTCCTCTCGATCCGCGACTACTGGAAAGGGAGAACCATCACTGCGACTGCGGATGCGTGGCAGCCCGATGGATACGATGAACTCTGCCGCCTAAACGCGTGTACCAACGTGCCCGGTGCGCCTCTCATGATGATGACTGCCGGACACCTCACCCCCGGCTTCCAGAAGATCATCGGCGCAGGCTACGCCGCTATCCTCAAGCAGGCTCAGGACTGGCTGGATGCCCACAGGAATAACCTGATGGGCGAAGATATGAATAGGTATATGTTCTACAAGGCTGCCACCATCATGTGCGATGCAGCTACCATCCTGATCAAGCGTTATGGCCAAGCTTGCTTCCAAAAGGCCGGGGAGTGTAAAGATGAGGCCCGCAAAACCGAGCTCATGAAAATGGGCGATGGTCTGATGTGGATCTCGGAGAATCCCGCCCGCACCTTCTGGGAGGCTTGCCAGGCAGCCATGATGTACCAGCTTTTCCTGGCCTTGGAAACGGGTTATCCGGCTTCCTCCTTCGGTCGTTTCGACCAGTACGCCTGGCCGCTACTCAAGGCTGATCTTGAGGCTGATCGCATTACCATGGATGTGGCCCAAGAGATCGTCGACGCCTTCTTCCTGAAGGCTAACTGCTTCTACGGCGCTGCGCCTGCGGCGATCGCTCAAATCACCGGCATCGGCAACACCTACCAGCACACTACGATCGGAGGCGTTGACCCTGATACCGGCGAGGATGCCACCAACCCCGTCACCTACATGGTCCTCGAGACCGTCGGCAGACTTGGGCTTCACGATCCGACCATTTCTCTGCGAATCAACAAGAACACTCCGGACGAGCTTTGGAATTGCGCTCTCGAGACGACCAAGCTGGTCGGTGGCCTGCCTCTGTTCCAGAATGACGAGGTCATCATCCCGGGCATAATGAGGGAACTCGGCTTTGAACTCAGGGACGCCCGCAACTACGCCCTTATCGGCTGCCAGGAGATCACTGGTTCCGGAAACGACTATCCTGCCTGCAACGGCATTTCCCCGCCGCATGCCAGCGTCCATTACGGTGTTGTCCTCGGCATGGCTATCAACAACGGCATGAATCCCTTCAACGGCCAGCAGTGCAGCATTAAGACCGGCTATCTCTATGAAATGAAATCCCTCGAGGAGGTCAAGGCCGCAGTCAAAGCCATAGCCGGCTATATAGTGAAGGCGCAGGTGAGCATAAATCACTACACAGAGTATCTGACGATGTATCACGCCCCGCTTGTCGGACTCTCCATTTCCATGGAGGGCTGCATGGAGTCCGGTAAGGACTGCACCTGGGGGGGCTGCAAGTACAACTCTTATGGGGGTACCGCTACCGGCCTTGCAACGATCGCGGACTCGCTTACCACGATCAAGTACATGGTCTTCGATAAGAAGCTGTGCACGGCTAAGGACCTTTACGATGCCGTAATGGCTAACTGGGAGGGCTACGAGCCGCTGCGGCAGCAGATCCTGAACCAGGTTCCTCATTATGGTAACGCCGATCCGTATGCTGATGAGCAGATGAAGTGGATCTGCGATACATACTATGAGATCTGCCGGGAGTGCTACAGCACAAGAACCAAGCACTTCAAGGCTGGTCTCTACAGCGCATCCGACCATGTCTTTCAGGGTTATCATACATGGGCAACCCCTGACGGCCGGAAGACCGGCGAGCCTCTGGCTGACGCCACGTCGCCTGCGCAGGGAAGGGACCGCAACGGTCCTACGGCTGTGTGCACCTCCGCTCGCTGCTATGACCATAGCAAGTTCATGGATGGTCTGGCTCTGAACATTAGAATCCACCCGTCTGTGTTGAGCAGGGAGGATGGTATCTCAAAGCTGCGCGACATGACCAAGACATACTTAGACTTCGGCGGCATGGAAGTTCAGTACAACGTTGTAAGCTCGGAGATCATGCGGGCCGCTCAGAAGGATCCGGATTCTTACCGCCACCTCGTCGTGCGGATCGCCGGTTACTCGGCCTACTTCGTCGAGCTTAATGCGGATTGCCAAAACGACATTATTAGGAGAACCGAGAACGTTATCTGATAATCGGTTTGATGCATTTTGCGGCGTCATTTCGCGCTTCATATTCGCAAGGGTGTGCCGGCGCGATGGGCTTGCACCGCCTGCTCTGTTCTGCCGATAAAATCGCCCTGTAGCCCCTTGGGCATCTCCACCCAGTCGTCGCTCCAGTATTGATGTTGAAAACAGCCCATCCCACAAGACAAACTATAAGTAATCCGTGACGAGAGCGGTTCGACCATGACGTCGGTCCCGAAGATCCCGTTCGGGGACGTAATCCTGCCGGGCGGTGCCGCGAAATTGGGGTCGCCGGGGCGATCTCCCAGACATCTGAGATTGTCCGAGCACGCTGACTTGGTCCCGCGTGAGCCTTATAGCATTCCTCTCTCCGGGAAAACATCTGGGTACACATTTGAGGACCAAAGTTCACCGTCAAGTTTGAGCGTCTTGCTATATTCGTCTGAACGAAAGGGTTCCTATAATTCATACGGTCTGACAATGCGTGCCAATAAGAAAATGCACGATCGAAGAAAATGGAAAAAGCTCTTTCTCTCTTTTTCCTTAAAACTGATAAAAAACAATCAGAGAGAGCGTTCGGGGACGTAATGCTGCCGGGCGGCTGACGAACTTTAGGTCGACGGGGGTGGTCCCCCACATGGCCGTATCAGGGGAGTTGGATGCAAGACTGCATTAGAGAAACTGAAGAAAAAAGCCATCGTCCGCGCTGGGCTTAATGTGGTCGACGAAAAGAAAAAGCTTGTGGTCGAATTTCTTCGGGAGAGGTGAGGCGGTGATGCCGATTTTCCATGATCGGTAATCCAAAGTCATGCGCCGATCGAGGGGAAAATCGAGCCCCACGCTTCCACTGAATGGATAGGAAGATGGCATCTGCCAATCGGAGAGGTCTCCCGTGACGCTCTTGAACACTTTCGCGAAAACGGAGACCGATTCGACACGAATTGCTGACAATTTGCCAGGGTGGCTGCCGTCGGCGTTGAGTACTTCGCCAAGCACTGAAAACCTGGCTGAACGATTGTATTCAGGGGCGGTCCGGCATACACTTTCGGGAAGGCCGGAGTCCACAATAGAAATTCGGATAAAATTAGGGTATTGATGTGAGGTGAACATGCGCGTCTTGTCCCAGGTTTCGATAGCCTTCTTC
>Ga0326728_10022040_pt1 | contig 11881 bp, 10 predicted proteins | sample MB3enrmetagenome_FD_207602 | JGI IMG/M metagenome (GOLD analysis project Ga0326728, IMG submission 207602) | Lab enriched peat soil microbial communities from McLean, Ithaca, NY, United States - MB31MN | ecosystem: Environmental > Terrestrial > Soil > Wetlands > Peat | place: USA: New York... | reverse complement strand
GACCCGACCGTGAACTTCGCCTCCGCGCTCACGAGCGACAACCAACTCTCCAACCTCACCTATGTCGGCCAATCCGGCACGGCCAGCCTCGCGCAGTGCGGCAATTCGGAGTGGGCCGACACGATTTACTTCGGCTTCAACGCCGGCGCTAGCGGCAGCTACAGCCTTGCCGACGGCTATCTCAACACGTCCAACGAGTACCTCGGCTACAGCGGCACGGGCGCGTTTACGCAAACCGGCGGGGTCCATACGGCCGCCAGCAACCTCTACCTGGGCTACAACCCGGGCGGCAGCGGCACGTACAGCCTCGCCGGCTCCGGCCTCTTGCAAGCTCAAAATGGCTACGTGGGCTACTCCGGCACGGGCAGTTTCACGCAGTCGGGCGGGACCAACGCGATCAGCTTCCTCTACCTCGGCTACAATCCGGGCGGCACCGGCACCTACAGCCTCGCCGACCCCGGCCTCTTGCAAGCCCAAAACGGCTACGTGGGCTATTCCGGCACCGGGAGTTTCACGCAATCGGGCGGGACCAACTCCACCGGCTACCTCTGCCTCGGCTACAGCTCCGGCAGCAGCGGAAGTTATAGCCTCAGCGACCCGGGCGTGTTGTCGCCGGGCATGTTGGTGATCGGCTATTCGGGAACGGGCAATTTCACCCAGTCCGGCGGCAACAACTCGGTGAACAACGCGCTTCTGGTGGGCTGCAACGGCGGCGGCAGCGGGACGTTCAGCCTTGGCGGCTCCGGCCAGTTGTTCGCGCCGCAAGAGTTCATCGGCTCCGGCGGAACGGGGACCTTCACCCAGACGGGCGGCACGAATACCACGTACAACCTCGTGCTGGGCTGCAACGACGGCGCCGCCGGCACCTACAACCTCAACGGCGGCGCCCTGGTGCTCTACGGGCTCAGCCAGGGAGCGGGCACGGCCGCCTTCAATTTCAGCGGCGGCACGCTCACGGCCGCCACCACGCTTTGGATAAACATGCCGATGGCCCTTGCCACCAGCGGCGGGAACGCCACGATCGACACGGGCGGAAACACCGTCACGCTGTCGGGCTCGCTCTCCGGGCCCGGCGGTCTGGCGGTCGCCGGCAGCGGCACGCTCATTCTCGCCGTCTCGAACAACTACACGGGCGGCACGTCGGTCAACAACGGGCTGTTGGTAGCCCAGGACATCTCGGCGATCCCCAGCGGCTCGCTGCTGGCGATCGGCGCGAACGGCTCGGTGGTGCTGGGCACGCCCGGATACACGGAGATTGGGATGAACCCGGGCGGCGGACCGGCCGGCCCGTTGGGCTCGCAGCCATCGGGCGGCGGCGGTGGCCATCCGGCGCCGGAGCCCACGGCGCTGCTCCTCTTGGCTGCCGCGGCCGCTTGCGGCCTGGCCGCCGCCACGCGAAGGAGGATGAAGGAGGAAGGATGAAGGATGAGGCGCCGTGCGCTGGGCGCGATCGCGCCCGTTCACGGGCGCTCCCGGCGCAGCCGGTAATCGGCCCGGGATTCATCCCGGGTTATGAGACCCGCGCAACGGTCGCTTTCCGCTGCCGGCCTGTCAGCCGCGTTCACGCGGCTGGGGCCCGGGGGCCGCTCAAAACCAGGAGCTGCGTGAAGGGATCGTCCAACCTTCGCGGGCTTGCTGTACAACGAGTTATGGCGCGTCGGTAGCCCGAAGGGCTTGTGGCGTGTAGCCCAGGATTGCCGCGCAGCGGCTACCCTGGGATGCGAGATGTCGGGACGGAAAACCCCAACGGGGTTTCGGCCGGGTCGTATCGGGGTACGCAACCCTTTCAGGGTTGACGACATGACGCGATGCGATGTCCTGGGGTAGCCGCTGCGCGGCAACCCCAGGCTATGATACACAATCCCTTCGGGATATTTCGCCGACCGTTCCAGTTTGCCAGGAAAGTCGGACAATCTCTAGGCGTCGGGCCGATTACCCGCCTCCGGCGGGGAACGACCGTAAACGGCCGTCTCAGATGCGGCGTCTCATCCGTGTCCGGCAGGTCTTCCTGGCGCGGCCTCCAAAGCCGCGTCAAAGGGGACAGTCCCATTTTCGCTAACACGAAAATTGGGACAGTCCCCTCGCTTGCGCTGCGGGTTGCTATGTAGCCGCCAGGAAAACTCGCCGGACCCGTGAAATGAAAAGCCTTGAAACTGAGCCAGCGCTTCGGGTAGGCTGGCAGTGGGTGGGCGGGCAGCCAACGACGAGCGGTAATCAGTGACAGCCCAATCCGCCCCGGCCGGCCATCTCACCAATGAAACAGGTGGCCCCAGCTTAACATTGACTTACGTTCATCGCCGCCGGACACAAGTCGATCGGTGGCAAGGTGTTGACGGCTTGGCGAGCGAAGCTAACTAAAACCGCGTTTCAAAACAGTGTTTCACACCACAGGTAGTAGGTTATGCTTCAGAACAGCACAACGAACCCGGATTATTCGCGGAGTTGCAGGGTGGGACAAGCAAACCGCGACGGTGGCGGGACCTCGGCCGCGGGTGCCACATTCATTCCCGAAAAATGCGGTTCCGCGGTTTGCTCGACCCACCCCACGATGCTGGTGGGGCTCGCAAACCGGATCGGCGTGGCGCCGTGCGGCGGTCCAAGATCAGGCCGGACGAGCGGCCGAGGATCCACCAGGATTTTGGTTTTGGTTTGCTCGTCACCCTACACGTTAATGAATAATCCGGGCTGGCGCCGCTCTTGCATGATCCGAAAGGCATCGAGAACCGCGTAGGCCCCGCTTTTACTGACTATGCGGATCGTGTGCCGGCCCGGCGGCAAACCGTCGCCACGGAAGGCGACCACCTGCGAAATCCGCGGGAAGTTCCGCATGGCAAGGTTGACGTTCGCACGGAACTCGCCGTCAATGTAAATATCAACGTCACCCAGGTCCTCGTACTTCTCGGCAATGTATCGGCAGGAAGGCCAAACAGCTTGGAGGCCCTAACAAAACACTGGCCCCTCACCCCCGGTCCCTCTCCGGGCACCGACCGAAGGTTGGTCAGGGGAGAGGGGAGCATTGTTAGAGGGGCGCACGGCACCATGCCCCAGCATGGACAAAACGGCACCGCCACGCGCTAATCTCGCCAAAGGCGCGATTCGGGGCCAAGACAGCCCCGGAAGTCGTCCGGCGGCTGCTGCGCGCCAACGGGGCGCATAGTGCCTTTAACGGGCGCGATAACTCGTCCAAATCTCGCAGCTAGCCATGCTACCGTTCCTACCGCTCTGGCCGAGACGTTTCCGCCTTGACGCCGCTGAGCGGATGCTGAAGGACGGCATCCCAGGCCAACTCTTGCAGCAGGCGGTTCAGTTTTTCAGCCCAACCCGAGTTCTTATCTCTTGCCAGGACGGCGGGCAACGGCAATCCCACGGGGTTGACGCGATAGATCACCGCAAAATGGCAGTAGGCGGCCAGGGCTTGCAACGGCGCCGTGGGGTGGCCCAGGGGATCGGTGAAGAGCGCCTCCTGTGTTTTCAGCCCGGGCGCCTGGCCGGCGATGATCTTCTCGCGCAGCGCGATCACGGCTTGTCCGACGGGCACGATGTACAGCACCGTCTTGCCGAACTTCTTGTTCAAGCTGCGGATGTGATCGTCCATCTCCTTGAAATAGGGGGCGTGCCGTTTCCGCAGTTCCTCCCCGGTGATGGCGTTGTGATCCACCTTCTCTCCATTTCCGGGGGGCCTGGTGGTCGGCTCGTAAATATCCCAGCGCATCCAGAATTCCTGGACCGTGACGCGGATCTGGGGGTTGTGTTCCAGGGCCAACGCGGCGAATTTTTCGATTCCCTCGTCGGGCAAGTAGATGGGCGAAAGCGTGAGAACATCCACTTTGCCGCTGCGAAGGGCCTCTTTGGCCTGGTTCTTCTCTTCGGGCACGTTCCAATGCTGAATGACGCGTGAACCCCCGATCGACGACAGGCCGATGGCCTGGTGGTCCTGGATGCCGGCCGACTTGGCCACGTCACTCAGGATGGGCGGAACCCACACATGAAAACTGTGGCCGCACGTAAAGACACGCTGCCCTTTGGGCAAGGGACTGGCCGGCGATTGGCCTTTTTCATCCGCACCCTTGGCTGGCGACAAGGCCAGCCAAGCCAGCAGCAGGGTGACTGCTCCCAGCCGGAGGCTGGATCGAATGTGCGAAACTACCGCGCGGAACTCAACTCGCATTTGTTGACCCTCCTTCACCTGTGTTTCCTATTTGGACGCCGCCACGCTACGCTCCGAGAAACGATTTTCCCCATCTTAGTCACGCCGCGTTCGAGGCTCACTGTCCCGCCGCCGTCTTCCACTGCCATTCATTCGGCTTGAGAGTGGCGAGCTTCTGGTCCTTCTTTGAGAGTGCCGGTCTGGCCTTGTATTCCGTCGTCTGCATGAAGGTCACCGGCAGATCGGAACGCGCCACCACCTTCGCGTGGTAAGGCCACGCGCGGTAGGCGTGGTCCACGGCACCACCCCAAAGGTTCGCGCGGCAGTCCACGGTAACCTCGTCCTTTCCATGCGTCACGCTTTCGATCCAGCACTTTTCGCCCTCACCGGCAAAAGACATCTGTCCCCAGAACACGGCAACGATCATGTCTTTCTGGAACTCGACGGTGTCGAGGCGATCCAGGCCCCCGCCTTGCGCGAAGCCTATCGGAAGCATCTGCCGCCGGCCCACCGCCTTCTTTACCGCATCCCAGGTGGCTTTGTCGCGCGCGACAAACAGCGCCATCCCTTTGCCGCCAACATCAATCCCAAGAACCTCGGTGGTCTGTGGCGATGGTTCCGCCCCGTCGTTGGTCCTAACGCCAATGCCCGCCTCCCATGTCACACCGGCGACAAGGAACACCGCAGCCGTTCTCATTCCCCTGAGTAACTTGGTCATTTCTTTCTCCTCGCGAACATAAAACATCAGCGGGTTGCCGTTCAGGCCGTTGCCCATGTCGAACAGCCCGCCCGAATAGGACACCATCTCACGATAATCCCTCGTTTGGAAGAGTCAATAGGCAGGGATCGAGCCTCGTGGCCTTGCCTGTGTCGGGAACAGCGCGCTAGGCAAGGTGTCCGGCGTGGAAGCGTCGGAAGCCGTCCCGGAACCCCGCCTGGATGCTGCTGATGAAAACACGCTCTCGGCGGCCAGGGCTTCCAACATGGCGGCCACCTGCTTCTTGGGAAGGTCGGTGGCGGCAGCAATGTTGGCCATGAGTTGGGACTTGCTCAGGGGCTTCTTGGCGGCGGCGGTTTTGGCCATGTCTACCGCAAGCGCGGATCCAATGGGTGAATCGTTCCGTCCGGGGCAAAGACGACGCGCACAATGCCCGGCTGCTCTTTCAGTGGCCCCGCGACATCCGGCGTGTCACCGCCGAAGAGCGTGCTCCACCAGTTGCCTTCCTTGTCCTTGAAGAACACGTTGTGCCCGCCGTGCGGCACGGCGATATGAACATTCTTGTACGGACCGTACACGTTGTCCGACATGCCGACCATGCAGTCGTAGGTCTTGTACGGCGTCTTGCAGTCGGTGACCGAGAGATAATACGTGCCGCCGCGTTTGAACAGAGAAATGCCTTCGAACCCGACGGTGCCGCCGCCTTCCGTGCCCACGCGGCGGACTTTCTCCGCGATGCCGCTCATGTCGTCTTTCATGCGCGCGATGCTCGATCCGCCGCTGAGGAAGTAGACCGTGCCGTCGTCATCCTGAAAGAACGACGCGTCCAACTGGCCGGGAGTGATCGGCCCGTCGGTATTGACCAGTTCGTAGGGCCCTTCGACTCTGCCGGTGGTGCTCTTCAGGAAGCCCGTTCCGGACACGCCGCCTTCCCTTGCCCAGTCGGTGCAGAAAGTCAACCAATAATTGCCTTTGAGGTAGTGCAGTTCCGGGGCCCAGAGGGATACGTTCTTGCGGTCCCTGAGCAACCACGTGCCCTTGAACTGGTCGCGCCAGACAACGACTTTCACAAGTTCCCACGTCTTCAGGTCGGCCGACTTGTAGAGCGGAATGCCATCGCACTTCCACGGGGCCGTCGTGCCGGTGCCGACGAGATAGTAGATGCCGTCGGGGCCGAGGCACACGCACGGGTCGCGCATCCACGTATCGATGATCGGCTTGATGCCCGGCGGCAGACGCATGTCGCGCTGTGGCAGCAAGTCGAGAACGCCCACGGCGAGCCGAGCTTTGCCGGACTCCGCGTGCCCCTCCGCCGCGAGGACATTCCGCCCCACGACCCCGCTCGTGCAGGGCACCAGTTCGAAGCCGCCGGGAATTCCTCGCCGCTCCGCGACCCGGGCCCCGTTCAAAGAGACGGTCGCGTCGCCGTCGCGGCGAAGGACGACCCACGGCTCGTACAGTTTCGCGGTGTCCAGCGTGAACTCACGGCGTATCCGGATGTCGGCGCCGGTCGAGGGCGTCTGCGCCCCTGAGGGCACGACCATCGTGACTTGCGGAACGGCAAAGCACCGAGGGTTGGCCATGGCCACCTGCTCCAGGTCCAGCTTGATGCCCTGACGATCGCTGGCGATCAGGCCGGAATGGTCGTCAGCGGCGTCCGCGAACTGCTTGTAGATGAATCCGCTCAGCCCGGCCTTCGTCTTCCACCGGGCCATCTTCTCCGCGAGATCCAAATAGTTCGCCGTAAGATTCAGCGGCGAGGAAAGGGCGCCGGTAGTCCAGGCGTGCCCGGGCAACGGGGCCTGGATGTCGCCGACGGGTGAGAGAATGGCGGCCTGCTTCGACGGGCGGGCCTGCTCCACATCGGCCGGCGCGATCTCGCGGATATCGCCCGCGGAACCGCCAAGGACCAGCCGCGTCGGGTCGGCCTTGCGGATCGCCTCCGTCAGTTGCTTCACCGCGCCGGCGCTCATGCCCTGCGGCAGGCCCCACGCGATAATCGACGGATGGTTGAACAGTTCGGCGATGATGCGCGGGTACTGCTGGAGCAATTGCGGCCCATCGCCCGGCGGCAGCTCCTGCAACACCAGCACGCCCAAACGGTCGGCCCAGAAGTACCACTGCGACTGGTCCGTGCGGAACGGCTTGCGGACCGCGTTGAAGCCGAGCTGCTTGATCTTTTCGATGTCGCGCCGGATGGCTTCGATGTGCGGAGCCGTGGCCCCGCCGTCCGGCCACCAGCCGGCGTCCAGCACGCCGGCAAGGAAACAAGGCCCGTTGTTGAGCAATACGGCGGCAGCGCCGTTCTCGCCTTTGCCCAGCGACACCTTGCGCACTGCGAACAGACCGAAAACCGAATCCACGCTCTGTTTGCCGTGAACCACCGTGGCGCGGTACTCGTAGGTGAAGGGCCTGTCGGGAGTCCACGACCTGATTTTCTCGATCTTCAGCGTCAGCTCTTCGCCCATCTTTCCGCTGGTGCGGGCGACCTCGAAGCTGCGATCGTACGCGATCACCTCAACGACGTCCTGCGCCGTTGCCGTACCGGTGGGCGTGACGCGGACGGTCGAGGCATCAACGTCGGGCACGAACTTCAGCGACTCGATGTGGCTTGTGCGGACGGCTTCGATCCACGCAGGCTTGCAGATGCCGGTTGCGGCCCGAACACCCGGCGGCGTGTCGGCGGGCGTTGCGGCCACGACGATCTCCAAGGTGTGCTTGGCCTTCGCAGCGACCAGGTCCGTCATGTCGACACTGAAGCCGTCGTTGCCTCCCTGATGCGAGCCGAGCGTCTTGCCGTTGACGTAGACAGAGGCGCTGCCGCTCACGCCGTCCAGTCGCAGCATCAGCCGGGCATTCTGGCTCGTGAGCCAGTCGGTGCCCCACGGGACTTCCACGGCGATGCGATACCACAGTTTCTCGTTCCGGGCGACGCTTCGCTTGACGCCCGACAGCGCCGACTCGATGGGAAACGGCACCATGATCTTCCCCTGGTAGGTGGCCGGCGGTTGCCGAGCGGTCGCCCCGGTCACGGCGAAGTCCCACAGGCCCGCCAGGTTTCTGCCGTCGTGGTTCCGGGCCATCATCGGCCGCGGGTAGAACTCGTACAGCGGCACTTCCTTCGGCGAGACGCGTTCCGCATATCGCGTCACCAGCGGCGACGGCGCGGGTTTCCACTGCCACTCTTCCGCCCGTGTCGGCAAACACGAGAGTCCAAGGCCGATGGTTCCGACGGCGCGCAAGAGTGTTCGCATGGTCGTGGTTCTCCGTGGGGCTGCCTGTGCGCCGGTCACCGGTACAACATGGCTGTAGGAAGTGGCTGTTTTTCAAGGCCGGGGCCGGAAATGAGCAGCCCCGGTTTCGCTGCCGGCCAGTAATAGTCCTTCCAGTTCTCGAAGTCGCCCATCAGGCGATACCAGCCGTGCCCGTCGTAGTCGTGCCCCTCGGCGTCCTGGGGTTACCTGCCGGTTAGACGGTCGGCGGCCCAAGACGGTTTCAGCCCCCAACGGTCCGGGAGCCGCCCTTTGCCGGTGTTAGGATAGCCAACAGGCCCGGCAACGCCCCCAGCATCGCGTCCGGCGTCGTCTTGCCCGCAAGGTCTTCTCAGAACCGCCCGGTGGCCATGCGCCCAGCGGCCGCTTTCTTGCACTCCTTGCGGACCTGTCGGAGCGGAGATGGGCGCGGGCGAGACTTTCCCGGGGAACTTTCGCACATTCGCCCAAAATCCGAGGAAGTGCCGTGATTTCCGAGGCTTTCTGCATTTTCGCCAATTCTTGCTCCGGAATCAAGAACGCGGAGGAAAATGCAAGAAACTGGCGACCACGGGTGTCCAGACACCCGGGTGACCACGGCCGGCCGAAGTAGGCGGGGCTCTTCGGATTGGTCCATTGGTCTGGTGGGCACGCGTGGCCTCGGCGCCCTCCCATTGACCGGCAGCCCATTTTCGTGGCGACCCTCCAGCTGCCGTTCGGTCTAAGAGCAGGATTCTGGTTCTTCTGTGGACCTTTTCTGAATCCAGGGGTCGGGCGGCAACGAACAATAGGGTGTTCGGAGGCGGATTTACCACCGAGACCCAGTGGTCCGGCGCTGACGAGCGAATATGTAAGGAGATTTGACCTGAAGGCTATTTTCCAAATCGCCGTTGCTGGCTTGGCGCTGCTGTCGGCTACCAATGCTACATGGGCCGGGGACACCTGTCCGATGGCTGCCGCGGCGCGCCCTGGGACCAAGGCGAACGACATCGTGGACACAGCGGTTTCGGCCGGGAGCTTCAAGACTTTGGCGGCGGCGTTGCAGGCAGCAGGGCTGGTGCAGACCCTCAAGGGCAATGGGCCATTTACCGTGTCCGCTCCGACCGATGAGGCGTTTGCCAAGTTGCCGGCCGGCACTCTCGAAGAATTGCTGAAGCCCGAAAACAAGGCCAACCTCACTGCCATCCTCACTTACCACCTCGTTTCAGGTAACGGAGATAAACCATGTCTTTGAGAATTCGCACCCTCGCGACTATGTCCCTCTCGACGCTCGTTGGACTGGCCGTGCTGACCATTCGAGCCGCCACGAGCAATCGGGCCTCCGCGGAAGAGTTTCAGCCGATCAAGGAGGCTGAAATGCCGAGAGGGTTTCCCACGTACACGCCGGTCGGCCAGATTGAAATCAAGGAGTATCCGGCCTACCGCAAGGCTTCGGCATCGGGTCCGGCCGAGTTCTGGACCCTTTTTCAGCACATCAAACAGAACAACGTGACCATGACGGCGCCGGTCGAGATGGACTACGGCGACCCTCGCGCCACAAAGAACAACGAACGCTCCATGTCTTTCCTCTATGAGAGGCCCGACCAGGGTACCCCTGGCAAGCAGGGTAGCGTCGAGGTGAGCGATGTCCCGGCGATGACGGTCATCAGCATCGGTTGCCGCGGAGCACGGACAGCATCCGCGATCGCTAAGGCTCGTGAAAAGTTGGTCACCTGGTTAGACCAGAAGAAGGGGGAATACCTCGCTGCCGGCCCCATGAGGATCATGGGCTACAATAGCCCATTCGTTCCCCGGGACAGGAGCTTCTTCGAGGTTCAGATACCCGTGAAGGCGGCCAGCGCCGACTGATCGGAAAAGGATTCGTTCTCAAGATGGCTGCACCTTTGCTGGTATTCCGACGAGAGCATTGCCTCGTGCTACAGCTTCCACGGCGTTCGATGCGTAATCGTCAGCTCCCCTGGACTTGACTAGGTCTGCGGCGCCCATCGTCTCGCAGCCGCCGACCAGGATCTTGACGGTGGCCCCCCGTTGGCTTGCCCGAATGGCAGTAACGGTTTCGTCCAGGGCGGGCAACTGCGTGGCGAGCGAGACGGAAAGCGCGACGAGATCCGCGTCGTAGAACTCGACAGCCTGGGCAAGGTCCGCGGTGGGTGCATTGGAACCGAGTTGGATCACCCGCCAGCCGTCCATCTCGAACAAATCGGCCACTACTTGGATGCCCAGGTCATGCTGGTTGCCGGCAACGGCCGCGGCGACCAACGTCTTGCCGTTGGACGGCCCGCATACCTCTCGCGCGTGAAGCTGGGCCATGACTAAGCGGGTCGTCGTCGTGGCGAAATGCTCCTCGGCGACATTGATCTCGCCCAGGAGCCACATGCGGCCCAGTTCCTCCTGCGCCGGTTGGAGGACCCTCAGATACAGCTCGGGCACCCTTTGCCCTTCGTCGGCCGCGTTGAGGACCAGGCGGCTTGCTTGACGGCGATCCCCTTCGAGGATCGCCACCAAGTACGTCGCGGCCAACCGCCCCGCAGGGGTCTCGGCCGTCAGTCGCGGGGCCAGGCCGGCAGGCTCGCCATCGAACTCAGCCAGAGCACGGTCGACATAGCCAGTCGCCATCGGCGCCAGTTCGGCCGGGATCTGTTCAACCAAGACACGGCGTAGGGCCTCCAGCCTCGCCCGCAACATTTCGGCGGGAACGCCCCTAGCCTTCAACGCCGCTCGGGTCCAATGAACCTGCTCGACGAAGAACTCCGGCCGTCCCGTCGAAATTGCGACGGCGAGTTCCTCAAGCCGGGCAGCCAAGACGTTTTGCCAGCCGTCAAACTGCGTGACGACTGCGGTTTGGGCCGTTTCTTCGTCGACGGGTGGCGTTTCACCCACGGCGTAGCCGGCCAATGCACGGGCACCGCTCTTGAGAATCCTGGCAAGCACTTGTTCTGGCTGCGTCATGGCTACGTTCCATGGTGTAACAAACTCGGGCCTCCCTCGGACGCCGCGCCGGTGGAACCCGTTTCGAGCAACTGACGGAGCCGCATCAGACCTCGGCGTGTGTGGGTCTTGACCGTTCCCAGCGGCAGTCTGGTCGCCTCAGCGATCTCCTGCTGTGACATTCCCTGCTCGAACGACAACTCCAGCACTTGCCGCTGCTCGGGTCGGAGTTGTTCGAGCAGGCCACGGGCACGCTGGGCCTCTTCCCGTGTCTCCAGGCGGTCCGGTTCGGACTGCACGGCAGCAGGCGGTTCGGCGACAAGCGGAACTGCTTCAGGTTGCCGTGCCCGGCGGCGACGCCGGTCGATGAGTCGCCGGCGTGCGACCGTGGCAACGAATGTGCTCTCGGCGGCCACCGTTGCGTCGAATCGCCCCGCGTGCCGCCACAACTCGACAAAAATCTCTTGGACGGCGTCCTCGGCATCGGCATGGTTGCCGGCGAACCGACGAGCCATCGACCAAACCAGCCGGCGGTACTTCCCCAGGCACCCGTCGACGGCCAACGGGTCACCTGCCGCGATTCGTTCCAAGAAGGTTGGCTCCGCGTTCATGCCTTGCCGACTTCAAGCCCAAACGTGCAAATGGCCACCGCCCGCCTCTCCCCTGGGTGCGTGAACGAGGGTAATTGCAGGCTTGCCATGCCAATGCGGCCAGACGGAGGGAGGCCTGGAGTATTCCGGTATCAGGAGGCCGCGCCGCTACGCGACGGCAAGGGGCTCGGGCTCCTGGTACGCCGCATACCTCGGCCCCGGCACATACCTCGCCCCCTGCTTCACC
>Ga0326728_10022039_pt1 | contig 11882 bp, 12 predicted proteins | sample MB3enrmetagenome_FD_207602 | JGI IMG/M metagenome (GOLD analysis project Ga0326728, IMG submission 207602) | Lab enriched peat soil microbial communities from McLean, Ithaca, NY, United States - MB31MN | ecosystem: Environmental > Terrestrial > Soil > Wetlands > Peat | place: USA: New York... | reverse complement strand
GTGCGATGAAAGTCAATGAAAATCAACGATGACGTGGCACTACATTTTTGCGAAACCCTCGCCCCGATCCAACAATATCAGCGACTTATGACCCGCATGAGGGCGCCAACTGTAGAAGATGAGTTAAGGTGCTCCCTCGCATGCGAAGCAAGTGACTATCAAGCAAGAATCTGTTGGAATGCCACATTATGGTCTCTGGAGCGCCAGCATGGGTTTCGTGGGCGGCCCTTCTATTGGGCGTCGCCGCACTTGGAATTGGCGTCGTGACTCTCCCGACCGCATTCCAAATGTTTTGGGGGCACCCAAAACTGAGAATTAGTTTTGCCGATGCGCGGCTATCAAAAATTAATATATTGCGGTGTTACATTGCCAATGTGGGCATCGAAAATAGATGGCTGCGACGGTTAGGCGTTGTTCGGTCTCCTACCAACGTTTCAGCAGACTTCGAAATATACGAATTCGGGACAAATAGACAAATTGTTTCAACACGCCGCGCGACCCTGCACGCTCCCTCGCAATCTGGCGATCAAGTAGAGGCGGCGTTCTCTGTAACCCCAATCTTTTTCAATTTGATATTCCATGGTGAGAACGGTCAAGCTACGGTAAAAGCGTCGATTGACGGGGACGATGTAGTGATATCTCCGGGTAAATATTATGCAAAAATAACGGTTATAACGTCTCATCAGGACATCATGACTAGGACGTATGAATTCGTAGTTGGCTCGATACGGGAGCGCACTTTTTGGACATCTCTAAACGACTAATGAGTTAGCACTGGTCAATAGCCGCCCCAAAGATATTCGCGTTCAGGCGGTTATTATAACGGTATTGAAACTCGGCGACATAGAGCGGGAGGTACTTGGCGCTGACCTTATGGAAGGTTCCGACCATGCCGCGCTTGATGAGCGACCAGAAACCTTCGATCGTGTTCGTGTGAACGGCGCCGACGACATATTGCCCTTTGGAGTGGTCAACTGCGGCGTGAGGGAATGCGCCGTCCAACCGCTGATAGCCAACCCATTGATCGGTGCAAAGCAGGCTGACTTTGTCGGATACGGCTTCGGTAATGAAGCTCGTAAGAGTGGATGCAGTCAGGCTCGCGATGACGCGAGCGATGACGTTTCCTTTACGGCGCACGGCGCCAGCGACGATGCCCTTGCCAGCGATTGGACCGCCGGGGCCAACGCCGCCACCGCGATCATTTTTATGACGGTTGCTGGCCTTCCCGCCGACAAATGTTTCGTCGACCTCGACGATCCCGGCGAGCTTTTCGAAATCCTCGTTTGCGAGCGCAACGCGCACGCGATGGCACATATGCCAAGCGGTCTTGTAAGAACCAAAGCCCATGTAACGATAGATTTGGAGCGCGCTCATCCCCTTCTTGCTCGTCAGCATCAGGTGGATGACGCGATACCAGTCGCGCAGCGGCTTGTTGGTGTTTTCGAAGATTGTCCCCGCGATGCAAGAAAACCGATATCCCTGCGAGGCGCACGCGCGGCATTGCCAATGAAACGGCTTGTAAGACGAAGCGTCATAAAGGTCGGCGTTTCCGCAGCGCGGGCATTTGACGCCTTCCGGCCAACGGCGCGCGACCAAATACGCCTGGCAGGCTTCCTCGTTCGGAAACATCGCCTCAAACTGGGCGACGGTCAGTTGATGAACTGGATGCGGGCGCTTAGCCATGATCGTCTCCTCTGGGGACGAAGGCATACTCGCACATTCCGAGGAATTTGTCAAGTCAGGGATAATTGCCAGAAATTGTCGAGGTCGCGGTGAGCTGATCGCACCGGGAAGGTCGGGGGCGCCGCGCCGCGGCGGCGATGATCGCCCGCATTTCGGCGGAGAGCGCCGCGTCCCTTCTCCCCGCTTGCGCCCGCCAAACGCTTCGCGTTTGCGGGGAGAAGGTTAGGATGAGGGGCCTGGCGACGAGCCGCAACGGCGCGGCCAATCCCCCGACCCCTCGCCCTTCCTTCTCCCCGCTTGCGGGGAGAGGGGCCGCTCGCGCCTAAGTTCAGAGCGCTCTCGCGTTATCGGCGACTGGTATAAGGACCGCCGACAGATTCGGCGGGGGCGATGCGGGACAACGACCTGACGAGCGTGCAGACAAAGCTCGGCCGCATCGCGGCGATCGACGTCGCGCGAGGGGCTTCGCTCGTCGGGATGGTCGTCTACCACCTGACCTGGGACCTCGCCAATTTTGGCTTCGTTTCGGCCAGCCTGCCCTTCACGCCGGCGATGCGCCTCCTTTCGCACGGCGTGGCGAGCGCGTTTCTGGCGCTGGTCGGCGTCTCGCTGGCGCTCGCGCATCCCCAGGGGCTGCGCTGGCGCGCGTTCGCCCGCCGCTTCGCAACGATAGCCGGCGCGGCGCTGCTGGTGACGGCGGCGACCCTTTTCATCGAACCCGCGGAGCCGATCACTTTCGGCATTCTTCATTGCATCGTGATCGCCAGCCTCGTCGCGGCGCCGTTCGTCGGCGCGCCGGCTTGGACGGCTCTGGCGGCCGGCGTCTTGGCGCTTGCGGCGCCGTTTGTCATCGCGGGCGAGGCGTTCAACGCTCCCGCGCTGGTCTGGCTGGGGCTGGGAACCGTCGCCCCGCGCACTCTCGATTGGCGCCCGCTGTTGCCCTGGGCGGGCGTCGTTCTCGTCGGCCTCGCGCTGGCGCGCGCTTCGCTTTTGCGGCTGGCGCGTTGGCCGTGGACGCGATGGCGGCCGGCGGCGGCGCCCGGCCGCGCGCTTCGTTTCGCCGGCCGCCACAGCCTCGCGATCTATCTCGTCCATCAGCCGATCCTGTTCGCGTCGCTGTTCGCGTTGGCGCACGTCAGCGGCGTGGCGGCGCGGCACGATCGCGAGACGTATCTGACGTCCTGCCGGCCGGCCTGCGTCGAGGCCGGCGGCGAACTCGCTCGTTGCGCGAAGGCTTGCGCCTGCATCGCCGATCGCGCTGAAGCGGCCGGCGTGTCGCTCGGCGTCGCGCTCGGGCAGGGCAATGACGACGAGCGCAGGCGATTAAAGAGCATCGTCGACGCCTGCGGCGCCGAGGCGCGGTGAACGGCGCGCCCGGCGATCGCCCGGCGGCGCTTGCCGGGGGCGCGCGCGAGGCTTATAGGCCATTCCGAGCGAGGAGAAGCGGGCCGGGCATGGCGCATCAGAGCAAGGAACGCCTGCCCCGCGACGAGGACGCCCATGGCCGCGAGTCGGGCGAGCCCCTTGACCGGCTTGCTCGATGGGCCGCGGCGATCGAGGCGCGCCGGCCGCTGTTGCGGCGCTTAGGGCTGGCGTTCAGCCTGCTGATCATTTCGGTTTCGGCGGTCGTCTTCGTCCGCACGCTCATTCGAATCGATCCGCAACAGTTCAAGGCCGCCTTCGCTGCGACCAGCGGCGACCAGATCGCGACCGCTTTCGGGCTTTCCGCCTTGAGCTATGTCGCCCTGACCGGCTACGACGGCCTGGCCTTGAAGCATCTCAGGGTTCGCGTGCCGTATCGGTTGACCGCGCTCGCTTCGTTCACCAGCTACGCCGTTTCGTTCACCCTCGGCTTTCCGCTGGTCACGGGGGGCGCCGTGCGCTTCTGGATCTACGGTCCGGCGGGGCTGTCGGCGGCCAAGGTGGCGAACCTGACCGTCGTCGCCGGCATCACCTTCTGGCTCGGCATGGGCTTCATCATCGGGGTCGGGTTCATCGGCGACGCCGAGGCGATCGGCGGGATCAATCATTTCAACGTCCTCGCCAATCAACTGATCGGGTTCGCGGTGATCGGCGCGCTGCTCGCCTACCTGGTCTGGGTTCAACGCATGAGACGGCGGCGGAAGCCGATCTTTCTGAATTTCACCCTGCCCGGTCCCGTTCTCACGTTCGCGCAGATGGCGCTCGGCGTCGTCGACGTCTGCGCCGCCGCCGGCGTCCTCTACGTGCTGCTTCCCAAGGGCCACGGTCTCGGATTCCTCACCTTCTGCACGCTCTATTCTTTCGCCGCGATGCTTGGCATCGCCAGCCACGCTCCCGGCGGCCTCGGCGTTTTCGAGGCGACCATGCTCAATGGCGTCGGCGGCTCGAGCGAGCAGGTGCTGGCTTCGCTGTTGCTGTTTCGCGGCATATATTACGTCGCGCCGTTCGTCCTCGCGATGGCGCTGCTGGGCGCCTATGAGGCCGTTCGCCGCTGGCGCTCGCTGCGCGAAGCGATGGCGGCGTCGCGTCCGGGGGACGAGGAGTAGAGTGGGCGCGCTTCGGGGTCGCGCCAGTCCGGATTGAACGCGTCGGATCGGGGGCCATGGTTTCGAGGGAAGCAAGCGCATACGCTCTCGCCGACCATCTTCAGTCGCCGTTCGCCGCCAAGCTCGTCGGCGCGATGCCCGAACCGGCGGTGATCGTCGACGCCGACGGACGCGCGGTCGCCGCCAACCAGCCGGCCTTCAAGCTGCTGCCGGCGGTCAAGATCGGCGAGCCCTTCGTCCTCGCCCTGCGCACGCCCGACGTCATCGACGCCTTGCGACGGGTCATGGCGAGCGGCGAGGCGGAAACGGTCCTGTGGAGCGAGCGCGTGCCGATCGAGCGGCTGTTCGAGGTCTGCGTGGCGCCGCTGGCCGCCGACCCCGGCGAAGTGGTCGGGACCCTGCTGACGCTGCGCGATCTGACGGAGTCGCGGCGCGTCGAGCGCATGCGCGCCGATTTCATCGCCTACGCCAGCCACGAATTGCGCACGCCGCTCGCCTCGATGCTCGGCTTCGTCGAGACGCTGCAAGGCTCGGCGCGCGACGATCCGCGGGCGCGCGACAAGTTTCTCGCCATCATGCGCGAACAGGGGCGCCGCATGGCGCGCCTCATCGACGATCTGCTCTCGCTTTCGCGCATCGAAGAGAAGCAACACGTCCGCCCGGAGGCGGCGGTCGATCTGACCCAGACGGCGCGCCACGTCGCCGACACGCTGGCCCCGCTGGCGCGCGAAATGGGGGTGGAGATCAAGCTCTTCGCCGAACGGCCCGTCGTCGTCACCGGCGATCGCGACGAACTTCTGCGCGTCGCCGAAAATCTGATCGAAAACGCCATCAAGTACGGCGCCCGGCAGGACGGAGCGGGAGGCGATCGCGTCGAGGTCACGGTCAGCAGAACCGCCGCCGAAGGGTCGCTGATCGTGCGCGACTTCGGGCGCGGCATCGCCGCCGAGCATCTGCCGCGGCTGACGGAGCGGTTCTATCGCGTCGACGCCGGGCAGAGCCGAGCGAAGAATGGAACCGGCCTCGGCCTGGCGATCGTCAAGCACATCCTGGCGCGCCATCGCGGACGGCTGACGATCGCCAGCCGGCTCGAACACGGTTCGACATTCACCGCGATCGTGCCGCTACATAATCGACAATGACATAATAGCTTATTCGTCAGTGTCTTAAGATGTCACATGTCTGTCACGTAGTCGTCATATAACAACGGCGGAGAAGGCCTATAAGTGCGCGCCTCGGAGCGGCGCGCCAAGCGGCGGCGGCCGATCGCGAGCCCAAGAACCAATTTGGAGAGGCGTCAATGTTTATCCGATCCTTGATGAGCGCGGCGATCGTCGCGGCGGGCGTGAGCTACGCCTGGGCCGGCGATATTTCCGGCGCCGGCGCGACGTTTCCCTTCCCGATCTACGCCAAATGGGCCGACGCCTATAAGACGGCCACCGGCAACGGCCTCAATTATCAGTCGATCGGCTCGGGCGCCGGGATCAAGCAGATCAAGGCTAAGACCGTCACCTTCGGCGCTACCGACGCGCCGCTGAAGGCCGACGATCTCGAGGCCTCGGGCCTCGAGCAATGGCCGATGGTGATGGGCGGCATCGTGCCGGTCGTCAATCTCGACGGCGTCAAGTCCGGCGATCTCGTCATCGACGGCCCGACGCTCGCCAAGATCTATCTCGGGACGATCACCAAGTGGAACGATCCGGCGATCAAGGTTCTCAATGCGAAGGTCGCCCTTCCCGATCTGGCGATCGCCGTCATTCACCGCGCCGACGGCTCGGGCACGACGTTCAATTTCACCAACTATCTCGATAAGGTTTCGCCCGACTGGCAGTCCAAGGTCGGCGAATCGACGTCGGTCGAATGGCCGGTGGGCATCGGCGCCAAGGGCAACGATGGCGTCGCCAACAACGTCGCCGGCACCAAGGGCGCGATCGGCTATGTCGAATACGCCTACGCCAAGCAGAACAAGCTGACCTTCGCCGACATGGTCAACAAGGACGGCAAGACCGTCGCCCCGACGGTCGAGGCTTTCCAGGCCGCGGCCGCCAACGCCGACTGGGCCAAGGCGCCCGGCTTCTATCTCATCCTGTCGGATCAGCCGGGCGCGGATTCCTGGCCGATGACCGCCGCGACGTTCATCCTGATGTACAAGAAGCCGGTCGACGTCACGGCGTCGAACGAGGCGCTGAAGTTCTTCACCTATTGCTATGACAAGGGCGCCGACCAGGCCAAGGCGCTCGACTACATCCCGATGCCCGACAACGTGGTCGCCATGGTCAAGAAGGCCTGGGCGGCGGACATCGTGCAGAAGTGAGGCGATAGCGCTCGGAGTCGGCGGCCCGGCCGCCGACTCGCTTTCGCCGATCGGCGGAACAACTAAGCCACCTATCCATTTGAGTCAGCGGGTCGGGCAATGACGGCGTCGGCGTTAGAGGCGGTAGAGAACTCCCAAATCCTGCCCATGGACCGCACGCGCGCGCTGGGACGGCTGAAATTCGCCGACAGCGGCTTCCGCATCATGACCGTCGCCTCGGCGCTGCTGGTGCTCGCCCTGCTGCTCGGCGTGGCGCTGTCGCTGTTCATCGGCGCCTGGCCGGCGTTTCAGCACTTCGGTCTGGATTTCTTCGTCAGCGACGCCTGGAGCCCGCCCAAGGAGCGTTTCGGCGCGGCCGCGGCGATTTACGGCACAATCGTGACGTCGATCATCGCCATGCTGATCGGCGTTCCCGTCGGGCTCGGCATCGCGGTGTTCCTGACCGAGCTCTGCCCGCCGATTCTGCGACGTCCCATCGGCATCGCCATCGAGCTGCTCGCGGGCATCCCCTCCATCATCTACGGCATCTGGGGCGTCTATTACTTCAAGCCGGTCATGCAAGCCTATATCGAGCCCTTCGTCATCGGCACTCTCGGCGCGATCCCCGGCGTCGGCTATCTGTTCGCCGGGCCGCCGCTCGGCTATGGCGTGCTCACCGCCGGTCTGGTGCTCGCGGTGATGATCCTGCCCTTCGTCACCGCGATCTCGCGCGACGTGTTCGAGACGGTGCCCCCGGTGCTCAAGGAGGCCGCCTACGGCGTCGGCGCGACGACGTTCGAGGTCGTCGGCAATATCGTGATCCCCTATACGCGCGTCGGCGTCATCGGCGGCGTCATGCTCGCGCTCGGGCGCGCGCTCGGCGAGACGATGGCGGTGACTTTCGTCATCGGCAACGCAACGAAAATTTCGACCTCGATCCTGTCCCAGGGCACGACGATCTCGGCGATGATCGCCAATCAGTTCGCAGACGCCGATCCCGGATTGTTCACTTCCTCGCTGCTCGCGCTCGGTTTCATTCTGTTCATCATCACGTTCATCGTGCTGGCGCTGGCGCGCTGGATGCTCTCGGCCCTCGAAGTGACGGCGGGACGCTGATGGCCAATCTCTATCCCGGACGAAAACGCCGCAACGTCGTATGGACGGGGCTCGCCTATGCCGCGACGGCTTTCGGGCTGAGCTGGCTCGTTCTCATCCTCGGCGCCCTGTTCTGGAACGGCTTCAGCGGCCTGTCGCTCGACGTCTTCACCAAGATGACCGCGCCGCCCGGCGTCGCCGGGGGCCTTTTGAACTCGATCGTCGGCAGCCTGATCCAGACGGCGATCGGGCTCGTGATCGCCGCGCCGCTGGGCATTTTGGCCGGCACCTATCTGGCCGAGTACGGCCGCTACGCGCGGATCGCCTACGTCATTCGCTTCATCAACGATATTCTGCTCAGCGCCCCCTCGATCGTCGTCGGCTTGTTCATCTACCAGTTTTGCGTCGTGCCCTTTGGGCATTTTTCGGGATACGCGGGCGGCATCGCGCTGGCGGTCATCGCGACCCCGATCATCGTCCGCACCACCGAGGACATGCTCAATCTCGTGCCCAACACCCTGCGCGAGGCGGCCTCCGCGCTGGGCATGCCGCGCTCGCTCGTCATCCGACAAGTCGCCTATAGGGCGGTGCGCAGCGGCATCATGACCGGCATTCTGCTCGCGATCGCCCGCATGACCGGCGAGACGGCGCCCTTGATCTTCACCGCGCTGGGCAATTCGTTGTTCGTGGTGGATCCGCGCGGACCGATGTCGAGCCTGCCGCTGATCATCTACGAATTCGCCCGCAGTCCTTACGCCGAACAGCAGAGGCTCGCCTGGACGGGGGCGCTGATCGTGACCCTGGCGGTGCTGATCCTCAGCATACTCGCCCGCGTGCTGTCCTCCTCGCGCGGGGAGGGAGGCGAATGAAACCGGTCGGCCCAAAGAAGAGCAACGCGCATGAGTAACGTCGAATTGCAGACCCCGAGCCCGACCCCCGCCGCCGAGGGGACGATCGATAAGGTCGTCATTCGCCGCTTGGATTTCTTCTATGGCGAGTCGAAAGCGCTCAAGGACGTCACGCTCTCGCTGCGCGCCGGGAAGGTGACGGCGTTCATAGGCCCCTCGGGCTGCGGCAAGTCGACGCTGCTGCGCGTGCTCAACCGCATGTACGACCTCTACCCGAATCAGCACGCGGAGGGCGAGGTTCTGCTCGACGGCGAGAACATTCTCGCGCCCGCCCTCGATCTCAATCTGCTGCGCGCTCGGGTCGGTATGGTGTTCCAGAAGCCGACGCCGTTTCCGATGTCGATCTACGACAACATCGCCTTCGGCATCCGGCTCTATGAGAGAGTTCCGAAGTCGGAACTGGACGACCGGGTCGAATCCGCCCTGAAGCGCTCGGCGCTCTGGGGCGAGGTGAAGGACAAGCTGAGCGCAAGCGGCCTCAGCCTCTCCGGCGGTCAGCAGCAGCGCCTGTGCATCGCCCGAACGGTCGCCATCAGTCCGGAGGTGATCCTGTTCGACGAACCATGCTCCGCGCTCGACCCGATTTCGACCGCCAAGGTCGAAGAGCTGATCGACGAATTGTCGGGCGACTACACTATCGCCATCGTCACCCACAACATGCAGCAGGCGGCGCGCGTGTCGCAGTTCACCGCGTTCATGTACCTCGGCGAAATGGTCGAATTCGACGAGACGAGCAAAGTCTTCACTTCGCCGCGCGACAAGCGCACCCAGGATTACATCACCGGCCGGTTTGGCTGAGGGAGCAAGAACCGTGGTCGAACACACCGTCAGGTCGTACGACAAAGATCTCGACACGCTCGAGCGGCGCATCGCCGAAATGGGCGGCATCGCCGAGAAAATGGTGATCGACGCGATGGACGCGCTGAGCGAAGCCGATATGACGCTCGCCCATCAGGTGGTGACGACCGATCCCCGCCTCGACGCGCTGCAGCGCGAGATCGAGGAGCAGGCGATCCTCACCATCGCGCGCCGCCAGCCGATGGCGGTGGACTTGCGCGAAATCATCGGCGCGATCCGCGTCGCCGGCGACCTCGAACGCGTCGGCGACCTCGCCAAGAACATCGCCAAGCGCTCGCTGAAGATCGGCCTCGAGGCCCGCGTGCCGCGCGCGATCGTCGGTCTCAAGCACATGAACGAAGTGGCGACGGAACTGATGAAGGACGTTCTCGACGCCTACGCTCAACGCGACGTCGAGCGCGCGCGGGCTGTCTGGGAGCGCGACGCCGAACTGGATGCGCTAGAGGACTCGGTGTTTCGCGACCTGCTGACCCATATGATGGAGGACCCGCGCAACATTTCGTTCTGCGCGCATCTGCTGTTCTGCTCGAAGAACATCGAGCGCATCGGCGATCACGCCACCAATATCGCGGAGACGGTGTTCTATCTGGTCACCGGCTCCACGCTGCCTTCGGAGCGGCCGAAGGGCCGCCACGGGTACGACGCCGACACGACCGGGGACGCCGCCCCATGAACGAAGCGCGTCGAGAGCCGGCCCGTCCCAGCGTGGCCACCGCGCCCCGCATCCTCGTCGTCGAAGACGAGGCGGACCTAGCGCTGCTGCTCAATTACAATCTCGAAGCCGAGGGTTATTTCGCCGAAAGCGTCGAGCGCGGCGACGAGGCGGAATTGCGCTTGGTCGAATCCCCGCCCGATCTGGTCATCCTCGACTGGATGCTGCCGGGCGTCTCGGGCCTGGAAATCTGTCGTCGGCTTCGCGCCCGCGAAGCGACGAAGACTTTGCCGGTCATCATGCTGACGGCGCGCGGCGAGGAGGTCGAGCGGGTTCGCGGCCTGTCCGTCGGCGCGGACGACTATGTCGTCAAGCCGTTCTCGGTGCCGGAATTGATGGCGCGCGTGCGCGCGCTGCTGAGACGCAGCCGGCCCGAGCGCATCGCCGAAAAACTCACCGCCGGCGATCTCGATCTCGACCGCGAAACGCGGCGCGTGCGACGCGGCGCGCGCGACGTCCACCTCGGCCCGACCGAGTTTCGCCTGCTCGAATATCTTCTGGAAAAGCCCGGTCGGGTTTTCTCGCGCGCGCAGCTTCTCGACGGCGTTTGGGGACAATCGGTCGAAATCGACGAGCGCACGGTGGACGTCCACGTCGGGCGCCTGCGCAAAGCGCTGTCGCGCGGCCGGGAGCGCGATCCGATCCGCACGGTGCGCGGAACGGGCTATTCGTTCGACGAGACCTTCGGCAAATCGTAGGCGGCGCGCGTCGGCCGCCGCCTATCGGGCGTGGGCGCGTCTTTCGCGTTCGCGCTCGCGACGGCGGTCCTGGACCGGCTGGTAGGCGAGCTTGCTGTGGTGCGCGCAGTAGGGGCCGCCGCCCGCCGCTGGCGATCCGCAATAGCGAAATTCCGACGACGTGGGATCGCCCAACGGCCATCGGCACATCGCTTCCTTGAGTTCGACGATCGTCACCCGCAGCGACATCGGCACGACGACGTCCTCGTGAAACACCGGCCGCGTCTCGAGCATCGGCTCGGGCGACAGGATGAGCGCCGTATTGCCGCGAACCGCGGCGCGCGCGCCGCCCCCTGGACTCGATCGCGGCGCGAGGCGCGGCGTCGGGGTCGGGCGCGGCGGCGAAACCGCGGACAAGGGAGATTTGGCGCGTCCGGCGAGACCGAGCCGATGAATTTTGCCGATCACGGCGTTGCGGGTCAGGCCATGGCCGAGCTGCGCGGAAATTTGGCTCGCGCTCCTGCCGTCCAGCCACAACTGGCGCAGGAGTTCCACTCTTTCATCCGTCCAAGACATTTTTCGCCTCGCTTGTTGGCCTCCGCGGGCTCCGGCGAAAGAATCCCCCGTCCGCCGATCGAACGCATCCCGGGCAGAATCCGACTGCCCCGCCCGGCCAGCCGCGCTGGCGAGCGTCACGCGCCGAAACGCTCTCCTGAAGGGCGCGCCACGACATGTCGTGGCGCCCGAGCAAGAATCTACACTAGTCGTTGAATCGCGCGCAAGAGTCGCACGGGGTCCCTCGACCGGCTTTTCCCCAGCTCAGACGACCGCCGGCGCCAACGCCGCCCGGCGCGCGGGGCGATTGCGCGAGTCTCATCAACATTTTAGCGCGGTTTCGCAAGGGATCGGGCGGACGCGCCGGCGCTGCGCATTTTTTTGCTTCGTCACGCGCGAATTGACCAAAACGGCTGGTTTCCCTATGATCAATGCTATGAGAGGCCGTCCCAGCGGGGCGGCGTTTTTGTTTTTGCGCGGTCCCGCGGCGTCACGCCCGCAGCCCTTGAGGGAGCAAGCCAATGCCATCCGCAATCGTGCCGGTTTACGCGAGAGCCGATGTCGCTTTCGAGC
>Ga0326728_10022038_pt1 | contig 11883 bp, 10 predicted proteins | sample MB3enrmetagenome_FD_207602 | JGI IMG/M metagenome (GOLD analysis project Ga0326728, IMG submission 207602) | Lab enriched peat soil microbial communities from McLean, Ithaca, NY, United States - MB31MN | ecosystem: Environmental > Terrestrial > Soil > Wetlands > Peat | place: USA: New York... | reverse complement strand
ATACCGATAAGATTATCCTGGCGGCTGCAAACGGAGACCTGGATAAGAGGGCCGACGCCGGTCTGTTCGTGGGCGGCTGGAACAAGCTGGTATCCGGAGTAAACGACACGATCACCAACATCGTGAATCCTTTGATGGTCACGGCCGACTACGTGGAGAAGGTTGTCAAAGGGATCATCCCGCCCGAGATCGCAACCGAGTACAAGGGCCAGTACAACATCATCAAGAACAACCTGAACGCCATGGTCAAGATGATGAACGAACTGCTGGCGGAAACCGATAAGATCATCATAGCTGCCGCGAACGGCGACCTGGACAAAAGAGCCGACGCCGGTCTGTTCGTGGGCGGCTGGAACAAGCTGGTATCAGGAGTAAACGACACGATCACCAACATTGTGAATCCATTGATGGTCACGGCTGACTACGTGGACAAGGTTGCCAAAGGGATCATCCCGCCCAAGATCGCAACCGAGTACAGGGGACAGTACAACATCATCAAAAACAATCTTCACATGCTTATAGACGCCATGGACGAAGTCACCGCAACGGCACAGGAAATTGCCTCCGGAAACCTTACGGTCAGGGTCAAGGAACGTTCCGCTGAAGACAAGTTGATGCAAGCGATGGGATCCATGGTCACGAGCCTGACTGAAGTCGCTTCGGGCATCCAGACAGTGGCGCGCCAGGTGATGTCCGGGAGCCAGGAGATGAGCAGCAGTTCGGAGCAATTGTCTCAGGGGGCAACGGAACAGTCGGCATCAGTGGAAGAAGTATCGTCGTCCATGGAGCAAATGGCGGCCAACATCAAGCAGAATTCCGACAACGCCCAGCAGACCGAAAGAATAGCGATCAAAGCGGCCGAAGACGGGAGCGAGAGCGGCAAAGCGGTTGCCGGAACAGTCGGGGCAATGAAGGAAATTGCAGGCAAGATTTCCATTATCGAAGAGATTGCCCGCCAGACAAATCTGCTTGCCCTGAACGCGGCCATTGAAGCTGCCCGCGCGGGAGAACACGGGAAAGGATTTGCCGTGGTTGCTTCCGAGGTGAGAAAGCTCGCGGAGCGGAGCCAAACGGCGGCAGGCGAAATCAACAGTTTGTCGGCTTCAAGCGTTCAGATTGCGGAAAAGGCGGGGGAAATGCTGGCAAAGATAGTCCCTGATATTCAGAAGACGGCGGACCTCGTGCAGGAGATAACAGCCGCGAGTAACGAGCAGTCCTCAGGGGCCGGTCAGATCAACAAGGCTATTCAACAGTTGGATCAGGTGGTGCAGCAGAATGCCTCGGCGTCCGAGGAAATGGCGTCAACCGCGGCAGAGCTGCTCAGCCAGGCCGAACAACTGCAGAATACGATTGCATTCTTCAGGATTGACGGCGGCAGCGTAATGTCCAGGGCCGCCTTGCCGGCCGGCCGTGTTCAGAAAACCCCTCCTCAGAAGGCTGGATCGGTTCATAACACACCGCAGTCTTCGAGGCCCACCGCGGGGGGCAAACAACACGGGAAGTTGAAAGCGGAATCTGAGACCAGCGTGAGCAAAGCGGCCGGATTCGACATGGACATGACGATAGACCGCAAAAGAAACGGAGAAGTGGGAGATGAGGACTTCGTGAGATATTAGGATCGCATCCCGCGACCGCCCGGCGTTAATGGAAGGCCCCGCGCAGCGGGCGCCTTCCGCGCCCGGCGGGCGACGTGACTGAGACAAGGTTGCACCGGAGGCCGACAACTGCACAGTGTTGCACATTGGTCTCTCATACGAGGAGATGACATGAGCGTATCGTCGATAACCGAGACAAGCCAGTACCTGACCTTCAAGCTGGAAGAGGAGGTGTTTGCGCTGGACATCACCAAGGTCCGGGAGGTTCTGGATTTTACCGCCGTAACCAAAGTGCCGGAGACGCCCGATTTCATGCTGGGGGTCATAAACCTCCGCGGGAGCGTGGTGCCGGTTGTGGATATGCGTCTAAAGTTCGGAATGAGCAGGACGGAAAAAACGGTAAATACCTGCATCATAATCGTTGAAGTGGAGCTTGACGGGGAAACGGCCGTTCTGGGCGCCCTGGCCGATTCAGTGCAGGAGGTAATGGACCTCGATCCGGACCAGATAGAGCCGCCTCCGCGGATCGGGACACGATTGAAAAGCAGTTTCATCAAGGGCATGGGCAAAAAGGACAACTGTTTCATAATCATTTTGGAGATCGATAAAGTGTTTTCGGCTGATGATCTTGCCATGACGCGCGAGATTTCCGAAGTAGCCGTCTAGAAAGCCGTGATGGAGTTTAGAGCAGTGTTGCGTATTTTACGGTTAGGACAAAGGGTAGAGGTAAGAAATCATGGATATAGGATTTCTTACCTTACCATTTGATATATTACGACACTAAAATGCGAAGGTTCGTAAACTGAAGTCCCTTTGTTTAGTAGGTAACCGAATAGTACAGATATCCGATTGGATTGAAAATGTTCAAGCTGATGACGATGTTTCCACTTCAAAATATAACAATAAATAATGCATTATGGAATTTAGCTCGGCAAAAAAGGTATTTGATTAACATTGAAAGGGAAGCGAAATGTTTAAGAAGATGAAGATGGAAACGAAAATAACGTGTGCTTTAGGGACGATGGTCGTCATGGTTGCCGTGACCGCCTTCATAGGTGTCATGCAGATAAGTAATCTGAATGCAAAACTGGAGGTAATTGGCGGAAACAGAATCGTTCAATTGAAGCTGCTCAGTGGATTAATGACCCAGTACAATTACGTCGCCGGTTGTGCGCGGACCCTTGTTTTCACTACCGATGAAGCCGTCAGGGAAAAACAGAGGGAAGAATTCCTAAAGAACAAGTCTGCCTTTTCAGAGTCCCTCAACGGACTGGAGAAGAGTCTTGTTTCAGCCGAAGGCGAAGAGATGTTCGCGCGGCTAAAAGCGGATGTGGCTCCTGTCTGGCTGGCATATGACAAGGTTCTTGCCGCCGGGAAGGAAAGCAGGAATCGGGAGGCGGCTGAAATCACGATTTCCGAACTTGCTCCCTTGCAGGAAAAGGTCTTGGAAGCGCTGGAGAGATATAGAAAACATGTGGTCAGAAGTGCTGAAACCGACGCAAAACAAAGCCTGGAGGCATCCAGAACCGGACGAATGCTTGTTTTTGTTCTGGGCGGGGCAGCGCTGATTTTAGGCCTGATCCAGTCATTTTTTTTGCGCCGCGAGGTGGAGGGCGTGATCAAGGGACTGCTTGATGAAACGAAATACCTCATCGGTGCCGCCGTGGAAGGCAAGCTGGGAACCAGGGGCAGTCCGGAGAAGGTAAATTTCGAATTTAGAGGGGTCATCGAGGGCGTAAACGAAGTCTTGGATGCCGTCATCGGGCCCTTTAACGTATCCGCGGAATACATAGACCGTATCAGCAAGGGAGAGATTCCCGTCAAAATAACCGATGAGTACAAAGGCGACTTCAACGAGATTAAGAATAACCTCAACAACTGCGTCGACGAACTGGCGGGCCTGGTGGAATGCGATGCCGTGCTCAAGAGGTTGGCCGTAAACGATCATTCCAGGAAGATCGAAGGACGCTATCAGGGATTGTTTGCCTCCATGGCCGAATCCACTAACGAGGTAAGGGAGCGGTTGCTGTCGATAGCAGCGGTGTTTGTCGCCATTTCAGAGGGAGATACTACGATACTGGCTAAATTTGAAAAAATCGGCAGACGCAGTGAAGAGGACACTATTGTCCCGGCTTTGGTTAAGAGCTTACAAACTATAAATCTGCTGATTGAGGAAATGACTATACTGACGAAGGCCTCCGTTGAGGGGGACCTGAGCAGACGCGCAGACGTTTGCAAGCACACTGGGGGCTATCGTAAAATAGTGGAAGGAGTCAATGCTACCCTGGATGCGCTCGTCGGGCCCCTAAACGTTTCTGCCGAATATATTGACAGGATCAGCAAGGGGGAAATCCCGAACAAGATTACAGATGAATACAGGGGCGACTTCAACGAGATTAAAAATAACATCAATATACTCATAGAATGTATGGAGGAGGTCACCGCAACTGCTCAGGAAATTGCCTCCGGAAACCTTACGGTCAAGATCAAGGAACGCTCAGGTGAAGACAAATTAATGCAAGCCATGGCATCCATGGTCACGAGCCTGACTGAAGTTGCTTCGGACATCCAGACAGTGGCGCGCCAGGTGATGTCCGGGAGCCAGGAGATGAGCAGCAGCTCGGAGCAATTGTCTCAGGGGGCAACGGAACAGTCGGCATCAGTGGAAGAAATATCGTCGTCCATGGAGCAGATGGCGGCCAACATCAGGCAAAATTCCGATAACGCCCAGCAGACCGAAAGAATAGCGATCAAAGCGGCCGGAGACGGGAGCGAGAGCGGCAAAGCGGTTGCCGAAACAGTCGGGGCAATGAAGGAAATTGCGGGCAAGATTTCCATTATCGAAGAGATTGCCCGTCAGACAAACCTGCTTGCCCTGAACGCGGCCATTGAAGCTGCCCGAGCGGGAGAGCACGGCAAGGGATTTGCCGTGGTTGCCTCCGAGGTGAGAAAGCTCGCGGAGCGGAGCCAAACGGCGGCAGGCGAAATCAACAGTTTGTCGGCTTCAAGCGTTCAGATTGCGGAAAAGGCGGGGCAAATGCTGGCAAAGATAGTCCCTGATATTCAGAAGACGGCGGACTTGGTGCAGGAAATAACAGCCGCAAGCAATGAGCAGTCTTCCGGGGCCGGCCAGATCAACAAGGCCATTCAGCAGTTGGATCAGGTGGTGCAGCAAAATACTTCGGCGTCCGAGGAAATGGCATCAACCGCGGTAGAGCTGCTCAGCCAGGCAGAACAACTGCAGAGTGCGATTGCATTTTTCAGGATTGACGGCGGCAGCGTAATGTTCAAGGCGGCCTTGCCGGCCGGCCGTATTCAGAAACCCCCTACTCAGAAGGCTGGAATGGTTCGTAACACGCCGGGGTCTTCGAGGCGCGCCGGGGGGGGCAAACAACACGGGAAGCTCAGAGCTGACTCCGAATCCATCGAGAGCAAGGCGGCCGGATTTGCCATAGACATGACAATAGACCGCAAAAGAAACGGAGAAATAGAAGATGAGGACTTCGTGAGATACTAGTACTTTGTCAACAAACTTCTTAGAGGTTCAGACCAGAAGTCGTCATTCCCGCGAAGGCGGGAATCCAGTTTTTTCAGCTACCTACACGCTCTGGCCCCCCGCCTGCGCGGGGGTGACGATATGTAGAAACTTTGTTGACAATGCACTAGGTAGGCATGACGCGCGAGATTTCCGAAGTAGCCGTCTAGAAAGCCCGGTGGCAGGATCGTCTTCATCTGTTCTGTGAAAGGCGGGTGAGAAATCGGGAATCGGAGAAAATCCGCCCGACAGCTTTCTCACCCCCGGTACCCGCGCTAAAACAATTGATTATGCAAGGTTGGGCAGAGGCAAACATGCCGTCAGAACAAGTACAATCAGCCGTCAAACACCGGGATCACGTTTCCGTGGTCGACGAAAATCGTCTTGAAGCCTCCTCCATCAGACGCGCCGTGGCGACGATGTCGAATTCAGACTTTTCCCGGTTGAGCAGACTGATCCAGGATTATTGTGGCATCAAGCTGCCTCCGGTTAAAAAAATGATGCTGGAAGGAAGGCTCCGCAAACGGCTCCAGACTTTGGGCATGGAGTCCTTTGCCGAATACTTCGATTTGCTTTCCGACTCTAAAAAAGCCGGCGACGAATATGTTCATATGTTTGACGCTGTAACGACGAATAAAACGGATTTTTTTCGAGAACCGGATCATTTCGACTACCTTTTCCGGAAGGTGCTCCCGGAGCATTTAAGCTCTCAAGGGCTGGGCATCGGCAAACCGTTCAACGCCTGGAGCGCGGGGTGTTCGAGCGGGGAGGAGCCGTATACCCTGGCAATGGTTTTGAGTGAATTTGCCGGCAGGGTGCCCAATTTCCATTTCTCAATTCTGGGAACCGACATTTCCACAAAAGTTTTGGCAAAGGCCGTCTCGGGAACCTATGGGCACGAGAGTGTGGAACCGGTTCCCATTTCGTTTCGAAAAAAGTACCTGCTGAGGAGCAGGCGCAAGGATGACGGGCTGGTGCGCATGGCGCCGGAACTGAGGGCGTCCGTGCGTTTTGCCAGGCTGAACCTCATGGCGGAGGATTACGGGTTGAGGGAAAGAATGTCGGTCGTCTTTTGCCGCAACGTCATCATTTATTTCGACAGGCCGACACAGGAAAGGGTTCTTTCCCGGCTCTCCAACCAGTTGATTTCCGGCGGCTATCTTTTCATGGGACATTCGGAAACCATACACGACATGGACTTACCCCTGGTCCAAATGGGAGCGACAATTCACAGGAAGATCTGACGGAGCTGAAGAGAAAAGATGAAGCGGCGAGTGGGCATCCACATAGGCGGAATCTATGCGACCAAAGAGCCTGTGGTTATTGAGACGGTTCTCGGTTCGTGTGTTGCCGTTTGCCTGTATGACGCGGAGAAGCGCATCGGCGGCATGAACCACATTTTTTTGCCTGGAGAAGCCGACCTGAAGCACTTCGATACCCCGGCGCGTTACGGCATTAACGCGATGGAACTGCTTATCAACAGGATTACCGCCCTGGGAGGGAATCGCCGCAGAGTTACGGCAAAAGCCTTCGGCGGAGCCCACGTTCTGCCGGCAATTTCGCAAAGTAATGGTATGGGCCGCAAGAACGTTGAGTTCGTATGTGAATTTCTGCGTATCGAGGGTATCGAGCTGATCGGCCACGACCTGGGGGGTTATTCGACCCGAAAGGTTCTATTCCATACGGACACCGGGGACGCTTTCCTGAAGGTCCTTGGAAATTCAAGTCAGCAGAACGCTCTTCGTAAGGAACTGAAGCACGCGGAGCGGGTGAAAAGCAAGGCGAACGAAGCGGGGGAAATTACTCTTTTTTCCTGAAAAAATGGGAGCAGCCCGGATTCGTGCAAAAAGGCGGCGAAGAATGCTCCAAACCTTATCCGGAGGGGACCGGCGGATTTGCGGTTGTCGACTACGGCACAATGGATGCCGCCGGCCTCGTCGAAAAAGTGAAAAACGACGGCGTTGAGATTCTTCTGATCTCCACATTAATGCTCCATTCGGCGCTGCATGTCGGGGATCTGAAAAGAGGGCTTGATGCAGCCGGATGCAACATAAAGATCGTTGTCGGTGGTGCTCCTTTTCGCCTGGACGGGCAACTCTGGAAGGAAGTCGGGGCCGATGCCGTGGGATACAATGGTTCAGATGCTTTGACAATCATTGCGAGAATTATCGATGCTTTCTTCTACGCTCCAATTGAAGTTGAGGCGTGGGGCGCGGAGGTCATCTATTCCGAAGACGGACCTCCCAATTCGGGTATGCCATTTGTAGAACAGCTTGAAGATATAAAAAGTCTGGGGCTGCCTAAAGTTACCCGGACTCCATGTCTTGTGAAAGTGCTTAAGGCCATAGAGATGCTCAAGGCTCGCGTCGGCGATGACGCCCCGATCATCGGAGTGGTGATGTCTCCATTTTCCCTGCGGGTCGTGCAAATAGGCTTCGAACGATATATGGAGCTTATCTACGAACGGCCCGACCAGTTCCGGCAATGGCTTTTATCTTCGACTCGGCAATTGTTCTGAAACACTGGGCATCCTGGAAATAGACGACATCGCTTTTCCTCAATACCATGAGCGTTACCTCAATTTAGCTGTCAATATTGCCGGTGTGTGCAGTCTTGCCATAGCCAATGCGCGCAATCTTCAGAGAACCGCGGAACGCCAGAAACTTCAAGGTGTTTTGGAGATGGCCGGAGCTGTATGCCATGAATTGAACCAGCCGCTGCACGTTGTATCCGGCTATGCGGATATGCTCCTGAGCGACCTTGACTCTGGCAATCCACATGCCGAATGGCTGCGGATGATTAAAGAGCAAATCGAAAGAATGGCGGAACTGACACGAAAGATAATGCATGTCACACAGTATCGAACCAAAGACTACCTGGGGGGACGCTGTAAAATCGTAGATATCGAGGAAGCATCATTACCCCGGGGCACGGGCCGGCGAAAAATCGCACGGGAAAGGACCGTAAATGTTCAACAGGCGGATATTAATCGTGGATGACGAGGCGCCAATCTGCACGATGGTGAAACAGGCTTTCTCAAAGGCAGGTTTCGAAGTGCATACGGCGGGAAGCGCCGAAGAGGCTCTCGATCTGGTAGAGACATACAGGTACCTGGTTTTCTTCCTCGATCTAAACCTTCCCGGAATGAACGGGATCGAGTTGTGCCGGAAAATCCGCCAGGATAATCCCCTTACAATTGCCTATGCTGTCACCGGGTTTGCTACCACTTTCGAGGTGTTCGAATGCCGGGAGGCCGGGTTCGAAGACTATTTCACCAAACCGGCGGATATCAAAACCCTGTTACGAGCGGCTGAACATGCCTTTGAAAAGCTCGATCGCTGGAGAGGATGAATAGCCTGTTGGTCCGGACTAACTTTCGCGGGGTTACGCATAATTTAACGAGACGACCGCAACTCTTTGGGTGTTTCTGGGGTGAAACCGGCCGACTTGAGATAAGGTGCATGACATATGCCTAATCTGCGTTTGGCTTTCATCGAGTTCGTCAAGTTCTCTAAGCTCTCTGAAAAGGCAGAGGAGTTGCTGACAAGATGTGTGGTTACATGGTCCCGTCTCTTCGAACTGACCCCCGCAGATATAGAAAACCTGGTTGAGAACGACGCGGATACGGCAGCTCGGATTGCCAAACTCCAGTTCAGCCAGATGGTAATGCGCTCTGATCTGTCGCGCCGTGCGAAAAGGGTGCTGCTATTCAATGTCACAACTATCGGCACGCACCATGAGAATTTTGACTGGTGTGCATGATTTTGCCCATTTTTTCATGATGGATGAAAAAGAACTGAAGTGTCTGAAGGATTGCGGTCAAAAGACAATCATTGAGATACTTGGGTTCCGGAAAGCAATGGAAGACAGATATGGCGTCGCTTGTGACGATGTCGAATTTTAATGATGATAGTCCCCATTTTGTCGCTATTCTTTCAACGTTATCCCATCCTCAATAAATTACGACCTAACTACTAATCGCATTTGATACGTCCACGCATAGAAAACAGCACGGGTATGTTCCTGGAGCACGACAGGATCTTCTTGCATTCGGGGTTTGCAACCATTCTGCAGGCTCAAGGGAGGCAAATTGATGACGGAACTGGCTAATGCAATGAGTCAAGCAGTGCAAAAAGTTGCAGACCGGGAGGGAAATTGCTTCTTCGCGCAGGCCGAGCGAGTCAAAAAATTCGTGTGCAATCTGGCAACTCTGGTCCAAAAGAACAAGGTGTGATCGATTGGCCGACAGGAAGAGCCATAGATCAGGATCGGGTTATGAAGCGGAATATCTTGTTGTGGAGATCTCTCTGGAGGAAGATCAAATGCTGAAACTCTCGCGAATCCCATTTTCAGGAAAAGTCGTTGCGCTGGTTCTATTTACCGTAATCTTCGTCGGGGGCGCCACATTTGGCTCTGCCTACTATTTTTTTTCCAAATCATTTGATGAGCAGGCCCAAAAAAAGATGGAGTTGATTTCAGTGGAAATCCAGCGGACCCTGAACGATCTATTGGACAGGGTTAAAAGACATGCCGCCTCTTTTTCTACCCGCCCTGATTTAGCTGAAGCCGTCGAGAGGAAGGATTCCAAGCTGTTGCAAAAACTTGGCAAGGACCTGATGACAGACAATAGGCTTGACGTTTTGACCATCGTTGACACGGAAGGGAAAGTCATCGCTCGTGGACATTCCGAAAAAACCGGGGACAGCATCGGATATCAGATCAATGTTAAAAGGGCCCTGGCCGGGGAGGTCTCCGGAGGTATTGAAGAGGGAACAGTGGTGAAATTTTCGCTTAGGGCGGGAGCACCGGTCAAAATTAACGGCCTTATTGTTGGAACTATATCAACAGGGATAGACCTGACTGCCACATCGGCATTCGTCGACGAGGTAAAAAAGCGGTTCGATGTGGAATGCACCATTTTCAAGAATGATGAACGGGTCTCGACGACATTGGAAAAAGATGGAAAGCGCGTCATCGGAACTAAAATGGATAATCCGAAGGTAATCGAGACGGTGCTGCGGAATGGGAAAAAATATCTCAACAGGAACACGATTAATGGGAAAGATTACGATACCGCCTACTGGCCAATTATGGGCGCAGACGCGAAGATTGCCGGAATGTTGTTTATCGGCAATGACCGGGCTGGTATGGAAAGCTTACGCAGTGCAGTTATTATGGCCGTTTTTATTGCTGTCTTGACCATCGGTCTTCTTGCCATTGCCACTGGGTATCTTCTCACCCGTTCAATTGTCCGGCCGATGTTAAAATCCACGTCTTTTCTCGATCAGGGTGTGAGTGAAGTGTCTGGCGCCTCCGATCAGGTTTCGTCATCGAGTCAGCAACTTGCGAAAGGAGTAGCTGAACAGGCGGCTTCTATCGAGGAAACCTCCGCCTCCCTCGAGGAATTATCCTCCATGACCAGGCAGAACGCCAATAACGCAAATCAGGCAAACCGGCTGATGGAGAGCACGAAAGAGTCGGTCTCTCGTTCCACGCAGATAATGGACAGGCTCACTACCTCAATGGGAGAGATTTCGAGAGCAAGCGAGGAGACCTCGAAAATTATTAAGACAATCGATGAAATCGCATTTCAGACGAACTTGCTCGCCCTGAATGCGGCAGTCGAGGCAGCGCGTGCAGGAGAAGTGGGGGCCGGATTTGCGGTGGTGGCTGATGAGGTAAGGAATTTGGCGATGCGGGCCGCTGAGGCAGCAAGGAATACCGCCGGCTTGATCGAAGGCACGGTCAAAAGAGTCAGAGATGGTTCAGAATTGGTCGGGGAAACCGAAAAGGAATTTCGTGAAGTAGCTCTCAATGTAGAGCGGGTTGGCGAACTGATCGTTGAAATCTCAGTTGCTTCCCTTGAGCAGGCACAGGGAATAGAGCAGATAAACAAAGCCGTCATGGAGATGGACAGGGTAGTCCAACACAATGCATCTAATGCGGAGGAATCTGCTTCGGCATCCGAGGAATTGAGCGCTCAGGCGGAGCGGATGAAGGATATCGTAGTGGAATTGGTTTCGATGGTCCAAGGTGCGAATGGCAGGATGAATGAAACTAGCGGTTCATTGGTAAGTAGTGAGAGAAAAGTTATTAAAGATACACCCAAAGGCCTCATCACCCATGATAACAAAAGTAATGGGCGGGTCCAAAAGGGCAATGGAAAAGGGCCGTCCCACTTCTCCAAACGGGAACCCGGCATGGATCAGTTGATCCCATTGGGCAACACGGAGATTTCGCAATTCTAGGCCAACCCGAAGGTGCTCTCGGGATGGCGATCGGCGGGCACATAAGGCTGGTGCATTATGTGCCTCGGTGGTGGACGGGATGAAAAACCGGGAACTAAGCTCAGCAAGTACGTCACATATACCAGTTGATCTTCGAGGATAGCACACAGGGGCGGCCGAACTCAGCGTCAAGAGCTTCCCCATCGAGTCTACTCCCGGCGAGGGTACGGCCACAGGGAGGGTGAAGTGAACGAGAAGCTGTTATTTTTGATCATAGAACAAGACAAAATGATGCGGAGAATCATCACGGATTTCATCCGTCAAATGGTCCGCGGCAATGAGATTTCGGACGATGTGGAAGTCTATGATTCTTCGAGCGGCAAAGAGGCGCTGAGTTTATGCGAAATTATGTTCAAAGCTACTGATGAAGGGAGTGTGACCTACAAGGGTGAACCCATTACACCACTGCCGGGCACGCAGGGCAAAGTCATAGTTATCTGCAATGTTGAAATGGAGCCGATGGGGG
>Ga0326728_10022034_pt1 | contig 11885 bp, 11 predicted proteins | sample MB3enrmetagenome_FD_207602 | JGI IMG/M metagenome (GOLD analysis project Ga0326728, IMG submission 207602) | Lab enriched peat soil microbial communities from McLean, Ithaca, NY, United States - MB31MN | ecosystem: Environmental > Terrestrial > Soil > Wetlands > Peat | place: USA: New York... | reverse complement strand
CCCTTGCCGCTCCAGGTCCGCCAATGATGCGCGGCCTTCCGCGCCGTCAACGTCAATCACCACCAGCCCGGAAGCCGCGCCCGTTGCCAGTCCCCAATTGCAAGCCGGGTACCGGTGCTGCCACGCCTCAAGCCGTGCAATGTCGCTGGTAGCATCTTCCGGCCAGCCATTTACCAGCGGCAGCTTTCCACGCGCTTGAACCGGCAGAATGTGCCATCCACGGCCAGCGGCGGCGGCGATCTCCGGTGGGAGCACAGGCACAACGGCGGTCATTGCGCACCGCCGCGACTCGCCGCGATCCGGCTGGCAATATAATCATCAATTTCAATGCTGTTCCAACCAATGGCTCTTGCACCGAGGGCAACGGCCTTCGGGAATTTCCCTTGCGCCATCAGGCTGTAAATGCTGCTACGAGACCAGCCGGTTTTAGATTTCACGGCGGGCAATCGAAGAATTGTCGGGCTATCGTTTGGACGTATTTGCATCCGAGGGAACCTCCTGAAACCTTGCTGTGTCTAGTTGTATCTGCTACATTTATTTTGTGAAACGTGACCGTTACAAGACCGTTACAAATAAAGAGAGCTTCGCCCTCTTGGTCGAAGCTGTCCCACCCGAAACTCCAATGGGAGAAGCAACGTTTGGAATTGAAATTGGCCCAGCCACTCCTGTGCGGCCCGTAAAGCTCAAAGAGTTGATAGATACAGGGCGAAACATGAAGGGTTTAGACGGTAAGGAATTTCTCGCGCTGCTGTTCCTGAGAGGGGCGCTAGAAGCGCGGGACGACTTGGCACTGGCCAAAGCAGAGGAGCGGCTACAGGAGGTATATCGACTGAAAGAACGGGACCATGCCTCGCGGCAATTACCGCAGAATGGGGAATCGCGGAGAAAGTTCGGTGAGTTGATGGCACCATCCATCGGGCTGCCCCCGGAGGAATCGCTCAAGCACTATGAGGGTCTACGTCCTGGCCCCAGAGCGATGAAGAACCCGTCCTGGTTGCTTTCCCAGGAGGTCTCCCGCGCCGTCGCCGTGTGGGCTCAGGTCGCACTCTGGTGGGTAAATGGAAGGTTCGTCCCCGCAATTTATTGCAGTGGGCTGAGCCGCAACTACGCCATGAAGATAGCCCTATATATTCACACATTCTTCATTGCGCCGAATGGTGAGATAGGCTTTCGCGTTTGTCCGTACTGTACTGACATTTTCTGGCAGGATCAATCGAATCAAGACTATTGCTGCCCCGCCCACAGGGACACTCATCGCGTGGCCAGGTGGCGCAATGAAAAGAAGCTCAAAGAAACCGAAGCGAAAAAGAAGTCCGTCACCGCCTAAGCTGAATCAGGCCGCCCCGAAGTTACCCACAATCACCTTGGATTCATTCACAATGCCGTCCACGTAATCAGCCCACCATTGGAGCATCTTCTTTCGCTGCTCTGCGAATTCGGCAACAATATACACGGCCCTAATTCCTACGGGTTCATGGCTCAGAGCCTTTTCGATCACGTCTTTGTTGAAGCCGCGCTCCGTAGATCATGGATGGTGAGCGGGTCCATGTCGAATGTCAGCCCCTCCAAAGCCTTGTTGAGCGCATTCGCGGCAAAGGGCCTTGCAAGGCTGCTACGGCCCGGTAGAACCAGATCGGAATTCCCGGCAAGCGCCTTCAATTCCCGGAGCATCTCGGAAACCTGCGCAGACAGATAGACGATGTGCGGTTTGCCGGTTTTGGCGTTTTCTTCCGGGATAAGCCATTCCCCGGCCTCAAAGTTCACATGCTCCCACCGTGCCAGCAACAATTCCGACTTGCGGGAGAGCGTGAGCAGAATGATATGCAGTGCCAGCTTGAATTGCCGCCGCATATTCGACAGGTAGACGGTGCGGAGGTATAGGCGAATCTCGTTTGGGGAGAGCACACGGGAGCGTTTGCGGGCCTTGCCGATGTATCGGGTTGCCACCATCGCAGCCGGATTGAGGGTTACCAGTTGCAATTCCAGCGCATAATCGAATATCTGCTTTAGCACGTTGCGAAGCTGCATTGCCGCCGCGATGCGCCCATTGTCCCGCTTCCGGTACACCAATGCTTGCACGTCCAGGGCGTTTATATCCTTGAGGGTCTTTTCTCCGAGAGCCGGAAAAACCTCGTTGTCGAGATAGCGCCGGATGCTCTTTGGGTTTTTCCAGTTCGGCACGACCTGCTCTGCGAAGTACCGCTCCCCAAAAACCCTCATGGAGGGATTGGTGGTCAGCCCCGCACGTGCCAGCTTCTTTTCCGCAGCGGGAGACTTGCCCTTTGCCGTTTCCGTCGCCAGATCGTCCCGCCTGTCCCGCGCCGCCTTTAGGCTCAGGTCAGGATATTGCCCCAGCGTCACCCGTTCCTGCTTCCCATTGAGCCGGTAGCGAAACATCCAAGACATTTTCCCGCTGGGGAGTACGTCCAAGGAAAGCCCCTTGCCATCGCTCTCCATGTAGCGAGCGGCCCTCGGCTTCAAACCTTTGATTTTGGCGTCTGTGAGCGGCATACTTGCCTTTCCGTGAGTTGCGGAGAGGATTTTCGCCTTGCACCCCAATCTGCGACTCACTGGCGACTCAATCTATTCCGGCTTCCCTGAGTCGCTAGTGGACATTATAGAACGAGTATTTCCATATTTGCAAGGGTTTGAAGATGATTTCTATATTTTCCTGGAAACCGTTGAACCCTACTTTATTTTCCGATGCAGAACGTCGAGAAGATCAGGTTCAGAATGTCGTCGGAGGTGGTCTGCCCGGTCAGCGAGTCGAGCGCCCACAGGGCGCGGTAGAGGTCCAGCAGGATCATCTCGTGGGGAATTGCGTTGGCGTTCGCCTGCGCCGCGTCGCTCAATGAGCCCAGCGCGGTGGCAACCGCCTGGTGGTGGCGCAGGCTGGTCAGCATTCCTGGCTCCGAAGCCGCGCCGCCGGTGGCCAGAGCCAGAATCCGCTCCCGCAGCGCCGCAATCCCCTCCCCTGTAAGGGCGGAGGTCCGCAGCGCCCGCAGGCCGGCTATCTCTTCGGCTGCCTCGCCCGCCGCCGTCAAGTCGCACTTGTTCACGGCAACCAGCGCGGGCCGCCCCTCGACGGCCGCGAGCAGCCGATGCTCTTCTTCGTCGAGCGGCTGGGTCGCGTCCAGCACCACCAGCACCAGCGCGGCGTCGGCCAGCGCCTCGCGGCTGCGGGCAATGCCCAGTTGCTCAGCCTCCTCCAGACTCTCGCGCAGCCCGGCCGTATCCACCAGATCCAGCGGAATCCCGTCCAGTGAGATTCGCTCCGTCACGGTGTCGCGCGTGGTGCCTGGGGTCGCCGTCACGATGGCCCGTTCGCGCTCGACAAGCCGGTTGAAGAGCGAACTCTTGCCCACGTTGGGGCGGCCCACAATGGCCAGCGTCAGCCCGTCGTGGACGATGCGCCCGCGGCCGAAAGAAGCCGCAAGCGCCGATAAGGCAGGCGTCAGTTCGCCGATCCGCCGCGCAATCTCGGCCGCCGGGGTCACGTCCACATCGTCCTCGGCAAAGTCGATGCCGGCTTCGAGCAGCGCAATCAGCTCCACCAGCGCCTGCTTGACCGGCTGCACGCGCCGGCTGAGCGCTCCGCCCATCTGGCTGGCTGCCTGGCGCGCCTGGGTCAGCGTCTGCGCTTCGATCAGGTCGCGCACCGCCTCGGCCTGGGTCAGATCCAGTCTCCCGGCCAGGAAGGCGCGCTGCGTAAACTCGCCCGGCTCGGCCAGCCTCGCGCCCAGGTCGAGCGACCGGCGCAGCAGCAGCTCCAGCACCACCGGCGACCCGTGCGCGGCAATCTCCACCACATCCTCGGCGGTGTACGAGTTGGGAGCGGCAAACCAGGTTACCAGCGCCTCGTCGATGCGGACGGCCTCCCCGTGCTCATCGCCAGTGCCGGCCGCATCCAGCACATCGGCCAGCCGTGCCCGCCCGTGCTCCAGCGGCTGGCGCAGGCTCACCAGTCGCGCGGCAATCGATCCGGCCTCGGGTCCGCTCAGGCGCACAATTCCAATACCGCCCCGGCCCGGCGGCGTGGAGATCGCGGCGATGGTATCCGTAGCTGGCTTCGGCCCGGCCATAAGCTGCTCCCAGTGTAGAGTCTGCGACCCGAGGTGGGGCTTCGGCCAGTGTTGAACCGTGCCGGGAAGCCGTCGCTCCGAAGCAGAAGACCGACTCTCAAAAAAGTTCTTGACAACAACTGGTTGGTAGTGCAAACTAGTTGGCATAGACAAAGACGGCCCGGCGCTGCCAAACCGGCAGTGCGCATCGGCGGCTTGCCTTTGGCGTTCACGGAGGAACGAATATGGATCAAATCGACAGTCTCTTGAAGCGGCCCAGGGCCTACGAGAACATCGACGGCGTGGGCGAGTTGAACTTCGGTTTCATGTGCCTGGCCTTCGCGCTAATCCAGTGGTTGCAGGTAAACACGCCCGAGCACTCCATTTGGAACCGGACGTATGTGTTCGTCGTCTGGGTCGGGCTCATGGTTATGGTCATGTACTTCGGGTCCAAGGCGATCAAGAAGCACATCACCTTTCCGCGCACCGGATTCGTCAAATACGGAACACCCGGCAAAACACGGTCGGCGATCGTTGCCATGATCGCCGCGGCCTGCGTGGCGGCAGCGGCCGCAGCGGGCGTCTTCTTTGCCGTCCGCGCGCACTGGAATCCGACATCCGCCCTCCCCGCCGTGGTTGGCAGTTTTGTTGCAGCGGGCTACGCTCTCGGCATCGCCAGGACGGTTCCCTGGAAGGCTGCCGGTTGGAAATGGGCAGTACCCGTGTCGATTCTGCTGGGCTCAATTGCGATTGCGGCTCTTCCGGCGGACCTGACCGCCATACTGGCTCCCAACGCATTGGCGATTACCGGGTTTCGTGCCGAGCCCGTCGGGGCATATCTACTATGCCTGATGCTGATTGGCGCGATGTTTCTGATCTCGGGCGGCATCACATTTTGGCTTTATCTGCGCCATACGCAAGCTCCGGCAAAGGAGGCCTATGAACCGGGAAATCCAGACGTTCAGTGAGCTCGATCGCGTGATTCACGAGCCGGGACGGCTGATGATTGTCGCCCTCCTGTTCGCCGTCGACCGGTGCGACTTCCTCTATCTGCAACACGAGACCGAAATGAACAAGGGCACGCTGTCCAGCCATCTCTCCCGGCTGGAGGAGGCGGGATACGTCGAGGTGGTGAAGACCTATCGCGGAAAGGTGCCGCAAACGCTGCTGCGCCTGACGGAGGCCGGCCGCGAAGCCTTTCAAAAGTACAGAAAGAAGCTCAAGAAAGCGCTGTGAATGGAGAGCCGAAGATTCGGTTTGAGAGCCAGTTGATGGACTTGCCTTGCCTCCTCTTCTCGACTCAACCGGGTAACTCCCATTCATGCTCCATAGAAAGGGTGCAGGGATGGGAGACCTCGAATCCTGGACTTACGCCTTCTTGGATAACTAAATCAGCTCGTACCCCGCGAACCAATAGCCGATCTCGAATGCGGCGGTATCTTCGCCGTCGGATCCGTGGATGGCATTCTCCGTCATCGAGCCGGCGAACTGCTTGCGGATGGTTCCCTCTTCAGCGTTGGCGGGGTTGGTGGCGCCCATCCGCTTGCGCAGGTCGGCGATCGCGTTGTCCTTCTCTAGAACCATCAAGACAAGCGGGCCGGAAGACATGAACGTGGTGAGCCCGTCGAAGAACGGCTTGCCGGCGTGGACGGCGTAGAAGCCCTCGGCCTGCCTTTTGGAGATGGACTGCTTCTTGATGGCCACGATCTGGAAGCCGGCCTGGCCGATCTCGCTGAGAATGGCTCCTGTAAAGCCTTTGCGGACCGCGTCCGGCTTGACGATGCTGAGGGTGCGTTGCGCCACTTGGGTTGCTCCTTGCAGGGTTTTACTCCGCGTGCCTATTGTAACCGGCGTGGAGATGCGGAAGGCCGCTTTCGGCACGGCGGGGATTCTGGTAGAGTGTCGGCATGTTCCGCTTGACCGCCGCACGATCCGCTTCCTTTATCGCTCTCACGGCCGTTCTGGTCGCGCCGCTGGCCGCGGTTCCGGCCTCTTGCCAAACCGCCGCTCCCGCCGCGCCGTTGGCCGCCGCTCCCGCCGCGCCCCCTCCTGCAACCGAGCTGCGGGTCTTCGATCCGTCGCTGATCGACACTGCGGTGGACCCCTGCGACAACTTCTATCGCTTCAGTTGCAACGGCTGGTTCAAGCGCAATCCGCTGCCCGCGGACCAGATTGCGTATGGCCGCTTCACGGAGCTGTACGAGCTGAACCGGCTGCATCTGAAGGAGATTCTGGAGGAAGCGGCCGCGTTCCCGGCGGCTGGCGGCGCCGGCGGAATCTCGCGCACGGCCAACGAGCAGAAGATCGGCGACGAGTACGCCAGTTGCATGGACACGGCAACGGTGAACAAGATGGGATTGACGCCGCTGCAGCCGGAGCTGGACCGGATTGCCGCGCTTCGGACGCCGGCCGAGCTGCCCGCGCTGGTGGCGCACCTGCATTCCATCGGGGTAAACGCTTTCTTCGGCATGGGATCGAGCCAGGACTATGCCGACTCAAGCTCGATGATCGCCGCCTATGGCTCCGGCGGCCTGGGTTTGCCGGAGCGCGACTACTACACGCGCACCGATGCCGAGAGCGTGAAGCAGCGGCAAGCGTATGTGGCGCACGTGGCAAAGATGCTGGCGCTGGCGGGCGAGCCGGAGGCGGAGGCCGCTATGGACGCTGAGGCGGTGATGGCGATCGAGACCCGGCTGGCCAACGCTTCGCTCACCATCACCGAGCAGCGCGACCCGCAGAATCTCAATCACCCCACCGATCTAGGCAAGTTCTCGACGGAGTTGACCCACTTTTCGCTGGGCGATTACGTTGCCGCGGCTCACGCGCCCGCCGCGGGCAAGGTGAACGATAACGAGCCGAAGTTCTTTTTGGAGTTCAACAGCCTGGTTGCGGATACGCCCATCGATCGAATCAAGGTCTATCTGCGCTGGCAACTGCTGCACGCCTATGCCGGCACCAGTCTGCCGGAGAGCTTCGACCATGAGAACTGGAACTTCTATGCGCACATTCTGAATGGCGCGGAGAAGCAGCAGGAGCGTTGGAAGCGCTGCACCAGGCGCGTGGATCAGGAGCTTGGCGAGGCGCTGGGCCAGGTGTACGTGGCCAAGTACTTTCCGCCCGCCGAGAAGCAGCGCGCGCTGGAGATGACGCTGACCATCGAGCAGGCCATGGACAAGGACATTGCCTGGCTGGACTGGATGAGCGCCGAGACCAAGGTGAAGGCCCGGGAAAAGCTGCGCTCGGTGATGAACAAGGTTGGCTATCCGGACAAGTGGCGCGACTACTCCAAGCTGGAGATTGTGCGCGGCGATGCGCTGGGCAACGAGATGCGGGCGCATCAGTTCGAGTTTGCGCGCGACCTGGCCAAGATCGGCAAGCCGGTGGACAAGGGCGAGTGGGAGATGACGCCGCCCACGGTGAACGCCTACTACGATCCGCAGATGAACAACGTGAACTTTCCGGCCGGGTACCTGCAGCCGCCCTTCTTCAGCGGCAAGGAGGACGACGCGGCCAACTACGGCGATATGGGCTCGACTATCGGCCACGAGCTGACGCACGGCTTCGACGATCAGGGCCGGCAGTTCGACAAGGACGGCAACCTGAAGAACTGGTGGACCGCGGACGACGAACGCAAGTTCAACGAGCGCGCCGAATGCATGGTGAAGCAGTACGGCGCCATCGAGGCCGTGCCCGGCGTCCACCTGAACGGCAAGCTGACGCTGGGCGAAAACCTGGCCGATTTGGGCGGGCTGTGGCTGGCCTGGCTGGCCTGGCTGGACAAGGCCGAAAGCGCGCATCTTGACATGAACGCGAAGACCGATGGTTACACGCCGGATCAGCGCTTCTGGATCGCCTATGCGCAGCAGTGGTGCACGCAGACGCGGCCGGAGCAGTTGCGCAGCCAGGCGGTGAGCGATCCGCACGCGCCGGACGAGTACCGGACCAACACCGTGCTAACGGATTTGCCTGATTTCGCCAAGAGCTTCCGATGCAAAAAGACGGCGCCCATGGTGGCGCCCAAGCCGTGCCGGGTGTGGTAAGAAGCAGCTTTTAGCTGTTAGCTGTTAGCTTCTAGCTACCGGCTGTTGGCTGGTCCGGCGGGGTTGAGAGCATGAGGAGGAGTGGGAACCGCCCGGCCGGCGGTCTCGTACTTCTGCTCATTGGCTTTGGGGGCGTCTATGCTACTGGATGGCAAGTATCCGCTGGAAGGGCTTGACACCGCGCTAGGCTCGGCGATCTCCAATACGGTCGACTCCTTTGCCTGGGTCGCCCAGGCGGTGCTGCTCTCGGTGCTTTTGCTTGGCCTCATTGCTCTCATCGGCTCGTTGGCAGGGGATTTCCCGCTCGATTTTGATTTACCTGAGTGTTTTTGCGGGATCTTCAGGTGGACGCGCCGCGAGTGGCGGGCCCAGGACAGCGATGAAACGGGTTGACTCGCGGAAGGCGCCTTCGTCTCAGAGTTCATTGCCGATCCGATCGGGCGGAATCCTCGCGATGATCGCGGCCGCCGCGCCGGCAGAAAAGGGTAAGCCATTGCGGTGAACCGCTGAAGCCTGGCGTTCGGCCTTCAGACGGGCCTACCGGGACTTCTCTTTCGCCAGCTTGGCCGCTTTGGGCTTGTCGCCCTCCAGATGGCCTACGGGAATCGGCCCCAGATCGGGGCCGGTGCGCTTGACGATGGTATCGAGCATCACGTAGCGGATGGTGCGCAGCGAGGCCGGGCGAGTGACGCCGGTGGCCGGATCGGCGGAGAGATTCTCCCCATTGGCGATCTGGAAGCTGAACGTGGGAAGGCTACTGCCGCCGGAGCCGGGCTGGAATCCCGTGCGGACCGGCAGGTAGCCCTGGATAGGATGCAGCCGGAAGGCCGTCTCATAGCGATGGCGTTTGAGGCTCCAGGTAAAGACGCGCACCTGGTCGAAATCGAAGGCCAGGCCGGACTTGGGCGGGCTGAGGACGGTCACGTATTCGGGAACCTGGTTGCCGGGGGCGTCGGAATCGGGATCGGTGACTTTGGTCAGAACGTAGGCGCCCACGATCCGCTGGCCTTCGGCATAGACGCCGATCGCGTCCGGCACATCCACATCGACGCGGCCGGCAAGCAGCCAGCCGGCGCGGCCCTGGGGGTCGCGGACCAGCCACCAATCCTCCATGATCACCGGGGGCTGGACCACAGCCGGTCCGACCGACGGGCCGGGAACCGGCGCTGCGCCGGGCGAGGCCGAAAGAAACGGTTTCGCGGCGGCGGGCGTCGTCGCCCTCACCGAAGCGGAGGCCGGGGATGGAGTGCCTCCGGAGACGGGAGGCTTTGGGGCCGTTCGTTTGGCGGGCGATCCGAAGCTTGGCGCGGCCGTCTTGGGAACCGAGGCGCGGGCCAGAAGCTGCACCTTCGCGTTCGCCCCCAGCAGGTAGAAGTGCTCCGTATCGCGGCCGGGGAGGAGGTGCAGATAAATGTCGTCGCGGACGGCGCCGGTGGCGACCACGGGGTCCTGTTTGTGCTGGGCGGCAAGCTGGACGAACGCATCGTTGGTCTTGGCGTCGATGACGGCGCGCTCCTCGATCCAGCCGATCTCGTTCTTCTGCGTCTTGACCTTGAGGAAGCGCCGGCCGCGTTCGAGGACCTCGAGCGGCTGCCCGTTCACCACCTCGGCCACGCGATTGGAGACGGCGGCTACCCGGTCATGGAGGTTTATCTGGCGGGCGGAGACGTACACCGTCTCATGCGGCTGCGGGTGAAATCGAGCGCAGCCGCAGGCCGGCGCCAGAAAACTCAGACTCAGAAACAGAGCCCGCGCCGGCAGCGAAGCCAGGGCAGCCCGCAAGCGCGGGAGGAGATGGGCGGAGGAGCTTGGGGATCGCGTGAACACAGCCAGTGGCGTTCCACTTGAGGATAGCAGAGCCGGGGGCCGGGAAACAGGAAACCGGGATGGGATCCGGCAGCCGTCTCCGCCAGCCCGAGGCTTGGGAAAACGCGCCAAAATGGGAAAGTAAATGGCCGCGGCTTGGATGCCCCGCTCCGTAACGCGATACATTGATGGGGTGACGGACAATCTCATTCTGATTACGCTGCTGGTCAAGTTGGGCGTGGTGGCCTCGGTGGCCAGCGTGCTGGCGCGGGTGACCACCTTCCGGCGGCTGTTCTTCGCCGAGAAGCGCAGTTCGCGGCAGACCCTGGCATTGCTGGCGTTTATCGTCGTTCCGCTGACGCTGGGGGTTTGGGTGCGCACCGCGGTGCCCAACTTTCTGGCCGCCGACATCTCTTTTGAAACCGTCATTCTGTTGGGTTTGCTCTTGGGGCCAACCTGGGCCGCGCTGGGCGGAATGGCACTGTCGGCGCCCGCGGTCTTTCACGGTGAGTACCTGGCTCCGGCCGTCAATGCCGCCCTGGGTCTGGCCGCCGGCCTGCTGGGCCGCTTTGTCGGCATGGAGGAGATCTGGTCGTTCACGCCGTTCATCGACCTGAGCCTCTACCGCTGGGTGCGCCGCAACCTGCGCCAGCCGCGCATCGACCGCCAGTTCCTTATGCTGTTTCTGATTGTGGCGGCGGAGGCGTGCCGGGACTGGATCGCCCACGCCTTTCCTCACCGGCTGTTTGCGCTGCTGGCCAGCCATTGGTGGCTGCAGGCGCTGGTCTGGCTGAGCGCGCCCATCGTGGTGGGCATCGCGCTCAAGGTGTGGAATACGCTGCGCGTCGAACTCAAGCTCGAAGAGCAAAAGCGGCTGCTGCTCGAGGCCCGGCTCGACGCCTTGCAGCGGCAGATCAACCCCCATTTCCTCTTCAACACGCTCAACTCCATCGCCTCGCTGGTGCGCATGAATCCCGAGATGGCGCGGGAGATGACGGTCAAGCTGGCCAACATTCTGCGCGCGCTGCTCAAGGACCACGATACCTACGTCCCGCTGAGCGAAGAGCTGAGCTTCACCGACGACTACCTGGACATCGAGGTGGTGCGCTTCGGCGCGGACAAGCTGAGGGTGGAGAAGGAGATCGATCCGCGCACCCTGGACGTTCTGGTGCCCAGCATCCTGCTGCAGCCGCTGATTGAAAACAGCATCAAGCACGGGCTGGAGCCGCGCCTGCACGGCGGCACGGTCACCCTGCGCAGCCGCCTCAATGGCGACCGGGTGCTGATCGAGGTGGTCGACGACGGCGTGGGCATGGGCAACAAGCCGGCCTCGGCGCTCGGCCGCTCCGGCGCGGGCATCGGCATGAAGAACGTACAGGAGCGGCTGGAGGTGCTTTACGGCAACCAGGCGCGATTCGACGTGGTCAGCAACCCTGGGCGCGGCACGCTGGTCTCGATCGAGATTCCGGCGAACCTGCCGGGCGCGGGTTGAGCCGCCGCGCAGGGCGGCATCCCGCGAAGGATCGTTGGGAATGGAACCTGGGATCGAACGTCCCGAGCGCCTGCCGCAAACCGTTCCGCTGTACAATCCCAACATGAGCAGTCGAAACGGCTCCGAAACGGGAGCGTGTTCCGCGCGTCCAACTCCACTGGGGAACCTATGACCGCATCCCGCGAAAAGACCGAAGCGCGCAAGCTGCCCATGATGCCCATCCGGGACATGGTGATCTTTCCCTATATGATGACGCCGTTCGTGGTGGGCCGCGGCTCCAGCGTGAGGGCTCTTGAAGAGGCGCTCAACGGCGACCGCAAGATCTTTCTCGCCACCCAGCACGACGCCTCGGTGGACGAGCCCAAGGCCAAGGAGATCTACCAGGTCGGCTCCATCTGCAATATCGTGCAGAGCGTCAAGATGCCCGACGGCAATATCAAGGTGCTGGTGGAAGGCGTGGAGCGCGCCAAGTCCACCGAGGTGAGC
>Ga0326728_10022033_pt1 | contig 11885 bp, 12 predicted proteins | sample MB3enrmetagenome_FD_207602 | JGI IMG/M metagenome (GOLD analysis project Ga0326728, IMG submission 207602) | Lab enriched peat soil microbial communities from McLean, Ithaca, NY, United States - MB31MN | ecosystem: Environmental > Terrestrial > Soil > Wetlands > Peat | place: USA: New York... | reverse complement strand
CAACTCATCGAACAGCAATTTCTGTTTTTGCCCGAGACCGAGGCGACATACGCCCGCTGGCGCCGGATTGTTACGGAGTGTGGCGTCTCCGGCGTACATGTTCATGATGCGCGCTTGGCCGCCGTGATGAACGTCAATAACGTTTCTCATCTGCTAACCTTGAACCCGCAGGATTTTAAGCGCTTTACCGGACTCACGACGGTCCATCCGGACGACATTCAACTCCCCACCACTTAGCCGCACTCGCGCACACACGGTTTAACCTTTTGAGATTCCAAATTGGAATGTCGGAGCCGAACGGGTGAATGCAATCACGAGATGCCGGGCTTGCTTTACCCGGCGTTCCGCAGGGTGAATGCGAACGAGGGGGCGGCAAGCCGTTCCCCTACGACGACAAGGACGCGGTCAATTCCAGCCGCTTGAGATTGATACGGTCGGCGTGAACCTGGGCAAGATCGTAGTGCGCCTGCTGCGTAAGCCAGGTTTCGGCACTGCCGCCGAAAACCTTCGACAGCCGCACGGCCATTTCGGGAGAAATGCCGCGCTTCCCGTTCACCAGTTCCGACAGGGTCGTGCGCGTGACTCCGAGCGCGGCGGCGGCGGCGGTGATCGTCAAGCCCAGAGGCTCAATACATTGGCGCAACACAAAGCCGCCGGGGTGGGGTGGATTCTTCATCGGCATGGTTCCCGTCTCCTTTCAGTGGTAGTCGACATAATCAACGTCCAGCACGTCGCGGTCGGCAAAGCGGAAGATTACCCGCCAGTTCGCGCGAACCGTCACCGCCCAATACCCCTTGTACTCGCGCTTAAGCGGATGTAGCCGGAAACCCGGTACGTCCAAATCCGCGATCGTCCCGGCAGCATCCAGCCGCGCGAGAATGTCGCGCAGCTTTCCCGCATGTTCGCTCATCACGCCGCGTGAATCGTCATCTTCGTAAAGGCGTTGCAGTCCTTTGTGGCGGATCGAGCGAATCATTCCTGTACTGTAATGCGTAACGTAACGGATGTCAACAGCGGGCCGCTACGGTCATTCCGCGTGTAATTGTGGGCTTTCCCATCGATCGCGAACCCGCGGTCAATTCCCAAGACGAACTGGCCGTGCCCACCTCCGGGTCACACAACCTCAGGCGCCGTTCGAACGGGTGAAGGCAATCACGAGATGCCGGGCTCCCAACTTCGCCGGGTCCGATTTAAGGACTCCGGTGGAGTCCATCGGACTCCAGAAACCGGAGACAAGTTGCCCTACCGGGCGTTCCCCAGGTTGAATGCGAACGAGGGGGCGGCGAGCCGTCCCCCTACGACGAAACACGCACGCTTCGCTGACCGACCGTACGGCGCGCGCGGAAATGGGCGATTCCGCGCGGTGCTGGTTCAATCCACCCTCTGCCCCCCTCCGCTTACCGGTCCGACCAGATCGGACTGTCCGAGTTTTCGATCTGCCAGGTTGACAAATTGGGCCACAAATCGGACCTCATGAGCCCCAAAGGAAATTAGACGAGGCTAGAATTTCACCCTGTGAAAACCCCGGGGAGGGCGGGCTGCAATTTGACCGCTTTATGGGCGCTTCCTCCCTCCAGGGCAATATTTCTGGCCTATGGCATGGCGAATGCTCGTCACTTTCCTGGAGTTTGGCGCCAGCGCCAAATGGCGCACCACGGCTAGTTGCCAGGGTCTAAGGGCCGGTAGAAGTTGGCGGGCGTCAGGTGCCGGGCGCTGGGAGCATGGGTGCTGTGGAAACGCCCACGGACAAATGGTAAATGGTAAATGATAAAGGGTAACTGGAAGCGCTCTGGGAGGAATGGAATCCCGTGGGCAGCGTGCAGGAGGGCGTGGTCATCTTATGAACGGCAGACAGAAGCGTCAGAGAAAACCGCGGCTCTCCACGATGTACTAGAAACAAAAGAGAGTTAGCTGTTTAGAGTAAAAATGTCTGAAAACTTTAAACCATTAAAACAGGAAGAGTTAGGCTGAAACGTGGGATCCAAGGCGAGAAAACGGGCGCGGCTCTCCACGATGTACTAGAAACAAAAGGAATTAGCCATGATGAACGAAAACCTCGCAAAAGTCTATGTTATTGGAAGTACGACAGTTAGCTAATTTTCGTTGGCCAGGGTCAGGGGAAAAAGGGGGGATTAAAAAGTGAGGCCGACCATCTGTAAGTTAATGAAAGCAAATATAGAAAAAATGTCAGCTTTTCGCCTCTCCACGATGTTGATGAAAGGAAACGAGTTACAGCGGTCTCTCCACGATGTTGATGAAAATAAAGGTAGTTAATATAGGTGTCAGGTTTCAGGCTCCATCCCCCAAGATGGCTGCTTGGCAGGTTGCGCATGAAGCCGAGAGGGTCCGGCCTGCGGAAAACCTGGCCGCGCTGATGGCTCCAGAGGCGGATCAACAGTCCGCACACCTGCAACGCGTGGAGGACTCCTGCTTGCGCCGGATGTGGCGCCTTATCAATCGCCTTCGGGAAGGTCCGGCTGGGAAGACTGGAAGACAAAAAAATAAAATTATTGCGTTCAAAGCCGGAATGTGTATGAAAACAAAGGGAACGCAGACAATATGCCCGAATAAAGTCGGACATTTACTACTTAGTTTCGGACATTTTCGGCTATCCTAAACGAATTTTGCAGGAATTCGAGGTGAATTGAGCATGAAACGACGCCATTTTCTGACCCAATCCCTGGCTGCCGGCCCGTTGGCTTATGGGCTGAAGGGGGGCGCAACCGCCCTGGGGGGACAGCGGCCGCAGCAAGATCTCGCTGCCTCAGCAGAGGAGGGAACAGCGCGCTTTGAGAAACTGAACAAGGCTCTGAACCGGGAAGCCATGCAGCGGGGATGGGCAACGCAGGTGGACCCGAGTTACCAACACGTTCCGCAATCTGCCATCGAGGCCTTCAAGGACCGCAAGTTTGGCATAAGGATTCACTGGGGCCTCTATTGTCTCATGGGCAGCGACGCATCGTGGGCGTTGGCGGGAGCCAACCAGCAGTTTTGGGATATGTATAACGTCTTCCACCAGTTCTTCAATCCGACGGACTTTGATGCCGACGCCTGGATGGATTTGTTCGAGCAAGCGGGCGTGCGGTACTTCACCTTCACCACCAAACACCATGACGGTTTTTCTCTGTGGCCGACCAAGACGATGCAGGAATCCGTCAGGTTGACCTCCAAGGGATTTGGTCACGGCGGCGTCGAGTACCTCGAGAAGGTGGTGCACAGTTACAGCATCCAGGACGGGCCTTACAAGAAGGACATTGTCCGCAGCATGGTGGAAGCGGGTAGAAGGAAAGGTATGGGAATCGGCCTCTACTACTCGCACGTGGATTGGCACGACCCGGCCTTCGCCTGGGATCCGTTCAATCAACATTACGATCCAGATTTCACCGCGGAATCCGATCCCGCGCGCTGGAAAACCTTTATCGCTAACGAGCGCGAGCAGGTGCGGGAGTTGATGTCGGATTACGGCAGAATCGATTATCTGGATTTTGATATTGGCTGGCCGCAGGCCGCGGCGCAGGACCTTGCCGAGATCACCATGATGGTCAGAAAGTTGCAACCGGACGTCATCATTCGGGGGCGGGGAATCGGCGCCTATGGCGACTACTACACGCCGGAGGGAAAGATTCCCGGGGGGCCTTCGCCGGGAGTTTGGAAAGTCATCTACCCCTGCGGCACGGCGTTCTCCTATCGGCCCAACGACCTGTATAAGCCCGCCGAGTGGATTGTGGAAAGCCTCATCGGGATTACCGCCAAAGGTGGCAATTTTGAGGTTGGCTTCGGCCCCATGCCCAACGGCGAGTGGCCACCGGAAACCGTGGAACGCTTGAAATATGCGGGAAGCTGGTTACGCGTGAATGGCGAGGCCATTTACAACACGCGGCCGCGCCCGGTTTTTAGCGAAGGAAAGAACGTGTGGTTCACATCCAGCAAGGATGGCCGGTACGTGTACGCCATCAGCATTGGCTGGCCTGGGGAAACCTTCACCACCCGCGCGGTGCGTGCCGTGAAGGGTTCGCAAATATCGATGCTGGGAGTGGACCAACCCCTGGACTGGCGGCAAGACGGGGCCACCCTGAGCGTTACGATTCCGCAATCCATCGCCAATCATAAGCCGTGCCAACAGGCTTACGCGTTTAAGATCGTGACGGAGCCGGAGTAATTCTTGGAGGGTCCGCCACACTCCACCTGGGTGATCCGCCGTGCGTTTATTGGGGAATCAACTCATACGTTCGAATCTTCGGCAGCGCCGCGGCCCGCTGCTCTTCTATGAATTCACCATCGAGGACGTTCAAATCGTCCAAGGCCTGTTGGAGATGGGGTGCGGAGAGCCCGGCGAGCGGCACCTGAATCATCCGCCAGCGGCCAAAGTGGACCATGTTATGTTTTTCGGTCAAGGTCTCAACCGTCATCGCCTGTTTGCTCATGGGCGTGGAGAGTTCCGCGAGGTTGATTCCCTCCGCGAGTTGCGCCGGAGTGAACGTACCGATAGTTTCATCATCGATTTTGAGCGTATAGTGCTGCGCCTTGAGGCCGGTCACTCGCAGCGGTTCCTGGTTCAGGGCTTGAATGAAATCCGAGCAGCGCATCACCAGGGCGGTCACGGGATTGCTCGGATCGTAAGGCATAGGCAGCGCATTGTCTGTTTGCTTCCAGGTCAGGGCGCCGGCGTGGGAGGCCAAGCCATTGATTTCGGTGTTCGTCGCGTGGACGACGCGCTTCTTCGCCCCGTTGATCTCCACCGCCGTCACCGTGGCAGGCGCATTCCAGGCCTTCAGGATGGCCTCCGCCATGATCAGATGACCGTCCGGGCCGGGATGCACGCGGTCCGGCAGGATCCTCTGCGCGAGTTTCGGATCGGCGGCCTTCGCTTTCTCCAGAACAGCTACGACCGGCGTGTTCAGGTCCGCCACGGTCGCGCCAATTCGCTGCGCATAATCCTTCACCCACTCGCCGTAGCGAATGAGCACGGCGTTGTACCCCCCCTCAAAATTAGGCGGGCGGGTCACATCGTCAAAAGGCGAGGGCTGAATCAGTGTGAAGTGAATTTGCGGAAACGCCTTCTGCACCGTTTCCACAATGTGTTGATACCCTTGGGTGTATTTGGCAAAGATTCCTTCGTCAAAGGCGCGATAACCGCCATCATTCATCCCCAGCATGATGGTCATCGCCGTGGGCTGGTAGGGAATCACATCGCGTTCCAGCCGCAAGTCGATGGCGCCCCCGCCTCCGCCGGAAACCCGGTCACCGCCCCAGCCACTGTGCACAAAGCTGGCGTCGAGTTTGGGGAAGCGCGTCAAGACGTAGGTCTCAACATAAAGGGTGTAAAGCCGCTGGTCGGTGATGCTATCGCCGTAGAAAACCACCCGGTCGCCGGCCTGGAGGGAAAACACTCCCTGAGCCTTCATGGCCGCAGGGATGAGAAGGCTGAGGATGAGGGATGCAATGCGCAGGCAATTCTTCATGAGTAGCTCCTGGAAAATCCGTCGATCTTCACTTCCGTGAAAAGTCCTGGTAAGCGTTCGGCTGCGGTTCGCGCCAGTGATTGTACACTGAAAGGGCAGAGTATTATGTGCTTGACAAGTGAGATTACTTCACTTATCGTGGTTAATGAGACCAGCCTCTCTTAGCCACGCCTTGAGTCTTCTGAACTAAGTCCGGTTATCTCTTTCGACATTTCCACCCGACAACCATGGAGGTTGTCCTTTTCGCTCACCGTCACTCAATGTCTCTCCAGCTGAAGGGCATGTGAGGTGTTGGCGATTTGCTTCGCCCGATGAAAGCAGCCAGGGTCGCACAACAGGCTTGGGGACTGGCATTCCCCCGGCGTCCCGGGCAGCATCCCGGGAAACTTTAACCGGAAGTACAACCCAAGGGAGCAGGCCCCTGAGGCCGCCCCAACTGAGAGGATCTGAGGAACATATGGCAACAAAACTTTTCGTAGGTAATCTACCCCATAGCGCCACCGACCAAAGTCTCAATGAATTCGTGACCAATGCCGGCTTTCAAGTGGCCTCAGCCGTGGTGATTCGTGACAAGATGACAGGCACGCCGCGCGGCTTCGGCTTTGTTGAGCTGGGCGATGGTGAGGATATGCAGCGGGCCATCGCCGGCTTGAATGGACAGCAACTCGAGGGCCGGCCTTTGACCGTTAATGAAGCTCGTCCCCCGCGCACCGATTTCGCTCGCCCCCGCGGTGGCGGTGGCGGTGGTGGTGGCCGGGATAACTACCGAGGCCGGCGGAATTACTAGGGCCAGGAAGTCTTGCGCCGGCGGGTTAGCGGGTTTCACCCAAACTGACCAATGCCCCATGGGGCGCCGGTCGGCAGGTGGAAGACTCTCGGCGTAACCGTGCCGCACTGGCTGACCACGTCCCATCGCGCCCGAGGAGAAGAGGTGGGTGGGCCGACCGCTGGTTGCCGAACGCCCTTCACCCGCGATTTCGCCATCCGACGTCGGCCTGATCAAATGGTCTGGCAGCATGAGGGAGGGAGATCAAAAATGGAACTTCCACAAGGCATCGACAGCAAGTTTCGGTACATCCTGGTGGCGGCGAAGCGCGCCCACCAGCTCCATGCCGGGGCCAAAGCGCGCGTTCAGAGCGAAAGCAAAAAGGTAATCGTAGTTGCCCAACGGGAGCTTTGCTCCGGACTCGTGCCCTTTATGATGGTCGACGGCCATGGAAACACCCTCGACAGTGCCGTGAAGGTAAAGTTATCGTAGGCCGATTCGAACCTCACCCCGTGACCCGCGCCGAGGGCTCGCGGTGAAAAACTACTTCCGCAAATAGTTATCCGTCCCATCCAGCCAATCCTGGCGGATGGGGCTGAACACGTCGATTCCGGTCGTATCTTCAATCGCCAGGGCACTGTGCGGAACGTTGGAAGGGATCACCAGCACCTCGCCGGCGCGCACCATCACCTCCCTGCCTTCCAATTCAAATTTCAAGGCGCCTTGCAGAACCAGGCTTATCTGCTCGCTTTCGTGATGGTGGAGCGGCACCACGCAATCCTTGAAGAGCCAGAGTTGCGCCACCATAACTTTTTCACCGCTCACCACCCTTCTCCAAAGTTTGTCGTTCAAAATCTCTTTCTTAACACTCTCCCATGCCAAGAGCTGCATCGCACGCCTCCTTGAAAGTCCGAAGTCCGGAGTCCGGGGTCCGAAGTCTGGTCACTGTAATTTTGGACCTCAAGCCCACTTGTATCGTACACGTATCGGGCCGAATTTCGCGATAAAATGGAGCATGATTCGATTCATCGATTACATCGCGCTCTTTTATCTGGTGCTGCTTCTCTGGATTCCCTTTTACTGGCTGGTGTTTCATGCCGCCCTGCGCTTTTGGCGGCGGTTAGGCAATCGCGCGTTTTGGGTGGCGCTGCCGATATGGCTGATTTTCATGGCGGGCATCATTATGACACGCCACGAACTCTTGGCGCGGCGGCTGGAGCGCAGCGCGCTGACCTGGGCCGTGGGTGGAATCCTTTTCTTTGTGGCAAGCTGGCTCGACGTGCAAACGCGACACGCCTTCGGCTGGCGGCGCCTGGCGGGTCTGCCCCAACTCAATCCGCAACACCCCTTGCGCGGAGTGATTCGCACGGGGATTTACGCCCGTGTACGCCACCCGCGCTATGTGCTCTACATGCTGATGATCCTGAGCATGGCTTTCCTGACGGGGGCACAGGCGTTTTTTTTGCTGGCATTTCTGAACATCCTGATGTATCAAATTCTCGCACCGGTTGAGGAGCGAAAACTCCTGGACCAATACGGATCCCAGTATGAAGACTACCGGCGCTTGGTCCCGCGGTTTCTGCCTCATCTCCGGCGGACGCCCGAAGCCCGGGTTCCGTCCTGAACGGGAGGTTCTCATGTATCAGCGTTTCTGCGCTTTCATCCTGGTCGCCATGGGAATGGCGGCTCTACCTCTTTGGGCTCAGCAGCCCTGCCCCACCTTTACTGTTGCCGTCAATACCGATGAGGACCATCTGATGTTGGCCATCAATGGCGCCGACAGCCCCAAGGAACAACTTGATGCCCTCGACAAGTTCGCGGCGGACCACGCCAGCTCCAAGTTCATGCCCTGCGTAAACGAATACTACGCGACGGTCAACTTGAAGTTGAACAATTTCGACAAATCCATCGAGTACGCGGAAAAGGACCTGGCGGCAAATTACCAGGACCTGAACCTGTATCTCACCCTCATGCGCGCCTATGCTTCCAGCACCAAGGTGAGCGACACGATCTTTACGGTCATCAACAAAGTGCCGGACCAGGCCAAGGAGGAGACGGGCTCTCCCGTGCGGCCTCCCAAGGCCACCGACGCCGAATGGGAAAAAATTCAGAAGGATAGCCAGGAACTGGGCAAGGATTGCCACGACTACGCCGTGTGGGCATTTTTCCAGGTCCTGCCGCGCGTCACCGATGCGGCGAAACGCATCGAGGTTCTTGACGGTTTCCTTAAAGTTTATGCCGAACAGGAAAAGGACAACGCCGGCCAGATCAACCGCGCTTACTTTGATGCCTATCGCATGCAGAGCAATCTCGTCAAAATCTCGGAATACGGTGAAAAGGTTATTGCCAGCAACCCCAACGACGTGGAAGTTCTGAACACCATGGGGATGGTTTATGCGTTCTACATGAATCCCCCCTCCACTGAGAAGGCCGTCGGTTACGCGCAGAAAGCCTTGACTGCGACGCAGGGTCTCAAGAAACCCGAGGGCGTCGACGAGGCGGCGTTCAATAAAGAACGGGACAGGCAACTGGGCATCGCCCACCTGACGTTGGGGTACGCCGCCCTGGCCAGGGCACCCAAGACCGGGAAGTTGGCGCCGGCGATTGATGAACTTAAGGTCGCCAGCAATCTCCTGGAAGGCAATCCGGCGCTCCAAGGGCAAGCCCTCTTCTACTTGGCCAATGCCTACGAAATGGGGTACCCCGCCAACCACCGTGCAGCCATGGAAGCCTTAATCAAGGCCGTCAGCTTGCCGGGACCCTTCCAAGGGCAATCGCAAGCCCTGCTCGCCAAGGTGCGGGCGGCCGCGAAGTAGCCACGGCTTCCGAGAATGTTTGCACGGGGGTCAAAGGGGAGGAGCGTCGGGATTCGGTCCCGGCGCGCCCCTCCGCTTCCAGAACCAATACACCACAACCCCGGCAGCGAGGATGGCGGCGCCGCATCCCGCCTCCACGGGCTCTTCCCACAAGGTGTTCGCCAGAAACCACGCTGAGCCCAGCACGAAAATGACGGGCACGTAGGGATACCCGAAGACGCGGTAGGGCCGCGGCGCATCCGGCCGGGTGCGGCGCAGCACCACCACCGCCAACGCCGTCAGCGCATAGAACACAAATGCCGCAAAAATCGCATAGGTGAAAAGCTGTTCGTACGTTCCTGCCGCCACCAGGATAATCGCCCATGCCGCTTGCACCAGCAGCGCCACGTGCGGCGTGTGAAAACGCGGATGCACGCGCGCGCACCAGTGGAAGAACAGGCCATCCCTGGCCATGGCGTAGTACACCCGAGGCGCAGCCAGGATGCTGCCGTTCAGGCTCCCGAGGGTGGAAATGATAATCAGCAGCGAAACCAGGTAAGACCCCGTGCGGCCGAAGATGCGCACCGCCGCGTCCGCTCCCACGCGCGAGGAGTGCGCCACCTGATCCATGGGCAGCACGTGGTAGTAAACCAGATTCATCGCCAGGTAGATTGCCATCACCGTTAGGGTGCCGAGGATCAGCGCCAGAGGCACATTACGTTCCGGGCGCTTCACTTCTTCCGCCGCAAAGGTGCAGCAATTCCAGCCTTCGTACGCCCAGAAGGCGGCGACCATCGCCACGCCAAAAGAAGCAGCGAACCGATGACCCGTCGGCGCGGCCAGCGCAGCGGGCCCGCCCGGCAGTCCTCTTACCAGGACGTAACCCAACAGGATGATCACCGCGATGGCGCCCATCTTCAGTCCCGTCAGGATCGACTGCACATGGCCGCCCTCGCGCACGCCGAGGTAGTTAATGGCCGTCAGCACCGCAATTGACGCGGCCGCGGCCGCCTTCTGCTCCCACGGTGTGAGCGGCAGGAACTCGTTGGCATATTCGGCAAAGCCCACAGCCAGCACGGAGATGCCCCCGGTTTGCGCGGCGACGAAGAATGACCAGCCGCACAGATAACCCGTCAGGGGCCCGTAAGCCTCGCGCAGAAAAACGTACTGGCCGCCGGCCTGGGGCATCATGGCGGCCAACTCCGCGAACGAGAGCGCGCCGAACAGGCTCAACAAACCCGTGACCGCCCATACGGCGAGCGCCGCGCCCCGCGTGCCCATCGAACGGGTGATCTCCGCTGGCACAATGAAGATGCCGGTGCCGATCATGATCCCGATGACAATGGCCGTGGCTTCCCACCAGCCCAGCGCCCGCAGCAATTGCGGCGGCGCGGGGGCGACAACCGTTGTGGCCGAACCGTTAGAATTCATGGAAGAGATAAAGCCCGCCCCGCTGCGGCCGGACTGCTTCCCGCCCCGCCGCAGAGCTTGCGAAACAATAGAGGAATCCACCCGCGCGGTCAATTGGAGATATGGGGTGGGTGGCACAGGCACTCCTGCCGGTGGCTGGGGCTGATGCATTCCATGCATAGGACACCCCGATGCATCGGGGTGTCACTTAAGCCGGAACCGGCCACGGATGGGACGCGGTGACAGAGAGGTTGCCCGGGTTCGTGTGGGCGCCCCGCTGCCGCCGGGGCGCCGCCGACGATGATACTAGTTGCGTGTGGATGCGTGCCATCGTACCATTGCTTAATGTACGCTGGGGTCGTTGAAGGGAGACCTGCGGATGGCAACGACTAACATCAAGGAAGAGGCCCGGAAGCTTATTGAAAAAATGCCGGAGGATTCCACCTGGGACGACTTGATGCATAAGATTTACGTGCGCCAAACCATCGAATCAGGGCTGGCCGATAGTCAGGCCGGGCGCACCACCAGCGTCGAAACGCTCCGCGCGGAGTTTGGTTTCGAAAAGTGAAAGTCCACTGGACCGACACGGCACGTGACCACTTGCGGGCCATTCACGCCTATGTTGCAAGGAATTCGCCTCAATACGCCCTGCGCGTTGTTGACAGGCTGACCAGACGCTCCCAACAAATTGCTGAGTTCCCCTTGTCGGGGCGCGAGGTCGCGGAATTCGGGGTCCCCCAAATCCGGCAGATCGTCGAAGGCCCCTTTCGAATCATCTATTACATCAAGCCAGACCAAATCGATGCGCTTGCCGTCATCCACGGCGCACAGCAAATTCCACCCAGTGAGTAACAAGCAGGGGAGCACAAAGGTGGCACAGGCACTTCTGCCTGTGCCGTGGTTGATGCATTCCATGCATAGGACACCCCGATGCATCGGGGTGTCACTTAAGCCCGAACCGGCCACGGAGGGGACGCGGTGACAGAGAGGTTGCCCGAGTTCGTGCGGCGCCCCGAGGCAGCGGGGCGCCAGCCGCAGCTCGGGTGTCGGGCAGAGAAGAAAAGCCCACGTTCACGATAAGCAGTGACCGTGGCTTCGCCGCTAAAAGGCGGTCATGTCCCGTGTGCGTCGCTTGCGTCTCTTCCCGCTTGACAAAACGAGACCAGCTTTCGCATGATAGGAGCAGGGAAGAAGCCTAAGCTACTTGCCCAAGGCGAAGCAGGGCCTGACGATCTGCGCACCGAGAGGCCATGGAAAACCAATGAATAGCGAAAGAACCATCGAATTCATTCTCAAGCAGCAGGCGACGTTCGAATCCAACTTCGCCAAGGCCGACCAGCGCTTCCTGGAAGCCGAGAAGCGCCTGGACCGCATTGAACGTGTCGTCGGGCAATTCGCCTCCGCCAGCTTGAAATTCCGCAACGAAATCCGGCGCTCGCAAATCGAAGCGGA
>Ga0326728_10022032_pt1 | contig 11886 bp, 11 predicted proteins | sample MB3enrmetagenome_FD_207602 | JGI IMG/M metagenome (GOLD analysis project Ga0326728, IMG submission 207602) | Lab enriched peat soil microbial communities from McLean, Ithaca, NY, United States - MB31MN | ecosystem: Environmental > Terrestrial > Soil > Wetlands > Peat | place: USA: New York... | reverse complement strand
GACGAGGTGCTCGCGCGTGGAGTCGCGCTGCTGAGCGACCCCGGTTCGCACCCGGTCGGACCGTGGGTCTCCAGCGCCGCCAGCTACCTGCCGGAGAGCGTCAGTCCCGGGGCCATTCTCTGTGTTTTCGCGCCGTCTATTGGGCCGGCCAGCGGCGCAACCCTGCAACTGAACGGCGACGGTCTGGTGAGCACCTCGCTTGACGGCGTTCAAGTTCTCTTCGATGGCTACGCGGCCCCGCTTCTGTACGTGGGCCCCACCCAGATCAACGCCATCGTGCCCTACGAGATCGCCGGCCAGACGCACGCCCAAATGACCGTCCAGTATCAGGGACAGAACGTGCTCTCTTTGGGAGTTGCGGTCATGCCGTCGGCCCCGGCGATCTTCACCGCGGACATGTCCGGAACGGGGCAGGGAGCGATCCTCAATCAGGACACCACTCCTAACTCGGCCGCTTACCCCGCCGATCGAGGGTCGATCGTCTCGATCTACGCTACCGGCTATGGGGCGACGAATCCCGCCGGCGTGGACGGACAACTCGCCGCAGCGCCATTGCCGCAGCCGTTGTTGCCGGTTTCGGTACGCATCGGCGGTGTCGAGGCTGAGATACAATACGCGGGAGCGGCTCCCACGCTGGTTGCGGGAGTCGTTCAGGTGAACGCCGTTGTCCCCATGGGCGTTACGCCCGGCGACGCGGCGGTCTTCCTGACCGTCGGAAATGCCACTAGCCAGCCGGGCGTCACAGTGTATGTGCGTTGAACGGAGGTGAATGCCGTGAGGATTGTCAGCTTCGTTACGGGCAGCCTTCTAATCGCTTCGGCCGCGCTCGCCCAGCAGGCGGAGGGCCCCGGCGCGCCCTACCTCGCCACCGCCCTCGAGGCCTCCGCCTATCTAAGCTCCGTCGAGCTTCCCCAGGCCACCGGCATTGCTTGGCCCGCCTCGGACGCGCCAGGAACCTATGTGTCCACGGGCGTGGATTCCGGCGCTGCGGGTATCGGCCTGTTCTATCTGCGCCTGTATCAGGTCACGGGCGATTCCGCCTATTTGGACAAGGCGCGCCAAGCGGCGGATTATGTGGATAGTCAGTACCGGGCGAACGGGAATTACGGAGACTACGATTGGTTCTCCGGCGTTGCGGGCGGAGGCGAGTTCTTCCTGGCGCTCTACTCGGAAACCGGGGATTCCACTTTTCTCGACCGCGCCTCCTTCGCGGGAGACTGGCTGGTGAGCAATGCCATCGCCGATGCCTCCGGCTACCATTGGGAATTCCCGGGGGTGACCAACGTCTACACCTCTCTGGCGCACGGAGCTGGCGGAGTGGCCCTGTTTCTGGCGCGCCTCTATCAGGAGACCGGCAACACCAAGTATCTGCAGTACGCGGAGGGCGCCATCGGCTGGCTCCGCCAGTTCACCGTGCCGTTGGGCAATTCAGGCATCGGCTGGAAGCGCCTCACGACGGACACCGTAACTTACAACGGATGGTGCGGCGGTTCGGCTGGAGTGTACTTCATCCTGAAGAAGCTGTGGCAGGTGACCGGCAACGCCGATTACCTGAACCTTATGCTGGCCACAGCTCGCGGGCTGGTAGCCGTCGCAGATTGGTCCTGTCCTCGGGGAGGCGTGTACTCCGCCTCCACCGGATGTCCGGGAGGCGCTCTTCCGCTGGCCGCCTGGGGTTACAGCACGCCCTCTTACGGCGATTACCCGGAAATCGTCTGCCACGGTGTGGCCAGCATGCTCTTCGCTCTTTTCGATGCCTACCAGCGCACTGGCGATGTGACGTTCCTGGAAGCGGCGCGGGCTGGAATCCGCTGGCTCGAAGCGGCGGCGGAGGTCCAGCCGCAGGGCCTGCGCTGGGAGCACATCTATGGAACAGGATTGCTGGAATCCGGGCTGCTCACCGGCACGGCCTCCATCGGCCACGCGTTTCTGCGCTTCGCGCGTCTGGACCCGGCCGAGCGGCAAGCGCTCTCGGCGGCCGCCCCTGCATCCGAGGCCCCGCTGCGGCCGCAGCTCAGTTCCCGCTATCTCCAGGAGGCGGAGGCAGCCGCTCAGTATCTACTGGGCCTGGCTGACCATCCTCAGTCCGGCCAGTCCCGCTGGATCACTTACGTGGACAAGCCAGCCTGGGCCGCCGATCCCGTGAGTTTTCCAGTGGAGTATGATACCGGCTGGTATACCGGCGCCGCCGGCATAGGAATATTCTTCCTCGATCTGCACGATGCGGTGTGCGGGATCGAACCCGACTCGGACGAACTCTCGCCCTTAAACCCGTAGGCGCCAGCGCCACCCTGCCTATCCCGCGTTCGCTCGCCCGGCTCCCGCGTGCGCCAGCACCACCTGGATGAACCCCAGCGCCGCCTTCGAGAGCGCCTTGTCCTTGCGGTAGACCAGCCCGATTTGCCGCAGCATCGGCTCGGGAGCCAGCGACAGCGCTTTCAGCCGCCCGGAGGCCAGCTCTTCGGGAAAATGCGAGACGGCCAGGAACGATATCCCCAGCCCGGCCATCACGAACCGTTTCGTCATCTCGGTGGAATCCAGCTCCATGGAGACCTGTAGGGAATCCTCCACCAGCTCCAGCCATTCGTTCAGCCGCGCCCGCATGGTCCCGTACTTAGGCATCAGCAAGGGATAGTCCACCAGCTCGAGCGCGGTCACCGAGCGCTGGTTCGCCAGCGGGTGGCCGGGCGGAACGATGACCTTGACCTCGTCGGAGTGTATCTTGACCGTCTGGATTCTGCGCTCCGCGATGGGAAGCTGGGCGATGCCGAAATCGGCCACGTTCTCCAGCAGCGCCTCGACAATCCGCGACCCGTAGCTCCGCTCCACCAGCAACTGAACGTTGGGGAACTGCCGCTTGAACTCGGAGAAAACCTTGGGCAGGACGTGGATGCAGGTGGCCTCGTTGGCCGCGATCACCAGCTCGCCGCGCGGCGAACGCTCCAGTTCGCCGATGGTGTCCTGCGCCTGGCGCCGCAAGCTCAGAATCTGCTCGGCGTACTGGCAGAAGATCTTACCCGCGGTAGTGAGCGAAATGCGGCTGCCGAAGCGGTCGAACAGCGGCGTGTTGAGTTCCTGCTCCAGTTGCCGCACCTGGGCGCTGATGGCCGGCTGGGTGCGGAAGCAGGTCTGCGCCGCCTTCGAGAAGCTCTTCAACCGAACGATCTCAAGAAACGTGTGGAGCTGGTCGAGATCCATAGCTGCCGGCCGGGCCGTTCCGAACCAAGAGTTGAATGGGCGGCAGAGAAAGAATGAACTACCCGCCGCCGCGACAACTTGGTACTAATTGTAGCAAGCGATCCCGGGTGGTGCGGTTCAATTTGGGGCGCCGCAACCGCAAGGCACTCTCCCTTCTGGGAGAGTCAACGGCCGCGCCGCCAACCCGGGTCTTTCCCTTCGTCCTACTGAAGGATGACCACCACCGCCTGCTCGTTTTCCGCCTTCTCGCGCGGCGCCGCGTAGACTTCGGCGACTTTGCCGTCGCGCAGGGTCAGGGTGACAGTGTTCGGATCGCTGCCGTAGCTCCAGGTCTCCGCCGCGTGCGAGCCGTCGGCGGAGCTGAGTTTCATAGCCGGCGGGCCGAACTTCGCCAGGGCTTCCTGGGCCGTCATGCCGATCTTGACGGAGGCCGGATCGGGCGGCGGAGACAGCTTGACCACGACGGGGGCGGAATCGACTACCAGGACGTCGTTCGCGACTGTCCCGGTCGCGCTTCTGGCCCTACCAGTCGCGGCGCCGGCCCTGCCGGCCGCAGTGGCGCTCTGGGTTCTGACGCCCGCGGCGATTGACTGGTTAGCGGCATCCAGGGTACTGGCGGCCTTCTGCATGATCCCGGCCGCGGAGTCGCCCAGGCCTCGCATGCCGGTGGCGGCGGTGGCGGCGCCCGCCGTGGTGATGGTGTACTCCACCACGGTCTGCGCCGGCAGGATCGCAGCCGCCAGCAACAGCAGCGCGAACAGCCTGCGGAATCCCATCGTTCCACCTCCCTGCGAAGAGTGTAGCACCCGCCAGGACTTTCGCCAAGAATCATTTTCCCAGGGGCAGCGGCGCCGCCCGACCGGTGGCGACCGACAGCTTGGCCGCTTCGATGATCTCGACCACCTCCACATTGATCCGCAGCGCCACCAGGCCCTCCAGCGGCTGGTTCTGTTTCATCCGGCTCACCATGTAGGCCACGGGCTCGGCCCGCTCCGGCTCCAGCGGCCGCAGCGGCAACTCGCGCGGCGGTTGGCCGGAAACGCGCAGCTCGACCTTTCCCTCGCTCATATACAAGCTGCCGCCCAGCCCAAACACCTCCAGATCCTGGAAGCCCCGCGGCAGGTCCCAGCTCCCTTCGAAGAGGCCCACGCCGCTCTTATAAGAGAGGATCAGGTCGGCGTTGTCCTCCACCTTCGGGAAACGCTCCGGTCGCAGGTGGTTGACGGTTGCGTACACCGTTTCGGGCCGGCCCAGATACCACAGCGACCAGAGCGCGTTGTAGCAGCCGAAATCCATGAGCGCTCCCGCGCCGTTCTGGACCGGGTCCGTCAGCCAGGCGAAAAAGTAGCGGTTGCGGACGCCTTCCGACCCCGGCCCGCCGTGCCCCACCATCCCGTGCAGCCGCCACACCCGGCCGATGGCGCCCTCGCCGGCCTGGGCTTTGGCGGCGTAGTTGGCCGGCCACCAGGCCATCTGGTAGTTGGTCATCACCCGTATGCCGTGGACCTCCGCCAGGCGCTGTATCTCGAGCGCATCCTGGTAACTCGACGCCAGCGGCTTCTCGAACATCACCTGGATCTTTCGCGGCGCGCAGGCCTGGACGATCTCCAGGTGCCGGTTGTTCTCGACAAACGCCCACACGATATCCGGCTTCACTTCGGCCAGCATCTTCCGGTAATCCGCGTAGGTGGGCACGCCGGGCGCGCTCTTGGCGGCCTCGGCTACGAGCTCTGCATTCGGTTCTGCGATCGCCACCAGCCGGGCCGGCGTTTGGCCCTTCGCCAGCCGCTCCAGAGGGCCCCACACATGGGAATGCACCAGCCCCACAATAGCGATCTTGTACTCCTGCGCCGCCAGGGGGACGGAAAACGCGATCAGCGCCGTCAAAATGCTCTTCATTGAGAGCAGTGTACCACCCGAGCCCCGCGGTCCAGGCCGGACAGTCGCGGGGCCGGCCCGCTTTCCTCACACCCAATCGTCGTCCGACACAGGAGATGCCCGTGGATACGAGGCGCGCGAAGGTCGGCGACCGGAGGCGTACCTCACGGTGCGTCGAGGGAGCCGGCCGAGCGCAACGAAGAAGACGCCCGCATCTCCTGCGTCGCAGTAAAATGGGGCATGGTGTGTGCCATCGCCGCGCTGCTGCTGCTCCAGAACGTCGATTTCAGCGCGGAAGGGTTCAAAGCGCTCGAAGCGAAGGACTATGTCCTGGCCGCACAGGATTTCGCCAAGGCGGTGCAGGCCGATCCCACCGACTACGCGGCCCACTTTCATCTGGCGCTGGCGAACAGCCTTACGGGCAAGGTCGAGGAGGCCATCGGCGGCTACCGCCGGGTCCTGGAGCTCAAGCCCGGACTCTACGAAGCCCAGTTGAATCTGGGTATCCTGTTGCTCGGCCACAAGCGGCCCGCCGAGGCGGTCCCCTATTTGCAGGCGGCCACCGCGAGCAAGCGCGGAGAATTCCGGCCGCAGTTCTATCTCTCCGAAGCCCTGTTCGACACCGGCGCCTTCGCCCCAGCCGCGGCGGCCTATCGTGCGGCGCTGGAGCTGAATGCCAACTCGGCGCCCGCCGAACTGGGTCTGGCGCGCTCCGAGGTGCGCAACGGCAATCTCCAGGAGGCCGAGGCGCATTTCCGCAAAGCCGCCGAGTTGGAGCCCGGCTTGAAGGACGCCATCCTGGAGCTGGCCCCCTTGTACGAGAAGAACGGCCAGACCGCCGCGGCCATCGCCCTCTACCGCCAGTTCCCCGACAATGTCGCGGTGCGGGAGCGCCTGGGAATGGCTCTGCTCGATACCGGGAACGCCGCCGAAGCGATCCCCCATCTGGAATGGGCCATGGCCAAGTCCCCCACCGACGCTAACCGGCTGGCCCTGGCGCAGGCCTATCGCAAAAATAAGCAGTCCGACAAGGAGATCCCCCTCTTGCAGCAGGCGGTGGCCGCCGACCCCGGCAATCTGGACCTGCGCCTGGCCACCGGCCACGAGCTTCTGGAGCAGCGCAAATTCGCCGAGGCGGCGGCCGAATTCGAGCGCGTCGTGCAGGGCCGGCCGGATTCGGTCGAGGCCTGGAGCGAGTTTGCGGCCACGCTGAACTCCCTGCAGGATTACCCTCGCGCACTCGCCGCCCTGGATCGCGTCAAGGCGCTGGGCGGCGAGAAGCCGGGACACATGTTTCTGCGCGCCATCATCCTGGACCGCTTGCGCGATCTCAAGGGCGCGCTCGCCAGCTACCGCCAGTTCCTGGCCGCCGACCAGGGCAAGGATTCCAATGAAGATTTCCAGGCTCGCCAGAGAGCGCGTATCATCGAAAAGGAACTGGAGAGGAGGTAGCGCCGCGTGATCCGCCCCGCCATCTGGCTGGTTTTCTTCTGCGTGGCGCTTCCGCTCGGCGCGGCGGACCTGGCCGCGATCCAGGCCGAGCCTAACCTGGTCAAGCGCGCCAAGCTGGCGCTGGCGGGCGCAGACGAGGATCTCAAGGCCGCCCGGGATACTTACGCGCAGAAGGACGATCTGCCGCAGACCAACGCCCGTCTGCGCGAAGTCTCCCAATTGGTCGATCTGGCTTACGCCGCGCTCCAACAGGCCGGCAAAGGCCCCTACAGCTTCAAGGACGCCGAAATCAAGACCCGGGTGTTGCTCCGCCTTTTGGCCGACTTTCGCGAGCAGATGAGCGTCCTCGACCGCGACGAGATCGACCGGGTGCGCGCCGCCGTTGAGAAGGTCCACGACGACCTGCTGGCGGCCATCATGGCGGGAAAGAAGAAGTGATATGTCCAGACCTTGGCTTGCGCTTTTGATCTTCGCGGCGCTTCCGGCCTTCGCCCAGCGCGACTTCCTGACGCCCGACGAGGTCGATCAGGTTCGCTTGGCCCAGGAGCCCAACCAGCGCCTCACGCTCTACACCACTTTGGCGCGCCAGCGGCTGGAGCAGGCCCAGCACCTGCTCAGCGAGGAGCGTCCCGGCCGCGCCGGGCTGGTGCACGATCTGCTCGACGATTACGGCCAGATCATCGACGCCATCGACACCGTCGCCGACGACGCGCTCCAGCGCCGGGTGAACGTCGCCGTCGGCATGAAGACCGTCGCCGACGCCGAGAAAGCCATGCTGCCGGCGCTCGAGAAGATCCGCGACAGCCAGCCCAAGGACCTCGCGCGCTACCAGTTCGTCCTGTCGCAGGCCATCGACACCACCCGCGACAGCCTGGAGGCGTCCACCCAGGACCTGGACAAGCGCGGCGCCGAGGTCCGGGCGCGCGAGGCGCGCGAGAAGAAGGAAAGAGAAGCCGATATGCAGCCCAAGGACCTGGCGGAGAAGAAGGCCGCCGATCAGAAGGCCGCCGACGCCGATCAGAACAAGCGCAAGCCGCCCACCCTCCTGCGCCCCGGCGAAACCATTCAGAAGCAGCCGTAGAACGAACTTCGGCAGTGAGTCAACTTCCGGATTGCGCGTGATCCGTCCACAATTCCCAGGAAGCGGATCGTCGGGCCGCCTCATCCGCCAGCGCGGCCTAGAATCAGCCCTCAAACGAGCTCGCGCTTTCCTCCGCCCGCCGTCATTATGGAGTAAAGTACGGTTATGTTCGAGCGCTACACCGAACGAGCCCGGCGAGCCATCTTCTTCGCCCGCTATGAGGCTAGCCAGTTCGGTTGCCCCTACATTGAAACAGAGCATCTCCTGCTCGGCGTGTTCCGCGAAGATAAAGCGCTGGCCAACCAGTTCCTGGCATCCTATAGCAAGCTCGAAGCCATCCGCGATTCCATCGCGCAGCGCGGCAAGACCGGTCCCAAAATCGCGACATCGGCCGACCTGCCCCTCACTCGTGAATCCAAGCGCGTGCTGGCCTACGCCGCCGAGGAATCCAAACGCATGAAGCACGAACACATCGGCACGCCGCATCTCCTCCTAGGCATGCTTCGCGAGGATGGATCCTTCGCCGCTCAACTGCTACGCGAACAGGGCCTCATCCTGGACTCGGTACGCGAGCAGGTGCAGCAATCGGAACCTCCGCTTGCGCAGGGCGGATCCGCCTCCCTAACACGTCTCGACCAATGGCTTGCCGAGCGTGAAGCGCGCGGCGGCATCTGGGCCGTCAAGCAAGAGCGCGCCGCGAACGGAACAACCCACATCGCCATTTACGCAGGCGACCAACCGAAAGAAGACGAGAAGGGTCAGGATATGGCCCCCGCCGAAAAGCTCGCGCAGATCCGGAAGCGGATCGCTTTCATCGTCGACCGAATGGAGCGCGCCATCGCCAATCATGAATTCGAGAAAGCGCGCTTCTATTCGAACGAAGAACGGAAAGAGCGTGAGAATCTGCGCTCGCTGCGCGAGGAGTTCAATTTGGAAGAACCGCCGCCGCGAGTCCCGCTCCTGTGCATCGAGATCATTCGTGACGAGCGTTTCTCCGAGGTTCAAAGACGCTGCGACGATCACATGGCCGAAGGCGTTACCCAGGTCTGGCTTCTGGATCCCGATTTCAAGCGCGCTTACACCGTCAACAAAACCGAAGGCCTCCGCGAGTTCAAAGGCGAAATCCTCCAGATAGCAGACCCGCCGCTCGAAGTGGATCTGAGGAGGATCTTCGATCTGGACCGCGCTGATCGGTCTGGCGGCGAGGCTTGAGCGGCGACTGGCGGCGTTAGCGATTCGTGTGCGACCGCATGTCGGAACGTATCGTCGGCAACCCGGAAACTAACTTGCCACCCCAGCTTCCGCTTCTCCGGCTCCCGTGCCGCCGTTGCCCCCTACAGCGGCCAGCGGGTGCCTGGGAAAGTGTTGGAGCGCTTGTCGGGCGATGGGCCCGGGCCGGTCGTCGACGGCCGGATCATCGAATTGGTGAAATCCAGTTCCTTCTCCTCGAAGTGCAGTGGCCGGTCCAGCACCATCTCCAGCGTGGACCCCTTGGCCAGCACCGCATCCGGGCCGCGCGTGAGCAGCACGCCCATGAGTCCCGCCGCCGCGCCCGCACCCGCGCCTATTCCCAAGCCCATCCCGGAGTGTCCCGCCACGCCGCCCGCGATGGCGCCCACCGACGCGCCCGCCGCCGTCGCCTCTCCCACCGTGCGCGCGTCGCCGCCCTTGTCGCCGGCGCTGCGAATCTTGCCTTCGTCCTTGTCCAGTTCCTCGCTGGCCAGTCCATCCAGCGCGCCGATGCGCGCCCGGAAATCGCGCGTCACTCCGTTGGGCAGCGTCAGCGAGTCGAACCGCAGGTACAGCTCGCCGCGCCCTTTGACCCGGCCCGGCCGCTTGATCTGCGTGACGGTCCCCGCCACGTAGCTGCCCGGCGGGATCACCACCCGGCCGTCCACCAGGATCGGGAAGACGCTCTCCAGGTACACCCGGTCGCCCTCGGCGGAATGCTTGGTGCTGACGCTATTGATCAGGCTCAGCGGAACGTGCGTGCCGCGGTCCACCACGTAGCCGCCCGCCGCCGTCGCCTCCACCGGCTTCGGCTCCGCTGCGGCCGCGGCCGGAGCCGGCGCCTGTCCGGCCAGCATCGCCAGCGAGCCCGCCATCAGTCCCATCACCGCGCTACGCAACCACATAGGCGCTCCTTTCCCTCATTCTACCCCGTCGCCCTGTGGTACGCGCCCCGAACGGGAAGCGTTTTCTCCGCTTACTGCACGATGAGGGTCACTCCGGCCGGGCTGGTCTGGCTCCCTATCGCCAGCCGGATCTCCGGATTGCCGCCCACGTTCCCCGGCAGCTTCAGGTTGATCTGGATGAGGCCCCAGTAGCCCACCACGCTCCCCACGTATTCCACCAGTTGGTCGTCCACCACGACGCCGTCCAGCAGCACCTGGAATTGCGGCCGCAGCGCGATCTGGACCGCCGTCTGGGGAGGATTGTAGTCGTCGATCATCAGCCCGCCGAAGTACCCCAGCCCGGTCGCGTACAGAATCACGTACTCGCCGGGCTGGGCCGGAGCGTCGGCCGTGTCCGTCGCGTACTCCGGCATAAGCTGCGCCACCGCCACGGCCTGATTGGGTGGTGGCAGGCAGAACAGCGCCGGCGCGACATCCAGCAAAGTGACCGTCAACACCGGCCCAAACTGCAAATCGCGGAAGAGTTGCACCGTCACTGGGCCGGGCGCCCAGGAAGCCGGCACCAAAAAATTCACCTGCGTGGACGAGACGTAGAAGACCATCGCCGATTCGCCGCCCACCAGCACGTTCACTCCGCCGATGCCGGGCGTGGGATCGGAACTGGTGCGGGATCGTGCGACATCGGATAGGTTTGTCCCGTACAGGGTGGCGAAGGTGTACGGCGCCAGGAACCCGCCTTGGCCGCTGGCGGAATTCACGAGCCCATCCGCCGTGTAGCATGGCACTGCCACCCCGCAGCCGTTCTGGGCATGCAGCGTTGGAGCCAAGATCAGCGCGATCGGCAACCACAGGCGGGCGCGGCGTCGCATGGCGGGAAGAAGCGGTCCTTAACTAATCCAAGTGAGCCGCCGCCGGCTGTTTTCTCAGGGAATCCGGGCCAGCGCCTTCCGGGTTGCCGTAGCCAGCGGAATCCTTTCCAACTCGCCGGCTGTCACCCACTTGAACCCGTGTGGAACCCGCCCGATCTCCGCCCGCGCCACACTCAGACGGTACTGGTGGCAGGTAATGGTATGCCGCAAGGTGGCCACTGTCGCGCCCACCACCGCCTCCGGCAGCCGGCTGGCCTCCGGCAGTTCCCAGAACCCCGCCATCTTCGAGCGGCCCAGTAGGATGCGCTTCCCCTTCCGGATCAGCAGCAGCGTCTTCGCGATGCGCTCCACGCCGACGCGCCGCCGCTTCACCGGCAGCTCCCGCTCCAGGCCCTTCCGCCGCGCCTGGCAGCTCCCGGCCAGCGGGCAGTCTCCGCATCGCGGATCGCGCGGCAGGCACACTGTGGCCCCCAGTTCCATCAGCGCCTGATTAAACTCCCCCGGCCGTTTGCGGTCCAGCAGGTTCGCCGCCGTCTCCCCGATCCGCCTGCGCGTCTTCGACGACCCAACCTCGCCCCGCTCCGCCATCCAGCGCGCCAGCACCCGCACCACGTTGCCGTCCACCGCCGCCCGCGGCAGCCCGAAGGCCATGCTGGCGATCGCCGCCGCCGTATACTCTCCGATCCCGGGCAGCCTCCGGATCGACTCGTAATCCCGCGGAAACCCGCCCGCCTCCACCACCACTTTGGCGGCCCGCCGCAGGTTCCGCGCCCGCGAATAGTATCCCAGCCCGCTCCAGCAGGTGAGCACTTCCGCTTCCGTCGCGCGGGCCAGCGCCTCGGCGTCTGGGAACCGCTCCAGGAACCGCTCGTAATAGGGAATCGCGGCCGCCACGCGCGTTTGCTGCAGCATCACCTCCGCGATCCAGATGCGGTACGGGTCGCTCGTCCGCCGCCACGGCAGATCCCTCTTCGCCCTCCCGTACCAGCGCAGCAACCCGGCCGCCGCTCGTCCGCTCACGCCTGTAGCGTCCGGTTCATCCGCTCGATCGCTTCGTCGACCTCCGCCGTGCTCTGGAACCCGATAATCACCGCGTCCACCGACCCCAGCCCCAGCACGAACTTCATCGCCGCGTCGCGTTCCTCCGGCGTCTTGAATCGACCTTCCCCGATCAGCTTCATCCCCACCACTCCGGTCCCCTGCGCGTGTATCTTCTTGGATTGCGCTGCCACTTCCTCCACGTTGCCGGGCTCCGCGCTGTCCCACGCCTTCA